>Ga0210040_10000972_pt1 | contig 45408 bp, 41 predicted proteins | sample CryGeyCG12114_NA_FD_185462 | JGI IMG/M metagenome (GOLD analysis project Ga0210040, IMG submission 185462) | Groundwater microbial communities from aquifer - Crystal Geyser CG19_WC_8/21/14_NA (SPAdes) (version 2) | ecosystem: Environmental > Aquatic > Deep subsurface > Groundwater | place: USA...
CCACGGTGCGCTCCTCGAGCTCTGCATCGAGGATCACCATCAGTTCGTAGTGACGCATACGGCTACCCACCTCCTCTGGACTCAGGCGGCCACGGTCTCTCCGTGGCAGGAGGGCTGGTGCGTCTGCCCGGCGGCGTCGACCACGGGGCCGGGCCGTCGGAGCGGACCAAGACTACCGGGAGCGCGGGGCCTCCCGCTCCGCTCGTCCCCAGGCGGGCTCCGGGCCCTGCTGCACGGGTACGCGCAGCGCGCGGACGACGAGGGAGGCCAGCGCCGCCAGGCGCAGCACGAGCAGCGCGCCGTAGGCCCACGCCGGCAGCGCGCGGTCCGGCGTGGAGGTGCCGTACAGGTACAGCCACGTGCCGACGGCGTAGGCCACCTCTGCCGCCGCCCAGGGCAGGTGCGCGCTCCAGCGGGGCACGGCCAGGGCCGCCAGCGGCAGCACCACCAGGGTGGCCTGCACCGGCACCGACGGGGAGAGGACGAGGGCGCCGGCCACCAGCAGCAGCGCGGTGGCCGCCGGCGACGCGGGACGGCGGCCGCGCAGGGCCAGCGCCACGGCACCGGCGACCACGACGGCGAGGCCGATGACGGCCAGCACCGGCACCGCACCCGGGGGCAGGGGCCGGCCGGCCAGCGAGGGCAGCAGCCACAGGGACCCGTAGCCGGCGCCGGCGTCCAGGCCGGCCGCCCACGTCGCCCCCTGCGTCCCGGGCACCAGGCGCGCCAGCAGTCCCACGGCGGCCGTGGCGGCGACCGCGGCCGCCAGCAGCGGCCCGGTCTCGCGGGCCCGGCGCGCGCGGACGGCGTCCAGCACCAGGGCACCGGCGACCAGCCCGGCCACCGGCCGCACCGAGGCGGCCAGCGCCACCAGCGCCCCGGCGGAGGCGGGGTGGCGCCGCGACCAGGCCAGCATCGCGGCTGCCAGGGCGGTCGCGGCGACGAGGTCGAGGGAGACCAGGGAGGCCGTGACCAGCACCGGCGAGAGCGCGAGCAGGGCCGCGGTGCCGGGGCGTGCGGCCACCCGCGCGAGGCAGGCGACGCCGACCGCGAGCACCGCGGCCAGCAGCACGGCCGCCAGGTCGAAGGCGCCCAGCGGGGTGCTGGTGACGGCGGCCAGCGCGCTCAGCACCAGCGCGGTGCCCGGCGGCTGCCCCGCCGCGCCGCCGGTCGCCACCAGCGCGGGGACGTCGCTGTAGCAGGCGTGGGTGAACTGGTCCGGCGACGCCCAGCCGGTCGCCCGGCAGTGCTGCTGGGCGAGGACGGCGAGCGCCACGGACGCCGTCGAGCCGAGCACGAGCAGCGGCACCGGTCCCCACCGTCCCGGCGCCAGGTGCGCGCCGTCCGGACCCCCGGCCACCGCCGAGGCGGCCCGCACGACCGGATCGGCCCCGGTGCCCGTGCTCACGCGCCGCGCCCTACTGGGGGCCCCGCGCCACGTCGGGTCCCCCGGCGTCCGGGTTCGTCGGGGGCTCCGTCGGCTCGGGGAGCTGGTCCTCGTCGAGGTCCTCGCCCTCGTCCTCGTCCCCGCCCTCGGGAGCGGTGCTCGTGGCGGTCGGGGTCGGCCTCGCCGAGGAGGTCGGGGAGGGCTCCGACGTCGGCTCGGCGGTCGGCTCGGCGGTGGCGGTGGCCGTCTCGGTCGGCGTGGCCGTGGCCGTGGCCGTGGCGGTGCTGCGGCCGCCCTTGGGCTTGGGGAAGGGGATGACCTCGGCGTCGACGTCGTCGAGCGCCTTGACCATGTAGGAGGTCCAGATCTTGGTGGGGATGCCCCCGCCGCTGATCGACCGCTCCCCACCGAACGGGGGGATCTCCAGCTGCGCCCCGGTGCCCGGCTCGGAGTTGAACATCACCGTCGCGGTGACCAGCTGGGGGGTGAAGCCGATGAACCACGCGGCCCTGGCGTCCTGCGTCGTGCCGGTCTTGCCGGCGGCGGGGCGGTCCAGGGCCCGGGCGTTGCGCGAGGCGGACCCGGAGGTGACGACGGCCTGCATGGCCTGCGTGGCCTGGGCGACGACCTGGGGGTCCACCACCGGGTCACCGGCGGTGTCGGCCTGGTAGACGGCGGTGTCGCCGCGGGTCACCGAGGCCACGAAGTGGGCCTCGTGGCGCGTGCCCTGGGCGGCGAAGGTCGTGTAGGCCTCAGCCATCTCGAGCGGGCTGACGGTGGCGGTGCCCAGCACGTTGGAGAGCACCTCCGGCACGTCGCTGGTGATGCCCAGGCGGTGGGCGACCTCCGCCGTCTTCAGCGGGCCGACCTCCTGGTTCAGGGCCACGTAGACCGTGTTGACCGAGTTCTGCGTCGCCTGGACGAGGTTTACCCGCCCCGCGTCGGACCCGCCGTAGTTCCCGACCTGGTACGGCTCGCCGTCGTTGTCGAAGGTCTTGGGGCTGTTGCCGTCGAAGGTCTCGGTCAGCGGGATGCCGTCCTCCAGGGCGGCGACCAGGGTGAAGGGCTTGAAGGTCGAGCCGGGCTGGGCCGTGGCCTGGGTGATCGCGTCGACCGGCACGGAGAGGGAGTCGGGGCCGCCGTACATCGCGACGACGCCACCGCTGGCGGGGTCGATGGAGACGAGGCCGGCGCGCACGGAGTCGGGGCGGCCTCGGGTGGGGAAGGCGTCGGGGTCGTCCATCGTCTCCACCGCCGCCTGCTGCAGGCGCGGGTCGATGGTGCTGGTGATCTTCAGGCCCTGGGTGGCGATCTGGTCGTCGTCCAGCCCGGTCCGGTCGCGGACCTCCCTGCGCACCGCGTGCAGCAGGTAGCCGTTGGGGCCGCTGTACTGCTGCCCCTCCTCCTGCACCACGGTCGCCGGCATCTGCGGCTGGGCCGCGGCCTCCTCGGCGGAGAGGTAGCCCATGTCGACCATGGACTGGAGCACGTACTCGTAGCGCTCCTGGGCCCGCTCGGGGTTCTTCACCGGGTCCCAGTTGGAGGGCGAGGGGAAGATCCCCACGAGCAGCGCCGCCTGCTGGACGGTCAGCTGGGAGATGTCGTCGAGCCCGAAGTAGGCCTTCGCCGCGGTCGCCGGGCCGTAGGCGCCCCGGCCGAAGTAGATGGTGTTGAGGTAGCGGGAGAGGATCTCGTCCTTCTCCAGGCGCTGGTCGAGCTTGACCGCGACCACGGCCTCCTTGGCCTTGCGGGTGTAGCTGCGCTCGGAGTTCAGGTAGGCGTTCTTCACGTACTGCTGGGTGATCGTGGAGCCGCCGCCGAGGTCGCTGTTGCCGGTGAGCACGCCCTTGACCGCGCGGGCCAGGCCGCTCACGGACACGCCGCGGTTGTCGTAGAAGGTGCGGTCCTCCGAGGCCACCGCGGCGTCCTTGAGCACCTGGGGGATCTGGTCGGCCTCCAGCGGCTCGCGGTCGACCTCGGCGAAGGTGCCCATCACCGTGCTGCCGTCGGCGAAGTAGACCGTGGTCGCGGCCGCGCGCGCGTCGGGCCGCGGCGAGGGGATGTCGATCAGCGCGTAGGCGGCCGCTGCGGCGCCCAGCACGAGGACGCCGGCCAGCGCCACCAGCGCGAGCAGGCCCTTCCAGGTCGGCACGAGGCGGCGCCAGCCGCGGCGGCCCCGCGGGGCGGTGCGCCGGGAGGCGCCGCGGGCGGCCGGGCGGCCAGGGGCAGGACGGCCCCCGGCGCGCGCTGACGAGCGCGCCGGCGGGCGGGGCCGCCCAGCGGCGGCGCGCCGGTTCTGGGCGGGAGGACGAGCCACCAGTGGGTTCCCTCGGTCGGACGGCGACGGCGGCCCCAGTATGCGTCGCCCACCTGGGCGTCCGGGCCCGTACGCGTGAGCGCTGGGCGTGGCGCGCTTGCCCGTGCTGCGGCGCCCGGCTACCGTCCCGATGTATCGGGCCGATACATCGGGTGGCCCGCTCGTCGCGCACAGGGACAGGAGGACGCCGTGGCCAAGCGCTCGGACGCCCTCACCATCGCCGTGCTCGGCCTGCTCCACGAGTCACCGCTGCACGGCTACGAGCTGCGCAAGCGCCTGGACGTCCTGATCGGCGCCCTGCGCCGGCGGATCTCCTTCGGCAGCCTCTACCCGGCCCTGCGCGACCTGCAGGCCCAGGGGCTGATCACCCAGTCCGACGCCGCGGCGGCGCTGCCGTCGCTCGCCGGGCGCCGGGCCCGCGTGGTCTACCAGCTCACCGAGGCCGGCTCCGCGCACCTGCGCGAGCTGCTCGGCACGTCCAGCCCCGCGGCGTGGGAGGACGAGCAGTTCGACGTCCACTTCGTGTTCTTCGCCCGCACCGACCCCGAGACGCGCCTGCGCATCCTCGAGGGCCGTCGCACCCGGATGCACGAGCGGCTCGAGCGCGCACGCCAGTCGCTGGCGCGCACGGCCGAGCGGCGCGACAGCTACACCACCGAGCTCCAGCGCCACGCCCTGGAGTCGGTGGAGCGGGAGGTCCGCTGGCTCGACGGGCTGATCGAGCGCGAGCGCAGCGACCGGCGCCCGGGGGGCGGCGGTCCCTCCCCCGGTCCGGCCGCACCGACCGCCGGGCCAGAGCCGGGCGCGGCGGCACCAGACAGCACCACCAGCAGCACGACCAGCGGGCCGCCCGGCCGGCTGTCGACCAACCAGTGAGGAGAGCTCGGATGGGTTCCGTCCGCGTCGCCATCGTGGGCGTCGGCAACTGCGCCGCGTCCCTCGTCCAGGGCGTGCACTACTACGCCGACGCCACGCCCGGCACCCAGGTGCCCGGCCTCATGCACGTGCAGTTCGGCGAGTACCACGTCAAGGACGTCGAGTTCGTCGCCGCCTTCGACGTCGACGCCAAGAAGGTCGGCTTCGACCTGTCCGAGGCGATCGGCGCCAGCGAGAACAACACCATCAAGATCGCCGACGTGCCGCCGCTGGGCGTGCCGGTGCAGCGCGGCCACACCCTCGACGGCCTCGGCAAGTACTACCTGGAGACCATCGAGCAGTCCGACGCGGAGCCGGTCGACGTCGTCGCCGCGCTGCGCGAGGCCCGCGCCGACGTCCTCGTCTGCTACCTGCCGGTGGGCTCGGAGGACGCCGCCAAGTTCTACGCCCAGTGCGCCATCGACGCCGGCGTGGCCTTCGTCAACGCGCTGCCGGTCTTCATCGCCTCCGACCCGGTGTGGGCGCAGAAGTTCACCGACGCCGGCGTGCCGATCGTCGGGGACGACATCAAGTCCCAGATCGGCGCCACCATCACCCACCGCGCCCTCATGCGGCTGTTCGAGGACCGCGGCGTGATCGTCGACCGGACCTACCAGCTGAACGTCGGCGGCAACATGGACTTCAAGAACATGCTGGAGCGCGACCGGCTGGAGTCCAAGAAGATCTCCAAGACGCAGGCCGTGACGAGCAACGTCGACCACGACCTGGGCAAGCGCAACGTCCACATCGGCCCGAGCGACTACGTGCAGTGGCTGGACGACCGCAAGTGGGCCTACGTGCGCATGGAGGCCCGCAACTTCGGCGACGTCCCGCTGAACCTGGAGTACAAGCTCGAGGTCTGGGACTCCCCGAACTCCGCCGGCGTGATCATCGACGCCGTGCGCAGCGCGAAGATCGCCAAGGACCGCGGCATCGGCGGCCCGATCACCTCGGCGTCCTCGTACTTCATGAAGTCCCCGCCGGTCCAGAAGCGCGACGACGTGGCCAAGGACGACGTGGAGCGCTTCATCCGCGGCGAGGTCGAGCGCTGACCGCACCTCCGCCTGCGTGATGACGCCCCACCGCCCCTGTCGGGCGGTGGGGCGTCCTCGTCGGCGCGTCCTGCGGCGTGTCGGGATCTCGGTGCCCTCCAGGGGGTGATTCGTGTGATCTGCGTCACTACCGTCGTGGCCAGGTCGGCCACGGTGACCGGCCCGGACCGGAAGGCACAGCCATGCTCGTGACCACAGCACGACGGCGTGCCGGTAGAGCGCTCGCCGCAGGTGCGGGGGCCGGCCTCGCCCTCGCCCTGACCGCGGCCCCGACCGCCGCTGCCGAGCCGGAGGCCCCTCGCCTCCTCAGCGCCAAGAACCTCGACCTGGGCTCCGCCGGGCGCGTCGTCGCCGCGGGGAGCACCGTGGGCGGCGTGGACGTCGTCCGCCTCCTCGCCCGCGCCGACCTCCAGTCCGCGCCCGTCCTCGCGTCCCTGCCCGCCGGCAGCGCGGTGGCGGCGCAGGACCGGGCCGGACGGGTCTGGGTCGCCTACGGGGCCGCTCCTGAGGACCCCGCCGGACCGGGGCCCGAGCCGGCCCGGCGCCTGGCCCCCGGCGGCGGCGTGGAGCTGGAGGCGGACCTCGCCGGCTACCAGGCCGCCGACCCGGACCCCTTCGACCTGGAGGGGAACCCGGGCGAGTCCAACCCCTACGACGTCGAGGCGCTCAACGACGGCAGCGCCCTGGTCGTGGACGCGGCCGGGAACGACCTGCTGCGCATCGACCGGCACGGCCGCGTCAGGACCGTGGCGTGCTTCCCCACGGAGGTGTTCTCCACCGCCGGCGCCCCCAGCGACCCGGCGGGCCCGCCGCTGCCGCCGGAGCTGCCCGTGGAGGCCGTGCCGACCGGGGTCTCCTACGACCCGGCCACCGGCGACGCCTACGTGAGCGAGCTCAAGGGCTTCCCGTTCCCGGTCGGCGGCTCCCGGGTGTGGAAGGTGGACGCCGACGGCCACCGCCAGGGCTGCGACGGGGGCGACCCGGGCGAGGTGGTCGCCGACGGCCTCACCGCCGCCAACGACGTCACGTACAGCCGCCAGCACCTGCTCTTCGTCACGCAGCTGCACGACGAGGGGGTGCTGGCCCTGGAGGCCGGCTCCGAGGACCCGGCGAGCATCCGGGGCACCGGGAGCGTGGTGCAGATCGCGCCGGACGGCGCGCGGACCGTGCTCGGGGACGGTGAGCTGACCGCCCCGGGCAGCGTCGCGGTCGACCGCAGCCGCGTCTACGTCCTCGACGCCCACCTGTTCGCCCCGTCGGTGCGCAGGATCGGCTGAGGCCGCCGCCCCCTGGCGCCGGTGGTTCCACGGGGAACCAACAGCGTCAGGGGGTCGGCGCGGACTCCGGCTGCCGGGACCACCAGTGCAGCAGCTCGGTGCGGGCGGCGTCGGCGCCGATCAGGCCGGCGTCCAGACGCACCTGCAGCAGGTGCTGGTAGGCGCGCCCGACCACCGGTCCGGGCGCGACGCCGAGCGCCTCCATGATCGCCTGGCCGTCGAGCTCGGGCCGCACGGCCGCCAGCTCCTCCTGCTCGGCCAGGCGGGCGATCCGGGCCTCCAGGTCGTCGTACGCGGCGGACAGCCGCGCGGCCTTGCGCGCGTTGCGGGTGGTGGAGTCCGACCGGGTCAGCCGGTGGAGGCGCTCCAGCAGCGGGCCGGCGTCGGTCACGTAGCGGCGCACGGCCGAGTCGGTCCACTCCCCCTCGCCGTAGCCGTGGAAGCGCAGGTGCAGCTCGACCAGCCGGGCGACGGCCTTCGTCGTCTCCTTGTCGAAGCGCAGGGCGCGCATCCGCTTGGCCGCCAGCTTCGCCCCGACCACCTCGTGGTGGTGGAAGCTGACGCCGCCGCCGGCCTCGAAGCGCCGCGTGGCCGGCTTGCCGACGTCGTGCAGCAGCGCGGCCAGGCGCAGCACGAGGTCGGGGGCGTCCTCCAGCGCGATCGCCTGCTCCAGCACCGTGAGGGTGTGCTCGTAGACGTCCTTGTGGCGGTGGTGCTCGTCGACCTCCAGCCGCAGCGCGGGCAGCTCGGGCAGCACGCGCTCGGCCAGGCCGGTCTCCACCAGCAGCCGCAGGCCGGCCACCGGGTCGACGCCGAGCAGCAGCTTCTCCAGCTCCGCGCGCACCCGCTCCGCCGAGACGATGTCGATGCGCTCGGCCATCGCCGTCGCGGCCGCGACGACCTCCGGCGCCGGGGTGAAGCGCAGCTGGGCGGCGAAGCGGGCCGTGCGCATCATCCGCAGCGGGTCGTCGGCGAAGGACTGCTCCGGGGTCACCGGGGTGCGCAGCAGGCCCGCCGCCAGGTCGCGCAGCCCGTCGTGGGGGTCGACGAGCACGAGCTCGGGCAGGCGCAGCGCCATCGCGTTGACCGTGAGGTCCCGCCGCGACAGGTCGCCCTCCAGGGTGTCGCCGAAGGCGACCTCGGGCTTGCGGGAGGTCGGGTCGTAGCGGTCGGTGCGGTAGGTCGTGACCTCCACGACGACCTCGCCGCGCTTGGCGCCGATCGTGCCGAACTCGCGGCCGACGTCCCAGTGCGCGTCCGCCCAGCCCTTCAGCAGGGCGAGCGTCTCGTCGGGGCGGGCGCTGGTGGCGAAGTCCAGGTCGAAGGACGCCGCCCCGCCCAGGCGGCCGAGCAGCGCGTCGCGCACCGGGCCGCCCACCAGCGCCAGCTCGTGGCCCGCGGCGGCGAAGCGCTGCCCGAGCTCGGTGGCCACCGGGGCGACCCGCGTCAGCTCGGCGACGGCTCGCCGCTGCGCCGAGGCCACCCGCGCGGCCAGCTCCTGCGGCGGGTCGTCGACGGGCCGGCGGGAGGGGTCGGGACGCACGGGCACGAGGTCCAAGGGTGCCAGACGGCGCGTCGTTACAGTGCTGCCATGCCCCCCGGCGAGCGTGAGCCGCGCCCCCGCCCGGGGTCGACCGGCGCTCCCGCGCCCGCTCCGGGCGGACGCCGGGGCTCCCCTCGCGCCGCAGCGGGCCAGGGCCCGCGGCCCGCCGCCCGCCCAGCGGCCCGGCCCGGCGCGCGCACGGGCCTGCGCACGGTGGAGGAGACCTCCGCCGGCGGGCTCGTCGTCGACCGCTCCAGCGGGCCGCCCCGCGCGGCGCTGATCGCCCGGCTCAACCGCGCCGGCCGCCTGGAGTGGTGCCTGCCCAAGGGGCACCTGGAGGGCGCCGAGACGCCCGAGGAGGCCGCCGTCCGCGAGATCAGCGAGGAGACCGGCATCCTCGGGCGGGTGCTGGAGCCCCTGGGCACGATCGACTACTGGTTCTCCGTGGAGGGCCGGCGCATCCACAAGACGGTGCACCACTACCTGCTCGAGGCCACCGGTGGTGAGCTCAGCGTCGAGGGCGACCCGGACGCCGAGGCCGTGGACGCCGCCTGGGTGCCCGTGGAGGAGCTGCCGGGCCGGCTGTCCTTCTCCAACGAGCGCCGCATCGCCCGCGCGGCGCACGAGATCCTCACCGGGCGCGCGTGAGGGGGCTGGTCCGGGCGCGAGCGGGGCTGTGCGCGGCGGCCCTCGTGCTCGCCGGGGCCCTGGCCGCACCCGTCCTGCCCGCGGCCTCCGCCGCCCTGGCGCCGGAACCGGCGCCCGCACCCGCCCCTGCTCCCGCCCCGGCCCCCGCGGACGCGCAGGCACCGGTGGAGGCGCTGGACGGCGTCCGGGTGGAGCTGGAGTCCCTGGCGCCGACGGCCGTGGGCCCGGCCGACGAGCTGCGGGTGGGCGTGCGGGTGGCCAACGGCACCGGCGCGGAGGTCGGTGCCGCACAGGTGCGCCTGTTCGTCGACTCCCCCGTGCTCGGCGACCGCGACGCCGTCCAGGAGTGGGCCGACGGCGACGGCACCCAGGGCGGTGACCGCTTCGTGGCCGGCGCGGAGGTCGCGCTGCCCGCGCCGCTGCCCCCGGGCGCCACGACGTCGGTCGAGGTGGCGCTGCCGGCGGCCTCCCTCGCGCTCGGGCCGCAGTGGGGCCCGCGCGGGGTGACCGTGGACCTGTGGGACCCCGCCGCGGGTGCCCGCCTGGACGCCGTCCGCACGTTCCTGGTGTGGCTGCCCGGTGGCCCGCCCGCCGAGACGACCGGCCTGACCGTGCTCGCACCGGTCTCCGGCGGTGCCCCGGACGTGCTGACCGGGCTGCTGCCGGCCGCCCGGATGCGGGAGCTGACCGCCGCGGGAGGGCGCCTGGACCGCGTGCTGCGGGCCGCCTCCGGCCCCGGCGTCGCGCTCGTGCTCGACCCGGCCGTCCTCGGCCCGTGGTCGGGAGGGGAGGCAGGGTCGGACGCGGGCTCGGACGCCGCGGCCCTGTGGCAGGAGCGGCTCGGGGCGCAGGCGGCCTCGCAGGAGACCGTGGCGCTGCCCCAGGCCGACCCCGACGTCGCCGGGGTCGCCGCCTCCGGAGAGGCGGACCTGTACCGCCTCGCGCTCGCGGAGGGACGGGCGCTCGTGCAGCGCTCGCTGGGCGCGCCGGCGCGCACCGACCTGGCGTGGCCGGTCGGCGGCAGCGCGGACGGCGCCCTGCTCGACCTCATCCAGTCGACGACCCCCGGCACGGCCGTGGTGCTGCCCGCGGGGTCGGTCGCCGGCGCGGTCGAGGCCGGCAGCGGGGGCACCGCGCCGGTCCGCGTGGACCTGGCCGCCACCGGCACGCGTCCCACCACGCCCGCGCTGCTGGTCGACGCCGCGCTCTCGGCCCAGCTGGCCAGCGGCACCGCGCGCCCGGCGGCGGGCGGCGCCGGGCCGGCCGCGGCCACCGCCCGGGCGCTGGCCGACTCGGCCGCCGCAGCGCTCAGCGGGGCCAGCGGGCCGGGCGGCACGGCGGGCCTCCTGCTGGCGGCGCCGCGCGACTGGGACCCCTCGCCGGAGGTGGCCGGCGCCGTGCTGGGAGCCCTGCGCGCCGCGCCGTGGGTGCGGCCGCAGTCGCTGGCCGACCTGCTGTCCACGCCCGCCGCCGCCGAGCTGGTGCTGCCCGACAGCGCCCCGGCCCCCGACGCCCTGCCCGCCGACGGGCTGGCCCAGGCGGCGCGCGGCCTGGCCCGCGTGCGCGAGGTCGCGAGCGCTCTCACCGACCCCGAGCCGCGCGTGCGCCAGGCGGAGGAGGGAGCGGTCGCCGCGACGTCGTCCGGGTGGCGCGGGGACCAGGAGACCTGGCGCGAGCAGCTGGCCGCGTACTCCGCGGCCGCGGGCGCCGTCGACGCCGGCGTGGCCGTCGTCCCGGGCAGCGCGGTCACCGTGATCGCCTCGCAGGTGGTGCTGCCGGTGACGCTGGAGAACACCCTCGACCAGGACGTGCGGGTGGTCGTCTCGCTGCGCTCCTCCAGCCTGCGCCTGGTGCCCGAGGAGCCGGTGGAGGTGGTGCTGGCCGCCGGCGCGGGCGCCCAGCGCGTGGAGCTGCCCGTGCGCGCGGTGGCCAGCGGCGACATCGAGCTGGACGTGGTGGTGAGCACCCCGGACGGCGTCCCGCTGGGCGGCCCGGTGCCCCTGGAGGTGCGCGTGCGCGCCGACTGGGAGGGCCGCGGCGTCGCGGTGGTCGCCGTGCTGCTGGGCGTGGTGCTGGTCGCCGGCCTCGTGCGCACCGTGCGCCGCAGCCGCCGGGAGGCCGCCGCCGGGGCGCTCGCACCGACCGACGCGCACGACCCGCACGACCCGCAGCAGAGACCAGGAGGAGCCGGCCGTGGCTGAGACGCCGACCGGAGCGGTGGGTGCCCCGACGGCGGCGCCCAGCCTCGCGCGCTCGAGCACCGTGATGGCCGCGGGCACCGCCGTCTCCCGCGTGCTCGGGTTCGTGCGCGCCGCCGTGCTGGCGACGGTCATCGGCGCCACGCTGCCCGCCGCCGACTCCTTCGCCACGGCCAACACCGTCCCCAACAACCTCTACCTGCTCATCGCCGGCGGCGTCCTCAACGCCGTGCTGGTGCCCCAGGTGGTGCGGGCGATGGCACGACCGGACGGCGGCGCGGAGTACGTCGACCGGCTCATCACCGCCGCGGTGCTGTTCTTCGCGGCGATCACGGCGGTCCTGGTGCTCGCGGCGCCGCTCGTCGTCACCGTCGTGGCCGCGGCCTGGGAGGGCGACCAGCGTGCCCTGACCATCGCCTTCGCCCTGTGGTGCATCCCGCAGGTGTTCTTCTACGCGCTGTACACGCTGCTCGGGCAGCTGCTCAACGCCCGCGGCAGCTTCGGGCCGTACATGTGGGCCCCGGTGGTGAACAACGTCGTCGCCCTCGCCGGCCTCGGCGCGTTCGTGCTCGCCTTCGGCGCCCAGGGCACCACCGGCACCGCGCTCGCCCCCGGGGAGTGGGGCACCGCCCAGGTGGCCGTGCTCGCCGGCACCGCCACCCTGGGGGTGGCGGCGCAGGCCCTGGTGCTGCTGGTCCCGCTGCACCGCGCCGGGGTCCGGCTGAGGCCGCGCCTCGGCCTGCGGGGGATGGGCCTGGCGAGCGCCGGGCGCACCGCCGGCTGGACCTTCGCCGCCCTGGTGGTGGGCCAGGTGGGCTTCCTCGCCGTGACCAACACCGCCACGTCGGCCTCGGTGGACGCGCCCGGCGAGGCGAGCGTCCCCGGCTACGCCGCCTGGGGGCTGGCCTACCTGGTGTTCATGCTGCCGCACTCCCTGGTCGCGGTGTCGGTGGTCACGGCGCTGTTCACGCGGATGAGCAGGGCGGCCGTGGCCGGGGACGTCGCCGCGGTGCGCGCCGACGTCTCCGGCGGCGCGCGCACCATCGGCGTCGCGAGCGTGCTGGCCACCGCGGGGCTGCTCGTGCTCTCCGGCCCCGCGGGCGTCGTCATCGCCGGCAGCGACCCCGAGCAGGGCCGCGCGGTCGGGCGGGTCATCGGGGCGATGGCGCTGGGGCTGGTGCCCTTCAGCGCCTCCTACCTCCTGCAGCGCGCCTTCTACGCCTTCGAGGACGCCCGCACCCCCTTCCTGGCCCAGTGCACCGCGACCGCCGTCTGGACCGCCGGCGCGGTCCTGGCCGGGCTGCTGCTGGCTCCCGCCGACCGCGTGGTCGGCGTCGCCGCCGCGATGGTCTGCGGGCAGGTGGCCGGTGCGGTGTTCGCCGCGGTGCGCCTGCGCCGCCGCCTGGGCGGCCTGGACGGCCGTCGGGTCCTGCGCACCCACGTGCGCCTGGCGCTGGCCGGGCTCCTCGCCGCCGGGGCCGGCCTGGCCGTGGCGCTGCCGCTGGACGGCCTGCTGGACGCCGGCCGGCTGGGCGCCCTGGCGGTGGCCGCGCTGGGCGGGCTCGCGGTCGTCCTCGTCTACGGCGTCGGGCTGCGGCTGCTGCACGTGGAGGAGGTGCAGCCGCTGCTGCGCCGCTTCGCCCGGCGCTGAGCCGCCCGGCGTCCTGCGGGCCTCGGGCGTCAAGGTCGGCGGCCGGGGCGCCGATGCCCCCGGGGTGGACCACCGCCCGCACCACCGCCACCGCGCCCGCGCGGCAGCCGCCGGCGTGCTGGTCCTGCTGCTCCTGCCCCTGCTCGGCCCGCCCGCGGCGGCCGACCCGGCGGCCGGCTCGGCGGGAAGTGCGGCAGCCCGGGCGAGCGCCCTGCGCGCCCAGGTGGAGGCGCTCGAGCACGACGTCGAGGTCGCCGCCGAGGACCACGCCGACGCCGCCGACCAGCTGACGTCCCTCGTCTCGACCGAGGCCGGCGCCGAGCGCGCCCGGCGCGCCGCCCAGCGGGCGGCCGAGGCCGAGGCGAGCGCCGCCGGGCGCCGCGCCCGTGCCCTGCAGCGCTCCGGCGGACGCCTGGAGCTGGCCCTCGGCGTGGTGCGCGGCACCGAGCCGGCCGACGTGCTGGGCGCCCAGCGCGCCGTCGAGGCCCTCGTCGGCGCGGACGCCCGCGCCGTCGCCGCGGCAGGGTCCGCGCTCGACCGCGCGGTCGCCGCCTCCGCGCGCGTGCAGTCCCTGCGCCGCCAGCGCCAGCAGCTGGAGGCCGAGACCGGTGCCGCCGCGCGGCGGGCCGACGACGCGCTCGCGGCGCGCACCGCCCTGCTCGCCGCCGCCGACGCCGAGGTGGCCCGGCTGCTCCTGGTCCAGCGCGAGGAGGCCGAGCGCGCGGCCACCGCGGACGCCGCCCGCACCCTCGCCCGCGACCTCGGCGCCGACCCCGCCGCGCCGCCGGCCGCCGGCGCGGGCGACCCCCGGGTCGCCGCCGCGATCGCCGCGGCCCGCACCCGCCTGGGCCTGCCCTACGTGTGGGGGGCCACCGGCCCCGACACCTTCGACTGCTCCGGGCTGGTCCAGTGGGCCTACCGCCAGGCCGGCGTCCAGCTGCCCCGCACCACCCGCCAGCAGTACGCGGCGCTCCCGCGCGTGCCGCTGGACGAGCTGGCCCCGGGCGACCTCGTCCTCTACGCCGACGGGCCCGACCCGGCGAGCATCCACCACGTCGGCCTCGTCGTCGGGGACGGCCTGATGGTGCACGCCCCCCGCACCGGCGACGTCGTCCGCGAGGCCGCGATCGGCCGCCGCAGCGTCTACGCGGCCGTGCGGCCGGTACCGGCACCCGCACCCGCACCCGCACCGGCCACCAGACCGTGACGCTCCCGTGACCACCGCGTGAGCGGTCGGTGAGGGGCCTCCGCCCCTAGCATGGGCGGACGTCCGCGACGGCTCGTGCCGGTGCGGGGAGGCGAGCACCTGGAGGCCTGCGGTGGCGGACGACGACACGGACCTCCGCGCGGCCACCGCGCCGCTGCGGTCGACCACGGGCGCGGTGGGCCTGGTGCTGGACGGCCGGTACCGCCTGCAGCGGCGCCAGGGCCGCGACGGCGCCTCCTCCACCTGGGACGGCCACGACGAGGCGCTCGAGCGCACGGTCTCGGTCCGCGTCGTCGCCGGCGCCACTGCGCTGGAGGCCGTGGACGCAGCCCGCCGGGCCGCCGCGGTGGAGGACGTCCGCCTCCCGCGGGTCCTGGACGTCGGCACGACCACCGCCGCCGACGGCTCCCCGCTGGGCTGGGTCGTGACCGAGCGGCCGGTCGGGCTCACCCTGGCCGAGCTGGTGCGCGACGCCCCCCTGCCCGCCGAGCAGGTCCGCGCGATCGTCGGCGAGGCCGCGGCGGCGCTGGCCCAGGCCAGCGCGGCCGGCGTCCACCACCGCCGCCTGGACCCGACCTCGGTCGTGGTGAGCAGCGAGGGCGCGGTCGCCGTGGTCGGCCTGGAGGTGGCGGCCGCGGCCGCGGGGCAGCCGCCCGTCGGCGCCGCCGACGCCGACCGGGAGGACGCCGTCGGGCTCGTCAGCCTGCTCTACGCCGGCCTGACCGGCCTGTGGCCGCACGGCCGGTTCTCGGCGCTCGGCGCGGCTCCGCTGGCCGAGCGGGCGCCCGTGCCGCCCGGCGACCTCGTGCGCGGCGTCCCCAACGACCTGGACACGCTCGCGGCGGTCTCCCTCGGCCCGCACGGCGACGGCCCGTTCAGCCCGGCCGAGCTGGTGGAGGAGCTCGCGCCCTGGGGGCCGGCGGCGGGCCCGAGCGTCCAGCTGCCCACCGGCTCCCGACCTGCCCCCGCCCGCCTTCCCGGCTCGCGCCCGCTCGCTGGGGCCGCCGGCGTCGAGGAGGAGGGCGACCTCGCGTCCCTGTTCGGCCCGGCCGGGCCGGCCGGCCCGCTCACGGACGAGGACGACCCCGAGGGCGAGCCGGTGCCGCGCCGCACCGGCCGGGTCGTCCTGGCCCTGGTGGGCGCGGCGGTGGTGGCGCTGCTCGTGCTCGCGGTCGCGAACCTGTCGGACCTGGGCGGGGCGCTGGGCATCGTCGGCTCCGGCACCGGCGGCGACGGGCGGGCCGCGGGCGCCCCTCCCACCGCCGAGCAGGCGGCCGCACCGCCGCAGCCGCTGGCGGTCGCCGCGGCCTCGGCCCTGGACCCCCTGGGCGACGACAGCGAGAACGACGACGACGTCCCGCTGGTCCTGGACGGCGACCCGGCCACCGCGTGGAGCTCGGAGACCTACAGCAGCGCGGACCTCGGCGGCCTCAAGGAGGGCGTGGGGCTGGCCCTGGACCTCGGGCAGGAGGCCAGCGTGTCCGGTGTCGACCTCGGGCTGGCCGGCGGGGGCGCCACCGTGGAGGTCCGCACCTCCCCCGACGGCCGGTTCGAGGGCAGCACGGTCGTGGCCACCGCCGAGGGCGCCGCGCCCGCCGCGGGCCAGCCCGTCGCGGTCGACCTCCCCTCCCCCGCGGCCACCCGCTGGGTGGTGCTGTGGTTCACCGCGCTCCCCCAGACCGACGACGGCTTCCGCGTCGACCTGTCCTCGGTCGCGGTGCGCTGACGCCGCGCCGGGAGCACCTGGACGGGCGAGCCGGACCGGAACAGCCGACCCCTACGATCTGTTGACGCCCCTGCGCCCGGTCGCGGCGCACGCCCGGTGGGCGGAGCAGGGCCGATGAGAGGGGATCTCGTGCACGAGGACGTCCAGGACCTGGTGATCGTCGGGTCGGGCCCGGCGGGGTACACGGCCGCGATCTACGCGGCCCGCGCCAACCTGCACCCGGTGCTCATCGCCGGCTCGGTGACCTCCGGCGGCGCCCTGATGAACACCACCGAGGTGGAGAACTTCCCCGGGTTCCCCGAGGGCCTCATGGGCCCGGACCTCATGGAGCGCATGGAGAAGCAGGCCGAGCGCTTCGGCACCCGCATCGTGTGGGACGACGCCGTGCACCTGGAGCTCACGGACACGGTCAAGACCGTGAGGACCGGGAACGGCGAGACCTACTACGCCCGCGCCGTCGTCCTGGCCACCGGATCCGCGTACAAGGAGATCGGGCTGGACAACGAGAAGCGCCTGTCCGGTCACGGCGTCTCCTGGTGCGCCACCTGCGACGGGGCGTTCTTCCGCGACAAGGACGTGGCCGTCGTCGGCGGCGGCGACTCCGCGCTGGAGGAGGCCACCTTCCTCACCCGCTTCGCCCGCTCGGTCACCGTGCTGCACCGCCGCGACAGCCTGCGCGCCTCCAAGATCATGGCCGACCGCGCGCACGCCGACCCGAAGATCAGCTTCACGTGGAACACCGAGGTCGCGGACGTGGTCGGCGACGAGAAGGTCTCCGCGCTGAAGCTGCGCGACCGCACCACCGGCGCGCTCAGCGACCTCGAGGTCTCCGGCATGTTCGTCGCCATCGGCCACGACCCGCGCACCGACCTCTTCCGCGGCCAGGTGGCCCTGGACGAGCAGGGGTACGTCGCGGTCGACGGCCGCTCCGGCCGCACCGACCTCCCCGGCGTCTTCGCCTGCGGCGACGTCGTCGACCACGAGTACCGCCAGGCGATCACCGCGGCCGCCTCCGGCTGCGCCGCCGCCCTGGACGCCGAGCGCTACCTCGCCGCCCTGGACGCGACCGACTCCCCCCGCGTGGCCGCCGTCGAGGCGGTGGAGGTCGCCGAGGCGACCGCCGTCTCCTGAGCCACCGCGCCCACCGACCCACCGACCGACCCGCTGACCCCGCGCCGCGGATCCCCGCGGCACCTCCACCGATCCCCTGGAGCGCCCCATGAGCACCCGCCCCGTCACCGACGACACCTTCGACGCCGAGGTCCTGCAGTCCGACAAGCCCGTGCTGGTCGACTTCTGGGCCCCCTGGTGCGGCCCGTGCCGCCAGGTCTCCCCGATCCTGGAGGAGCTGGCGACCGAGCACAGCGAGGCCATCGAGGTCGTGAAGGTCAACACGGACGAGAACCCGCGCACCGCGGCCGCCTACGGCATCACCTCCATCCCGACGCTGAACGTCTACTCCGGCGGGAAGCTCGTCAAGCAGATCATCGGCGCCCGGCCCAAGCCGGTGCTGGTCAAGGAGCTGGCCGAGTACCTCGGCTGAGCCCCCTCCCGTGAGCGCACCGCGCCGGCCGGCGCCATGAGGAGCACGCTGCTGCGACCCGGGGACTCCGGTCCCCGGGTCGCCGGGCTGCGCGCGGTGCTCGTCGACGTCGGGGTCACCTCGGCCCAGGCGGGCCCGGAGCAGGCCTCCGACCTCTTCGACGCGCAGCTGGAGCTCGCCGTCCGCGAGTTCCAGCAGCAGCGCGGCCTCACCGCCGACGGCCTCGTCGGCCCCGAGACCTCCCGGGCCCTGGACGCCGCGCGCTGGCGCCTGGGCGACCGGATCCTGCGCCACACCCCCGGCCACCTCCTCGTCGGCGACGACGTCGTGGAGCTCCAGGAGCGCCTGCTGTCCCTCGGGGTGATGGACGGCCGCGTCGACGGCCTGTTCGGCACCGACACCGAGCACGCCGTGCGCGAGCTGCAGCGCTCCTGCGGCCTGGAGCCCGACGGCACCTGCGGGCCGGCGACGCTGCGCGCCCTGGCCCAGCTGGCGCGCACCGTCGGCGGCGGGGACGCCGCTGCCCTGCGCGCGGGCGAGCACGTGCGCCGCTCGGGCACCAGCCTCGCCGGGCGCACCGTCGTCCTCGACCCCGGCCACGGCGGCTCCGACCGCGGCGCCCTAGGTGGAGGGCTCGCCGAGGCCGACGTCGTCCTCGACCTCGCCCAGCGCCTGGAGGGCCGGCTGACCGCCTCCGGCGTCACCGCGGTCCTCACCCGCGGCGCCGACCAGGACCCGCCGCTGGCCGAGCGGGTGGCCCTGGCCTCCCAGGTGGGGGCCGACCTGTACCTGTCCCTGCACTGCGACGGAGCGGGGTCCGCTCACGCGGGCGCGGCCGGCGCCTCGGGCGCGCACGGCGTCGCGACGTCCTACTGGGGGCAGTCGCGCAGCGACGGCAGGCCCGTGGTCCGCTCGGTCGTCGGCGCCCGCCTGGCCGACCTCGTGCAGCGCGAGCTGGTGGCGCGCACCCCGCTGGCCGACCTGCGCACGCACGCGCGCGCCGCCGACGTCCTGCGCCTGACCCGGATGCCGGCGGTCCGGGTCGACCTGGGCTACCTCACCAGCCCCGCCGACGCCGCCCTCCTGGCCGACCCGGCCTTCCGCGACACCTGCGCGGAAGGGCTGCTCGCCGCCGTCCAGCGCCTGTTCCTGCCCGAGGAGGACGACGCCGCGACGGGCACGCTCCTCCTGGGTGACGTGGTGGCCCGCTCGACCACCCGGTGAGCGGGCTCAGACCCCGCTGAGGGTCGGCACGCGCACGGAGGCGAGGATCCGCTCCAGCGCGGCCTCCACGTCCTCGCGCCAGGACAGCGCGGTGCGCAGCTCCAGGCGCAGCCGCGGGTAGTGGGGGTGCTCGCGCACCACCGTGAACCCCACGGCCTCGTAGAAGGCGGCGGGCACCAGGCACGCGCGCTCACCCGTGGCCTCGCGCTGCTCCACCGACGCGTCGCCGAAGGCCTCCAGGGCGCGCACGCCGCGCTGGGTGAGGTCCTTGGCCACGCCCTGCACGAGCATCCGGGCGATGCCCCCGCCGCGGTGGCGGGGCAGCACCTGCCCGGTCATCAGCAGGACGGCGTCCACGCTGACCGGGGAGGTGGGGAAGGCCAGGGAGCGCGGCACGTGCACGGGCGGGGCGTAGGTGAGGAAGCCCGCCAGCGCCTCGTCGACGTACGCCAGGCGTCCGGCCGTGCCCCAGGACAGCAGCACCGACGACAGCCACGCCTCCTTCTCGAAGGCCGTGCCGCCGTCGCGGGCCGCCCGGCGCGCGGCCACCGGGTCGAGCTCCCAGCGCACGCAGGCGCGGCAGGGGTCCGGCAGGTCCGGCAGCGACTCCAGCGTCAGCGGCGCCATCCGCCTGCCCATCGCCGTCCTCCCGTCCCGCGACCAGCTCGCTCTGATCGTCCACAGGCGTCGTCCACAGCCTGTGCACCGCCCGGGCCCCCGTTCACCCGGTCGGCCCAGCGCGCTCAGCCCTCGGCGAGCTCTGCGTCCCCGTCCTCGGAGGCGTCGACGAGAGCTTCGTCGACGTCGGCGTCCGCGACGCCCGGGTCCTCGGGGGCGAGCGCGCCCAGGATCCGGTTGAGGTCCTCCACGGTGGCGAACTCCACCGTGAGCCGGCCCTTCTTCTGGCCCATGGCCACGCTGACCCGGGTCTCGAAGCGGTCGGACAGGCGCGCCGCCAGGTCCTCCAGCTGCGGCACGCGCTCACCGCGGCGCACCGCCCGGCGGGGCTCGCGGTCGGCGTCCCCGCCCAGGGCGACGACCTCCTCGGTGGCCCGCACCGACAGCCCCTCGGCGACGATGCGCTGCGCGAGCCGCTCCATCGCGGCGCCGTCCTTGAGGCCCAGCAGGGCGCGCGCGTGGCCCGCCGACAGGACCCCGGCCGCGACGCGGCGCTGCACCAGCGGGGGCAGGCGCAGCAGCCGGATCGTGTTGGAGATCTGCGGCCGGGAGCGGCCGATCCGCTGGGCGAGGTGGTCGTGGGTGCAGCCGAAGTCGTCGAGCAGCTGCTGGTAGGCCGCGGCCTCCTCCAGCGGGTTGAGCTGGCTGCGGTGCAGGTTCTCGAGCAGGGCGTCGCGCAGCAGGTCGTCGTCGCTGGTCTCGCGCACGATGGCCGGGATGGTCTCCAGGCCCGCCGCCTGGCCGGCGCGCCAGCGCCGCTCCCCCATCACCAGCTCGTAGCGCGGGCCCGCGGCGTCGGACCCCACGGGGCGCACGACGACCGGCTGCAGGATGCCGATCTCGCGGATGCTGTGCACGAGCTCGGAGAGAGAGTCCTCGTCGAAGACCTGCCGGGGCTGGCGAGGGTTCGGACCCACCTGGGCCACGGGGACCTCGGCGAAGCGGGCGCCCGGGACCGGCACGAGGCCCTGGGCGGGCTCCTCGGCGATCCACGTGGAACGCTCGCCGGCGTCCTGCACGAGCGAGAGGCCGTCGAGGCCGTCGTCGGGGCCCCGGGTGCCGGCCCGCGACTGCGCGGCGGCCGCCGCGTCGTGGGCGTCGGCGAAGAAGAGGTCGATCGGACGGGTGGACCCGGCCGGCGCGGGGGGGATGAGGGCGCCGAGCCCGCGGCCCAGCCCCCTGCGGCGCTCGGTCATGCGTGCTCTCCCTGGTCTGCGGTCGGTGCCGCGCCCGTCGAGGCGCTGACGGGCGCGCTCGAGCGCTGCTCGGGACCGGAGCCGGGACCGGCACCGGTCAGGTCCACCACCGCGGGAGCCGCGGCGGGGACGGGGTGGGCCTCGGCGTCGCGCTCGGCGATCTCGCGGGCGGCGGCCAGGTAGGACAGCGCGCCGCTGGAGCCGGGGTCGTAGGACATGACGGTCAGCCCGTGGCTGGGCGCCTCGGAGATCCGCACCGAGCGCGGGATCGTGGTCTTGAGCACCGTGCGCGGGAAGTGGGTGCGCACCTCGTCGGCGACCTGCGCCGCCAGGCGGGTCCGTGCGTCGTACATGGTGAGCAGGATCGTGGAGACCTCCAGCGCCGGGTTGAGGTGCTCCTGGACCAGGCCGATGTTGCGCAGGAGCTGGCTCAGGCCCTCCAGGGCGTAGTACTCGCACTGGATGGGGATGAGCACCTCGCCCGCCGCGGTGAAGGCGTTCACGGTGATGAGTCCGAGGCTGGGCGGGCAGTCGACGAGCACGTAGTCCAGGCGGGGCTCGCCGGAGCGCTCGCGCTCGACCAGGTGGTCGGCGATCGCCTGGCGCAGGAGGAACTCGCGGCGCTCCATGCCGACGAGCTCGATCTCCGCGCCGGCGAGGTCGATCGTCGCCGGGCAGCACTCCAGGCCGCGCACGTCCGGGCAGTGCTGCACCACCTGGGAGATCGGGAGCCCCTCCACCAGCACCTCGTAGGTGCCCGCGATGTCGCTGTGGTGGTCGATGCCCAGCGCCGTGGAGGCGTTGCCCTGCGGGTCGACGTCGATCACCAGGACCCGCAGGCCGGACTGCGCCAGGGCCGCCGCGAGGTTGACGGTCGTCGTGGTCTTGCCGACGCCGCCCTTCTGGTTGGCCACGGTGATGACGCGCGTGCGGCTGGGGCTCGGCAGCACCCGCCCGCGCAGGGTGATCCGGAGCCGGGCGTCCGCCGCGGCCTGGCGCATCAGCGGCGTGTCGTCGTCGGACTGCGGGATCGCCGCCGCGACGGCGGTGCGGCGCTGGAGGTCGTCCGCCTCGGAGGCGGCCCAGCTGCCGGCCCGGCGCTGCCCCTGGCGCTCCGGCGCCCGGTGCGCCGGAGCCTGCGCGCGTGCTCCCTGCTCGTCGCTCACCCGTGGTCCTCCCCGTGGCGCCGACGTCCTGCCCCGGCCCCGCTGCGCCGGCCGGGGGCAACCCTAACCCTGACCACCGTGGTGGGGACGGGAAGCACGCCGGAGCCGGCCGTGACCACCTCCCACCCCGTGGCGCCCGCCCGGCGCAGGGCGGCGGACGTGCGGGCCAGCTCGTCGGCGGCCGTGCGGCCCTTGATCGCGAGCAGCTGCCCACCGGGGGCCACGAGCGGCAGGCACCAGCGCGCCAGGCGGTCCAGGGGTGCCACGGCGCGCGCCGTCACGACCTCGGCCGGCGCCACCTCCTCCGCGCCGGGACCCCGGACGTCCTCGGCGCGGCCGCGCACCACCCGCACGTCGATCCCCAGGTCGTCGACGACCTCCGTGAGCCAGGTGGTGCGCCGCTCCAGGGGCTCCACCAGCGTCACCGCGACGTCCGGGCGCGCCAGCGCCAGGCACAGGCCGGGCAGGCCCGCACCGCTGCCGACGTCGACGACGCGCGCGCCCTGCGGCAGCAGCTCGCCCACCACCGCGCAGTTGAGCACGTGGCGCTCCCAGATCCGCTCGACCTCGCGCGGGCCCACGAGCCCGCGCTCGACCGCGCTGGTCGCCAGGTGCTCGGCGTACCGGTGGGCGAGGTCCGCGCGGTCGCCGAAGACCGCGGCCACGACGGCCGGGTCAGGGGTGTCGGGCCGAGTTCCACGTGGAACGGGTGCGGCCGCCCCGTGGTCGTCCCCGGACGTCACGGGGCCGCGGGGTGGACGACGACGCGGCGCTGCGGCTCCACGCCCTCGGAGTCGCTGAGCAGCCCGGCGGCGGCCACGACGTCGTGCACCACCTTGCGCTCGAACGGGTTCATCGGGTCCAGGCGCACCGGGGCGCCGTCGGCCCGCACCTGCTCCACGACCGCGCGAGCCTGCTCCTCCAGGTCGGCGCGGCGCTCGGCGCGGTACCCGGCGACGTCCAGCATGAGCCGGCTGCGCTGGCCGGTGCGCGCCTGCACGGCCAGGCGGGTGAGCTCCTGCAGGGCCTCCAGGACCTGCCCCTGCTCCCCCACGAGGCGGCGCAGGCCCACCGCGCTCTCCGGCTCGGCCACCACGGACAGCGACGCCCGGCCGTCCTCGACGTCGATGTCGATGTCGCCGTCGAGGTCGGCGATGTCCAGCAGCTCCTCGAGGTAGTCCGCGGCGACGTCGCCCTCCTCCTCCAGGCGCGAGGCGGCGGAGGAGGTGTCCCCCGGCTCCTCGGTCGCGGCGTCGGGGGCCACTGCGGTGCCGGGAGCCTCGTCGGCCAGCGCGGCCGGGGGCGCCTCGGGGGTCTCGTCGGTGCTCTGCTGCTCGGTCACGGCTGCCTCCTCGGCGGGGTGGGCGTCGCCCGCCCTGGCTGGTGGTGCACCGGTGACGGTGCGGTCGGACGTGGTCGGGACGTTCAGTCCGCGGCGCGGGGGGCGCCGGCGGCGCCGTCACCGCCCGTGCGCGGCTGGCCCTTGCCGCCCGGTGCCCGGGTGGACCCGTTCGCGGGGCGGGCGCGGTCCTTGCGCTTGGGCTGGGCGCGCTGGCCCGGGCGCAGCTGGGGTGCCTCCGCCGAGCCCGCGACGCCGGCCCCACCCGCGCCGTCGGTGCCCGTGGTGCCGGCCGTGCCGCCGTGCCGCTTGGCGCGTCGCGCCTCCAGCGCCTTCTCGGCGAGCGAGCCGGGCGCGGGCATGCGGCGGATGACGTAGAACTGCTGGCCGCCGGTCCAGAGGTTGGTGGTCAGCCAGTAGAGCAGGACGCCGACCGGGAAGTTCACGCCGGAGACGGCGAAGATGATCGGGAACAGGTAGAGCAGGATCTTCTGCTGCTGGGCGAAGGGGTTGTCCAGCGCGCTGGCCGGCATGTTCTTCATCATCAGCTGGCGCTGCGTGGTGAAGGTGGTGGCCGACATCAGCAGGATCATGACGACCGTGAGGACCTGGACGTTGAGGTCGTCGGTCTTCAGGAAGGTGTCGGTCAGCCGGGCGCCGAAGATCGTGGACTCCCCCGCCTGCCGCGCCAGCACGCCGGTGAGCGGCCCGACGCCGTCCTCGTTGCGCAGACCGCTGTTGAGCACGCGGAACAGGGCGAAGAAGATCGGCGCCTGCAGCAGGATCGGCAGGCAGGAGGCGAAGGGGTTCGTGCCGCTGCTGCGGTAGAGCTCCATCGTCTCGCGCGAGAGCGCCTCGCGGCTGGCGGGGTCGGTCTTGCCCTTGTACTTGGCCTGGATCTTGCGCATCTCCGGCTGCAGCAGGGCCATCCCGCGGGAGGCCTTGATCTGCTTGACGAAGAGCGGGATCAGGACGATCCGGATGACGATCACGAGGCCGACGATGGACAGCGCCCAGGTCCACCCGCTCGCCTCGGGCATGCCGAGCGCCGTGAGACCGGCGTGGAAGGTCACCATCAGCCACGCGACCACCCACTCCAGCGGGTAGAAGAGGCTGGTGAAGAAGTCGATCACGGGGTCCTCGGGGGCTCGGGGGGTCGGGCGGTGTCAGCGGCCGCTGCTGCGGGCCGCCGGGACAGGGTCCCACCCGCCGGCGGCCCAGGGGTGGCAGCGCAGCACCCGGCCGGCGGCCAGGGCGCTGCCGCGCAGCGCGCCGTGGGTCTGCAGCGCGCCGACCGCGTAGGAGGAGCAGGACGGCGCGTAGCGGCAGACCGGGCCCAGCAGCGGCGAGACCAGCAGCTGGTAGGCCCGGACGGCCAGCACCAGGGCCCGGCGGGGCACCAGCGCCAGCCACCGGAGCACGGGGTGCCCCGAGACCGACGCGGACGCCGCGCTCACCGCGCGCCCAGCGAGGGCGCCGGTGACGCTCCGGGGACCACGGACGCCTGAGATGCCGGAGGCGCCGGACGCTCGCCGCGCGGCCGCAGGGCCGAGCGCAGCGCGGAGTCCAGGTCGGCGCCGAGCTGCGGCGACGTCGCCGTCGCGGCGGCCGGCGAGGCGCGCACCACCAGGTGCGACCCCGGGGGCAGCGCGGCGAGCCGCCCGGCCACCAGGTGGCGCAGCCGCCGCTCCACGCGGTTGCGCACCACCGAGCCGCCCACCCCCCGAGACACCACGAAGCCCACCAGGGGCAGGTCGTGCGTCCCGGTGAGCCTCAGGTGCACCACGAGCAGGGCGCGACCGGCGCGGCGGCCGCGGCGGACCGCTGCGGCGAAGTCCGGAGACCGCCGCATGCGGTGCACCGAGGGCAGCACCGGGTCGTCGCAGCGCTCGCCGCGGGCGGATCAGGCGGACAGCTCCTCGCGGCCCTTGCGGCGGCGGGCGGCGAGGATCGCCCGGCCCGCGCGGGTGCGCATCCGCAGCCGGAAACCGTGCACCTTGGCCCGGCGCCGGTTGTTCGGCTGGAAGGTCCGCTTGCTCACGAGGTTCACTCCATCTGGTCGTCCACCGCACGGCCTGCCCGCGCCCTGATCCACCGGGCCAGCACTGCCGACCGCAACCGTCTCACGGTACGGGCGAGGCGGCCGCAGGGTCAACTGAGGTGCCGGAAGCGTCCCGCGGCGCGCCGTCTTGTCCGTCGAGGGGGCGACGCGCTAACGTTCCCGGGCCGGACGGTCCCCCTGGTTCTGCACAGGGTGTGGACATCCTTGTGGACGGCGCTCACCCCAGGGGTGGGAGGCTGGTCGTCGTGTCCCGCTCCGAAGACCTCCCCGCGCTCTGGCAGTCGGCGCTGCTGGCCCTCGCCGGCGACGCGCGCGTCTCGCGGCAGCAGCTGGGGTTCCTGCGCCTGACCCGCCCGCTCGGCCTCCTGGACGGCACCGCGCTGCTCGCGGTGCCGAACGAGCTGACCAAGGAGGTCCTGGAGCAGCGCGTGCGCGGGCCCGTGGTCGAGGCGCTCGCCGCGAGCCTGGGCAAGCCCGTGCGCCTGGCCGTCACCGTCGACGCCAGCCTGGACGAGGAGCCCGCCGACGAGGGCGAGGCCGGCGAGGAGGACCACGACCCCCGTGCGGAGGACGGCGCCGACCTCCTGCCGGCCGAGGACGGCGCCCTGTTCGGCGTCCAGCGGCCCTCCGGGGGTGCTCCCCGCACGCGCCGCGAGCGCGAGCCCCGCCGCGAGGTCGAGCCGGCGCGGCTGAACCCCAAGTACACCTTCGACACCTTCGTCATCGGCTCCAGCAACCGCTTCGCCCACGCCGCGGCGGTGGCGGTCGCCGAGGCGCCGGCCAAGGCCTACAACCCGCTGTTCGTCTACGGGGAGTCCGGCCTGGGCAAGACGCACCTGCTGCACGCCATCGGGCACTACGCCATGCACCTGTACCCGGGCGTGCGGGTCCGCTACGTGAACTCCGAGGAGTTCACCAACGACTTCATCAACTCCATCCGCGACGACAAGGCCAGCGCCTTCCAGCGCCGCCACCGCGACGTCGACGTGCTGCTCGTGGACGACATCCAGTTCCTGTCGAACAAGGTGCAGACCCAGGAGGAGTTCTTCCACACCTTCAACACCCTCCACAACGCCGACAAGCAGGTCGTGATCACCTCCGACCTGCCGCCCAAGCGGCTGTCGGGGTTCGAGGAGCGCATGCGGTCGCGCTTCGAGTGGGGCCTGATCACCGACGTCCAGCCCCCCGACCTGGAGACCCGGATCGCCATCCTGTCCAAGAAGGCGATCACCGACCGGCTCTCGGTGCCCGACGACGTGCTGGAGTTCATCGGCTCGCGCATCTCCACGAACATCCGCGAGCTGGAGGGCGCGCTGATCCGGGTGACGGCCTTCGCCAACCTCAACCGCGCCGCCGTCGACCTGCCGCTGGCCGAGGTGGTGCTCAAGGACCTGGTCACCAGCGAGGCCGGCGAGGTCACGGTCGCGACGATCATGGCGCAGACGGCGGACTACTTCAGCCTGACGATCGAGGACCTGTGCGGCTCCTCGCGCTCGCGCGTGCTCGTCAACGCCCGCCAGGTGGCGATGTACCTGTGCCGCGAGCTCACCGAGCTGTCGCTGCCCAAGATCGGCCAGGCGTTCGGCGGGCGCGACCACACGACGGTCATGCACGCCAACAAGAAGATCCGGGAGCTGCTCACCGAGCGCCGCTCGACCTACAACGAGGTCACCGAGCTGACCAACCGGATCAAGCAGCAGCACCGCTCCGGCTGACCCCCGCGGGCGCCCCGCGGACCCGTGGTCCACAGGGATGTCCACGGCCTGGGTAAAACTCCGGCGCCCCTCTGACCTGCCCGTTCCCGTCGTCCCCAGGGCCTGTGGGCAACCGGGCCGGACCTGTGGGTGGAGGGGGTCCCAGCGGTGGACGAGCGGTGGACGGGACGGGGCGGTCCTGTGGACGGCGTCGACCGTCCACAGGGGCCCGCTCGTCGTCCCCAGCCGTGCACAGGCTGAATCCACAAGCGCATCAAGGCCCTGACCTGCGGCGACGCCCGTCGTCCCCAGGATTCACAGCGCCTATGACGATGATGGGACCAACTCTGGGGGAAGGACGTCCGCGCACATCCACTGCTCGGGCGGTCGGTACTGTTCGCCCCGGATCGGCCGCTCCGCGCAGAGGACGGCCAGGAGGGGTGGTGGCCGGTGAGGTTCCGGGTCGAGCGTGACGTCCTGGCCGAGGCGGTCGGGTGGACGGCGCGCACGCTGCCCGCCCGTCCTCCCGTGCCCGTGCTGGCCGGTGTGCTGCTGGAGGCCGACGGCGCCGGCTCGCTGCACCTGTCGAGCTTCGACTACGAGGTGTCTGCGCGGATCGAGGTGCCGGCCGAGGTCGCCGAGCCCGGGCGCGCCCTGGTCTCCGGCCGCCTGCTCGCCGACATCGCGCGCTCGCTGCCCGGGCGTCCGGTGGAGGTCGTGCAGGACGGCGCCAAGCTGGCCGTCACCTGCGGCGCGAGCCGGTTCAGCCTGCTGACGATGCCGGTGGACGAGTACCCGGCCCTGCCCTCCATGCCCGACACGATCGGCTCGGTCGCCGGTGACGTGTTCACCGAGGCCGTGGCGCAGGTGACCGTGGCCGCCAGCCGGGACGAGACGCTCCCGGTGCTGACCGGCGTCCGCGTGGAGATCGAGGGCGACACCCTCACCCTCCTGGCCACCGACCGCTACCGCCTGGCCGTGCGCGAGCTGCCGTGGCGCTCCTCCACCCCCGGCGCCTCGGCGGTCGCCCTGGTCCGCGCCCGCACCCTGTCCGACGTGGCCAAGGCGCTCGGCGGCGGCGACGTGACGGTCGCCCTGGCCACCGACGCCCCCGGTGGCGCCCAGCGCGGCGCCTCCGGCTCGGGCCTGGTCGGCTTCGAGGCCGGTGGCCGTCGCTCCACCTCGCTGCTCGTGGACGGCGACTACCCCAAGGTGCGCGCGCTCTTCCCGGCCGACGCGCCCGTCGTGGCCGTGGTCTCCGCCCCGGCGCTGCTCGAGGCCGTGCGCCGCGTGGCCCTGGTCGCCGAGCGCAACACCCCGGTGCGACTGTCCTTCACCCAGGGCCAGGTGGTCCTGGAGGCCGGCCAGGGCGAGGACGCCCAGGCCTCGGAGGCGATCGAGGCCGTGCTGGAGGGCGAGGACATCTCCATCGCCTTCAACCCCCAGTTCCTGCTCGACGGGCTGCAGGCCCTGGGGACGCCGTTCGTGCGGCTGTCCTTCACCCTGCCCACCAAGCCCGCCGTCCTCACCGGCCAGGCCGACGCCGAGGCCGAGCCCGACGAGCGGTACCGCTACCTGCTCATGCCCGTGCGCATGGCGGGGTAGGCAGGGGCTGGCACCCGCGCCCCTGCGGCGCGACCCGCGGCGGGCTCCAGGACGCACCCGCTCCGGCCGATGCACGTCCCGGCGTCCCGCTCAGCACGCGCGCACCACCCCTGCACCACGTCTGCACCACCCACAGCACTGGAGGAAGCATGCACATCGGTCTGGTCGGTCTGGGGAAGATGGGCGGCAACATGCGGGAGCGCCTGCGCCGCTCCGGCATCGAGGTCACCGGCTACGACCGCGACCCGGCCGTCAGCGACGTCGCGAGCCTGTCCGAGCTCGTGGAGGCGCTGCCGGCCCCCCGCACGGTCTGGGTGATGGTGCCCTCCGGCGCGATCACCCGCGGCGTCGTCGAGGAGCTCGGCGGGCTGCTCTCCGAGGGCGACCTCATCATCGAGGGCGGCAACTCCCGCTTCACCGACGACCAGGAGCACGCCGCCTACCTCGCCCCGCGCGGCGTCGGCTACGTCGACTGCGGCGTCAGCGGCGGCATCTGGGGCCTGGAGAACGGCTACGGCCTGATGGCCGGCGGCGACGCCGCCCTGGTCGAGCGCGCGATGCCGATCTTCGACGCCCTGCGCCCGGAGGGCCCCCGCGAGGAGGGCTTCGTCCACGCCGGCGAGGTCGGCGCGGGCCACTACGCGAAGATGGTCCACAACGGCATCGAGTACGGCCTCATGCAGGCCTACGCCGAGGGCTTCGAGCTGCTGGCGGCCCGCGACGACATCATCAAAGACGTCACCGGCTCCTTCAAGGCGTGGACGCGCGGCACCGTCGTGCGCTCCTGGCTGCTGGACCTGCTGGTGCGCGCGCTGGAGGCCGAGGGCGACCTGGGCTCCATCCGCGGGCACGTGGCCGACTCCGGCGAGGGCCGCTGGACGGTGGAGGAGGCGATCGCCAACTCCGTGCCGATGCCGGCCATCACCGCCGCGCTGTTCGCCCGCTTCGCCTCCCGCCAGGACGACTCCCCGGCGATGAAGGCCGTGGCGGCGCTGCGCAACCAGTTCGGCGGACACGCGGTCGAGGCCGTCGGGGAGACCCCCACCGGCAGCGACCAGGCGCCGCAGGAGGCCTCCGCCGCCGACGCCGGCCCGTCCTCCGGCAGCGGCAGCACCGACCGCTGAACCACCGCAGCGACGTCCGGGGCTGACGAGGCAGAGCGGTGCACGTCACCCACCTGTCCCTGGTCGACTTCCGCTCCTACCCGCGGGCGGAGGTCGACCTCGGCCGGGGGGTGACCCTCCTCGTCGGCCGCAACGGCCAGGGCAAGACCAACCTGGTCGAGGCCCTGGGGTACGTGGCCACCCTCGGCAGCCACCGCGTGGCCACCGACGCGCCGCTGGTGCGCCGCGGTGCCGAGCGGGCCGTGGTGCGGGCGGCCGTCGACCGCGACGGCCGCTCGACGCTGGTCGAGCTGGAGATCGTGCCGGGGCGGGCCAACCGCGCCCGGCTCAACCGCTCCCCCGCGCAGCGCCCCCGGGAGGTCCTGGGAGCGCTGCGCACGGTGCTGTTCGCCCCCGAGGACCTGTCCCTGGTCAAGGGCGACCCGGACGGGCGTCGGCGCTTCCTCGACGACACCCTGGTCGCGCTGGCGCCCCGGCTGGCCGGCGTCCGCGCCGACCTCGACCGCGTGCTGCGCCAGCGCAGCGCCCTGCTGCGCACGCTCGGGGCAGCCCGCCGCGGGGGTCGGGGCAGCCGCAGCTCCGAGCGCGGCGGGCTGTCCGAGCTGGACCTGCCCACGCTGGAGGTCTGGGACTCCCAGCTGGCCGAGGTCGGGGCCGAGCTGCTCGCCGCCCGCCTGCTGCTGGTGCGCCGCCTCGGCCCGCACGTGGCCACCGCCTACCAGCAGGTCAGCGGGGCGGACCCCGCCCTCGGCAGCCCCGCGGTGACCGGCTACCGCAGCACCCTCCCGCTGCTGGCCGACGTCGACCTCTCCGGCGACGGGCCGCTGCCCCCGCGCGCGGTGCTGGCCGCGGCGATGCTGGAGCAGATGGCCGACTCCCGCGCCGCGGAGCTCGACCGCGGCACCTCCCTGGTCGGGCCCCACCGCGACGACCTCGTCCTCGACCTCGACGACCTGCCCGCCCGCGGGTACGCCAGCCACGGCGAGTCGTGGTCGTACGCGCTCGCGCTGCGCCTGGGCACCTACGCGCTGCTGCGGGGCGGCGGCGAGGCGGACGCCGAGCCGGTGCTCGTGCTCGACGACGTCTTCGCCGAGCTGGACGGCGGCCGCCGGCGCCGGCTCGCGGGCCTCGTGGCCGGGGCCGAGCAGGTGCTGGTCACCGCCGCCGTGGACGAGGACGTCCCGGCCGAGCTGGACGGCGCCCGGCTGCGGGTGACCGCCGGGCCCGAGGGCACCGAGGTCGTGCCCGAGGCGCCGGCGGAGGAGGATCGCGGGCAGGACGCCGAGGAGGTGGACGGTGGCTGAGGAGCCGTCCGAGGGCGAGGAGCAGGGCGCGGACGCCGCCCGCACGGCTCTCAACCGCGCCCGCGCCGCCGCGGTGGGCCGCGGGGCCCGCCCCTCGCTGCGCCCCGGCCGGCTGCCGAGCGCGGCCGCGGCGGCCGCCGCCCGCCGCCCCCGGGCCCCCGGGGCGAGCGGGGCCCGCCCGGACGGCCGCGACCCGCAGACCGTCACGTCGAGCATCGAGCGCCTCGTGAGCGAGCGCGGCTGGCAGGCGCCGGTCGCGGTGGGCGGGGTGATCGGCCGCTGGGAGCAGGTGGTCGGCGCCGACGTCGCGGCCCACTGCACGGCCGAGGCCTACGACGACGGAGTCCTCACGGTGCGGGCGGACTCCACCGCCTGGGCCACCCAGGTGCGCCTGCTGTCGCCCACCGTGCTGCGGCGCCTGGGCGAGGAGCTCGGCGAGGGCGTGGTCGACCGCCTGGTCGTGCGCGGCCCGGCGTCGCCGACGTGGCACAAGGGGCCGCGCACGGTCTCCGACGGCCGCGGGCCGCGCGACACCTACGGCTGAGTCCACGACCTCGGCTGCCGCCGCGCTGCGGCGCCAGGAGCGCCGGTCGCGTACCCGGGCACGTCCAGGACCCCGAACGGGGCTCAGGCGCGCCTCCACGCGCCAGAACGGGGCATGTCCGCGGACGCCGTCGGGCGGGCGATCCAGGTCGAGGCGGTAGGATGATCGCGTGCGCCCGCAGCGTGGGCGCGCCCTGGACGAGGAGGACCGTGGCCGAGCCCACCCAGCCCACCGACGACGCCCCCGAGGCGCTCCCGAGCCTGGCGGACGTCGTGGTCGACGCTCCGGTGGACGAGGCGTCCGCTGCGGCGAACCCCACCAGCTACGACGCCAGCGCGATCCAGGTCCTGGAGGGCCTGGAGGCGGTGCGCAAGCGGCCCGGCATGTACATCGGCTCCACCGGTGAGCGCGGCCTGCACCACCTCGTCTACGAGGTCGTCGACAACTCCGTCGACGAGGCCCTGGCCGGCCACGCCACGACGATCGACGTGACCCTGCTCGCCGACGGCGGCGTGCGCGTCATCGACGACGGGCGCGGCATCCCGGTCGACCTGCACCCGGTCGAGGGCCGCCCGGCGGTCGAGGTCGTGCTGACGGTGCTGCACGCCGGCGGCAAGTTCGGCGGCGGCGGCTACTCCGTCTCCGGCGGCCTGCACGGCGTCGGCGTCTCGGTGGTCAACGCGCTGAGCACGCGCCTGGAGGTCGAGGTCCGCCGGCAGGGGTTCGTCTGGCGCCAGGGCTACGCCCACGGCGTCCCCGAGGCGCCGCTGGCCAAGGGCGAGCCCGCCGACAGCACCGGCACCACGGTGACGTTCTGGCCCAGCCCGGACACCTTCGAGACGACCGTCTACGACTACGAGACGCTGCGCGCGCGCCTGCAGCAGTACGCGTTCCTCAACAAGGGCCTGAGCATCTCCCTGCACGACGAGCGCGTGCCCGATCCGGTCGAGGGCGAGGAGGCCCCGGAGGCCGAGGCCCCCGACGGCTCCGGCCGCGGCCGCTCGGTGACCTACCGCTACGACGACGGCCTGGTCGACTACGTCAAGCACCTCAACGCGAGCAAGCGCAACGACGCCGTCCACGACCAGGTCATCTCCTTCGAGACCGAGGACGCCGACAAGCGGATGTCCGTCGAGGTCGCGATGCAGTGGACGACGGCGTACTCCGAGAGCGTCCACACCTACGCCAACACGATCAACACGCACGAGGGCGGCACCCACGAGGAGGGCTTCCGCGCCTCCCTGACCGGCCTGGTGAACCGCTACGCGCGGGCGGAGAAGCTGCTCCGGGAGAAGGACGAGGCGCTCACCGGCGACGACGTCCGCGAGGGCCTCACCGCGGTGATCAGCGTCAAGCTCGCCGAGCCGCAGTTCGAGGGCCAGACGAAGACCAAGCTCGGCAACACCGAGGTCAAGGGCTTCGTGCAGCGCGAGGTCACCGAGCGGCTGACGGACTGGTTCGCCCGCAACCCCGCCGACGCCAAGGCCGTGGTGCGCAAGTCCATCAGCGCCTCGCAGGCGCGGATGGCGGCCCGCAAGGCCCGCGAGGCGACCCGGCGCAAGGGCCTGATGGACGGCGTCGGGCTGCCCGGCAAGCTCAAGGACTGCCAGTCCAACGACCCCACGCGCTGCGAGGTCTTCATCGTCGAGGGCGACTCCGCCGGCGGCTCCGCCGTGCGCGGGCGCGACCCGGAGACGCAGGCGATCCTGCCGATCCGCGGGAAGATCCTCAACGTCGAGAAGGCCCGTCTGGACCGCGCCCTGGGCAACCAGGAGGTGCAGGCGCTGATCACCGCGTTCGGCACCGGCATCGGCGAGGAGTTCGACCTCTCCAAGCTGAGGTACCACAAGATCGTCCTGATGGCCGACGCCGACGTCGACGGCCAGCACATCACCACGCTGCTGCTGACGCTGCTCTTCCGGTACATGCGCCCCCTGGTCGAGGCCGGTCACGTCTACCTCGCGCAGCCGCCGCTGTACCGGATCAAGTGGTCCAACCGCGAGCACGACTTCGTCTACTCCGACCGCGAGCGCGACGCGCTGGTCGCCGACGGCCAGGCCGCCGGCGGCCGCCTGCCCAAGGAGGGCGGGGTCCAGCGCTACAAGGGCCTGGGCGAGATGAACTGGGACGAGCTGTCCCGCACGACCATGGACCGCGCCCACCGCACGCTGCGCCGGGTGAGCCTCGACGACGCCGCCGCGGCGGACTCGATCTTCGCGGTGCTCATGGGCGAGGACGTGGAGTCCCGCCGCTCCTTCATCCAGCGCAACGCGCACGACGTGAGGTTCCTCGATGTCTGAGACCACTCCCCCCACCGAGGTGGGCGACGGCGGCGACCGCGTCGAGGCGGTCGACCTCCAGCTGGAGATGCAGCGCTCCTACCTCGACTACGCGATGAGCGTGATCGTCTCCCGCGCGCTGCCCGACGTGCGCGACGGCCTCAAGCCGGTCCACCGCCGGGTGCTGTACGCGATGTTCGACGGCGGGTACCGCCCCGACCGCCCGTACTCCAAGTGCAGCCGCGTCGTCGGCGACGTCATGGGCCAGTACCACCCCCACGGCGACACGGCGATCTACGACGCCCTGGTGCGCCTGGCCCAGGACTGGTCGCTGCGCTACCCGCTGGTCGACGGCCAGGGCAACTTCGGCTCCCCCGGCAACGACCCGGCCGCCGCGCCGCGGTACACCGAGTGCCGGATGGCCTCGCTGGCCATGGAGATGGTCCGCGACATCGACCAGGACACGGTCGACTTCGCCCCCAACTACGACGGGCGCACCCTCGAGCCGGTCATCCTGCCCAGCCGCTTCCCGAACCTGCTGGTCAACGGCTCCTCGGGCATCGCGGTCGGGATGGCGACCAACATCCCGCCGCACAACCTGCGCGAGGTGGCCTCCGGCGTGCAGTGGGCGCTGGCGCACCCGGACTGCACCGACGAGGAGCTGCTCGAGGCGCTCCTGGCCCGCGTGCAGGGCCCCGACTTCCCGACCCGCGCGCTGATCATGGGCCGCCGCGGCATCGAGGACGCCTACCGCACCGGCCGCGGCAGCATCACGATGCGCGCCGTGGTCGAGGTGGAGGAGATCCAGAACCGCCAGTGCCTGGTCATCTCCGAGCTGCCCTACCAGGTCAACCCTGACAGCCTCGCCTCCAAGATCGCCGAGCTGGCCAACAGCGGCCGCCTGGCCGGCATCGCCGACGTCCGCGACGAGACGTCCGGCAAGACCGGGCAGCGCCTCGTCATCGTCCTGCGCCGCGACGCCGTCGCGAAGGTCGTGCTGAACAACCTCTACAAGCACACCCAGCTGCAGGAGAACTTCAGCGCCAACATGCTGGCGCTCGTCGACGGCGTCCCGCGCACCCTGCCGCTGAACGCCTTCGTGCGGCACTGGGTCAGCCACCAGCTCGACGTCATCCAGCGCCGCACGCGCTACCGCCTGCGCCGGGCCCAGGAGCAGGCGCACATCCTGCAGGGCTACCTCAAGGCCCTGGACGCCCTCGACGAGGTCATCGCGCTCATCCGGCGCAGCCCGACCGTCGAGGACGCCCGCACCGGCCTGATCGAGCTGCTGACGATCGACGAGCTGCAGGCCACGGCGATCCTCAACCTCCAGCTGCGCCGCCTGGCCGCGCTGGAGCGCCAGAAGATCCTGCAGGACTACGAGCAGCTGCAGGCGGAGATCGCCGACTACGAGGACATCCTCGCCCGCCCCGAGCGCCAGCGGCAGATCGTCGGCGACGAGCTCACCGAGGTCACCGACAAGTACGGCGACGAGCGGCGCACCCGGATCGTGCCCTTCGAGGGCGACATGTCCATGGAGGACCTGATCCCCGAGGAGGACGTGGTCGTCACGATCACGTCCGGCGGGTACGCCAAGCGCACCCGCGTCGACGCCTACCGCTCCCAGCGCCGGGGCGGCAAGGGCGTGCGCGGGGCGCAGCTGCGCACCGACGACGTCGTCCAGCACTTCTTCACCACGACCAGCCACCACTGGCTGCTCTTCTTCACCAACCTCGGCCGGGTCTACCGCACCAAGGGCTACGACCTCCCCGAGGGCGGGCGCGACGCCCGGGGCCAGCACGTGGCGAACCTCCTGGCCTTCCAGCCGGGCGAGAGGATCGCCCAGGTGCTGGACCTGCGCGACTACGCCCAGGCGCCGTTCCTCGTCCTCGCAACGAAGTCGGGCCTGGTCAAGAAGACCCGGCTGAGCGAGTACGACTCCAACCGCTCCGGCGGCGTCGTGGCGGTCAACCTCCGCGAGGGCGACGAGCTCGTCTCCGCGCGCCTGGTCGGCGACGAGGACGACCTGCTGCTCGTCTCCCGCCAGGGCCAGTCGGTGCGCTTCCGGGCCACCGACGACGCGCTGCGCCCGATGGGGCGCGCCACCGCGGGCGTCACCGGCATGCGCTTCCGCGACGGCGACCAGCTGCTGGCGATGGACGTCGTGCGCGAGACCACCTCCGAGGACGTCTTCGTCGTCTTCGAGTCGGGCATGGCCAAGCGCACCGCGGTGAGCCAGTACCGGGTGCAGGGGCGCGGGGGCTACGGCATCAAGGTGGCCAAGGCCTCCGAGCGCGGCGGCGACCTGGCCGGCGTCCTGCTCGTCCGCGACGACGACGAGGTGCTCGTGGTCATGCAGCGCGGGAAGGTGGTGCGCTCCCGGGTCGACGAGGTGCGCCCCACCGGGCGCGACACCATGGGCGTCAGCTTCGCCCGCGTCGACGCCGGTGACGCGATCATCGCGGTGGCGCGCAACGTCGAACGCGCCGCCGAGGCCGAGATCGAGGATGATCAGGCCGCCGATGGCGTAGCGTCTGGCGGACCCGACAGCGGAGGTGGGGCGTGAGCCCGTCCGAGAAGACGCAGCCCCGGCTCGGGGGCGCGACGCAGGAGGTCCCCGGCTCCGGTGCCGGCGCCTCCCCCGCGCCGGCGGCCGACCGGTCCGCGCGCGGACCGGTGGAGACCTCCCCCGGCGACCGCCTGCGGGCGCCCTCGGAGCGCGCGGACGCCGACGCCGCCCCGGGCCTGCACGCCGACGCCCACGCCGACGCGCCCCGGCGCGTGCGGCTCACCGTCGCCCGGGTGGCGCCGTGGTCGGTGGCCAAGCTCGCGTTCCTGCTGTCCGTGGCCCTCGGCGTCGTCCTGGTGGTGGCCGTGGCGCTGCTGTGGGCCGTGCTGGACGCCATGGGCGTCTTCACCGAGCTCGAGGGCGTGGTCCGCGACGTCGTGGGCAGCGAGACCGACTTCTCCGTGTTGGACGTCGTCGGGCTGGGCCGGGTGCTGTCGGTCGCGATCTTCGTGGCCGTCGTGGACGTCGTCCTGCTGACCGCCCTGGCGACCCTGGGCGCGGTCATCTACAACGCCGCGAGCGCGCTGGTCGGCGGCCTGCGGCTGACCCTCAGCGACGACTGACCCGCGCCTGGGGTAGTCTTCCCGCTGCCGCACGCCGCGAGGCGGGCGCGGCACGGGCCTATAGCTCAGTTGGTCAGAGCGCTTCCCTGATAAGGAAGAGGTCACAGGTTCAAGTCCTGTTAGGCCCACTCACACCTGGTCCCCTCGGGGGGCGTGGCGCAATTGGTAGCGCACCTGCTTTGCAAGCAGGGGGTTAGGGGTTCGAGTCCCCTCGCCTCCACCCCGACGGGGCCCCTGACCAGCTGATCACGCCGGTCCGGGGCCCTGGTGCGCTGGTCCGCCGCCGGGGTGACGGCTCACCCAGCTGCGGCGCAGCGCGGTGACGCCGTCCACCCCGGCACCCACCGCGAGCCCGACGGCGAAGCCGAGCGGCAGGTCGCCCAGGACCAGGCCGAGACCGGGGCCGGCGCACACGCCGATCGGCGTGCCGGCGCCCACCTGCCAGTGGTGGTCGGAGCGGCGCGTGGGACTGTCCCGGTGCACGCTCTCATCCTTACGCCGTAAGCGCTGCGCGGCGACCGGGACGCCGGCGCGCCACGAGGAGGAGGCACGCCCCCCTGGGGGACGTGCCTCCTCCTCGTGCTGGCCCCGGAGGGCCCGCGTCACTGCCCGCTGCGGCCCTTCGACGGGCCGGTCGGGCCGCCGTCCGGTGCCGTGGAGGCGTCGGTGCCGTCGACGCCCAGGCTGTCGGTGCTCCCCGCGGCGTCGCTCGTCCCGCCGGTCACCGTGCCGGTGGGCGACGTGCCGGTGCTCGACGTGCCGGTGCTCGACGTGCCGGTGGCGTCGGAGCCGCCGGTCGCCGGGGCGCTGACGTCGCCGCTGGTGCTGGCGAGCGAGCCGGAGCCGAGGGCGTCACCGGTGCCCGGGCTGCTGAGCCGGCCCCCGGTGCCGCCGCTGGTGCCCGTGCCCGCCGCCGTGCCCGTGGTCGTGCCCGAGGCGGGGGCGGAGACCGGGGCGGTGGCGGGGACCCACGGGTCCACCGAGGACTCCTGCTGGCGCTTCCAGACGGCCCAGCCGGCCCCCGCGGCCGCGCCCACGGCGCTGACGACGAGCAGGAACCGGCCGACCCGGCGCACCGCGCTGGGGCGCTCGGGCTGCTTCTGGGCGGCCCTGGCGCGCTTCTGCGCGGCGGCCAGCGAGGAGCGGCTGGCGACCGCGGCGGCGTCGGTGCCCGCAGCCGCCTTGGCGGCACCGGCGGCCACGGCCGCGCCCACGACCTCGACGAGGCGGGGCAGCAGGTCGTCCACGATCCGGTCGCGCGTGGCGTCGACCTTCGGCCCGAGGGCGACGGCGGCCTGCTCCACCCGCGGCGCCGCGGCCGCCACGCCGTTCTCCCGGGCCTGGCTGAGGCTGGTGGCACTGCGCTCGCGCGCGTCGGCCAGGCGCGGCCCGGCCCACTCGCGGGCGTCGCTCACCCGGGGGCCGGCCCAGTCCTTGGCCGCGGCGGCGGCCACGGCGGCCGACCCGCGGGCCGAGGTGGCGACGGGGGCGACCCGCTGGCGCACGCCGGCCGCGCCCTGCCTGGCGCCGGCGGACAGCAGGGCGGCCGAGCCGGCCACCTTCTCCCTGGCCGCGGCGGCGCTCAGCGCCGAGGCGGCCGCCGACTTCTCGGCGCTCCTGTCGAAGTGCTTCTTCGCTGCGCTCGCGCGGTCTGCGCGGCTCGTCGTCCCGAACACGCGTCCTCCTCATGGGCCCGGCCAGCCGGGCCGTCGTCGAACGACCATCGTGCCGCGCGCGGGGCCCCCGTGCCCACCGGGGATCACCATCGGGCCTCCTGCCGCGCAGGTGGGAGGATGGCGGCATGGACGCGACCCTGCACACCAACCACGGCGACATCCGGGTGACGCTCTTCCCCGACCACGCGCCGAAGACCGTCCGCAACTTCACCGAGCTGGCCACGGGCCAGCGCGAGTGGACCGACCCCCGCACCGGCTCCCCGCGCACCGAGCCGTTCTTCGACGGCCTGACCTTCCACCGCATCATCCCGGGCTTCATGGTCCAGGGCGGCGACCCGGTGGGCAACGGCACCGGCGGCCCCGGCTACGAGTTCGACGACGAGATCCACCCGGAGCTGGGCTTCACCGAGCCGTACAAGCTGGCCATGGCCAACGCGGGCAAGCGCGGGGGCAGGGGCACCAACGGCTCCCAGTTCTTCATCACCGTGGCGGCGACGACGTGGCTGCAGGGCAAGCACACGATCTTCGGCGAGGTGGCCGACGACGAGTCGCGCGCCGTCGTCGACGCGATCGTCGCCGTGCCCACCGGGGCGATGGACCGCCCGGTGGAGCCCGTGGTCATCGAGTCGGTGACCGTCTCCGCGTGAGCACGTCCCCGAGCGCTCCGTGAGCACCACCCCGGAGCCCGGCCCGGGACCGGCGGCGGGTCCGCCGGTCCCGGTCTGCCCGCGCCACCCCGACCGGGAGTCCTACGTCCGCTGCCAGCGGTGCGAGCGCCCCGTCTGCCCGCAGTGCCAGCGGGTGGCGCCGGTCGGCGTCCAGTGCGTGGACTGCGTCGCCGAGGGCGCGCGCGGCACCCGCGAGGCCCGCACGGCCTTCGGCGGCAGGCTGCACCAGGGCCGCCCCGTGGTGACCCTCACGATCGTGGGCCTGTGCGTGGCCGCCTACCTGGCGCAGCTGGGCCTGGGCGACTCCTTCACCTACCGCTTCGGCTTCGCCCCGGTCGTCGCGGCGGCGGAGCCGTGGCGCTTCCTGACGGCCGCGTTCCTGCACTCCCCCAGCTCGATCACGCACATCCTGTTCAACCTCTACGCGCTCTGGCTGACCGGTCCCTACCTGGAGCAGCTGCTGGGCCGCGCGCGCTTCGCCGCGCTGTACCTGGTGTGCGCCCTGGGCGGCTCGGTGGGCTCCCTGCTGCTCGCCTCCCCCGACGGCCGCTCGTGGGGGACGCTCTCCGTCGGCGCCTCCGGAGCCGTGTTCGGGCTCTTCGGCGCCCTCCTGGTCGTGCAGCGCCGGCTCAACCAGCGCTCGGGCCAGATCATCGCCATCGTGGCGATCAACGGCGTCATCGGCTTCGTCGTCCCGGGCATCGCGTGGCAGGCGCACCTGGGCGGCCTGGTCACCGGTGCGGCGCTGGCCGCCGTCCTGGCCTACGCGCCGCGCGCGCGCCGGACGCCGGTGCACGTGGCGGGCACGGCGGCCGTGGTGGTGCTGCTCGTGGTGGCCGCGGCGGTGCGCCTCGCGACCGCTCCGGTCCTGCTCTGAACCCCGGGCCCGGTCAGCGCCGGGTCAGCGCCAGCGCGTGGTCATCGCGAACCCGACGAGGATCAGCGCGAAGCCCGCGGCCAGGTTGCCGGCGCCGATGCCCGGGACCGGGTACTCGGAGCTGCTGAGGTAGAACACGACGATCCACACCAGGCCGGCGACCATGAGGCCGAGCATCACCGGCACCCACCAGCGCGGGCTGGGGCGGGGGCCGCTGGCCGGGGTCGCCGGACCTGCGGGCGCCGCCGACGGGCGCTTGCGGCGGATCCTCGACTCGGGCACTGGTCCTCCTGGGTGGGGGCTGCGCCCCGGGTGCGCCGAGGCGGCGCAGCCGGGGCTCCTGGTCGACTAGCGTAGTGGCCGGAGGACCCCGGGAGGATTCGTGGACGTGCGCCAGGTGCTGCAGCGGCTGCGCGCCCCCAGGCGCCAGGCCCTGCTCCGCCACACCGCCGTGGTCGGCGTCCTGGCCCTCGCCGGCGCCCTGTTCGCCACCAGCGCCCGGACCGCCCAGGGCAGCGACCTGCGCGCCGAGGCCACCGACCTGCCCGGCCTCGTGGCCGAGGAGCAGCAGCTGGTGGCCCGCCGCGACGCGCGCGTCGCGGCCCTGCGGCAGGAGGTGGAGGCGCTGACCGCCTCGGTGCAGGACCCCGCGGTGCGCGAGCTGCAGGCCACCGGGGACGCGCTGGAGCCCGCGGCCGGCACGGTCGACGTCACCGGGCCGGGGCTGGTCCTCACGCTGGACGACGCCCCCACGGGCCGGCCCCAGGCCGAGGGCACCGCGACGGAGTCGCTGATCGTCCACCAGGAGGACCTGCAGGCCGTCGTCAACGCCCTGTGGGCCGGCGGTGCGGAGGCGATGACGCTGATGGGCCAGCGCATCATCAGCACCAGCGCCGTGCGCTGCGTCGGCAACACCCTCAAGCTCCAGGGCCGCGTGTACTCCCCTCCCTACACCGTGGAGGCAGTCGGAGACCCGGACGCGCTGCGCGCGGCGCTGGACGCCTCCGAGCCCGTCCAGCTGTACCGCGACGACGTCCAGCGCGTCGGCCTCGGCTGGGACCTCGACGAGGACGCCGACCTGCGGGTGCCCGGGTGGGAGGGCTCGCTGGAGCTCGACCACGCCCGGGTGCTGCGGCCCGCCGACGCGGTCCGGCGGTGAGCGGTCGGCTCCGGGCGGGCGCCGGCGCGCTCGGGGAGCTGATGGTCACCGCGGGCGTGCTGGTGCTGCTCTTCGTCGTCTGGCAGCTGTGGTGGACCGACGTCGCGGCCGCCGACGACCAGCGGGCTGCCGTGGCCTCCGTGCAGCAGACCTTCGACGCCGCCCCCCCGGCCGGCGGTGGCGCCGTCCCGGCGGTCGTCCCGGCCGAGCCGCCCGTGCTCGCCGAGCCCGGCCAGGACGGCGAGGGGTTCGCCGTCGTGCACGTGCCCCGCTTCGGCGAGGGCTGGCAGGTCGCGGCGGAGCAGGGCGTGGGCCTGCGCCCGGTGCTGAACGACGGCGTCCTGGGCCACTACCCCGGCACCGCGATGCCCGGTGGCGTCGGCAACCTGGCCCTGGCCGGCCACCGGACGACCTACGGCGCCCCGCTGGGCCAGATCGCCGAGCTGGTCCCCGGCGACCCGGTCGTCGTCGAGACCGCGGACGGCTGGTACGTGTACCTCGTGAGCGGCTCGGAGGTCGTGACCCCCGACCGGGTCGACGTCATCGCGCCGGTGCCCGGGGACCCCGACGCCGCGCCGACCGAGCGGATGATCACCCTCACGGCGTGCCACCCGCGCTTCTCGGCCCGCCAGCGGTACGTCGTGCACGGTGTGCTGGACTCCTTCTCGCCGCGGGGCGGGCCACCGCCCGCCGAGCTGGGCACCGGCGTCGGAGGGGTGTGAGCGTGTACGGGTGGCTGTGGCGGCACCTGCCGGGCCCGGCGGCGCTGCGCGCTGCGACGGTGCTCGTGCTGGCGGCAGTGGTGGTCGTGGTGTGCTTCGGGTGGGTCTTCCCCGCCGTGGCCCCGCACCTGCCCTTCAACGACGGGACCGTGGGGGAGTGAGAGCGTGAGCAGCAGCCGGATCCTCGTCGTGGACAACTACGACAGCTTCGTGTGGACGATCGTCGGGTACCTCGAGCAGCTCGGGGCCGAGTGCACCGTGGTGCGCAACGACGCCGTGGCCGTCGAGGCCGCGGACGACGTGGACGGCGTCCTGCTCTCCCCCGGCCCCGGCACGCCGGCGCAGGCCGGCGTGAGCCCCGCCATGGTGCGCCACTGCGCGGCCACCGAGCGCCCGCTGCTCGGCGTCTGCCTGGGGCACCAGGCGCTCGGGGAGGTCTACGGCGCGACCGTGACCCACGCCAGCGAGCTGCTGCACGGGAAGACCAGCGAGGTCGTGCACTCCGGCACCGGGGTGCTGGAAGGGCTGCCGGTGCCCTTCACCGCCACCCGCTACCACTCCCTCGCGGTGGTCGAGGAGACCGTGCCGGAGGAGCTGGAGGTCACCGGCCGCACCGCCGGCGGCGTCGTGATGGCCCTGCAGCACCGCGAGCTGCCGCTGTTCGGCGTGCAGTTCCACCCCGAGTCGGTGCTCACGCAGGGCGGCCACCGGCTGCTGGCGAACTGGCTGGCCGCCACGGGCGACTCCGGCGCCGTGGAGCGCTCGGCGGGCATGGCGCCCCTCGTGCGCCGCTGAGGGGCCCGCCGCCCCGCTGGGGCGGGTCAGCCCTTGCCGCCGCCGTTCCCACGGCCGCTGCTGCTGGGGCTGCCGCGGCCGGGGCCGGGGCTGCTCGGCGCGTCCTCCGCCGGCTCGTCGTCGTCCCCCTCCTCGCCCTCCTCGGAGGCGTCGCCGGTGTCCGTGGGCTCCGGGCTGGGCGTCTCCGTCGGGGTCGGCGTCGCCGGCAGCGGCGCGGCCGACACCAGCCGGACCCGGGTGCCGGCCTCGACCGAGCCGGGCTCGGGGGTCTGCGACAGGACCGTGCCCTCGGGCTGGTCGCTGGGCTCGGTGCTGGTGCTGACGTCGAAGCCGAGCTCCTCCAGCTGGGCCTGCGCCTGCTCGACGGGGCTGCCCACGACGTCGGGCAGCTCCAGCTCGCCGCTGGAGACCACGAGGTCGACGGTCGAGCCGGGGTCCGCCTGCGCGCCCGCCTCGGGGGCCGTGCGGATGACCCGGCCCTGCTGGACGTCGGGGTTGCTCTCCTCGGTGACGTCGCCGCCGACCAGCCCGGCGCGCTGCAGGGCCTGGCGCGCCTGCGACTCCGTCTGTCCGGCCACGTCGGGCACCTGCACCGCCGCAGGGCCGGAGGAGACCGTCAGCGTCACGGTCGTGCCGGTCTCGGCCTCGCTGCCGCCCTCGGGGTCCTGGCCGAGCACGGTGCCGTCCGCCGCCTCGTCGGCCACCTGCTCGGTGTCGACCTCGAACCCCGCGGTCGCCAGCTGCTCGGAGGCCAGCACGACGTTCTGGTCGGTGACGGTGGGCACGGGCACCAGGTCGGGTGCGTTGGCGCGGTAGAGCCCGAAGGCGAGGGCGCCCACGAGCAGGAGGGCGAGCGCGACCAGGCCCACCACGAGGCCGGTGCGACGGCGGCGCGGGGGCTCCGCGTCGGCGACCGCGGCGGCGGCGGCGGCCGCCGACCGGCGGCTGGTCGGGGCGGAGTCCGCCGCGACGGCGGCGGTGGCCGCGGTCGGGGCGATGCCGGCCGCCGCGAGGGCGCGCGTGGCCTCCGTGGTCGTCGGCAGGGCCTGGGTGGCCGTGGCCGTGGCCAGGGCCACGGTGGGGGCGCTGACCGGTCGGCCCTGCTCGGCGGCCACCAGGTCGGCCCGGAACTGCTCGGCGTCGTCGTAGCGGTCGTCGCGGTCCTTGGCGAGGGCCTTGAGGACGACGCGGTCCATCTCGTCGTCGACCGCGGGGTTGAAGGCGCTCGGCGGCTGGGGGACCTCGCGCACGTGCTGGTAGGCCACCGAGACGGGGGAGTCGCCGACGAAGGGCGGGCGGCCGGTGAGGATCTCGTAGAGGAGGCAGCCCGCGGAGTACAGGTCGCTGCGGGTGTCGACGGTCTCCCCGCGCGCCTGCTCGGGCGAGAGGTACTGGGCGGTGCCGATCACGGCGCTGGTCGCGGTCATCGTCGCGGAGGTGTCGGCCAGCGCGCGGGCGATGCCGAAGTCCATCACCTTGACGTCGTTCGACGGGGTGATCATCACGTTCGCGGGCTTGATGTCGCGGTGGACGATGCCCTGGCGGTGGCTGTAGTCCAGGGCGGTGAGGACGCCCGCGGTGATGGCGACCGACCGCTGGGTGCCGAGCCCGCCGCCGCCGGCCGCGACCAGCAGGTCGCGCACGGTCCGGCCCTCGACGTACTCCATGACGATGTACGGCAGGCGCACGTGGGCGCCCCCGGACTCGACGAAGACGTCCTCGCCGGTGTCGTAGACGGCCACGATCGCCGGGTGGTTCAGGCCCGCCGAGGACTGCGCCTCGCGCCGGAACCGCGCCTGGAAGGTCGGGTCGCGGGCGAGGTCGGAGCGCAGCATCTTGATCGCGACCCGCCGGCCCAGGCGCGTGTCGCGCCCCTCGTGGACCTCGGCCATGCCGCCGCGGCCGAGCACTCCGCCGACCTCGTAGCGGTCCCCGAGCGTGCGGGGGATGTCGTTCACGCGATGCCGTCCCTGTCCTCGTCCTGCTCCCCGACGACCGTACCGGCGACGACGGCCGCAGCAGTCCCGGTTGGCGACACCGACGCGGTGCTCGTGCTGCCCGCCGGGGTCGCCGAGGCAGAGGGGCTCTTCGGCGTGGGCGCGGTCGGGGTGACCGGAGCCGAGCCGGCAGCGGGGGGAGGGGACGAGGCCGTCGGCGAGGTGGACGCCGACGGGTCCACGGAGGGGGAGGACGTCGCGGTGCCGGTGGGGGCCGGCCCCGTCGAGGTGCCGCTCGGCTCCTCCTCGGGCGTCGTCGTGGGCGTGGTCGACGGCGTCGGCTGGGGGGCCGGTGCGCCGTCGCCCGGCGGGACCTCCTCCTCGGGCTCCTCGTCGGAGTCGGAGTCGGGATCGGAGCCGGCGCCGGAGCCCTGGTCCTCGTCGGCGGACGGGCTGCGGGGGGTGGCCGGCGCCTCGGCGGTGGGCGCGACCGACGGCGGGGCGGCCGGGTCGGGGCCTCCCGCGTCCGGGCGCGCGAGGGCGAAGGCCGCCGCCACGACGACGAGCACCGCGAGCAGCCCCAGCAGCGGGACGGTCAGGCGCCGGTGCGGCCGGGCGTCGGCGCCGACGCCGCGGGCCGGCGGGGCCCCCTCGACCGGCGCGCCGGCGACCGCGGTCGCCGGCGCGACCGGGGTGGCCGGTGCAGCGGCGACGGGGCCGGGTGCCGTCCCGGGGGCGGCGGCGGCCAGGACGGTCGCGGCGG
>Ga0210040_10000973_pt1 | contig 45392 bp, 45 predicted proteins | sample CryGeyCG12114_NA_FD_185462 | JGI IMG/M metagenome (GOLD analysis project Ga0210040, IMG submission 185462) | Groundwater microbial communities from aquifer - Crystal Geyser CG19_WC_8/21/14_NA (SPAdes) (version 2) | ecosystem: Environmental > Aquatic > Deep subsurface > Groundwater | place: USA...
GTCCGTCGTGACGCTTGCGATCGGGCCGGTGTTCCCGAGCACGAGTACGTTGCGGCGTTCGGGGCCGGCCGGAACGGACGCTTCGCGCCGGAACGCCTACCGGAGGGTCAAGTAGACTTTCGGGGCACTGACGTAGGTCGAGGAGAGACGTGTCTGGACATTCCAAGTGGGCGACGACCAAGCATAAGAAAGCGGTCATCGACTCCCGCCGAGCCAAGTCGTTCGCCAAGCTCATCAAGAACATCGAGGTCGCCGCGAAGATCGGCGGCGCCGATCTGTCTGGCAACCCCACGCTTGTCGACGCGGTGCAGAAGGCGAAGAAGACCTCCGTCCCCAACGACAACATCGACCGCGCCATCAAGCGCGGTGCCGGCCTCACCGGTGAGTCGATCGACTACCAGACGATCATGTACGAGGGTTACGCCGCCGGTGGTGTGGCGCTTCTCATCGAGTGTCTGACCGACAACCGTAACCGGGCCGCGGCTGAGGTGCGCACCGCGATGACCCGCAACGGCGGCACCATGGCGGATCCCGGCAGCGTCGCCTACAACTTCAGTCGCAAGGGTGTCATCGCTGTCAGCAAGACCGACGGACTGACCGAGGACGACGTACTCGCTGCCGTGCTCGATGCGGGTGTCGAAGACGTGACCGACCGGGGCGAAGGCTTCGAGATCGTGACGGAGCCGAGCGATCTGGTCGCCGCGCGTACCGCGCTGCAGGACGCCGGCATCGACTACGACTCAGCCGAAGCCGAGTTCGTTCCCGGCGTCACCGTCGAGGCCGACGCCGACACGGCCCGCAAGGTCTTCCGTCTTATCGACGCCCTCGAGGACAGCGACGACGTGCAGAACGTGTTCGCCAATATCGATGTCCCCGCCGATGTGCTGGCGGAGCTCGAGAACGAGGACTGAGCTCACGTGGCGGTGCGCGTTCTCGGCGTGGACCCCGGTCTGACGCGTTGCGGATTCGGTGTCATCGACGTCGACGCCAATCGCACCGCCCGCCTCATCGACTACGGCGTGATCCGGTCGGACGTCGATGCGCCCATCGAACGACGCGTTCACGCGATCGGGGTCGGTATCGAGGCTGTCCTCGACGAGCATCGACCGTCGGTGGTTGCGCTCGAACGCGTTTTCGCCCAGCACAACCTGAGCACGGTGATGGGCACCGCACAGGCGAGCGGAGTCGTCATGCACCTCGCGGCGGCGCGTCGGCTGCCGGTGGCTCTCCATACGCCGAGCGAGGTGAAGGCTGCGATCACCGGCTACGGTTCAGCAGACAAGAAGCAAGTCGCGGCGATGGTGGCGCGGGTCCTCCGACTCGACGCTCCGCCATCGCCTGCTGATGCTGCGGACGCGTTGGCCCTGGCGATCTGTCACGGCTGGCGCGGCGCGCCTGCCGTCCGCGTTCCCGACGGCGGCGCGCTGACCCCGGCTCAGCGGGCTTGGCAGCAGGCGGAGCGCGCCGCCAAGCGCCCGTGATAGCTGGAAGCATCGAACGTGTATTCGACTCGCCGCGGTGGTGACAGGGGCGGGTCGGTGGTCGCCAATAGCGTTGCCCCATGATCTCGTCGCTCAGGGGAACCGTGCTCACCATCGGCGGCAACTCCATCGTCGTGGAGGTCGGAGGCATCGGCTACTCGGTGGCCGTCACTCCTCAACATGCACTCGGGCTGCGCAACGGCGCTGAGGTGCTGATATTCACGACTCTCATCGTCCGCGACGACGATCTTTCGCTGTTCGGCTTCCAGGACGTCGATGAATTGCGCGTGTTCGACCTGCTGCGCGGTGTCACCGGCGTCGGTCCGAAGTCCGCCCTCGGCGTGCTGTCCGCGATGACTCCGGCTCAGGTCGCCGTCGCGGTGACAGGCGAAGACGACGCGGCTTTCCGCAAGGTGTCCGGTATCGGCCCGAAGACCGCGAAGCTCATCGTCGTCTCCCTCGCCGGCAAGCTCGTCGCTCCCGCAGGTGCACCGAACGCGGCGTCCGCCGTCCCGGTCGTCACCGCCGCGCAAGATGTGCTGGTCGCGCTCATCGGGCTCGGCTGGCCCGAGAAGACGGCGCAACAGACGATCGATGACGTTCTCGCCGAACGACCAGACGAGCGCAACACTCAGGCGCTGCTGCGAGCATCCCTCGCGCTGCTCGGACCGCGCCAGGGCGCAGGAAGTCGCGCATGACGGAGCACGGATTGACGACAGACCCCGAATCCGAGGCGGAGCTCGCCTTCGAGGGAGCGCTGCGTCCGAAGACGCTCACCGAGTTCGTCGGCCAACCGAAGGTACGCGGCCAGCTTCAGCTGCTTCTGCGCGCAGCGGCGATGCAGAACCGGGCTCCCGACCACATCCTGCTTGCGGGGCCGCCAGGACTCGGGAAGACGACGCTCGCGATGATCGTCGCGCAGGAGAGCGGCCGGCCGCTGCGGATGTCGAGTGGGCCTGCCATCCAACACGCCGGAGACCTCGCCGCTGTCTTATCGGCGCTGATCCCGGGCGAGGTCCTGTTCATCGACGAGATCCACCGCATGGCCCGATCCGCCGAAGAGATGCTCTATCTGGCGATGGAGGATTTCCGCATCGACATCATGGTCGGAAAGGGCGCCGGAGCCACCTCCATCCCGCTCGACCTCGCACCGTTCACCCTCGTCGGCGCGACAACGCGCTCAGGACTGCTACCCAATCCGCTGCGTGACCGTTTCGGTTTCACCGCCCACCTCGAGTTCTACGAAACGGAGGAGCTCGAGCGGGTCTTGATCCGTGCCGCATCGCTGCTCGGTCTCGACGTCGAGACGTCAGCCCTCCACGAGATCGCAGGTCGCAGTCGCGGCACACCCCGCATCGCGAACCGGTTGCTGCGCCGCGTGCGCGATTACGCCCTCGTGCACGGCACCGACGCGAGTCATTCCGCGGTCGACGCCGCCCTCGACCTGTACGACGTCGACGCGGTGGGGCTCGACCGGCTCGACCGGGCGGTGATGCTTGCAATCCTCGAACGCTTCGATGGGGGACCAGTCGGACTCAACACGCTCGCCGTGTCGGTTGGTGAGGAGGCCGAGACGATCGAGTCCGTCGTCGAGCCCTTCCTCGTGCGCATAGGACTTCTCGGGCGAACTCCCCGCGGACGCATCGCCACTGCCGCGGCCTGGAACCATTTCGGGATGCAACGCGCGTCGCCGCAAAACGCTTTGTGGAGCGAATGACGCTCGACCGGCGCGGGCAGGAAGCGAGTTATTCTCGCCCGGCTATGATGCTCTCTTAGTTGTGGGAGCGCGCCCCTTGCGTGAATCTCTCCGTCCGACAGCACGGACAACCCTCTCCCGGAAGGCTTTTCATCGTGGCATTTGATCCGTTGACGCTCGTGATGCTCGCGGTCCTCGTGATCCTCATCCTCTTCACCGTCCGCAATGGACGTAAGCGCCAGCGCGACATTGCTGCGATGCACGACCGCACCCAGGTCGGGGCTGACGTCATGACCAACTTCGGGGTCTTCGGAACGATCGTCGGCATCGACGACGAGGAGAACAAGATCCTCCTCGAGACGAGCCCCGGCACGATCCTCACCGTTCACCGCCAGACAATCGCGAAGATCGTCACCGCCGACGACGCCGTTTCTGATGACGACATCGAATTGATGGAAGACGGCGATGTCGAGACCGCCACGGAGCTCGACGCGAACGATCCTCGCTTCAGGACGGACTCCGGCAGCTCGGCGGCCGATCCGTACGCACCCAAGAAGTCCGACGACTAACCTGCCGCGACCTGCGCATCGCCCGGGCTCGGTCCGGGCGATGCGTTCCGTCTCGCATCGAGAAAGCTGCTCTCTTTGGCCAAGCCGAACAGCCCCGTGCGCAAAGCACAACGCGCGCTTATCGGGCTCGCCGCCATATTCGCCGTCCTGATCGGCCTCATCGCCCTCGGCGTGACGACGAACGCGCCGGGCGCGACGTGGACACCCAAGCTGGCTCTCGACCTCGAGGGCGGAACGCAGATCCGCCTCGCGCCCGTCGTCGAAGGCGGCGAAGAGGTGTCGCAGGAGCAACTCGAGCAGGCGGTCGCGATCATCCGTCAGCGTGTCGATGCAGCCGGTGTCTCGGAGTCCGAGATCACGACCGAGGGTGGCAACAACATCGTCGTGTCGATTCCAGGCCAGCCCGACGAGCAGACCCTCGAGCGCATCGAGGCATCGGCCAAGCTTGACTTCCGTCCGGTCCTGCTTGCGGACGTGCCCTCTACGGCGAGCGTCGACAGCACCGAAACCCCGGCACCAGAGGCAACCGAGGAAGCCGCTCCCGCACCGGAGCCGACCGATGCCAGCGACCTGGCGCAGGTGACGACCGAACTGCAGACGGAGTTCGACTCGTTCGATTGTGCGAGCATCGATGAAACCGTCGTTCCTCCGGCCGATGAGCCGCTGCTGGCCTGCGAAACCGACGGCACCATCAAGTACCTCCTCGGGCCTGTCGAGCTGAGCGGTGAGAACCTGATCGACGCCACAGCCGGCGTGCTCACCACACAGACGGGTGCGAGCACCGGCGCGTGGGTCGTCAACATCGAGTTCGACGGCACAGGAGCCGAGCAGTTCGCCTCGATCACGAGCCGGCTCACCGCGCTCGAGTCCCCGCGGAACCAATTCGCGGTCGTCCTCGACAACCGAGTAGTCATCGCGCCGAGTTCGAACGCCGTGATCACCGACGGTCGGGCCGAGATCTCCGGCACGTTCACCGAGGAGTACGCCAAGACCCTCGCCGATCAACTGAAGTTCGGCGCCCTTCCACTGAGCTTCGAAACTCAGAGCGCTGAAACGATCTCGGCGACGCTCGGTTCCGAGCAGCTGAGAAGCGGCCTGATCGCCGGCCTGATCGGTCTGCTCCTCGTCGTGGTGTACTCGCTCATCCAGTACCGTGCGCTCGGCACAGTGACCATCGCGTCTCTCATCATCGCCGCGGCGCTCACCTATCTGGTCGTCACGCTGTTGTCATGGCGACTCGGCTACCGCCTCTCGCTAGCGGGTGTGGCGGGTCTGATCGTCGCGATCGGTATCACCGCCGACTCGTTCATCGTCTACTTCGAACGCATCCGCGACGAGTTGCGAGATGGCAGAGGGCTCACCGGCGCAGTGGAAGCAGGGTGGCAGCGTGCCGTGCGTACCATCACAGCCTCCGACGCGGTCAACCTGCTCGCAGCAGCTGTTCTGACCTGGCTCGCGGTCGGGAACGTCCGCGGTTTCGCGCTCACGCTCGGTATCACGACGATCATCGACCTCATCGTCGTCGTCCTGTTCACCCATCCGCTCCTGCAGCTGCTTGCTCGGACACGCTTCTTCGGCGAGGGCCACCGGGCCTCGGGACTCAACCCGAGGGCGCTCGGCGCGGTCTACCAGGGCAGGGCGAAGTTCAGAGAGCCTGTCGCAGTCAAAGGTCGGAACGTCGCAAGCCGAGGCGAGGCTGCGCGTCGACAGACCATCGCCGAGCGCAAGGCCGCCGAGGCAGCCGGTACGTCGACGACGACGCTCGAGCCGCCCGCCGATCACACTGAGGACGGATCGAAGGCTGTCGCAGCCCGCGCCGTCAAGAAGGGCAAGCGCTGATGGCGAGCTTCTCCCAATTCGGAAACGACCTTCACACCGGCGCGCGGTCGATCAACATCATCGGTCGCAGGCGGCTCTGGTTCATCATCTCGGCGGTCGCCATCCTGCTCTCGCTGGCGATCCCGTTCCTGCGTGGCGGGTACACCTTCGGGATCGAGTTCACCGGTGGATCCGAGTTCCGCCTCACCGGGATCGAGACGAGTGATCAGACGCCCGCCGTCGAAGCCGTCTCGTCGGTTGCGCCGGAAATCGCCCCGCGCGTATCGACGGTCGGAACCTCGGGACTTCGCGTGCAGACCGATCAGCTCAGTGACGACGAGAGTTCGGAGGTGCGCCAAGCTCTGGCCGAGGCGTACGATGTGCCGCTCGTGGACGTCACCGAGTCGTTCATCGGTCCGACCTGGGGCGCCGACATCACGAGGCAGGCCCTGACCGGACTCTTCATCTTCCTCGTGCTCGTCTTCCTCGTGATGGCGGTCTACTTCCGCACCTGGAAGATGTCGATCGCCGCGATGGTCGCGCTGCTGCACGACCTGGTCCTCACCGCAGGCATTTACGGCATCGTCGGGTTCGAGGTCACTCCCGCAGCCGTCATCGGGTTCCTCACGATCCTCGGATACTCGCTCTACGACACGGTCGTCGTCTTCGACAAGATTCGCGAGAACACCCGCGGCGGGGAAGCGACATCGGCACGCACCTTCGCCGAATCCGTGAATCTCGCCGTCAATCAGACCTTGGTCCGCTCGATCAACACGTCGGTCGTCGCTGCGCTTCCGGTCGCGGCGATCCTCTTCATCGGGGCGTTCGTGCTCGGTGCGGGTACGCTGCGCGACATCGCTCTGGCTCTCTTCATCGGAATCCTGGTCGGTACCTACTCGACGATCTTCGTCGCGGCGCCGCTCTACTCGTTGCTGCGCGAGCGTGAAGACGCGGTCGCCAAGGAGGACAAGCGCGCTACCGAGCTTCGCGAAAAGAGCGTCGTCTGAACCTCAGCTCATGAGGGAGGGCGCACAATGGACCTATTCGACGGCGACGCCCGCACTCTCTGAAGGAACGGTATGACCGAGGTTCAGCCCACCACGACGTCGCTCCGGCGGCTCGTTCCGAGGATTTTCTCGCGTGCGCAACCTCAGGGTGCCGTCGACACCCTTCTTCGAACGCTGCGTACGCACCATCCGCGTGCCGACCTCGGCATCGTCGAGCGGGCATACGCTGCGGCTGAGCGGGCGCACCAGGGACAGAAGCGCGACAGCGGCGAGCCGTACATCACCCATCCGATCGCGGTGGCGCAGATCCTCGCCGACCTCGGTATCGGGCCGCGTACTGTCGCGGCGGCGTTGCTGCATGACACCGTCGAGGACACCGGTTTCACGCTCGATCAGATCCACAGCGACTTCGGCGACGAAGTCGCAATGCTCGTCGACGGTGTCACCAAGCTCGACAAGCTCAAGTACGGCGATAGCGCTCAGGCGGAAACGGTCCGCAAAATGGTCGTCGCGATGTCGAAAGACATCCGTGTGCTCGTCATCAAGCTCGCCGACAGACTGCACAACGCTCGTACATGGGGTTTCGTCTCTCAGGAGCGCGCGTCGCGGAAGGCGCAGGAGACGCTCGAGATCTATGCTCCGCTGGCTCACCGGCTCGGTATCCAGGCGATCAAACTCGAGCTCGAAGACCTTTCCTTCGCGGTGCTCTACCCCAAGCTCTACGCCGAGATCGAAAGCCTCGTCCGCCAGCGGACACCGCAACGTGAGGGCTTCGTCCAGGAAGTCATCGAGGCGGTGAACGACGACCTGCGCGCTGCGAAGATCAGGGGGAAGGTCGCCGGCCGCCCGAAGCAGTACTACTCGATCTACCAGAAGATGATCGTCCGAGGGCGGGACTTCGACGAGATCTACGACCTCGTCGGCATCCGGGTGTTGGTCGATTCCCTGAGGGACTGCTACGCGGTGCTCGGTGGCATCCATGCACGCTGGACTCCGGTGCCCGGCCGATTCAAGGACTACATTGCGACACCGAAGTTCAACCTTTACCAGTCGTTGCACACGACGGTCATCGGACCGGACGGGCGTCCGGTGGAAATCCAGATCCGCACGCATGAGATGCATCAGCGTGCGGAGTTCGGTGTCGCTGCGCACTGGAAGTACAAGGAGAGAGTGAACGGCGGCCGCGGGTCGTCGAAGATCGCGCCGGCGGATCAAAATGAGACCGACATGGCGTGGCTCGCGCATCTGTCCGACTGGCAGGCCGAGACGGTCGATCCAGGCGAATTCCTCGACTCGCTTCGCTTCGAGATCGGTGCGAAAGAGGTCTATGTCTTCACCCCGAAGGGCAAGGTCATCGGCCTCCCGTCGGGGGCGACGCCGGTGGACTTCGCTTACGCGGTGCACACCGATATCGGACACCGCACGATGGGCGCAAAAGTCAACGGGCGGCTCGTGCCGCTCGAAAGCTCTCTCCAGAGCGGTGACGTCGTCGAGATCTTCACCTCGAAGAACCCCGACTCCGGCCCGAGTCAGGACTGGCTGGGCTTCGTCAAGAGTCCCCGCGCGCGCAACAAGATCCGGCAGTGGTTCACCAAAGAGCGTCGCGACGAGGCCATCGAGCAGGGCAAAGACGCGATCACGCGCGCCATGCGCAAGCAGAATCTGCCGCTGCAACGTCTCATGAGTCAGGACGTCTTCACCGAGGTCGCGGCTCAAATGCGCTACGACGATGTTTCGGCGCTGTATGCGGCGCTCGGTGAAGGACATGTCTCGACCCAGTCGGTCATCGAGAAGGTTCTCGCGATCGTGCAGGGCGACGAAGAGAGCGAGGAGGTCGAGGTCGCGCTGCCGTCGCGTCCTCGGCGGCCGTTGCGTAACAGCGACTCCGGCGTCCTCGTGCGAGGCGCTCCCGACATCCTGGTGAAGCTCGCGAAGTGCTGCACCCCTGTCCCCGGGGACGATGTCGTCGGCTTCATCACCAGGGGGTCAGGCGTGTCAGTCCATCGAGGTGACTGCACGAACGTGCAAGCGCTTCTCCAGCAGCCGGAACGGATGATCGACGTCGAGTGGGCGCCGTCGTCGAAGAGCGTCTTCCTCGTACAGATCCAGGTCGAAGCCCTCGATAGGGCGGGACTGCTCTCCGATGTGACCCGGGTGCTCTCCGAGCACCACGTCAACATCCTCTCCGCCACGGTCTCCACTTCGACCGAGCGGCTCGCGATCAGCCGTTTCGTCTTCGAGATGGGGGACACGACCCACCTCGATCGTGTCCTGAACGCGGTGCGCAGGATCGACGCCGTTTACGATGTCTACCGGGTTTCGGCCGGCTGAACTACGCGGCGAGGCTTTCGAGTCGCTCACGGGCTCGGACGGACTCGCGGCGGAAACGTGACTCGTTCAACAACGTCACGAGGTCGCCCCCGCTGTCGCCCGCGAGCCGCATGAGCTCGGCGACGGCGGCGGCGTCCTCGGGGCGATAGCGAGGGTCACGAACGAGGTCGAGCGCGGTCCGCCGCGGCGAGGTGATGCGCAGTCCGCAGCAGCTGACGATGTCGTCCTCCGTGAGCGTGCTCTCACGCAGGACGACACCCCGGAGCGGTTCGATGGCCTGCGATCGACCCGATCCGACGCACACCTGCAGTGGGCGCTCGAGTCGGGGGAACGCCTTCCAGATCCACGCGGCGGTCGTCCGGGCGGCGACTCGCTCTGGTCCGAGCGTTATCGCGAGCGACGCCGCTCTCGTTTCGACATCGTCCGCAATGTCGCTCGGCGTGTAACCGTCACCGACGCTGAATAGGTCCCCGTCGAGACGCTGGGCGCAGAGCTCCGCGATGGAGAAGTCCGATTGATCGAGCACCGCTGACAGCCGCATGCGGCAACTCTGCCGGGATGCAATTCGATGCAGTTCGCTGATACAGCGATCTGTGGAAAACCTCGTGCTGTGGAACCGCCTGTTGTCAGGAACCGAGCGCGTCGAGCCAGGTACGGCGGGCCGCCAAGGACTCTTCCGCTTCGGCCTGCTTCTTCGCGTCACCCGACTGCTTCGCGGCTGCGAGCTCGGATTCGAGCTTCGCGATCGCGGACTCCAGTTGTGCTGCAAGCCCCTCTGATCGCGCCTTCTTCTCGGGGTTGGAGCGACGCCACACGTCCTCCTCGAGCGACTTCACGGCGTTCTCGACCTTGCGGAGACGGTCGTTGACCGGACGCATCTGATCTTTCGGGACCTTGCCGATCTCGTCCCACCGGCGCTGGATGCCCGTGAGCTTCGAGCGAGCCGACGAGGGGTCGGTCTCCTTGAGGAGCGGCTCGGCTTCCTCGAGGAGCGCGAGTTTCTTCGTCAGATTCTCGCTGAACTCCTCGTTCTCGCGAGCATCGTCTTCCGCTTTCGCCGCGAACAGTGCGTCACCGGCCGCCTTGAATCGAGACCAGAGAGCGTCGTCCTGCTTCTTTCCGGCACGCCCCGCAGCTTTCCAATCCTCGAGCAGGTCGCGGTAGGCGGGAATGCCCTCGACACCCTTCGGGGCGAGAGCCTCGGCACGCTCGACGAGTTCGGTCTTGCGATTTCTCACTTCACGGTGCTGGCTGTCGAGTTCTGCGAAGAACGCGCGGCGGTGATGCTCGAGAGTCGAGCGTGCTGCGCGGAAGCGCTTCCACAGCGCGTCGGCAGTCGACTTCGGCAGCCGAGGGCCTTCCTGCTGCTGCTTCTGCCAACGAGCGAACAGCTCCTCGAGCGTGCTGGTCGTCTGCTTCCACTGCATGGTCGCGGGGTCGCCGGCGGCGAGCCTCTCCGCCTCGACGACGATCGCCTCACGGTCGGCGACGGCCTTCTCGATGAGCGCCTTCGCCTCGGCGCTCTGCTGCTCGGTGAGTTCGCTGACGCCCGAAGCCAGCGCCTGAAGTCGCGCGAGCAGAGAGGCGAGGTCGCCCACCGCAGCGGCCGAACGAACGGTCGCCTCGAGCTTGCTCACCGCCTTCGCGATGTCCGCGGCGGGAGCCTTGGCGCGGGCGCGCTGTTCGAGAAGTTTCACCTGGCCTTCGAGGTCGGCGAACTTGCGTTCGTAATAAGCGAGCGCCTCTTCGGCAGTCGCGTCCGGGTACTGGCCGACGTGTCGCTCGCCTTCGGCTTCGCGAACGTAGACGTTTCCGTCGGAGTCGACGCGGCCCCAGGCCGTTGAGTCAGTGGTGGTCACTCGGGTCACCTCGGAAGACAGTGGTACGGGAGCACGCCGGATCGCCCCGACGCGGGGCTCAGCCTATTGCACGGCGACTGGAGCGAGACGAGCGGTTATCGGACCGTGACCGGAGAAGCGCTATTGAACCGTCACCGAATTGATCGTCGTCGGCACCGCGGGCGTACCGTCCTCGGAGCCATCAGCGGTCCCGGCGTCGACGACCTCGGTGATCAGCTGGTCGAGCCCGCTGGTGACCTGACCCACGACGGTGTAGCCGCCCGCCTCGTCGCTCGGAATGATGGTGTCCGTGTAGACGATGAAGAACTGGCTGCTCTGGCTGAAGCCGTTTCCCGACTGCCGGGCGAGGGCGATCGTGCCCGCCGGGTACACCTCGTCGGCCGGTGCATTCTCGATCGGCCCGAACTGGAAGCCGGGGTCTCCTGTCCCGTCGCCGTTCACCGAACCGCACTGGAGGACGCCGAAGTCGTCAGCGGTGGTCAGTCGATGGCATGACTTGCCGTCGTAGAAACCTTGCTCGTCGAGCGCGAGGAAAGCCGACACGCCTTGGGGTGCGAGAGCCCCGTCGAGGCTGATTTCGAGTTCGATGCCGTTCAGCTGCATCGTGCCGGTCCAGGTGCGTCCCTCCGCGATATCGGCGCTCGGCACGTCGCCCGTGTTGGTCTGCTCGGTGGCTTCCGTGCTTGCGCTCGTGGTGGGCGTCGGCGTCGGGGTGGCGGCAGGAACGCCGGGACCGACCTGGAAGTAGAGGATCTGCGCGACGGTCGCAAGGATCAGGACGATCGCGAGAGCGATAGCGGCGAGGATGTTGTCCCGGCGGCGACGGCGGATCTGCTCGGCGTGCACCGTCTGTTTCGCGTTGTAGTCCTGAAGACGTTGACGCGCGATACGCGCCTGTTTCTCGTCACGTTTGCCAGAGGCCACAGTCCGGTCCCTTCCCCGATCCGCCCACGCGGATGCCGAACCAGCTTAAGGCTCGTCGACGAGCGGCCACGGGTGCGGCGGCCGCGCTGTCCGACGCAGTGCCTACGATGGCTCGCGTGACCAGTCAGCTCGGTTTGCGCTCGGGCGCGACCCCCCTCGCGGTGCGGATGCGCCCCCGCAGCCTCGACGAGGTCGCGGGGCAACGCCACCTGCTCGGGCCCGGTTCGCCTTTGGTCGCCCTCGCGAGCGACCGTACGGGGGAGCGCGGCGCCGTTTCCGTCATTCTCTGGGGGCCACCCGGTACAGGGAAGACGACGCTCGCCCAGGCGATCGCGCACAGTTCTGGGCGCCGGTTCGTCGAGCTGTCGGCGGTTACGGCCGGAGTCAAAGACGTCCGGCAGGTCATGGAGGAGGCGCGATCTCAGCGCGATCTCTACGGCGTCTCCACTGTGCTGTTCCTCGATGAGATCCATCGCTTCACGAAAGCGCAGCAGGACGCCCTGCTCCCAGGGGTTGAGAACGGGTGGGTCATCCTCGTGGCCGCGACAACCGAGAATCCGTCGTTCTCCGTCATCTCTCCGCTGCTTTCCCGGTCGCTCCTGCTGACCCTGCGCATCCTGAGCGATGACGACCTCGGCCTCCTCGTCGACCGCGCCGTCGCGGATGAGCGTGGCCTTTCCGGGCGGGTGGATCTCGACCCCGACGCTCGAGCCGCTCTCGTGCGCCTCGCCTCCGGCGACGCTCGTCGCGCGCTCACCGCCCTCGAAGCGGCGGCATTCACGGCTGTCTCGGTCGCTGCCGAGAGCGAGCCGGTGCAGGTTGACGACGACGGGGACGACGACGAAGCGGCGGACGCGGGCGACGATGACGAGGACGACGAGCCAGGCGAGGCGGAGACGACGCGCGAAACCGCTCGCCCGCTCATCACCGCGGAGCTCGTGGCTCAGGCGGTCGATCGGGCTCTGCTGCGCTACGACCGGCAGGGTGACGAGCACTACGACGTGATCAGCGCCTTCATCAAGTCGGTGCGCGGAAGCGATGTCGACGCGTCCATCCACTACCTCGCGCGAATGATCGAAGCGGGGGAGGACCCGCGTTTCATCGCGCGTCGCATCATCGTCTCGGCAGCCGAGGACATCGGTATGGCGGACCCGCAGGCGCTCGTCATCGCGGTGGCGGCGGCCGACGCGGTCCAGCTCATCGGCATGCCGGAAGGACGGATTCCCCTCGCGGAAGCGGTCACCTATCTGGCCACGGCGCCGAAATCGAATGCCTCGTACACCGCGATCGACAAGGCGATCGCCGACGTCAGAGCCGGCCGGATGGGGACCGTGCCTCTGCACTTGCGCGACGCCCACTATGCCGGGGCGAAAAAGCTCGGACACGGTAAGGGCTACCGATATGCGCATGACGGCGAGCACGGCGTCGTCGAGCAGCAGTACCCGCCCGACGCGCTTCGCGGGGTCGACTACTACCAGCCCACCGGCAATGGCTATGAGCGGGACGTGGCAGCTCGGCTGGAGAAGCTGCGTCGCATCGTGCGGGGCGAGCGTGCGTGATAGTGTTGCCGACGGCCTAAAACGATTCTGGCGCGAGCGGCTGCGCTCCGGAAGTCGCTGGAGGAACCGAAGCCTGTAGCCGGCTCGGTTCCGCGGGTGTCACCTCTCACTACTTTTCCCGGCGTGCTCGCGCGCGCATTACTTCTGGATGTTCTCGAAGGGAATCATGCCTACCAAATCTCAGGACCGCCGCAAGGTCCGTCTCTCCCGCGCCCTCGGCGTTGCCCTCACCCCGAAGGCCGCCCGCTACCTCGAGAAGCGCCCTTACGCTCCGGGTGAGCACGGTCGCACCAAGCGGAAGACCGACTCCGACTACGCCGTTCGTCTTCGCGAGAAGCAGCGTTTGCGCGAGCAGTACGGCATCCGCGAGAAGCAGCTGCGTCGCGTCTTCAACGAAGCCCGTCGCACCGACGGCCTGACCGGTGAGAACCTGGTCGAGCTGCTCGAACAGCGCCTCGACGCTCTCGTTCTGCGCGCCGGATTCGCCCGCACCACCGCGCAGGCGCGTCAGATGGTCGTGCACCGCCACATCATGGTCGACGGCCAGCTCGTCGACCGTCCCTCCTTCCGCGTGAAGCCGGGCCAGCTCATCCACGTCCGTGAGCGCAGCGAAGGGTTCGAGCCCTTCCAGGTCGCAGCGGCCGGTGGCCACGCGGAGGTCCTGCCGAAGGTTCCGGGTTACCTCGAGGTCGAGCTCGACAAGCTGCAGGCGCGCCTGATCCGTCGCCCGCTGCGCGCCGAGGTCCCCGTCACCGCCGAAGTCCAGCTCGTCGTCGAGTACTACGCTGCGCGCTGACCTCAGCTAGCACTTGGCAAGGCCCGTTCTCCGTGGAGAGCGGGCCTTCGTCGTATCAGTAGGCTGTACATCTGGAGGTGGGCACATGACCGGTGGTGACATCGCAGGCCTGATCGCGGCAGGGATCTTCGCTGTATTGGTGGGGCTTCTCGCCGTGCCGTTGCTGAAGCTCGGCAAGGTGCTCGATCAGACGACCGCGTCGATCAAAGAGGCGACGGACGGGATCACTCCCATCCTCGATGAGACGACGACGACGATCCGGCAGGCCAACCATCAGCTGACGCGGGTGGACACGATCACGTCGAACGTCGCTGACGTGTCCGGCAACGTCTCGGCGCTCGTCGCGCTGTTCGCCGCCTCGGTGGGCGGGCCGCTGATCAAGCTGGCCGGTTTCAGCGCCGCCGTCAGGGCCGGCATCGTCGGTCTCAGGGGAGCGCGCGACGGTGCAGACGCAGTGGCGGGTAGAAGCCGCCGCCGCTCCAGCAAGTGATCGCCGGCCGCGCGGTGTCCGGCACGGCCAAGAACTGAGGGAGACATCGTGAAAAAGCTGCTTTGGGTCATCCTCGGCGCTGCGGTCGGAATCGTTGCGACGCGCTCGTTCGCTGCAACCCCGCAGGGCCGCGACTTCGCTCTGACGCTCGATGCGCGCGCGAAGGAGTTCGGTGGGGCGGTCGCAGAGAGTTACCGCTCTCGTCAAGCCGAGCTGCGCGCGGCCATCGGCAGTGCAGACGACTCGTCCATCTGAAACCTCGCACCTCTTCAGGCTCTGAATTTCCTCACCTTCCGCTCGCGCGGCCATGAGCCGCCCCTTTAGAACCGACAAGGTCCCATGCAGACTGCCGAAATCCGCCGCCGCTGGCTCGAGTTCTTCGGTGAGCGCGGTCACACCGTTGTTCCTTCCGCGTCACTCGTCAGCGACGACCCCTCGCTGCTTTTCACGGTCGCCGGGATGGTGCCGTTCATTCCCTACCTGACCGGTGTGGTGCCTGCGCCTTACCCGCGAGCGACGAGTGTGCAAAAGTGCATCCGGACGCTCGACATCGAGGAGGTCGGGAAGACAACGCGCCACGGCACCTTCTTCCAGATGAACGGCAACTTCTCGTTCGGCGACTACTTCAAAGAGGGCGCCATCGGTTACGCCTGGGAGCTGCTGACCTCGCCTGAGTCGGCAGGAGGACTCGGCTTCGACGAGAAGGATCTGTGGGTCACCGTCTACCACGACGACCCCGAGGCTTTCAAGCTGTGGCGGAGCCTCGGACTGCCTGAAAGTCGCATTCAGCACCGCGGTAAAGCCGACAACTACTGGAACACCGGTCAGCCGGGCCCCGGCGGCCCGTGTTCAGAGATCTACTTCGACCGCGGCCCCGCCTACGGAATAGAGGGTGGACCCGAGGCCGACGAAGATCGGTACATCGAGATCTGGAATCTCGTCTTCATGCAGTACCTGCTGAGCGAGGTCCGTTCGAAGACCGACTTCGACATCGCTGGAGACCTGCCCCAGAAGAACATCGATACCGGGATGGGGCTCGAACGGGTCGCATTCCTCAAGCAGGGCGTCGACAACCTGTATGAGATCGACCAGGTCCGTCCGGTGCTCGACCTCGCCGCAGAGATGTCGGGGCGCCGCTACGGAGCCGATCACGAGCAGGACGTTCGGATGCGGGTCGTCGCCGACCACGTGCGCAGCGCACTGATGCTGATGGCCGACGGGGTTGCTCCAGGCAATGAGGGCCGCGGCTACATCCTCCGCCGCCTCCTGCGCCGTACCGTGCGCGCGATGCGGCTCCTCGGCGTCGAAGAACCCACCTTCCCTCAGCTCTTCGCCGCCTCCCGGGATGCCATGAGCGGTGCCTACCCCGAGGTGAAATCGGGTTTCGACCGCATCGAACGGATGGCCACCGGTGAAGAGGAGACGTTCCTGCGTACCCTCGCCAGCGGCACGACGATCCTCGATGTCGCGGTCGGCAGGACCAAGAACGAGGGCAGCAGCCAGCTGCCCGGTGACACGGCCTTCCAGCTGCACGACACGTACGGGTTTCCGATCGATCTCACTCTGGAGATGGCGGAAGAAGCAGGTCTGACCGTCGATCGTGGGGCGTTCGACCGGCTGATGACCGAGCAGCGGGCACGCGCCAAGGCTGATGCGAAGGCCAAGAAGAAAGCCATCGCCGACCTCTCCGTCTACGGCGCGTTCCGCTCAGCGGGGGAGACCGGCTTCACCGGCTACGACTATCTGCAGACCGAGACCTCTGTTCTCGGTCTGCTGCGCGACGGTGTTTCGGTGCCCTCGGCCAGCGCAGGTCAGAGCGTCGAGGTGATCCTCTCCGAGACCTCCCTATACCCGGAGTCGGGCGGACAGGAAGCAGATGCCGGCAGCATTCTCGGCGCCGGATTCGAGCTCGAAGTGCAGGACGTGCAGCGACCGGTCAAGGGACTCATCTCGCATCACGTTCTCGTGAAGTCGGGGGAGGTCGCCGTCGGCGACGCCGCGACGACCGTGGTGGATCCGGTGTGGCGCAAGGGCGCGACTCAGGCGCACACGGCCACTCACCTGGTCCACGCCGCGCTTCGTCAGGTACTCGGCCCCGAGGCGCATCAGTCGGGTTCGTACAACAAGGCGGGCTATATGCGGCTCGACTTCGGCTGGAATCGTGGGCTGTCACCAGAGACCCGCACTGAGATCGAAGACATCGCCAACGGCGCGATTCAACAAGACCATGAAGTCGTCACGCGAATCCTCCCGATCGATGAAGCGAAAGCGCTCGGAGCGATGGCGCTCTTCGGAGAGAAGTACGGTGACACCGTCCGTATGGTCGATATCGGCGGCCCGTGGTCGCGAGAGCTCTGCGGTGGAACGCATGTGGGGTCGAGCGCCGAGGTCGGCCTCATCAACCTCGTCGGAGAGTCGTCTGTCGGATCGAGCAATCGACGGATCGAATCGCTCGTCGGTCCCGAAGCGTTCCGAGAGTTCGCCGCAGAGCGCGCCATCGTGGCGCAACTGACGAGCGAGCTGAAGACCCCTCGCCAGCAGATTCCCGACCGGATCGCCGATCTTCTCGCGAATTTGAAGGCGGCGGAGAAGCGCATCGCCGAGTTCGAGCAGCAGGCCCTCGCCGGTCGCATTCCCGCGCTGGTCGCCAGCGCGGCACCCGTCGGCTCGCTGACGGTCATCGCCGAAGCGGTCGGCGCACTGCGCACCAACGATGAACTTCGTTCGCTTGTACTTTCCGTCCGCGAGCGTATCGGCGGCGATGCGGTCGTGGCCCTGGCAGCCGAGGTCGCCGGTAAGCCGGCGGTCATCGTCGCAACCACTCCGGGAGCGCGCGCCGCCGGCGTGAAGGCCGGATCGCTCGCGAAGATCGCCGCGGGAGTGCTGGGCGGGGGTGGCGGAGGCAAGGATGACATCGCGCAAGGTGGCGGGCCCGACGCATCAGCGATCTCGGCAGCCCTCGACGCTGTCGTCGCCGGCCTTCGGAGCTGACATGCGCCATGGGGTGCGGCTCGGCGTGGACGTGGGGCGCGCACGTGTGGGACTTGCGGCCTCCGACCCATCGGGTTTTCTCGCTTCTCCCGTCGAGACGATCGCACGGGGCGAGCAGATCGCGCCGGTCGTCGACCGCATCGCTCGCGAGGCCGCCGAAAGAGAAGCGATCGAGATCGTCGTCGGGTTGCCCGTGTCGCTCTCGGGTTCGGATACGCCCTCGACCTCGGACGCGCGCGAAGTCGCTGCCGCTATCGCGTCGGCCGTCCCTCTTCCCGTGCGACTCATCGATGAGCGTCTGAGTACGGTCTCGGCACACGGCGCTCTCCGCGGAGTGGGTCGGAAGACCCGCTCCACCCGAGGGGTGGTCGACCAAGTGGCCGCCGTTATACTGCTCCAACACGCCCTCGACTCTGAGCGCGCCGGCGGAAAGCTTCCGGGCGTTCTCGCCGAGCCCGATTGAGAGTTGCCTGTGCCAGACACTCCTCGCCAGCGCGAAACCGCCGACGACCATGAAGCCGTTCCGCCGACGTGGGCGGAACTTCTCGGGTCAGAGGCGGCTCACGAGCGAGAAGTCGTCACGACAGCGCCGATTCCCACCTCTCGTCGCGATCTCCGAGAGCACGAAGCGGAACGGCCGGTCCCACGGCCGGAGACGGGCTCGCAGCCGGCGTTCGGTTTCGCGGACCCTGAGCCGACGCGGAAGCGCCGGCGCTGGCTGCCATGGGTGGTCACACCTCTCGTCGCCCTCCTCGTCGTGGGTGGCGGTGGCGCTGCTGCCGCCTTCATGATCGTTCCCGACTGGCCCGACCGTGTGCAGTCGTTGTTCGAGGGACCAGAAGCGCTCGACTATTCGGGGTCCGGCGAGGGCGAAGCCATGGTGCTGATCCGAGAAGGTCAGATCGGTTCGGATGTCGCAGTCACGCTGCAACAAACCGGTGTGACGAAGACCTTCGAAGCGTTCTACAGTCTCCTGCTTCAGCAGGACGAAGAAGTCACATTCCAGCCCGGCGCCTATCAGCTCAAGGAGCAGATGAGTGCGCAAGCTGCTCTCGACGCCCTCCTCGACCCGGCGAATCGGCTCGAGAACGAGGTCCTCGTGATCGAAGGCGAGGCGATTCCCGGCGTCTTCGATTCGCTCGCTGCGACTCTCGAAATCCCGCTCGAAGAGGTGCAGGCTGCAGCGGCGGATCCAGCAGCGTACGGCCTGCCAGCGGAGGCCACGAGTCTCGAAGGATTCCTCTTCCCTGCGACATACCAGTTCGATCCCGGTACAGCCCCGCATGACGCGCTCCAGGCGATGGTCGACCGTTCTTTCGAGGTCCTCGACTCTCTCGGAGTGGCTCCGGAGCAGCGATGGAACACCGTCGTGCTCGCCTCCATCGTGCAACGTGAGTCCGGAAACGTCGCCGACATGGCGAAGATCTCCAGAGTGTTTCTGAACCGAATCGATCAGGGCATGAACCTCCAGTCGGATGCGACCGTGGCGTACGGGACGGGTAACACCGACACCGTCTGGACCACCGACGCCGAGCGTGCCGACGCAGGCAACCTCTACAACACCTATGCCAACCCCGGTCTCCCGGTCGGACCGATCGGCAACCCCGGTGAGGACGCACTTCGGGCCGCGATCTCGCCGGCGGAGGGGGACTGGCTGTTCTTCGTGCCGGTCAACCTCGCCACGGGAGAGACGGTGTTCACCACGAACGGCGACGATCACTATGCCGCGGTCGAGCAGTTGCAGCAGTGGTGTGCCGAGAGCGACGCCAACGCCGCCTACTGTGGGTGAGCGGCGCCGACGGCTCGCTGTGCTCGGGTCGCCTATCGAGCACTCGAAATCGCCCGCGCTGCACGCTGCCGCCTACCGGGTCCTGGGTCTCGACTGGCAATACGATCGTGAGCGGGTAGAAGCGGACGGTCTCGGCGATTACCTTCATACCCGAGGTCCGGACTGGCGTGGGTTGTCACTCACCATGCCGCTGAAGGAAGCGGTGTTCCCATTCCTCGCGCGGATCGACCCGCTGGCCTCAGCCGCCGAGGCCGTGAACACGGTGCTCGTTCGTGATGATGGGCTGCACGGCTGGAATACCGATGTCGGCGGCATCGTACGCGCCGTCGAGGAGCGGGCGATGGCGGTCGGGAACGAGGCGGTCCTGTTCGGAACCGGTGCGACCGCGCGGTCCGTCATCCTGGCCCTGCATAGCCTCGGCTGTTCGCGTCTCACCGTCTCGGGGCGCAACCCCTCGAAGGTCGCTGACACCGTCGCCTTCGCTGAAAGCACGGGGTTCGATGCACGACCAGCGCAGGGTGCCCTCGCCCTCACCCGGTGGCCGGATGAGGCTTCCCTTGCGGTGAGCGCACTCCCGGGCGGCGTGCCGGTCGAGCTGCCGCCTGTGCATCGCGGCCTCGGTCTCTTCGATGTCGCTTACTCGGGCGGCTCGCTCGCGCAGAAGTGGCAGCGGGAGCGCCCCGAGGCGCCCGTCGTCGAAGGTATCGACATGCTCGTCCATCAGGCGCTGCTCCAGGTGCGCGTCTTTCTGAACGGCTCGCCCGAGCAGCCAGTGCCCGATGAAGCGATGGTACTGAAGGCGATGGACGCGGCTGTGGGAAGATCGTAACCATGCTTCGTTGGCTCACTGCCGGGGAATCGCACGGGCCAGAGCTCGTCGCGATCCTCGAAGGACTCCCTGCGGGAGTTCCCGTCTCACTCGACCTCATCCGTGACGATCTCGCTCGCCGGAAGCTCGGCTACGGCCGCGGGTCTCGCCAGAAGTTCGAAGCGGACGAGTTGTCGATCTCGGGCGGCGTCATCCGTGGTTCGAGCATCGGCAGCCCGTTGGCGCTGCGGGTCGGTAACACCGAGTGGCCCAAGTGGATCGAAGTGATGAATCCCGAACCGGTCGAGCTGACCGAGAAGTCGCGTGGGCGCGGCGCACCGCTGACCCGCCCCCGTCCCGGGCACGCCGATCTCACAGGCATGCAGAAGTACGGCTTCGACGAGGCCCGCCCCGTGCTCGAGCGTGCGAGTGCGCGCGAAACCGCCGCTCGCGTTGCTCTCGGCGCTGTCGCCAAGTCGTTCCTCGCAGGTCTCGGCATCCAGATGATCAGCCACACTCTTTCGATCGGCCCCGTGCGCGTTCCAGAGAACGCCGCCGTGCCCACTCCAGGTGATCTCGCCGCGGTCGACGCCGACCCGTTGCGTTGCTTCGACCCGGCGACGTCGGCTCTCATGGTGACGGAGATCGACGACGCCAAGCACAGTGGTGACACTCTGGGCGGCATCGTCGAGGTCGCCGTCTACGGCATGCCGCCCGGTGTCGGCTCCTACGTGCACGGTGACCGTCGGCTCGATGCTCAACTCGCGGCCGCCCTCATGGGTATCCAAGCGATCAAGGGCGTCGAGGTCGGTGATGGTTTCCTCACCACGACACGGCGGGGCTCGGCAGCGCACGATGAACTCGTTCAGAGTGCCGACGGTATCGCTCGGGTCACGGACAGGGCCGGCGGTATCGAAGGCGGAATGTCGACGGGAACCGTGCTTCGGGTTCGCGCTGGAATGAAGCCGATCTCGACCGTTCCGCGCGCCCTGCGTACCGTCGATATCGCGACGGGGGAGGCCGCGTCGGCCCACCATCAGCGGTCCGATGTCTGCGCGGTTCCCGCAGCAGGCGTGGTGGCCGAGGCGATGACCGCACTCGTGGTCGCTGCTGCGGTCCTCGAGAAGTTCGGCGGCGATTCGGTCGCCGAGACCCGCCGGAACATCGAGGGCTATCTCGCCGCCATCCCCGCGAGCCAGCGCACCTCCGCCGCTCTTCATGAGTGAGCGCCCGGCTCTTGTTCTGATCGGACCTCCCGGGGCGGGCAAGACGAAGGTCGGGAAGCGTGTCGCTCGAGCTCTCGGACTGCCGTTCACCGACACCGACAAGGTCGTCGTCGCCGAGCACGGGCCGATCGCAGACATCTTCACCGAGCACGGCGAGCCCCGGTTCCGCGAACTGGAACGCGCAGCGGTCGCCGCAGCGCTGACCTCCTCCGGGGTCGTCTCGCTCGGCGGCGGAGCGGTGCTCGACCCGCGGACGCAGGCCGAACTGCGCGACTTGACAGTCGCGCTCGTAACCGTGTCGGCCGAGGCCGTCGAAGATCGGATCACCGGGTCGAAGCGTCCCCTGCTCGCGTCGGGCGGGGTGGCGGCCTGGTCCACACTCGTCGAGCAACGGATGCCCATCTACGAGGCGCTCGCGAGCGCGAGCTTCGACTCATCGAGTACACCCATGAACGCTGTGGCCGCGCAGGTCGTCGCGTGGATCGAGGAGCAGAGATCATGAGTGAAGTCACCCGCATCGAAGTCGGGGGAGCCGATGGCTACGAGGTGCTGATCGGTCGAGCACTCGACGACGCCGTGACGTACGCGCTCGGATCCGGTGTCGCGAAGGTACTGATCGTCCACCCGCCCACCCTCGGTGCGCGCGCCGAAGCGCTTCGGAAGCATCTGGGGGAGCGGTACCAGGTGCTCCTCGCCGAGATCCCGGACGGTGAAGGCGCCAAGCGGGTCGAGGTCGCAGCGTTCTGCTGGCAGGTGATGGGGCAGTCGGACTTCACCCGCTCCGACGCCGTCATCGGGCTGGGGGGCGGCGCGACCACCGATCTCGCGGGTTTCGTCGCAGCGACCTGGCTCCGCGGTGTCCGACTCGTGCAGATGCCGACGACCGTGCTCGGCATGGTCGACGCGGCGGTCGGCGGTAAGACGGCCATCAACACGGCTGAGGGCAAGAACCTCGTCGGCGCTTTCTACGCACCCGCCGCGGTCATCGCCGATCTCGACTCGCTCACGACCCTGCCCCGCAACGAGATCCTCGCCGGGTTCGCTGAGGTCGCGAAGTGCGGTTTCATCGCGACCCCGGAAATTCTGGATCTCATCGAAGCCGACGTGGACCGGGTCACCGACCCGTCGACCCCCGAGTTCCGCCGCGCCGTCGAGCTGGCCATCGCGCTCAAGGCCGAAGTGGTTGCAGAGGACTTCACCGAGGCCGGGCGCCGCGAGATCCTGAACTACGGGCACACGTTGGGGCACGCGATCGAGAACGCGGAGCGCTATCAGTGGCGCCACGGAGCCGCGATCTCGATCGGCATGGTGTACGCCGCCGAACTCGCCCGGCTCGTCGGACGTCTCGACGACGCAGCGGTCGACCGTCACCGTGCGGTGCTCGGCGCGCTCGGACTTCCGATCGACTACCCGGCAGGTCGCTGGCCCACGCTCCTCGCGTCGATGCGCCGCGACAAGAAGGCGCGGGGAGCGATGATGCGGTTCATCGTCCTCGACGGCATCGCGAAACCGACCGTCCTGCAGGGCCCTGAAGATCAGCTCCTCTACGCCGCCTATCAGGAGATCGCCTCCTGACCACGAGTCTCGAGCGTCTTTCTTCGGTAGGTTGAGCGGATGACCCGCGTGCTCGTCCTCAACGGACCAAACCTCGGCAGACTCGGAACCCGCGAGCCCGAGGTTTACGGCACTCTCACCCTCGACGAGATCCGCGCGACGCTCGAGTCGGACGCGTCGGACACAGTCCAGATCGAGCTCCGCCAGACCGACGACGAGGCGACGCTGATCGGCTGGCTGCATGAGGCCACCGATGCGAAGTCGCCGGTGATCCTCAACCCGGCGGCATTCACTCACTACTCCTACGGGCTGCGCGACGCCGTCGCCATTCTCACGAGCGCGGGTGTCCCGCTCGTCGAGGTCCATCTTTCGAACCCGCACGCACGCGAGGAGTTCCGGCACACGAGCGTCATCAGCGCCGTCGCGACGGGCGTCATCCTCGGTTTCGGCGCCGACTCCTACCGCCTCGCGCTGCAGGCGGTCCTCTCCCGCCTTCCCTGACCGCTCTGCGGGATCCCGTACACTTTCGGGGGCGTTCCGCGAGGAACGTCGGCACACTGACGAACGGATACCCTCTCGTGGCTTCAACCGCTGACATCAAGAACGGCGTCGTCCTCAACATCGACGGCCAGCTCTGGAACGTGATCGAGTTCCAGCACGTCAAGCCCGGCAAGGGCGGTGCCTTCGTGCGCACCAAGCTCAAGAACGTCGTGACCGGCAAGGTCGTCGACAAGACTTACAACGCGGGCGCGAAGGTCGACATCGAGAACGTCGACCGCCGCGACTTCCAGTACCTCTACCGCGACGGTGACAGCTTCGTGTTCATGGACACGAGCGACTACGACCAGATCAACGTGCCGGCCGAGACCGTCGGCGACGCCGCCAACTTCATGCTCGAGAACCAGATGGCCACCGTCGCGACGAACAACGGCAACCCGCTGTACGTCGAACTCCCCGCCTCGGTCGTACTCGAGATCACCTACACCGAGCCGGGCCTCCAGGGTGACCGTTCGAACGCGGGCACCAAGCCCGCGACCGTCGAAACCGGGTACGAGATCCAGGTTCCGCTGTTCGTCGGTATCGGCACCAAGGTCAAGGTCGACACCCGCACGGGCGACTACCTCGGCCGGGTGAACGACTGACGTGAGCGCACGTTCGAAAGCACGAAAGCGCGCACTCGACCTGCTCTATGCGGCGGATGTGCGCCAGTCACCGATCTCGGACCTCCTCGAAGCCGAGGCGAAGCGGGCCGCGGGGGAGCCCCAGCGTCAGACGAGCTGGTTGTACGCCCGTGAGATCGTCGACGGCGTCGTCGATCACTCCGCCGAGATCGACGAGCTCATCAGCACCAACTCCCAAGGCTGGACCCTCGCTCGGATGCCCGCGGTCGACCGCGCCATCCTGCGTCTCGGCGTGTGGGAGCTCGTCTTCAACGACGAGGTCCCCGCTGCGGTCGCGATCGACGAAGCCGTCGAACTGGCGAAAGAACTCAGCACCGACGACTCGGCGAGCTTCGTGCACGGTGTGCTCGCCGCAGTCGGGCGCCAGCGCAGCGCTTGAAGCCAGGCCCAAGGGTTCAGTAGGTTCCGGCGGGTGCTCCCGCGTCGCCGAGAACCGCGGCTGAGGAAGACACCCCGAGGCGGGTCGCGCCGGCTTCGATCATGGCGATCGCATCCCCGCGCGACCGGATGCCGCCCGAGGCTTTGACCTCGGCCGCATCGCCTACGGTGCGCTTCATGAGTTCGACGGCGTGCACGGAGGCGCCACCCCACGGGTGGAACCCGGTCGATGTCTTGACGAAGTCGGCACCTGCGGAGACGGCAGCCGTGCACACCTTGACGATCTGCTCGTCGTCGAGTGCCGCCGACTCGATGATGACCTTGAGGACGGCGGGCGAGGGAACCGCGTCACGGACGGCGCGGATGTCCGCCTCGACCGCGTCGAACCGGCCCTCTCGGGCGGCCCCGACGTCGATCACCATGTCGATCTCGTCCGCCCCGGCGGCTACGGCGAGCGCCGCCTCCTGAGCTTTCACCTCGGACAGGTGCTTTCCGCTCGGGAAACCGGTGACCGCTGCGACCTTCACATCGCTTCCCTCAGGGATCGTGACGGGAAGCATCGACGGGGAGACGCACACCGAATAGGTACCGAGTCTGACCGCTTCGGCGACGAGCGCTTCGACATCGTCGCGGGTGGCTTCGGGCTTCAGCAGAGTGTGGTCGATGTACTTGGCGAGATCGTCGGGGGACATGGCGTCCAAGTGTAGGCTGAGGGCGTATCGACATCCTTTAATCACCGTCCTGCGAGGCGGGGAAGGAGGTCAGTGTGGCTGTGCGAACCGTGCTCCACCAGGCCGACATGACGCGGGCACTGACCCGCATCGCCCACGAGATCCTCGAAGCGGCCCGTGGCCCCGAGAGTCTCGTTCTCCTCGGCATCCCGACGCGCGGAGTCGAGCTCGCCGATCGGCTCGGAACGCTGCTGACCGAGTTCTCGGGGGTCGAGGTGCCCGTCGGCTCGCTCGACGTGACGATGTACCGTGACGACCTCGACCGCCAGCCGACGAGGGGCCCCGCTCCCACCCGCATCCCGGATTCCGGTATCGACGGCAGGACGGTCGTGCTCGTCGACGACGTCCTCTACTCCGGCCGGACCATCCGCGCCGCGCTCGACGCACTGACGGATCTCGGACGCCCGGCAGCGGTCCGGCTCGCCGTGCTCGTCGACCGGGGACACCGCCAGTTGCCGATCCGCCCCGACTTCGTGGGAAAGAATCTGCCGTCGGCGGCCAGCGAGCGGATCTACGTGCGCCTCGCCGCAACCGACGGGGTCGAAGAGGTCGGTATCGAGTCCGGAAGCGAGGGCGACGAGTGAGGCATCTGCTGTCGACGAAGACGCTCAGCCGGGACGAGGCCATCCAGATCCTCGATGTCACTGAAGATATGGCGGCGACACAGCAGCGCGAGGTGAAGAAGCTACCGACCCTGCGCGGCAAGACGGTCGTGAACCTGTTCTTCGAGGACTCGACCCGCACCCGTATCTCGTTCGAGGCTGCCGCCAAGCGGCTTTCGGCCGACGTCATCAGCTTCGCCACGAAGGGCTCGAGCGTTTCGAAGGGCGAATCCCTGCAGGACACCGCGCAGACGCTCGAGGCGATCGGCGCCGATGTCATCGTGCTCCGCCACTCGATGTCGGGTGCACCCGCGGTCCTCGCCGAATCCGGCTGGATCTCCGCCAGCGTGCTGAACGCCGGTGACGGCACCCATGAACATCCGACGCAGGCCCTGCTCGACGCGTTCACCCTTCGCAGACGCATTCACGGCGACGCGAGTCGCGGACGCGGCCTCGACGGCGTCCGCGTGCTCATCGTCGGCGACATCCTGCACTCCCGCGTCGCCCGCTCGAACCTGTGGCTGCTGTCGGTCCTCGGCGCAGAGGTCACCCTCGTCGGCCCGCCGACTCTCATCCCGTTCGGAATCGAAGCGTGGCCCGCCACTGTCAGCTACGACCTCGACGAGGCGATAGCGACGGTGAGGCCCGACGCCGTGATGATGCTGCGCGTCCAGCGCGAGCGGATGAACGCGGCGTTCTTCCCGAGCGAGCGTGAATACGCCGGTCTTTGGGGTCTGTCGGCCGCCCGATTCGCTGCCCTTCCCGAAACCGCGGTCGTCATGCACCCGGGGCCGATGAACCGCGGATTCGAGATCTCGTCGGCCGCGGCAGACTCGTCCCGATCCACCGTTCTCGAGCAGGTCACCGCCGGCGTCTCCACTCGGATGGCGGCCCTCTACCTCACCGCGACAGGAGGAGCAGCATGACCGAGTACCTTCTCCGCGCAGCGCAGCTGACCGACGGGCGCCGCGCCGACATCGTCATCAAAGACGGCATCATCGAGTCGATCGGCTCCGAAAGCGGCGCGTCGGGCGCGACGGTGATCGACGCCGACGGACTTCTGGCCATGCCCGGCCTCGTCGACCTGCACACCCACCTCCGCCAGCCGGGTGGCGAGGGCGCCGAGACGGTTCTCTCGGGGTCACGCGCGGCCGCGGCGGGTGGTTACACGGCCGTCAACGCGATGGCCAACACCAGCCCGGTCGCCGACACCGCGAGTGTCGTCGAACAGGTTCAGGCGCTCGGCGACGCGGCCGGCTACGTGACCGTCCGGCCGATCGGAGCGGTCACCAAGGGCCTCGCGGGGGAGCACCTCGCCGACATCGGCGGTATGGCGAGGTCGAGAGCTCGAGTCCGCGTCTTCAGCGACGACGGGCTCTGCGTCTCCGATGCGCTGCTCATGCGACGCGCTCTCGAATACATCAAAACCTTCGGCGGTGTACTCGCGCAGCATGCGCAGGAGCCCCGTCTCACCGAGGGCGCCCAACTCAACGAAGGTCCGATGAGCGCGGAGCTCGGCCTCGCCGGGTGGCCCGCGGTCGCGGAGGAGGCGATCATCGCGCGCGACGTCCTCCTCGCTCAGCACACGGGTGCTCGCCTGCACATCTGCCACGTCTCGACGGCAGGCAGTGTCGAGGTGCTTCGATGGGCGAAGAGCCGCGGGATCGCGGTAACGGCAGAAGTGACGCCACATCACCTGCTTCTCACCGATCGGCTCGCGGGCGGTTACGACGCTCGGTACAAGGTGAATCCGCCACTGCGTTCCGACAGCGACGTCGAGGCGGTGCGCGCGGGCCTCGCCGACGGCACGATCGACATCGTCGCCACCGATCACGCGCCGCACAGCGCCGACGCGAAGCACTGCGAATGGGATGCTGCCGCGAACGGAATGGTCGGGCTCGAGTCCGCCCTCAGGGTCGTCCACGAGGCCATGGTCGGCACGGGCCTGCTGGACTGGGCGGGCGTCGAACGGGTCATGTCGGTCGCTCCCGCGCGGATCGGTGACGTCCGTGGCCACGGTCACCCCATCGCGGTCGGGTCGCCCGCCGAGATCGTGCTCTACGACCCGTCGAGCCGAGCGGACTTCGCCGTCGTGGATCTGGCGGGAAAGAGCACGAACTCGCCCTATCTCGGCCGCTCATTACCCGGCAGCGTTCTCGCGACATTCCACGGGGGGCGTCCGACCGTGCTCGACGGCGCGATCGTCGATCTCGAGACGGGACCGACGAATGCCTGACCAGTTCGTTCCCGTGCTCATCGTGGCAGCCGTCGTGCTGCTCGCCCTCATCGGCATGATCGTCGGCTGGCGGGCACGGATCCGCCGGCAGGGCGGTCTCGGCACCCCGCAGTCGCCGCCCGACGACCTCGGCTTGCTGCGGTTCAGTGCCGACGCGGCCTATGTCGCGACCACTCTCGCCGAGCGGCCGCTCGAGCGCATCGCGGTCGCAGGCCTCGGCATTCGCGGTCGCGCGACGGCGTCCGTATACGAGCACGGAGTACTCATCGACCGTGTCGGCGCGACAGTGCTCTACATCCCCGCCGACGCGATCGCGTCCGCAGGGTTCGGCACCTTCGCGGTCGACCGCGTCGTCGAACGGGACGGCCTCGCCGTCATCTCCTGGCGACTCGGCGACACCGCAGTCGACAGCTATCTACGACCGGCGACAGGCGACGCCAAACGCGGCATCGTCGACGCCGTCCATACGCTCATCCCGGGTTCGCTAACGTCGGATGCCGGAACTTCCGAAGGGACCACAAGTGCCAATCCGTGACAGCGCCGTGCTCGTACTCGAGGACGGGCGACGCTTCCGTGGCCGCGCCTACGGGGCGACCGGCCGCACCGTCGGCGAGGCGGTCTTCGCCACCGGGATGACCGGCTACCAGGAGACCCTCACCGACCCGTCCTATGCGGGTCAGATCGTGATGCAGACCGCTCCGCACATCGGTAACACCGGAGTGAACGACGAGGACCCCGAGTCGAGCCGGATCTGGGTCGCGGGCTACATCGTGCGAGACCCGTCCCGCGTCGTGTCGAACTTCCGCGCGACCCGCACACTCGACGACGACCTCGTCGCCCAGGGCATCGTCGGGATCAGCGGGATCGACACCCGAGCGCTCACCCTGCACCTTCGCGACAAGGGTGCGATGCGAGCCGGTATCTTCTCGGGCGAGGATGCGGCGCTGGCCGCCGAGGATCAGCTGGATGCGGTGCGAGCGGCGCCCGAGATGACAGGCCTCAGTCTGTCCGCAGACGTGTCGACCGACGCGGCGTACACCGTCGCCGCGACCAGTGAACGCATCGGTTCGGTCGCCATCCTCGACCTCGGGATCAAGGCCGCGACGATCCACGCCCTGGCCGAGCGAGGCTTCGACGTCCATGTCGTGCCCGAGTCGATCACCATCGACGAGCTGTACACGCTCGCCCCGAGCGCCGTGTTCTACTCCAATGGCCCCGGCGACCCCGAAGCCTCAGAACACCACATCGGACTCCTCCAAGAGGTCCTCCGACGCGGCACCCCGTTCTTCGGCATCTGTTTCGGCAATCAGCTCCTCGGTCGGGCTCTCGGATTCGGCACATACAAACTCCCGTTCGGTCATCGCGGGATCAACCAGCCCGTGCTCGACAAGCGCACCGGCCGGGTCGAAATCACGGCGCACAATCACGGCTTCGCGGTCGATGCGCCCCTTGACGGAGTGGTCGAGACACCGGCGGGCTTCGGTCGCGCGGAGGTCAGCCACATCGGCTTGAACGACCAGGTCGTCGAGGGCATCGCCTGCCTCGACATCCCCGCCTTCTCCGTGCAATACCACCCCGAGGCTGCCGCGGGGCCGCACGACTCCTCGTACCTCTTCGACCGGTTCCGCGAGATGGTCGTCACCGCAGGTAACAGCAGAGAGGCCGCGATCGCGGTCGAGGCGGAACCCCGCGTCGGGGACGACGCCCGCAGCCCGCGCGACGGTGCACTGCTCGCCGGCACCGACCCGTACACCACCACCGACACTGCAGGAGAGAACGCCTGATGCCCAAGCGTGACGACATCAACAGCGTCCTCGTCATCGGCTCCGGCCCGATCGTCATCGGCCAGGCCGCCGAATTCGACTACTCAGGCACCCAGGCGTGCCGGGTGCTCCGCGAGGAAGGCGTGCGCGTCATCCTGGTGAATCCCAACCCGGCGACGATCATGACCGACCCCGGGTTCGCCGACGCGACCTACATCGAGCCGATCACCAGCCAGGCGCTCGAAGCGATCATCGCGAAAGAGCAGCCGGACGCGGTGCTGCCGACCCTCGGTGGGCAGACGGCACTCAACGCGGCGATCGCGCTCGAAGAGGAGGGAATCCTCGAAAAGCACGGTGTCGAGTTGATCGGAGCGAAGGTCGAGGCGATCCGCAAGGGCGAAGACCGCCAGCTGTTCAAGGACCTCGTTCTGGAGGCCGGTGCCGACGTCGCGCGCTCCTACATCGCGCACACCGTCGACGAGGCGGTCGGCTTCGCCGACGACCTCGGTTATCCGCTCGTGGTCCGCCCGTCCTTCACCATGGGCGGCCTCGGTTCGGGGTTCGCGCACGACCGTGCCGAACTGGTGCGAATGGTCGGCGACGGCTTGCACCAGAGCCCCACCAGTGAGGTGCTGCTGGAAGAGAGCATCCTCGGCTGGAAGGAGTACGAGCTCGAACTCATGCGCGACACCGCGGACAACACGGTCGTCGTCTGCTCGATCGAGAACGTCGACCCCGTCGGAGTGCACACGGGCGACTCCATCACGGTCGCACCCGCGCTCACTCTCACCGACCGTGAATATCAGCGTCTCCGCGACATCGGGATCGACATCATCCGCGCGGTCGGGGTCGACACGGGCGGCTGCAACATCCAATTCGCGATCGACCCGGCGAACGGCCGGGTAATCGTGATCGAGATGAACCCGCGCGTCTCGCGCTCGTCGGCGCTCGCCTCGAAGGCGACGGGCTTCCCGATCGCGAAGATCGCCGCCAAGCTCGCGATCGGCTACCGACTCGACGAGATCCCCAACGACATCACCAAGGTCACCCCGGCGAGCTTCGAACCGACGCTCGACTACGTCGTGGTGAAGGTTCCCCGCTTCGCGTTCGAGAAGTTCCCTGCCGCCGACGCGCGACTCACCACGACCATGAAGTCGGTCGGCGAGGCGATGGCGATCGGGCGCAACTATGCGACCGCGCTGCAGAAGGCACTGCGTTCGCTCGAGAAGCGCGGATCGTCGTTCACCTGGGCCGCCGACGCACCCGCGGGCAGGGGAGTGGCCGTCGAGGAACTCCTCGCGAAAGCCGCCGTGCCCACGGACGGGCGCATCGTGACCGTTCAGCAGGCGTTGCTCGCCGGTGCGAGCGTCGAGCAGGTATTCGAGGCGACCGGCATCGACCCGTGGTTCCTCGATCAGATCGTCCTCATCAACGAGGTCGCCGCCGACGTGCGTACGGCGGACGGCCTCGACGCCGACATCCTCCGCCACGCGAAAGAGCACGGCTTCTCCGACGTTCAGATCGCAGAGCTCCGTGGAATCGACGAGGGCGCTGTTCGCGCCGTCCGGCACGCCTTCAATGTCCGTCCCGTCTTCAAGACCGTCGACACGTGTGCGGGCGAGTTCCCCGCCGTGACGCCGTACCACTACTCCTCGTATGACGAGGAGACCGAGGTGGCGGCGAGCGACCGCAGGAAGGTCGTCATCCTCGGTTCGGGCCCCAACCGCATCGGGCAGGGCGTCGAGTTCGACTACTCCTGTGTCCACGCGGCGTTCGCGCTGTCGGATGCCGGGTACGAGACGATCATGATCAACTGCAACCCCGAGACGGTGTCGACCGACTACGACACCTCCGACCGCCTCTACTTCGAACCGCTCACCCTCGAAGACGTGCTCGAAGTGATCGCCGCAGAGTCGGCGTCGGGTGAGCTGGTCGGCGTGGTCGTCCAGCTCGGCGGCCAGACCGCACTCGGGCTCGCGAAGGGGCTCGAGGCCGCCGGTATCCCGATCCTCGGCACCTCGCCATCCGCCATCGACCTGGCGGAAGAGCGCGGCCTCTTCGCCGGGATCCTCCGCGACGCCGGCCTTCTCGCCCCCATGAACGGCACGGCCACCGACCTGTCCGGCGCGCTCGAGGTCGCCTCGGGTATCGGCTACCCGGTCCTCGTCCGCCCCTCGTATGTGCTCGGCGGTCGCGGTATGGAGATCGTCTACGACACCGAATCGCTGAGAGGCTACTTCGACCGCATCGAAGGTCAGGGGATCGTCGGTCCTGGGCACCCGCTGCTCGTCGACCGTTTCTTGGATGACGCGATCGAGATCGATGTCGACGCGCTCTACGACGGTGAGCGACTCTACGTCGGCGGCATCATGGAGCACATCGAAGAGGCAGGCATCCATTCGGGTGACTCGAGCTGCACACTGCCGCCCGTGACTCTCGGCCGCGGTCAGATCGAGCGGGTCCGCGAGGCGACGCTCGCCATCGCCGAGGGGGTCGGCGTGCGGGGGCTACTCAACGTGCAGTTCGCGATCGGGGCGGGCGTGCTTTACGTGCTCGAGGCCAACCCACGCGCTTCCCGCACAGTGCCTTTCGTATCGAAGGCTCTCGGCATCGCGCTGGCGAAGGGCGCCTCGCTCATCATGGTCGGCAAGACCATCGACGAGCTCGTCACCGACGGCGTACTGCCCGCGCAGGACGGATCCGATGTCCCCATGGACTCACCTGTCGCGGTGAAGGAAGCCGTTCTGCCGTTCAAGCGGTTCCGGACCGCCGAAGGACGTGTCGTCGACTCGGTTCTCGGCCCCGAGATGCGCTCGACCGGGGAGGTCATGGGCATCGACCGCGACTTCCCGCGCGCCTTCGCGAAGAGCCAGGAGGCGGCGTACGGCGGACTTCCGCGCAGCGGCAAGGTCTTCGTTTCGGTGGCTGACCGGGACAAACGCTCGATCATCCTCCCGGTGCTCCGCCTGCAGCAGCTCGGCTACACGATCTGCGCGACAGAGGGCACGGCCGAGGTTCTGCGCCGCAACGGCATCGCGGCGGAGATCGTCGCGAAGCACAGCGACCTGAGCCCGACGGACGGTGCGCGGGACATCGTCGACCTGATCAGCGAGGGTGAGGTCGACATCGTCATCAACACCCCGAGTGGACGGTCGGCACGCGCGGATGGATACGAGATCCGCGCCGCAGCGGTGGCGTCGGACAAGCCCCTTTTCACGACCATCGCCGAACTCGCGGCGGCCGTCGGGTCGCTCGAAGCGGTCGGTGCCGCGTTCGAAGTGACGAGCCTTCAGGAATACGCTGATCAGAGGGCGGCCAGCCTGGCGGCACGGGGCGCTCGTGATGGACAAGCGGAGGGAACCGGGACGCGAGTATGACCGAGTCCCATACCGCCGCGTTCGGAGAGCGGCTGGCCGCAGCGGTAGCCGTGAACGGGCCGCTATGCGTCGGTATCGACCCGCACGAGTACCTGCTCGAAGAGTGGGGTCTTCCCGTGAACGCCCTCGGCTTACATGACTTCGGCATGCGGGTGATCGAGGCGTGTGCCGGCGAGGTCGCGATCGTGAAGCCCCAGGTGGCGTTCTACGAACGGCATGGTTCCGCCGGTTTCCGTGCCCTCGAAGATCTCATCGGCGCGGCCCGTGCAGCGGGGGTGCTGGTGCTCGCGGACGCCAAGCGCGGCGACCTCGGTTCCACCCTTCAGGCATACGCCGAAGCCTGGTTGCTCCCGGGATCGCCGCTCGAAGCCGATGCGGTGACGGTAGCTCCCTACCTCGGCTTCGGATCCCTCGAGCCGGCGTTCGAGCTCGCGAAATCAGCGGGCAAGGGCGTCTTCGTGCTCGCGGCGACATCCAATCCGGAGGCGCGAGAACTGCAGACGTCGATACTGCAGCATGGCACCGCTTCGGGATCGAGCGTTGCGGGTTCGATGGTCTCGCTGGTCTCCGAGCGCAATGCCACCGACTACGCGGGCCTGTCCACCGGTTCGCTCGGGGTCGTGCTCGGCGCGACGGTCGACTTCGCCGACCTCGGTGTCGATCTCGCCTCCGTAGCGACGCCGCCGACCACCCCTGTTCTCGCCCCCGGCTTCGGTCACCAAGGGGCGCGAGTCGCTGACCTCCGCAGCGTCTTCGGACCAGCGGCGCCCAGCACGCTCGTCGCGGCGTCCCGCAGCATTCTCGCGGCGGGACCGCACGGAATAGTCGACGCGGTGCGTCGCCAGAAGCACGAGGTCATGGAGGCCATCGCGTGAAACCGCCTGAGGTCGATCGAATCGCCGGTTCGAAAGCGGCCGTCGCCGCACGCCGGGCCCGCGCGGAAGTGAAGCGTCAGATCGCGTCCGGTGAGCGCCTCGCGCTCGACATCGTCGACAGCGCGGATGCTGAGCACCCGGCCGAGTCGTCGCTGCGCGTGAGCGAGCTGATCGGCAGCATCCCGTGGCTCGGCCCGACCCGCACCGCGAGGATCATGGAGGAGCTCTCGATCTCGCCGGCGAAGCGAGTCGGTGGTCTCGGGGCACATCAGAAGGTGCGCCTCCGGGAGTTCCTGATCCGCAGGCAGGGTGCCGGAAGAGCCGCCGCCGCTGCACCGCTCGTGGTGCTCGCAGGGCCGACCGCGGTCGGCAAGGGAACGGTTGCGGGCCACATCCGCACGCATTTCCCCGATGTCCTGCTCTCCGTGAGCGCAACGACTCGGGCACCTCGCCCCGGTGAAGTCGAGGGCGTCAACTACTACTTCGTCGACGACGCGCAGTTCGACCAGATGGTCGCGGACGGCGAATTCCTCGAACACGCAACCGTTCACAACGCATACCGCTATGGGACTCCGCGTACCCCGATCATGCGCGCCCTCGAGTCCGGTCGCGCGGTTCTCCTCGAGATCGATCTGCAGGGAGCCCGTCAGGTTCGCGCCGCCTATCCCGAGGCTCGTCTGGTGTTCCTGCTGCCCCCTGACTGGGACGAACTCGTGCGCCGACTCGTGGGGCGCGGCACCGAAGGCGAAGAGGAACGGGAGCGCCGTCTGGCCACTGCGAAAGTCGAACTCGCGGCCCAAGACGAGTTCGATTTCAAAGTCGTCAACTCGGACGTGGCAACTGCGGCCCACGAGGTCGTACAATTGATGGCGATCTCGCGCGATTAGTCGTGCGCCGGCGCATTCGCGGGAACTCTCCCGTTCGCCCCGAGAAAGGCACATCATGAGCAGCATCAAGTCCGAAGGCATCATCGACCCGCCCATCGACGACCTCCTGTCCAAGGTCGACTCGAAGTACGCGCTGGTCCTCTTCGCGTCGAAGCGTGCCCGCCAGATCAACGACTACTACGCCGATCTGCACGAAGGCAGCCTGTTCGACAACGTAGGACCGCTGGTCGACGCGCCCATCGACCAGAAGCCGCTGTCGATCGCACTGCACGAGATCAACGAGGACAAGCTCGTAGCCCAGGCTCTCTGAGCCTCATGGCGCTCACCGATGCCGCCGGTGATCCGCGGCGACTGAACATCGTCGTCGGGGTCACCGGCGGCATCGCTGCGTACAAGGCGGTTTCCGTCATCCGCGAGCTGGTTCTCGAGGGCCACGACGTGCACGTCATCGCGACGGAAGCCGCTCTGCGCTTTCTCGGTTCCCCGACGCTCGAGGCGATCAGTCGGAACCCGCTCAACACCGACCTCTACGAGGGCGTCGCCGAAGTCCGACACGTCGGCCTCGGACAGCGGGCGGACATCGTGATCATCGCACCGGCCACCGCTGATTTCCTCGCGAAGGTAGCGGGCGGGCAGGCGTCCGATCTGCTCGGCAACACGGTGCTCGCGAGCCGCGCGCCCCTCGTGGTCGCGCCCGCGATGCACACGGAGATGTGGCAGAACGCCGCGACGCAGGCCAACATCGCGACGCTGCGCGAGCGCGGTGTCCTCATCGTCGGACCCGAGTCCGGACAGCTCACGGGCGCCGATGCCGGTCCCGGGCGGATGAGCGAACCGTCCGACATCGTGGCGGTCGCTCTCGCGACGGTCCGCGTGAAGGATCTCGCAGGGCGCCGTGTCGTCGTCACGGCGGGGGGAACCCGCGAACCGCTCGATCCGGTGCGCTTCCTGGGCAACCGGTCGAGTGGACGGCAGGGTGTCGCGCTAGCGGTGGCCGCTCGCGACCGCGGGGCGGAGGTGACCCTCATCAGCGCTCACCTCGAGGTTCCCGCCCCGTACGGAGTCCACCGCGTCGACGTCGGCACCGCCGCTGAACTGGCCGATGCAGTGGCCGAGGCCGCAGCGAATGCGGACGTCGTGATCATGGCTGCGGCCGTCGCCGATTACCGTCCCGAAAGCATCGCCGACGTCAAGCTGAAGAAGGAGGCGCTCGGCGGCGAGGTGACGCTCCGCCTCGTGGAGAACCCCGACATCCTCCGTTCGCTGGCCGCCGGCGAGTTGTCGCCCGAGCGGCCAGAGGGTCAGATCGTCGTCGGGTTCGCCGCCGAGACCGAAAGCGACCCTGATCGCCTCCTCGAGATCGCCGCAGCCAAAGCGCAGCGCAAGGGCGCCGACTTCCTCGTGGTCAACCGCGTCGGATGGAACGAAGGTTTCACCGCCGCCCACAACGACGTCGTGATCCTGGACGGCGCCGGCTCTATAGTGGGGGAGGCCGCGGGCGACAAGGTGTCGGTGGCCCATCGGATACTCGACCTGCTCGCCTGACCACTTCGGCGAGTCGCTCGGGGTGAACGGCCCTCAACCGGAACCGTTCGCCCAGCCGTGCGAAAAAATCCGATCGGGCCGAGAAATCCCGCGCTTCGTAAGGGGCTGTCATGGCTGAACTGCGTCTGTTCACCTCCGAATCCGTCACCGAGGGACATCCGGACAAGATCTGCGACCAGATCTCCGATTCGATCCTCGACGCTCTTCTCGAGCAGGACCCCGAAAGCCGCGTCGCGGTCGAGACTCTCGTGACGACGGGCCTCGTCCATGTCGCCGGTGAGGTCACCACCGAGGGCTACGCCGACATCCCCGGCATCGTCCGTGCCCGCATCCGCGAGATCGGCTACGACTCCTCCGAGAAGAGCTTCGACGGGGACAGCTGCGGCGTCAGCGTCTCGATCGGTGCGCAGTCACCGGACATCGCCGACGGAGTCGATCGTGCGCTCGAGGCGCGGCAGGCCGATGAGTCCGGCGGAGCCGTCGACGCCCTCAGCACCCTCGGCGCGGGGGACCAGGGCATCATGTTCGGCTTCGCGACCACCGAGACGCCGCAGCTCATGCCCGTTCCGGTGTGGCTGGCGCACCGTCTCGCCGAGCGTCTCGCCGAGGTCAGAAAGAACGGCACGCTCGACTATCTTCGCCCCGACGGCAAGACCCAGGTGACCGTCGGCTACGACGGACACGAGCCGCGCACCGTCGAAACAGTGGTCCTGTCCACCCAGCATGCGCCGCACGTCGAAAGCAAACGTCTCGCTGAAGAGATCAACGAAGCGGTCATCGCGCCGGTGCTGGCCTCCAGCGACCTCGACGCGAGCTCGGTCTCGCTGCTGATCAACCCGACGGGACGCTTCGAGATCGGCGGCCCGAAAGGCGATGCCGGACTCACCGGACGCAAGATCATCGTCGACACCTACGGCGGTGCCGCCCGGCACGGCGGAGGCGCGTTCTCCGGCAAAGACCCGTCGAAGGTCGACCGTTCCGCGGCATATGCGATGCGGTGGGTGGCGAAGAACGCGGTAGCAGCGGGTCTCGCGTCGAAGCTCGAAGTCCAGGTCGCCTACGCGATCGGGCGAGCAGCGCCCGTCGGTCTCTATGTCGAGAGCTTCGGCACGGGTGTCGTCTCCGACGAGACGATCATCGCTGCGATCCGCGAAGTCTTCGATCTGCGCCCCGCAGCGCTCATCCGAGATCTCGACCTGAAGCGCCCCATCTACGCCCAGACCGCTGCATACGGCCACTTCGGTCGCGAGCTGCCCGACTTCACCTGGGAGCGCCTCGACCGTGTCGACGCCCTGCGGACCGCGGCCGGTTTCTGAACCGACCGCGAGGAAGTGACCTGAGGCCTACGGACGTGGAGGAATCGCGCAGCCCGCATCGCGTTGCGCGTGTTCTGCTCGATTCGCCGCTGCCTCAGCTCGACCACCTCTTCGACTACCAGATCCCCGAGGCGCTCCTCGGTCAGGTCGCACCCGGGATGCGGGTGCGAGTCCCGCTTCGGGTGGCGCGGCGGATCGCCGACGCGTTCGTCGTCGAGACGACGGCGACGAGCACCGTGCCGGGTGAGCTCGCTCTGATCGAAGAGCTCGTCTCACCGATCCCCGTCCTCACCCATCCGGTGTTCAGGCTCGCTCGGGCGGCCGCGGACCGTGCTGCGGGAAACGCTTCCGATGTGCTCCGTCTCGCGGTGCCGAAGCGCCATGTCCGAGTCGAGAAGGCGTGGCTCGACAGGGGGGATGCAGAAGTGGTCCCGCTGTCTGAGCCGGTCGCGATCGACGGATATGGTCTCGGCCGCGCGTCCGGTCGTCTCGCGGTCACCGCCCGGCCGGGTGTCGTCGAAGTCGCGGGCCGGTGGGTCGGCGAGTGGGCTGTGACGCTTGCGCAGCTCGCCGTCGCCGAACTCGCGCACGGTCGCAGCTCGCTTCTGGTCGTGCCCGATTACCGCGACAGCACGCAGGTAGAACATGTCCTCGCGGTGCTCGCGGCCGGCGACCACGTGCTGCGCCTCGACGCTCGACAGACTGCTCCGGCCCGCTACCGGGCTTTCCTCGACGCACTCGAGCCACGACCGCGAATCGTCCTCGGCAATCGTTCCGTCGTCTATGCGCCGGCGCACGAGCTGGGGCTCATCGCGTTCTGGAACGACGGCGACACACTCCTCGCCGAACCACTCGCGCCCTACGTCCACGCTCGGGACGCCGCACTCCTCCGCCAGGAGCAGAGCGGCTGTTCGCTCGTTTTCCTCGCCCACGCGCCGTCCGCACCGGTCGAGCGACTCGTCGGTCTCGGCTTCCTCGAACGGGTCGACCCGGTCCGCAAGCAGGCGCCGCATGTGGTGCTGACCCCCGACGATCCGAGTTCGCCCCGGATCCCGCCCGCAGCGTGGCGGGCGGCGAGCGCCGCGCTGGAGTCGGGGCCCGTCCTGATCCAGGTCGCCCGCCCCGGAAGCGCGGCCCTCGATGCGCGTGCGAGGGGTGAGGCGATGGCCGCCGATGCGGGACGCACCGCACACGATCTCGCTCGGGCGTTCCCCCGCGTGCGGGTGATCCTCGCCGATGGTGACCACCCGGTCGAGCGCATCGAGGCCGAACCTGCGCTCGTCATCGCGACGAGGGGAGCCGAGCCGATCGCCGACGGCGGATACCGGGCCGTGCTCCTGCTCGACGGGTATCGGATGCTCGCCCGCGAGAGCTCCCGCGTCGCGGAAGACTGCCTCAGGTGGTGGACCGCGGCGGCATCGCTCGCCGCACCGAAGGCGCCGGTTCATCTCGTCGGTGTCGGCGGCGATCTCGGCCTCGCGATGGCGACGTGGCGCCCCGAAACCTTCATGGCGCGAGAAGTCGCCGAACGCAGGCAGCTGCGCTTCCCGCCCGCCGTTCGGGTGGCCTCCATCACCGGGAACTCCAAGCTGGTCACCGAGGCCACCGAGCAGGCGGAAGCGGCCGGCGCGGGTGTGCTCGGCAGGGAACCGGTCGCCGAGCAGCCGGGCAACGTGCGGGCGACGATCCGCTTCGATTACGGTCACGGCGGCGAGGTCGCTCGGGCACTCAAGACGGCGGTCGTCGCCGCGGCTTCCGGGCGTCGCCGACGCGATCGGGATGAGCGCGGGTTCCGGCCCCCGCCTACACTCAGAGTTCGAATGGACGACGTCGATGCGCTGTAAGCCCAGGTCGTCGGCGGTATGCGGCAGGAGGTCCGGGTGAGAGTCGTCTTCGCTGGCACGCCCGCCGTCGCGATCCCAGGGCTGGATGCGCTCGTCGCGAGTGAGCATGAGATCGCCGCGGTCATCACGCGTCCCGATGCTCCGGTCGGTCGCAAACGGGTGCTCACTCCGTCGCCGGTCGCCGCGCACGCGCACGCGCTCGGGCTGCCCGTCGTTCGAGCTGCCCGGTCGGATGACGAACTCACCGCGGCTGTGGCCGCGATGCAGCCGGACCTCGGCGTCGTCATCGCATACGGCGCTCTGCTGCGCGCGCCGCTGCTCACGGTGCCACGCCTCGGCTGGATCAACCTGCACTTCTCTCTGCTGCCACGGTGGCGGGGTGCCGCGCCCGTGCAACGCGCGGTCATCGCGGGCGACGCGATGACCGGGGCGAGCGTGTTCCAGCTGGAGATCGGGATGGACACCGGCCCCGTCTTCGCGAGCATCGAGCGTGCCATCGCACCCGATGACACCGCAGGCAGCCTGCTGGACGCGCTCGCGGAGGACGGTGCGCAGCTCTTGCGCGAGGTCGTCGACGCTCTCGCCGGCGGGACCGCGATCGGGACTGCGCAGACCGGCGAGCCGACGCTCGCTCCCAAACTGACCCTCGCCGATGCCGCGATCGATCCGACGGAAACGCTTGACCGCGTCTCATCGCGCGTGCGCGGCACCACGCCCGAGCCGGGCCCCTACGTGATCGTCGGCGGAGACCGGCTGAAGCTTCTCGATACCCGGCCCGTCGACGAGCCCGCACCGGCGGCCACCATCTCGGAGCGCGAGGGCCGCATCCTGCTCGGGGTCGCGGACGGGGCGCTCGAACTGCTCGCGGTGCACCCCGCAGGGAAGAAGCCGATGGCTGCTGCCGACTGGTGGCGCGGAGTGTCGGCCGAAAGCCTCGTCGTCGAGGCGCCGGCATGAGCGGCGTACAGGTCTCCCGCGCGGTCGCGCTCGAGGTCATCCGCGCCGTCAACACCGACGACGCCTACGCCAACCTTCTGCTCCCCGCGCGTCTACGCCGTGCAGGACTCGGCACCGCCGACGCGGCCCTCGCCACCGAGCTCACCTATGGCACCCTCCGCCGGTCCGGTTACTACGACCGTGTCATCGAGCTCGCCTCGGGCCGCCAGATCGACCGCATCGACGGCCCTCTGCGCGACATCCTGCGCCTCGGCACCCATCAGCTGCTCTCGATGCGCGTCGCGCCGCACGCCGCGGTCAACGAGGCGGTTCAGCAGGCCAAATCCTCGGGCAAACGCTCAGGCACCGGATTCGTGAACGGGGTCCTCCGATCGATCGCGAGAGTCGACCGGGAGGAGTGGATGCACCGCGTCCTCGGCGACCCCGACGATGAAGACGGCCGACTCGCGGTCGTCCATTCGCATCCGCGCTGGGTCGTCCAGGCGCTCCGTGACGCGCTGGCCGCCGATGGCAGCGCGCTCGAACTCACCTATCTCCTCGAGGCCGACAACGCACCGCCGAAGGTCGGTCTCGTCGCCCTTCCTGGCCTCGCCGAGCGCGAGGCTGACCTCGGCCCGCTCCCACGCACCGAGTTCTCTCCGCTCGGGGTCGTGCTCGGAAGCGGCGACCCGCTTTCGATGTCCGCGGTGCGCGACGGGCGAGCCCGTGTTCAGGATGAGGGCTCGCAGCTCGCGGCCCTCGCGCTGAGTCGCGCCCGTCCGATCGAGGCGGGCGAGAAGTGGCTCGATATGTGTGCGGGACCGGGCGGTAAAGCGGCATTGCTCGCCGCCGAAGCGTACGGAGGAGGTGCGAGCCTCGTCGCCAATGAGGTCGCACCGACGCGAGTCCAGCTCGTGCGCTCGTCTCTTGCGTCAGCTCCGGGCCGGCCCGAGATCGTCGAGGGCGACGGTCGGCGATACGCCGACCAGCCGGAGTCGTTCGACCGCATCCTCCTCGACGCCCCCTGCACCGGACTCGGAGCGCTCCGTCGCCGGCCAGAGGCCAGATGGCGGAAGCGGCCCGAAGACGTCAGTACTCTCGTGCCGCTGCAGAAGGCCCTTCTCGAGGCTGCCATCGTGGCAGTCGTCCCTGGCGGATTGATCGCCTACGTCACCTGCTCGCCGCATCTCGCCGAGACCCGCGAGGTCGTCGACGCGGCGCTCGCGGCGCATCCCGAACTCGTAGCCGTCGACACCGGTGCGGTTCTGTCGGAGGTGACGAACGGCGCCCTCACCCATGCGGCTGTCGGGTCGGCGGTCCAGCTGTGGCCGCACCGGCACGGAACCGACGGGATGTTCATCTCGTTGCTCGCGAAGAAGCACTGAGCTCGAACGCCTCTCCCGAGAGCGCGATAGCAGGCCGACGAACGTAGAATTCGGCTCGTGTCGATCCGAATCCACCCCAGCATCCTCGCCGCGGACTTCGCCAACTTCGAACGTGACCTCAGGCGTATCGGGCAGGCGGATGCCGCTCACGTCGACGTCATGGACGCCCACTTCGTGCCGAACCTGACCTTCGGTCTGCCGATGGTCGAGCGTCTCGCCGAGGTGAGCCCTGTTCCCCTCGATGTGCACCTCATGATCGACGACCCGGACCGGTGGGCGGCTGACTACGCCTCAGCGGGAGCCGCGTCGGTGACGTTCCATGTCGAAGCGGCGAAGGATGCGCGGGCCGTCGCCCGCGCCATCCGCGGCCGGGGCGCGCGCGTCGGCGCCGCGATCAAGCCCGGCACCGCTTTCGAACCGTGGATTCCGCTGCTCGAAGAGATCGACATGCTTCTCGTGATGACCGTGGAGCCTGGGTTCGGCGGGCAGGAGTTCATGACCGACGTCATGCCGAAACTGCGGGAGGCGGCCGACACGATCTCGGCACGGGGCGGGGGAGTGCTGCTCCAGGTGGACGGCGGCGTCACGTCGAGCACGATCCGCGTCGCTGCCGAGCACGGCGCCGACACCTTCGTCGCAGGATCCAGCGTCTTCGGCAGCGACAACCCCGATGAGGCCATTCACGAACTGCGCCGACAGGCGGAGAAGGCCATTCGCAAATCCTGATCAGGGAGGGCATCCCGCGGAGGATGTCCGCTGCGATGCCCTAGCCTTGATCCTCGTGAAGACCTTCGACGAATTGTTCGCCGAGCTCGCCGTGAAGGCGAAGGAGCGGCCGGCCGGTTCCTCGACCGTTGCCGAACTCGACGCGGGCGTGCACACCATCGGCAAGAAGATCGTCGAAGAGGCCGCCGAGGTCTGGATGGCGGCCGAGTACGAGTCCGATGACAACCTCGCAGAAGAGGCCTCTCAGCTGCTGTACCACGTCCAGGTCATGCTGCTCGCGCGGGGCCTCACCCTCGCCGACGTCTACCGACATCTCTGATCCGGCCCGCCCGCTGCGCGCCACGACTCGAACTCAGACACGACGACCCGCAGAGAGACCCATGTTGAAGATCGCAGTGCCGAACAAGGGCACGCTCAGTGACAACGCCATCGCGATGCTGCGCGAGGCCGGATACGCGGTCCGCCGCGACCCGAAAGAGCTCATCGTCACCGACGCCCGCAACCAGGTGGAGTTCTTCTACCTTCGTCCGAGGGACATCGCCACCTACGTCGGATCGGGTGCGCTCGATGTCGGCATCACGGGTCGCGACCTCCTGCTCGACTCGCATTCGACGGCGGGCGAGGTCGAGGCGCTCGATTTCGGCGCATCCACGTTCCGGTTCGCAGGACCTGTCGGCGTGTTCACCGGCGTGCGCGACCTCGCGGGCAAGCGGGTCGCCACGAGTTACACCAATCTCGTCGGCGACTTCCTCGCCCGTCACGGCGTCGAGGCGACACTGATCCACCTCGACGGCGCCGTCGAGACCGCGGTTCGGCTCGGCGTCGCCGACGCGGTCGCCGACGTCGTCGAGACCGGGTCGACACTGCGCAAGCAGGGCCTCGAGATCTTCGGGCCCGTCATCCTCGAATCGAACGCCGTGCTCATCGCCGCGGACGCCGAGGTCTCGGGATTCGATACCCTGCGCCGCCGTCTGCAGGGCGTTCTGGTCGCCCACCAGTACGTGCTGATGGATTACGACCTCCCGGCGAATCTCATCGACGAAGCCAGCGCGATCACGCCGGGATTCGAATCTCCGACGGTCTCGCCGCTGCGCGGAGGGGACTGGGTCGCGGTGCGGGTCATGGTTCCGCGCGACGACACCAATCTGCTGATGGACCGGCTCTACGACGTCGGAGCGCGCGCCATCCTCGTCAGCCCGATCCACGCGGCGCGGATCTAGCCGTGTCGGTCTCGATCCGCGTCATCCCGTGCCTCGATGTCGCGGCAGGACGGGTGGTCAAAGGCGTCAACTTCCAGAACCTGCGCGACGCGGGTGACCCCGTCGAGTTGTCGAAGCGCTATTACGACCAGGGCGCCGACGAACTCACCTTCCTCGACGTGACTGCGACGACGGAAGAGCGGGCGACGATGTACGACGTGGTCCGGCGAACCGCCGAGCAGGTCTTCATCCCGCTGACCGTCGGCGGCGGGGTCCGATCGGCTGAGGACGTCGCGCGTCTTCTGGAGAGCGGGGCGGACAAAGTCGGAGTCAACAGCGCCGCGATAGCCCGTCCGGCGCTCGTCGGCGAGATCGCCGACCGTTTCGGAGCCCAGGTCGTCGTGCTCTCGCTCGATGTGACTCGAAGCGCCTCATCGCCGTCCGGATTCGTGGTCACCACGCACGGTGGCCGACGCCTCACCGAGATCGACGCGCTCGAATGGGCGACGCAGGCCATCGCGCTCGGTGCGGGGGAGCTGCTGGTCAACTCCATCGACGCCGACGGCACCAAGGCGGGGTTCGATCTCGAACTCATCCGAGCGATGCGCGAGGTGAGTTCGGTTCCCGTGATCGCCTCGGGCGGCGCCGGAGCGACCGCTGATTTCCCGCCCGCCGTCGAGGCAGGGGCCGACGCGGTTCTCGCGGCGTCGGTGTTCCACTCCGGCCAACTGACCATCGCCGACGTCAAACGTGAGCTCGCCGCGGCCGGCATCCCCACCCGAGAAGGAGTCTCCGAGTGATGGACACCGAGCAGATCGACGCTGCGCTCGGCCGGGCGAAGTTCGACCGCGACGGCCTCCTGCCGGCGATCATCCAAGAGGACTCGACCCGCGACGTGCTCATGCTCGGCTACATGGACGCCGAAGCGCTGCGGCGGACCCTCACGGAGGGGCGGGTCACGTTCTGGTCGCGCAGCCGCCAGGAGTACTGGCGGAAGGGCGACACGTCGGGCAACAGTCAGCACGTGCGGGCCGCCGCCTTCGACTGCGATGCCGACACCGTCCTGGTCACCGTCCACCAGACGGGACCCGCGTGTCACACCGGGGCGCACGCCTGCTTCGACGTCGACCCCCTCGACCCCTTCACCGCGCTTCCCGAGGGACTCTGATGCCCAGCACGACACGTGAGCAATTCGACGATCTACTCGAGGGGCACCGCGTCGTGCCCGTCGTCCGCGAACTGTTCGCGGGCGAAGAGACCCCCATCGGCATCTTCCGGAAACTCGCTCTGCGCGCAGGCGGCGTTCCGCGTCCTGGGACCTTCCTCCTCGAATCCGCGGAGCAGGGCGGGATCTGGTCCCGCTGGTCGTTCGTCGGAGTCTCCTCCTTCGGGGTGTTGACGCAGAAGGGCGACGCGGTGCTGTGGCAGGACTACGGCCTGCCTGCGCAACGCGTGATCGGTGACACGGGCGTCCGACCGCTCGACGCGCTCGGCGCGGTCGTCGAGCGCTGGC
>Ga0210040_10000975_pt1 | contig 45366 bp, 42 predicted proteins | sample CryGeyCG12114_NA_FD_185462 | JGI IMG/M metagenome (GOLD analysis project Ga0210040, IMG submission 185462) | Groundwater microbial communities from aquifer - Crystal Geyser CG19_WC_8/21/14_NA (SPAdes) (version 2) | ecosystem: Environmental > Aquatic > Deep subsurface > Groundwater | place: USA...
AGACCACCACGTCGCAGCGCTGCGCGAGCAGCTGGAGCGGGCGCGCCCACCCCGGCGCACCGGCGCCGCCGTCGCTGGCGCCACCGGCGCCGCCCGCCTCGGCGAGGTCGCCGAGGACGACGACGAGCCCGCGCCGGCGCGGTGGCCGCGCCAGCGCCGTGAGGGCGTCGGCCAGCGCGGCGCCGGGGCCGGACTCCGCGCGCGGCGTCGTCTCCAGCACGTGCCGCAGGGCCAGCGCCGCGTGGCGGCCGGCGCGCGGCGGCACCCTCCGCACGCCGTCCCCGGTGAGCACGAGCGCGCCGACGCGGTCGCCGTGCGTGCTGCACACGTGCACCAGGGCGCTCGCCGCGGCCAGCGCCAGGTCGCGCTTCTCCGAGCGCCGCGTGCCGAACGCCATCGACGCCGTGAGGTCGACGACGAGGGTCGTCTCGAGGTCGCGGTCGGCGGTGGTGGTGCGCACGTGGGTCGTGCCGGTGCGGGCGGTGACGGCCCAGTCGATGCGGCGGGCGTCGTCGCCGGGGGCGTGCGCCCGCGTCTCGGCCCGCTCGCTGCCGGTGCCGAGCGCCCGGCGGGCGTGGTCGCCCTGCAGCAGCCCGTCGAGGCGGCGAGAGACCTCCAGCGACAGCCGGCGGACCTGCGCCTCGGGGGCGTGCGGCGGCGGGGGCAGGGGCCTCATGCGCCGGCCCGCTGCAGCTCCGGGTGCGGTGCGGTCTCGTGCTGGGAGGGCGCCACCGCGGGCTGCGGCATCGTCGCGAGCACGCGGCTGACGAGCTCCTCGGCGCTGACGCCGTCCGCCAGCGCCTCGTAGGAGAGCACCAGCCGGTGGGCGAGGACGTCGACGGCGAGGTCGGCGACGTCCGCCGGCACGACGTAGTCGCGGCCGCGCAGCAGCGCCAGCGCCCGGGCCGCGCGCACCAGGCCCAGGCTGCCGCGCGGGGACGCGCCGACGGTGATGAGCCCGGCCAGGTCGGGCAGCCGCCACGCGGCGGGCTCGCGGGTGGCCATGACCAGCGCCACGGCGTACTCCGCGATCGCGTGGTGGACGAAGACCCCGTCGGCCAGGGCCTGCAGCTCGACGAGCTGGTCGATGGTGAGCGCCTGCTGCGCGCGCGGCGGCGCCACCGACATCCGGCGGACGATCTCCAGCTCCTCGCTCATCGTCGGGTGCGGCACGACGACCTTGAGGAGGAAGCGGTCGCGCTGGGCCTCGGGCAGCGGGTAGACGCCCTCGCTCTCCACCGGGTTCTGCGTGGCCAGGACGATGAAGGGGTCGGGCAGCGGGTGGGTGGTGCCACCGATCGAGACCTGCCGCTCGGCCATCACCTCCAGCAGCGCCGACTGCACCTTGGCCGGGGCGCGGTTGATCTCGTCCGCCAGCACGAGGTTGGCGAAGACCGGGCCCAGCTCGACGTCGAAGCGCTCCTGGGACGGGCGGTACACGCGGGTGCCGACGATGTCGCTCGGCACGAGGTCGGGCGTGAACTGCAGGCGCACCGAGGTGCCGCCGACGGTCGTGGCGAGGGTCTCCACGGCGAGGCTCTTGGCCACGCCGGGCACGCCCTCGAGCAGGCAGTGGCCGCGGGAGAGGAGCGCGACGGCGATGCGCTCGACCATGCGGTCCTGGCCGACGACGACCTTCTTCACCTCCATGAGCGCCCGCTCGAGGTGGCCGGCGGAGGTGGAGGCGCTGGGCAGGGTCTGGGTGGTGGACGGGGTGCTGGACATGGGTCTCCTCGGGAGGGGGCTGGGGCTCGGGGGAGGGGCGGGGCTCAGGCGGTGGTCTCGGCCGACCCGGTGCTGGACCCGGCGCTCGACCCGGTGCTCGACCCGGTGCTCGACCCGGTGCTCGGCGCGGTGCTGGACCTGGTGCTGCCGCCCCCGCCGCTGAGGGCCCGGCGCAGGGACGTCGCGGTGGCGGCGTCGCCCTGGACCACGCCCTCGACGAGGACGGCGTCCCCGACCGCGAGGTCGCCCGCGTCGCCGCTCGCGGTGGCCATGCGGGTGTCGGTCGTGACCGCGTAGGTGCGGCTGAAGCCGTCGGAGCTCTCGACGGTCACGGAGGTCGCATCGACGGCGGTGATCTCCCCGCCCTGGACGGTGACCGTCGCCGTCGTGCCGTCCGCGCCGGTCACCTCGCGCTCCTCGTGCAGCGCCGCCCACGGGACGGCCGGCGCCTCCTGCGGCTGGGCCTGCTCCGGCGGGACCTGCTCCGGCTGGACCGCGGCCTGCGGTGCGGTCACCGCCGCCGCCGCTGCGGGCGCCTGGTCCTGGGCGACGGCGGCCGCGCCGGCCCCGGCGGCCACCACGACGAGGGCCGCGCTGCCGGCCACCGCCCAGCGCCCTCGGCGTCCGAGGGACCGCGCCCGCCGGGCGTGCCGGCCCGTGTCGGAGGCAGTGGCCGGTGCGGCCATCGGTGCCGGCGGCGGCACCGGCACCGCGGCGCTCGGGGTGCGTGCGCTGTCGCTGTCGAAGACCCATTCCTGCACGGTCCGCTCCTCGCCTGGGGGGAGGCCGGGCTGCCGGCCGTCCGCTGCTGCGTCGATCACCCGCTGAGCGTCGGGGCGCGCCCTGGGAGCCGCGTGGCGGGCGGCTGTGGCGCTGCTGTGAGCGGCGGGACGAGCGGCAGCGCAGCGCTCATGGCGGCGTCACAGGCAGCGCTCAGCGACGCCCCGGGCAGCGGCGGTGGACTCCTCGTCGAGGGCGGCCACCAGCCGTCCCGCCCGCGGAGGAGACCCGATGACCAGGACCAGCACCGCCACCCGACGCCGCGTCGTCCGGACCGCCCGTGCGCTGACCGCCGCCGGCCTCGCCGGCGTGGGCGTCTTCGCCGCGGACGTCCCGGCGTCCCTCGTGGCGCAGAACCACCTGCTGCTGACGTCGTCGAGCACGGCCGCCGCGCCCGCGGAGCCGGCCCGGGGAACGGCGGTGGTGGTGACCTTCACGACCGGGACCGCGGCGCCGGACGCCGTCTCGCCGACGAACGTCCCCCTGCTGCCGGCCTGAGCCGGCGCCCAGGTGGTGACCGCGGTCGGGGAGGGTCACGTGTGCCTGTCCGCGCACCTGTCCGAGGAGCGCGGGCTCACGTGCCGCAGAAGGTCTGGTAGGCGCCGAAGTCCTGCGGCGCGGGCTCGGCGTAGCGCTCCATCCCGCTCCGCTCGGTGAAGGGGCTCGTGACGGCGGCCATCAGCCGGTGCAGCGGGTCGAGGTCACCGTCGGTCGCGGCGCCCAGCGCCTCCTCGACGAGGTGGTTGCGAGGGATGTAGACCGGGTTCACCGCGTCCATCGCCGCGGCGTCCGGCCCGAGCGCGCGCCAGCGCGCCAGCCACGCGTCGATCCCCGCGAGGTCGAGGAACGGCCCGCGCGCCGGCTCGGCGTTCCCGCGGGCCGCCGCGCCGAGCCCGCGGTAGAACGACGTGGCGTCGACGTGGGTCGCCGCCAGCAGCGCCAGGAGGTCGTCGACGAGCGGGGAGACCACCGCGTCGTCGGCGGAGCCGGGCAGCCCGAGCTTGGCGCGCATGCCGGCCGACCAGGCGGCGCCGTACTGGCCGCGGAAGGCGCCGAGGGACTCCACCGCGAGGGCGATGGCCTCCTCGGAGTCGTCGGCGATGAGCGGCAGGAGCGCCTCGGCGAGCCGGGCGAGGTTCCACTCCGCCACGACCGGCTGGTTCGCGTAGGCGTAGCGCCCTCCGTGGTCGATGGAGCTGAAGACGGCGGACGGGTCGAAGGCGTCGAGGAAGGCGCAGGGCCCGTAGTCGATGGTCTCGCCGGAGATCGTCGTGTTGTCGGTGTTCATCACACCGTGCACGAACCCGAGGAGCATCCACTGCGCCACCAGCGACGCCTGTGCGGCAACGACGGCCTCGAAGAGCGCGAGGGCGGGCCGCTCGGCGCCCGCGGCGGCCGGGTGGTGGCGGGTGATGGCGTGGTCGGCGAGGCGGCGCAGGAGGTCGGCGTCCGCCGTGGCGCGGGCGTACTGGAAGCTGCCCACCCGCAGGTGGCTGCTGGCGACGCGGGCGAGCACGGCGCCGGGCAGGAGGGTCTCGCGGTGCACCTGCCGCCCGGTCGCGACGACGGCGAGGGAGCGGGTCGTGGGGACGCCGAGGGCGTGCATCGCCGCGCTGACGACGTGCTCGCGCAGCATCGGCCCCACCGCGGCCAGCCCGTCGCCGCCGCGCGCGAACGGCGTCCGGCCTGAGCCCTTGAGGTGCAGGTCGCGCAGCTGCCCACCGGTGTCGGTGAGCTCGCCGAGCAGCAGCGCCCGCCCGTCGCCCAGCCGCGGGGAGTAGCTGCCGAACTGGTGGCCGGCGTAGGCCTGCGCCACGGGGGTGGCGCCCTCGGGCACCGCGGCGCCGACGAGCAGGCGCACGCCCTCGGGGCTGCGCAGCCACGCGGGGTCGAGGCCCAGCTCGCCGGCGAGGGCGTCGTCGAGCACGAGCAGCCGCGGGTCGGGGGCCTCGGCCGCCTGCCAGGGCAGGGCCATCTCCGGCAGCTCGCGGGCGAAGCGGTCGCCGAGGACGACGGTGGGCGGCGGGGCGATGCTCACCCCGTCGAGGCTACGTCCGGAACGGCCGGTCGGCCCGCGGCGGAAAACCCTCCGGAACTGGAGGAGCGCGCCGATGAGGGCTGTGTCCGCACCACCTGAGAGGAGGGTCCGCATGGAGAGCATGAGGCTGGAGACGCCGGAGTCCGTCGCGCGCTGGGTCGAGATCGACCGGCGCTACCGCGAGAGCGCGGCCCTGCTCACGGAGGTGAGGGCGCGCCGCCAGGTGCTCGCCGGGTTCGTCCCCGCCCCGCGCACGCCCTCGCCCACCGAGCGCTAGGTGTACTGCCCAGGGACGCTGCTGCTCCTGGGCACCGCCGCCCTCGCCGCGGCGGAGGGAGGATGTTCACCCGCTGTTCCGCCGCGGCGCGGGGGTGCGGCGGTTCGCCCGCACGTCCGCAGGGAATGAGGACGTCATGTCGATGATGGAGCCGTTCATCGCCGGTCACGGCGACGGGGAGAAGGGCGGCATCCCCGCCGCCGACGCGGGCGCGGGCGCCCCGGAGCCCAGCGAGGGCTTCGGCCTCGCCGGAGAGGACCCCGACGTCACGGACGCCGAGCCGGGCGGCAGCCTCGAGGAGCAGGTGGAGCGGCGGGTGCCGAAGGACGTCCCCTTCCGCACCCCCGAGCCGGGCCAGCACTCCTGACACCGGCCGGGCCCACCCGGCACGCCGCTGCCTCCTCAGCGGCGCGGCTGGGCGGCCCGGTGGGTGGCCACGGCGTCGCGGAAGCCGTCGAGGAGGAAGGCGCGGGCCTCGCGGCTGACCGGCGCCGAGGGGGCGACGAGGTCGAAGCCGTGGAACGCCCCGGCGAAGACGCGGGAGGTCACCGGCACCCCGGCGTCCCGCAGTGCCGCCACGTAGGCGAGCACCTCGTCGTGGAAGGGCTCGACGTCCCCGACGAAGGTGATGGTCGGCGGCAGGCCGCGCAGGTCGGTGGCGCGGGCCGGTGCGGCGTGCGGGGGGACGTCGCCCCCGCGCAGGCCGCCGAGGTAGAGGTCCCACGCGCCCTCGTTGGTCGCGGTGTTCCACACCGGGGCGTGGTTGTCGCGCGAGGACGCCGTCGGCCGGTCGTCGACCATCGGGTACAGCGGCACCTGGAAGGCCACGGCGACCTCGCCGCGGTCGCGGGCGAGCAGCGTCACGGCCGCGGTGAGCCCGCCCCCGGCGCTCTCGCCGCCGACGACGAGCTGGTCGTCGGCGGCGCCGAGCTCGTCCGCGTGGTCGCGCAGCCAGAGCAGCGCGTCGTAGGAGTCGTCGAGCGCCGCGGGGTAGGGCGCCTGCGTGGACAGCCGGTAGTCCGGCAGGACGACGACGCAGTCGGTGGCCGCGACGAGCCGCTCCGCGGTGGCCCGGCTCTGCTCGGGGGTGCCGATGGCGTAGCCGCCCCCGTGGAGCCACAGCACCCCGGGAACGCCGGCGCGCGGGACGGCCGGGCGGACGACGAGGAGCCGCAGGGGTCCGCCGTCGCGCCGGGTGGTCCAGCGCTGCACCACCTCGACGTCGCCCCGCACGCGGCTCGTCGGCGCTCCGGGGCGTCGACGCCGGGCGCTCAGGACGTTGATGGCCCGCGCCTGCCGCTGGTAGCCCTCCGGGGTGCGGGGCGTCAGCCAGCGCCACAGGCGCGCCGCGCGGCGGAGCCCGGGGTCGATGGCCTGCGGGGTCACTGGACCGACCAACCGCCGTCGGAGGCGAGCACGGCGCCGTTGATGTTCACGCCGTCGTCGGAGAGCAGGAAGGTGATGGACGCCGCCAGCTGCTCGGCCGTGGCGATGGTGGGGATCATCGCCTGGAAGGGGCCGAGGCGCCCGGTGCCGGTGGCGGAGGGGGTGGCCGGCATCGGGATGCCGGTGGCCACCCCGCCGGGGGCGACGGCGTTGACGCGGATGCCCTGCGGGCCGTACATGAAGGCCGCGCTGCGGGTCAGTCCGATGACGCCGTGCTTGGAGACGGTGTAGGCGTTGCCGGAGGCGTTGCCGCGCAGCCCGGCCTCGGAGGCGACGTTGACGACCGCGCCGCGTCCGCGCTCGAGCATCGACGGCAGCACCGCGCGCAGCAGCTTGAACGCCCCGGTGAGGTTGATGGCCAGCACCCGGTCCCACAGCGCGTCGGTGGTCTCGTGCGCGGGGGAGAAGTCGTCGTTGATGCCGGCGACGTTGGCCAGCGCGTCGATGCCGTGCCCGCCGTCGGTGGCGGCCGCGACGACCCGCTCGATGTCGGCCTGCTGCGTGATGTCGCCGACGACCGGCACGACCTCGCCGGGACCGGCCTGCAGGTCGGTGGCGAGCTCGTCGAGGCGGGCCTCGCTGATGTCGACGGCGACCACGCGGCCGCCCTCGCGGACGATCCGCGAGGCGGTGGCCCGACCGATGCCCGACGCGGCGCCCGTGACGACCACCGTCGCGCCGGCGAAGCGGCCGGGGGTGGTGCGCTCGACCCAGCCGGTGCTCTCGTCGCCCTCGTCGGTGGGCTCGGGGGAGACACCGCCGTTGGCCCGCAGCACCAGGTCGTCGACGACCGACTGCGGCACCGCTCCCTGGCTCATGACCACCAGCTGCTGCAGCGGCAGGCCGCGCACGGGGGCCAGCGAGCTCTCGTCGGCCCCGCCCGCGGCCAGCAGCTGGCGCACCAGGGAACCGCCCTCGGGGTGGTCCAGCCACGCCCCGATCGAGCTCCTCGCCGTCAGCGGCCTGATCTCTGACACCGTCGTCGTCCCTCCGCCGTGCTCGTGCGGCCCCCGCGGCGGCCCTCGAGGAGCACCGGTGCACCGGGGCCACCCTCAAGTCAACAATGTTGACGAGACGGCTTCGGAGCTCAGGCCGCTGGGGTCAGCAGCGGCTGCAGCACCGCCCCGTACCGGCGCGCCAGGTCCGCCGCGGGGGTGCTCACCAGCACCTCGTCGCCGACCACCCACAGGGCGTACAGCAGCCCTCCGACCACCGCCGCGGCCAGCCGGGCGCGCACCTCGGCGTCCGGGCCGGCGAGGCGGGACCGCAGCGGCTCGACGAAGGCGGACTCGTGGGTGGCCCGCAGGCGCTCGGCGATCTGCGGCTCGCTGCTGCCGCGCACCAGGGCCTGGACGACCCCCCGCCGCGGCTCGTCCAGGGTGAGCAGGTGGGCGACGAGCTGCTCGCCCAGCACCTCGAGCGGCACGTCCAGCAGCGGCTCGTCGTCCAGGGTCAGGTGCATCGTCTCGAGGAAGAGCAGCTCCTTGCTGCCGAAGTGGCGGATGACCAGCGCCGGGTCGGTCTCCGCGGCCGCCGCGATGTCACGCACCGGCGAGCGGGCGAAGCCGCGCTCGCGGAACATCGCGGCGGCGGCGGTGGCGATCGCCTCGCGGGTCGCGGTGCTGGGGCGGCGCTGCGGCGGCATGCGCCGAGGGTAGGGGCCTCGCCGGGTCGGCCCCCACGACGGACCCGCCCCCCCGGCTCGCTCAGGGGGTGGTCGGCGGGTGTGCGACCCGTCCGTCCGGCGGGGCGCCGCCGTGCCTGTGCCCCACCACCGGCGCCGCACTCACCGGCCCGTGCTGGCCCAGCCGCGCGGCGCGCGAGCGGCCTGCGCAGGACGGGGAGCCCGCTGTCCGCGGGCGTGCCCAAGACGTGATGCTGCGGTAACACGCAGGGCTGGCCGGCCACCGCGGCTGCCCCTACGGTCGGTGCGCTGACACCCACGAAGCCCCTCTCGAGCGCACGGAGGCACCGGTGGAGTTCATCCAGGAGAACCTGATCAACCCGGTGTCGAACGCCCTGTGGACGTACGTGCTCGTGTACGTCCTCCTCGGGGTCGGCCTGTACTTCGGGATCCGCACGCGCTTCGTGCAGGTCCGCATGTTCGGGCGCATGGTGCGCCAGGTGGGGTCCTCGCGCGGCGGGGCGGAAGGCGGCATCTCCTCCTTCCAGGCGTTCTGCGTCGGCCTCGCCTCTCGCGTGGGGACGGGCAACATCGCCGGCGTGGCGATCGCCCTCACGCTGGGCGGGCCCGGGGCCATCTTCTGGATGTGGGTCGTCGCCCTGGTGGGCATGGCCACGGCCCTGGTCGAGGCGACGCTCGCGCAGACGTTCAAGGTCCCCGCGGCCGATGGCACCTTCCGTGGCGGTCCGGCCTTCTACATCGAGCGAGGTCTGGGCTCCCGGCGCGGCGGCATCGTCTTCGCCGTCCTGCTCATCTTCACCTTCGGCATCGCCTTCAACATGGTGCAGGCCAACACCATCAGCGACGTCCTCGCCGGTGGTCACGGCGTGGACGAGCGGGTCTCCGCGGTCGTGCTCATGGCCCTGGCCGCGCCGGTGGTGTTCGGCGGCGTGCGCCGCATCGCGCGCGTCGCCGAGTACGTCCTGCCGGCCATGGCGCTGGCCTACGTCCTCCTCGCGGTGGTCATCATCGCGCTCAACATCTCCCAGGTGGGCTCGGTGCTGGCTCAGATCTTCACGGCCGCCTTCGGCGTCGGCGAGGCCGCCGCCGGCATCACCGGCGGCGTCGCAGCCGCCCTGCTCAACGGCGCCAAGCGCGGGCTGTTCTCCAACGAGGCAGGCATGGGCAGTGCCCCCAACGCCGCCGCCACCGCCACCACCAGCCACCCCGTCAAGCAGGGCCTGGTGCAGTCCCTGGGCGTGTTCGTCGACACGATCATCGTCTGCTCCGCGACCGCGTTCATCATCCTGTTCGCCGGCGCCGACGTGTACCGACCCGGGGAGACGACCGAGGGCGCCTCGCTCACCCAGGCCGCGGTCTCCCACGAGCTCGGCAGCGGCACCACCTGGGTGATGAGCCTGCTCGTCTTCGTGTTCGCCTTCTCCTCGGTGCTGGGCAACTACTCCTACTCCGAGGTCAACATGGTCTTCATGCGCGCGCGACCGATGGCGTTGACGGCCTTCCGCGTGCTGGTCGTGCTCGTCGTCGGCGCCGGCGCGCTGCTGGAGCTGGAAACCGTGTGGGCCCTGGCGGACGTCGCCATGGGACTCATGGCGCTGGTCAACCTCATCGCGATCGTCCTCCTGGGCAAGTGGGCGTTCGGCGCCCTGCGGGACTACGAGCGCCAGCTGCGCGCTGGCCAGGACCCCGTCTTCCGCACCACGGCGAACCCTCACCTCCCTCACGACCTGCCCGACAGCGTGTGGGGCGCCGAGCCCTCCCAGGTGCCCGCGCGATCCGCTTCCTGACCGCTGGCGGAGGAGAGGGCGAGGCGGTGGTCCGGCTGCCTCGGGCGCCTCAGCTGACCCGGCGAGCTGACGCCGACAGGGCCGGCTCGCCGCTCGCCTCGGGGTCTGCCAGTCTGGAGGCGGTGTGCCGGGAAGTCTGGTCGGCGTCCGATGACGCCTGCCCTGATGTGGAGACCCGTGCCTGCACACCCCGCCCCTGACTCCCACCTCCTCGGCCGAGGCTCCTGGGCCGAGACGAGCCGGATCGCGGAGATCCTGCGCAAGGAGACCCTCGGCGGGGCGCTCCTGCTCGGCGCCACCGTGCTGGCGATGGTCTGGGCCAACTCGCCGTGGTCCGGGGCGTACGAGCGGCTGCGCGACGTCCACGTGGGTCCCGCGTCGCTGGGGCTCGACCTCAGCCTCGCGCACTGGGCCGCCGACGGGCTGCTGGCGATCTTCTTCTTCGTCGCCGGGCTCGAGCTCAAGCGGGAGTTCGTCGCCGGCGACCTGCGCGACCCGCGCCGCGCCGCCGTCCCGGTGGCCGCGGCGTTCGGCGGGGTAGTGGTGCCCGCGCTGATCTACACGGCGATCAACTGGGGGCAGGGAGGCGACGCCCTGCGGGGATGGGCGATCCCGACCGCCACCGACATCGCCTTCGCCGTGGCGGTGCTCGCGGTGATCGGCAGCCACCTGCCGGCCGCGCTGCGCACCTTCCTGCTGACGCTGGCGGTCGTCGACGACCTCATCGCCATCACGATCATCGCGGTGGCGTACACCAGCGACCTGTCCGTCGGCCCCCTGCTCCTGGCCCTGCTGCCCCTGGCGGCCTTCACCGTCGCGGTGCAGCGGCGAATCCGCTCGTGGTGGCTGCTGCTCCCGCTGGCCGTGGTGACGTGGGCGCTCGTGTACACCTCCGGCGTCCACGCCACCGTCGCCGGCGTCCTCCTCGGGTTCGCGGTCCCCGTCGTCCGCAGCCAGCGTGCCGGTGGCCCGGACGCGGGGCCCGGCCTGGCGGAGCACTTCGAGCACGCCTGGCGGCCGGTGTCCTCGGCCGTCGCCGTCCCGGTGTTCGCGTTCCTGTCCGCCGGCGTGGCCATCGGGGGCGTGTCGGGGCTGCGGGCGTCCTTCGCCGACACCGTGGCCATCGGTGTCGTGGTGGGGCTGGTCGTTGGCAAGGTGATCGGCGTCTTCGGCGCCACGTACCTCGTGGGCCGGTTCACCGGAGCCGACCTGGACGACGACCTCACGTGGGTCGACGTCTTCGGCCTGTCCCTGCTGGCCGGCATCGGCTTCACCGTCTCCCTGCTCATCGGTGAGCTGGCCTTCGGCGAGGGCAGCACCGCCGACGAGCACGTCAAGGTCGCCGTCCTCGCCGGGTCGACCGCCGCGGCGGTGCTCGGCGCGGTCGTGCTGCGGCTGCGCAACCGCACCTACCGGCGGATCGCCGAGGAGGAGGCCGTGGACGCCGACCACGACGCCGTCCCCGACGTCTACCAGCGGTCGCCGGAGGCCTGAGCGGTCAGCGCGGCGTAGTCCTGCGCCGTCACCGGCGACGACGTGCGCGCGCCGCCGGGCCGCGGGACGTCGAGCGGCGTCCCGTCCCGGACCAGCTGCACGGCTCGGACGTCGGGGACCGACGTGACCGACAGCACGACCTGCCCCACGCCGAGCGGGAGGCGGTCAGGAGCGGGGTCCGGCAGCGAGCTCGACACCTCCACGCGCGCGGTCCCTCCCTGCACGTCCACGAGACGCAGCCGCGCCTCCGGGCCGAGGGCGTTGCTCAGGCCCTGGTCGCGCTGCGCCTCGCTCGGGCCGGCGGCCAGCTGCTCGAGCACCGCCTCGACGGCGTCCCGGGTGCTCCCGGTCGGAGACGGGAGGGGCACGGGCGCGAGCAGCCGGTCGCCGTCCACGAAGTACAGGCGCGCCCCGCTGGTCGCGGCAGCGGGCGCAGGGGTCGTGGGCGCCGCCGTCTCGGTGGGGCTCAGGAGCCCGTAGGGCACCTCGGCGGGAGGGAGCGGGCGGGTCTCGCCACCTCCGGGGGCGCCGCAGCCGGCCACGGCGGCGACCGCGCCGGCGAGGCACGCCAGCGCCAGGGCGCGGTGCGCCCGCGAGGGGCGTCCGTGCGACCCGGCGCTCACGCGGCCCCCGCGCCGGCGGCCTGCGCGCCGGCGGCCGTCGGGCTGCTCAGCGGCAGGCGCAGGGTGAAGCGGGCTCCGGTCTCCGGGCTCGCCTCGCACCAGACCTCTCCTCCGTGGGAGCGGACGGTCTCGGTGACCAGGCTCAGGCCCAGGCCGGCGCCGGGCAGGGACCGCCGGGACCCGGCGCGCGCGAAGCGCTCGAAGATCCGCTCCCGGTCTGCGGGTGGCACGCCGGGGCCGGCGTCGTCGACGCTCACGAGCACCGCCGCTCCGTCCTGGCGCACCGACACGGCCACCAGCCCCCCGCCGTGCCGGTCGGCGTTGTCGAAGAGGTTGACCAGGGCCCTGCTCAGCTGCTGCTTGTCCACGCACGCCCGCAGACCCTCCCCACCAGGAGCGAGGGCCCGAGCCGACCGGCCCCCGGCCTCCAGCGCCTGCCGCACGAGCTCGTCGACGGCGACGTCAGCGCGCTGCCGCGCCTCGGCACCGGCTTCGAGGCGCCCCAGCTCCAGCAGGTCGTCCAGGGTGCGGGCGAAGCGGTCCAGCTCCCGGGCGACGAGGTCGAGGGCCTGGCGCGACCGCGGGGGGAGGTCCTCGCGCCGTCGCTGGAGGAGGCCCACGCCGGTGACCAGGGTGGTCAGCGGCGAGCGCAGCTCGTGGCTGACGTCCGCGGTGAAGCGGCCCTCCCGCTCGATCCGCTCCTGCAGCGCGTCGACCATGCTGTTGAACGCCCCGACGATCGTGACGAGGTCGGGGTCGGAGGTGGCGGGCACGCGCGTGCCCAGCTCGCCGCTGGCGATGCGAGCGGCTGCCCCGGCCACCGCGTGCAGCGGGGCGACGGCCCGGCCGGCCGCCCACGCGCCCAGCAGGGCGCCTCCGCCTGCGGTCAGCGCGGCGAAGCCGGCCAGCGCGAGCCGCAGGACGCCGAGGGTGCGTTCCAGCTCGGTGGTGACGGCGAGCTCGTAGAACTCGGCGTCGACCCCGGGCAGGGGAACGCCGACGGCCAGCACGGGGCCGTCCGGTCCTCGGTCCCACGCGACCCCCGCCGCTCCGCCTCCCACGGCGGCCGTGAGCGACGCCGGGACCGCGTCGGCCCCGGCGCCGAGCGAGGTGGAGTACCACTGGCCCTGGCGGTGCACCAGCACCTCGGCCCCCGCGGGCGGGGACGTGGCCGCGAGCACGTCGCTGACCGGGACCCCCGCCGTCATCAGGCCCTCCCGGATGTAGGAGGCGTCGGCGAAGGCCTGTCGCGTCGCGCTGGCCTCCCGCTGCTGGACCAGGTAGCCGCGCACGACCCCGTGGGTCGCCAGGGCCACGAGGACGGCCAGCGCCGTGGCGCCCAGGGCGAAGGACACCGCCACCTTGGTCCGCAGGCCCGGCGCCCTCCAGGGGCTCACCGCGGGTCCAGCCGGTACCCCAGACCCCGCACCGTCGTCACGAGCTGCGGGGCGGACGGGTCGAGCTCGACCTTGGTCCTCAGCCGCCGCACGTGGACGTCGACGATCCGCTCGTCGCCGAAGAAGCCGCGGTCCCAGACCCGGTCGAGCAGGACCTGCCGGCTCAGCACGTGCCCCGGCGGTGAGGCGAGCTCGACCAGCAGCCGGAACTCCGTGACCGTCAGGTGCACCACGTCGGTGCCCCGGCGCACGAGCCCGGCGCTCTGGTCCAGGACCAGCGGACCGCTGAGGGAGTCCAGGACGACGACGTCACGGCCCTCGGCCGGCGCAGCCGACTCCACCCTCCGGCGCAGGGCGCGCAGCCGGGCCGACAGCTCCTGCAGGTCGAACGGCTTGGTGACGTAGTCGTCAGCGCCGGCCTCCAGCGCGGCCACGATGTCGCCCTTGTCCTGCCGGGCGGAGAGGACGACGACCGGGGCGTCGGTGAGCGGGCGGACCCGGCGGATGAAGGAGAAGCCGTCCATCCCCCCGAGCATCAGGTCCACCACCATGACGTCGGGGAGGTCACCGGCGGCGACCCGGGCGAGGGCCTCCTCCGCGCTGGCGCACCCCGCGACGAGGTAGCCCTCGTCCTCCATGGCCAGTGACAGGGAGGCCCTGATCCCGTCGTCGTCGTCGAGGACGAGCAGTCGCGCCACCACCGGCCCCATGGTGCCAGCGGCCAGCCGCGCCCAGGGGCCGTCTCGACCCCTCGGCCAGATCGTCACGGAACCGCAAAGCGAGTGGGGGCAGGACCGCAACAGCGCGCCGCCATGCTCCTCCTCGACCCGCCGCCCGTCGTGGGGGCGGCAGACGAGGAGGACACCGTGGACGGACTGCGTGTGCTGGAGCACCGGGACGGCGTGACGGTCGTGGCCCTGGACGACGAGAACCTGCTCCAGGGGCTCGTCGACCTCCAGTGCCACCTGAGCCCCGTGCTGGCCGGAGGTCCCCGCACCCTCGTGGTGGACCTGCGCGGTGTCCGCCTCCTGTCGTCGGCGACCATCGGAGTGCTGCTGAGGACGCGGCGCCGCTGCCGGGCACGTGGCGGGCAGGTCGTCCTGCGAGGGCTCAGCCGCCGCAGCAGGGACGTGCTGCGGCGGACCGGCCTCAGCCCCCTGTTCGACACGGCCAGCACGCCCGCCCCCGCCGTCAGCCGCTGAACGCGCCCCCCCGTCGACCACCAGGACCGGAGCGAGCATGACCCCCACCCCCTCCTTCGACACCGAGCTCGCCGCGCAGGTGCGGCTGGCCCTGGCGCAGCACCGCGAGGCCACGGCCTCGGGGGACTCCTCGGCCGCGGAGTCGGCCGTCGGGCGGCTCGCCGACCTGCACGAGGTCCTCGCCCGCCACCACGAGCCGCTGTCCCTCGTGGTCTGACCCACGGGGTGCCCTGCCCACCCCACGACGACGCCGGACGGGAGTGAGCACCGTGGAGATCGCGTCGCTGACGATCGACGCCGAGGAGGTGCACGCCTCCCGCGAGGTGACCGTGCACGTCGACGCCGTCGTCCACGCCCGATCGGACGCGGCCCGGTGCGGGACGACGGTCCTGGGCTGGGTCGTGGGTCCCGCCGACGGTGTCCCGCGGGCGGACGGCGCCTCCAGCCCGGTGCGGTGCCCGGTCAGCTTCGGGGGCCCCGGTGGGCGGCAGCACCCGCTGGTGGGTCGCGCGACCTTCGACATCACCTTCTCCGCCGTGCGGTGCGGGACGCACCGGCTCGTGGTGCACGCCGCGGAGGCGGTGGAGGGAGGAGGCGCCGCCGAGCGGGAGCTGCCCTTCGCGGTGGAGGTGGATCCGTCGGGTGGCGCGGCCCTCGGCCCCGACGGGGGAGGCCCGATCCCGCGGTAGGCGACCGTCGGGGGCCCCAGCTCCGCCCCGGTCAGGCGTCCGCGCGCCGCAGGGCCACGACCGTGGCGACCGCGGCGAGGGCGGCCTCGGCCCCCTTGTCCTCCCGCGACCCCGGCAGGCCCGCGCGGTCGAGGGCCTGCGCCTCGTCGTCGCACGTGAGGACGCCGAAGCCGACCGGCACGCCGGTGGCGGTGGAGACGTCGGTGAGCCCGGTGGTCGCCGCGCTGCACACGTAGTCGAAGTGGGGGGTCCCGCCGCGGATGACGACGCCGAGGGCGACCACGGCGTCGTGGGTGGCGGCGAGGCGCCGGGCGGCGACCGGCAGCTCGAAGCTGCCGGGCACGCGCACGGTCGTGACGGCGGTGACGCCGGCCTCGCGCAGCGCCCGGGAGGCGCCGGCGAGCAGGCCCGCCATCACCTGCTCGTGCCAGGAGGCGGCCACGACGGCCACGCGCAGGTCGGCGGCGCCCTCGGTGCTCAGGGTGCTCGGTGCTCCGGATCCGCTCATCGGGGGGTCCTCTCCTGGGTCGGTGCTGGGGGCAGGTCGGGAAGGTCGGGAAGGTCGGGCAGGTCGTGGCCCAGGCGGTCCCGCTTGGTGCGCAGGTACGCCAGGTTGTGGGGGTTGGCCGCGACGGGCTGCCCCACGCGGCCCTCGACCCGGACGCCGTAGCGCTCCAGGGCGAGGACCTTGTCGGGGTTGTTCGTGACGAGCCGCACGCCGCGCACGCCCAGGTCGCGCAGGACCTGGGCGGCGGTGCCGTAGTCGCGGGCGTCGACGGGCAGGCCCAGGTCGACGTTGGCGTCGACGGTGTCGCTGCCGGCGTCCTGGCGCTCGTAGGCGCGCAGCTTGTGCGCCAGCCCGATCCCGCGGCCCTCCTGCCCGCGCAGGTAGACCACGACGCCCCGCCCCTGCGAGGCGACGGCCGCCAGGGACTGCTGCAGCTGGGCGCCGCAGTCACAGCGCAGCGAGCCGAAGACGTCGCCGGTGAGGCACTCGGAGTGGACGCGGGTGAGGACGTCCTCGCCCCCGGAGACGTCCCCCGCCACCAGGGCGACGTGCTCGGAGCCGTCGACGGCGTCCCGGTAGGCGACCGCCCGGAAGGTGCCGGCGGCCGTGGGGAGGACGGTGTCCGCGACGCGGTCGACGAGCCGCTCCGTGCGGCGGCGGTGCACCACGAGGTCGGCGATGGAGACCAGCGCGAGGTCGTGGCGCGCGGCGAACGCGCGCAGGCTCGGCAGCCGCGCCATGGACCCGTCCTCGTCGACCACCTCCGCGATGACGCCGACCGGCGGCAGCCCGGCGAGGCGCGCGAGGTCGACGGCCGCCTCGGTGTGGCCCGGGCGCTGCAGCACCCCGCCGGGGACCGCCCGCAGCGGGAGGACGTGCCCGGGGCGGGTCAGGTCGCCCGCGGTCGTGGCAGGGTCGGCCAGGGCGCGGAGGGTGCGCGCCCGGTCGGCGGCGGAGATGCCCGTGGTGACGCCCTCGCGCGCGTCGACCGTGACGGCGTACGCGGTGCCCTTGCGGTCCTCGTTCACCGCGGTCATCGGGGGCAGCGCGAGGCGGTCCAGGTCGGCCCCGGTCATGGGGGCGCACACCACGCCGCTGGAGTGGCGGACCACGAAGGCCAGCTGCTCGGGCGTCGCCAGCGCGGCGGCGAGGACCAGGTCGCCCTCGTCCTCGCGGTCGGCCGCGTCGACCACGAGCACCGGGCGGCCGGCCCGCAGCTCCGCGAGGGCCCGCTCGATCGTGTCCAGCGCCGCCGGCCCCTGTGCGTCGGCGCGCGTGCTGGCCGTGCTCACCGCTGCGCCTGCAGCAGGCGCTCGACGTGCTTGGCGATGACGTCGACCTCGAGGTTGACCGGCGCGCCGACGCCCTTGGCGCCCAGCGTCGTGAGCGCCAGCGTGGTCGGGATCAGGCTGACCTCGAACCAGTCCGCGCCCACGGCGGAGACGGTCAGCGACACCCCGTCGACGGCGATCGAGCCCTTGTCGACGACGTAGCGCGCGACGTCCTCGGGCAGGGCGATGCGCACCACCTCCCACTGCTCGCCCGGGGTGCGGGCGAGGACGCGGGACGCGGCGTCGACGTGCCCCTGCACGAGGTGGCCGCCCAGGCGCGACGTCAGGGTGGCGGCGCGCTCGAGGTTGACCGGCGCCTGCGGCACGAGGGCGCCGAGGCTGCTGCGCTCGAGCGTGACCTGCATGACGTCGGCGGTGAAGACCCCGTCCGCGGTGTCCACGACGGTCAGGCACACCCCGTTGACGGCGATGGAGTCGCCGTGGCCGGCGCCGGCCGTGACGCGGGGGGCGCGGATCGACAGCCGCGAGCCGTCCCCGCTGGGGCGGAGGTCGACGACGGTGCCGAGCTCCTCGACGATGCCGGTGAACATGTCAGCTCCTCCTCTGGACGCGCCCGGAGACCCGGACGTCGCCGCCCACCCGGCCGACGTCGTCGACGTCCAGCCGCAGGGCCTCGGTGATGGTGGTGATCCCGGCCCCGGCCAGGGCCGGGGGACCGGCTCCCAGAAGGACCGGGGCGGTGTAGGCGGTGACCCGGTCGACGAGGCCGGCCGCGAGGAAGGCGCCGGCCAGGGTCGGGCCGCCCTCCAGGAGCACCGAGAGGACGTCGCGGGCGCGCAGCTGCTGCAGGAGCGCTCCGAGGTCGACGCGGCCGTCGGCCCCGGCGCCCACCTCGTCGGCGGTCGCCACCCAGGTGGGTGCCGCGCCGTCGCGCACGCGGGCGCGGGCCGGCGTCCGCCCTGCGGAGTCGACGACGACGCGCAGCGGCTGGCGCCCAGCCGGGGCGCCGTCGGCGTCGCGCGCGGTGAGGGCGGGGTCGTCGGCCAGCACCGTGCCGACGCCGACGACGACGGCGTCCACCGTCGCGCGCAGGCGGTGGACCTCGGCCCGGGACTCCGGGGAGGTGATCCACCGGCTCGTGCCGTCGGCGGCGGCCGAGCGGCCGTCCAGGGTCGCCGCGAGCTTCCACGTCACGTGCGGGCGGCCGCGCCGCACCGACGTCAGCCACGCCTCGGCGACCCGCTCGCCCTCCCCGGCGAGGACGCCGCCCTCGACCGGGACGCCGGCCGCGCGCAGCACCGAGGCGCCGCCTGCCGCCGCGGCGCTCGGGTCGTCGACCGCGTGGACCACGCGGGCGATCCCGGCGTCCAGCAGGGCGCGGGTGCAGGGCCCGGTCCGCCCCGTGTGGGCGCACGGCTCGAGCGTGACCACGGCGGTGCCGCCCCGGGCGGCGCTGCCGGCGGCCGCCAGGGCCACCACCTCCGCGTGCGGGCCGCCGGCGCGCTCGTGCCAGCCCTCACCGAGCACCCGGCCGTCCGCGCCGAGCACCACGCAGCCCACGACGGGGTTGGGGCTCGTCGCGCCCGCGCCTCGGGCGGCGAGCTCCAGGGCGCGGCGCATGGCCGCGTGCTCGGTCGTGCTCGCCACAGTCCCTCCCCGCTCCGGTGCCAGCTCTGGCCGACCGGGGCGTGGGGAGGTGCGGCGGAACGCGGGCGCAGCCCTGCGGAGGAAGACCGCACGGCGGCGCCACGGCCCGCCGCGTGCTTCCTCCCTTCCGGACTCTCACCGTCGGTCCTGGAGTTCCACCAGGTCAACCGGCCGATGGCTTCGGTCGGGTCGCGGACTGTCACCGCCGGCTCGGACTTCCACCGACCCCGGAGCACGCGCGTGCTGCTGCTGGGCACCAGTGTGCCACTGCGGGGGAGCGGCCCTCAGCCCCCCGCGTGCGGAGGGGCCAGGCGCCTGCCCCGGGCCCTCGGGCCCACCGAGGCGCGGGCCATCGTCGCGGCGGCCACGGCCGTGGTGAGCGGCACGGCCAGGGCCACGCACGCGCCGCCGACCGCGGTGCGCACGACCTCCTCGGCGATCGCGCTGCTGCCGACGGCGTCGAGCAGCGACGGGTCGGCGACCTGCAGGAGCACCAGCGTGGGCAGCGCGGCCCGGCGTAGGCGAAGGCGACCGTGTAGACGGTCGAGGCGAGGTGGTCCCGTCCCACGCGCAGGCCGCTGCTCATGAGCAGCCGGAACCCGGCGTCCGGGGCGTGCTCGCGCACCTCCCACACCGCCGAGGCCTGGGTGATCGTCACGTCGTTCAGCACGCCCACGCCCGCGAGGACCACGCCGGCCAGGACGAGGCCGGTGAGGGTGTCCACGGACGTCAGCTGGCCCAGGTAGGCGGAGTCCTCGTCGTTGAGGCCCTGCAGGTGGGTGGCGCCGACGGCGGCCCAGGCGGCCCCCGCCACGAGCACCAGCCCGCCGACCGTGCCCAGGTGGGCGGCGGCCGTGCGCAGCGAGAAGCCGTGCGTGGCGTAGAGCACCACGGACATGATCGCGGTGCACCCGCTGAGGGCCACGAGCACGGGCGGGTGCCCGGCGAGCAGCGCCGGGACCATGAACGTGGTGAGGACGACGCCGGCCAGCGCCATGCCGCCGAGGGCGGCGAGCCCCCGGCGCCGTCCGACGAGCGCGGTGAGGAGGACGAAGGCGCCGACCAGGACGGCGAGCGGCCGGGTGCGGGAGACGTCCAGCCACGACCAGCTCGCCGGCTGGCCGTCGATCGCGGGGTAGCGGGCGAGCCGGACGGCGTCACCGGCCTCCAGCCCGCCGTCGACCACCTGGGCGGGCACCGGCACCTCGACGACCTCACCGGCCTGGGCGCCGGTGTCCACACGTGCCTGCACCACCGGGCACAGGACGTCGGAGGGGACCGTGCCGTCGGGCAGCTGGTCCAGGGCCGTGCCGGGGCAGGTCTGGTCCCTGGTGGCGAGAACGGTGGCCCGCGCGGTCGTCGCCTCGGCCCAGCCGGTCCCGGCCGCGGCGCGGAGGCCCTCCATGGTCCCGGCGGGCGGCCACAGCAGGGCCATGCCGACGAACGAGGCCAGCGTCGCGAGGACCGCGAGGGCGATGACGGCGGTGCGGGCCCCTCCGCTCGGGTGGACGCGACCGGACGGCGGGGTGCCGCCGTGCCCGTGCCCGTGGTGGTGCCCCTGGGCCTCGGCCGCCGGCGCTGCAGTCACCCGATCATGCTCGCCCGCCCGGACCGCCGCTGTCAGGGCGTCGCGTACACCGGTCCTCCGCTGACGCCGAAGAACTCCTCGAGCGTGTCCACGCCGCGCGCGTCCATCGCCTGGAGCAGCTCGGTGCCGACCCAGCGGTAGTGCCAGGCCTCGGGGGAGTAGCCGGTGACGGCGCTGCCGGCCGCGGTGTAGCGCTGCAGGAAGCCGTACGAGGGCGCGTGCTCGGCCAGCCACACCCCCTCCGGCGTGGCGCCGAAGCACTCCTGGAGGTCGCACGTCGGATCGCTGCGGCTGCCGAGGTCGACCGCGAACCCGGTCTGGTGCTCGCTGTACCCGGCCCTCGCCGAGACCCTCTCGGCGAGGGCGGCGCCCTGGGACGCGACCGCGCGCCGGTGCACCCCGGCCTGGTAGCCGTAGGAGCGGTAGCCGCTGATGACGGTGAGGTGGACGCCGTCGGCGTCGGCGGCGGCCAGCAGCGCCTGCAGGTCCGGGGCGACCAGGGTGGACACCTCCTTGCCCGCCACGAGCGTCAGGGACGCCGGCTCGTGGTCGAGCGGCTGGATCGGGTGCTGCTTGTTCACCACGACCCACGGGCTCGCCGGGTCGGTGATCGACCCGGCGGCGTCGAACGCGGGGGAGGGAGGTGCCGCGGGGGCGGACGCCGCTGCCGAGGGCCGGGCGCCGGTCAGGAGGGCTGCCGTGCCCCCCGTGCCCCCCGTGCGCCCGGCGTCCTCGCCGTGGTCGGGGCCCCAGAGGGCGATCGCCCCGGCGGCCACGACCGCGGTCGCGGTGAGGGCCGTCAGCGCGGTGGCCAGGGCGACGGCGCGCCGGCGCGCCCTGGGCCGCCCGTGGCGACCCCTGCGCCGCCCGGACGGGGCGCGGGTCATCATCGGCGGGGGAGCCCCACACGCACCGGTGCCGGGCCGGCGGCGGCGGCGCAGCAGCCGTCGGTGCAGGCGGGGCTCGTGAGCGCCGGCGCGGCCGGCTCCGCGCCCGTCCCGGCGAGGGCCTCGGCGGGGGAGCAGCAGTCCTCGCCGCGCCAGGCCTGCAGGCCCTCGCGCACGGCGACCGCGGCGATGACCAGCGCCGCGAGCGGGTCGGCCCACGTCCACCCCCAGAGGGCGTTGAGGACCAGCCCGACCAGCAGCACCGCGGACAGGTAGGTGCACAGCAGCGTCTGCTGCGAGTCCGCGACCGCGCTGGCCGACCGCAGCTCGCGCCCGGCGCGGCGCTGGGCCAGGGACAGCCCCGGCATCACGGCCAGGCTGACGGCGGCCAGGACGATGCCGACGGTGCTGGGCGAGGCCTCGGCCGCCCCGAGGAGGGACCGTGCGGCGTCGACGGTGACGAAGGCGGCCAGGGCGAAGAAGGAGACCGCGATGACGCGCAGCGCGCGGCCCTCGCGGGACGCGCGCACGGCGGGGTCGGACGCGGCGAACTGCCAGGCGACCGCGGCAGCCGAGGAGACCTCGACGAGGGAGTCCAGGCCGAAGCCCACCAGCGCGGTGGAGGAGGCGCGGTGGCCGCCCACCAGGGCCACGACCGCCTCGACGAGGTTGTACGTGATCGTCGCGGCGACGAGCAGGCGGACGCGCCGGGCCAGCAGCGCCCGCCGCTGGACCGCGCCGCTCGAGGGTGAGGCGGTCATCAGCAGCACTCCGGCGCGTCGGGAGCGGCGCAGGTCGTGGGGTCCACGGCGAGCACGACGCCGAGGAGGTCGCCGAGGGCGTGGCCCAGGGCGGCGTCGGCGAGCTCGTAGCGCACCCGGCGGCCCTCGGGGACGGCCACGACCACGCCGCAGCCGCGCAGGCAACCGAGGTGGTTGGACAGGCTCTGGCGACTGACCCCGAGCAGGTCGGCCAGTTCGGCGGGGTAGCCGGGCGCCTCGCGCAGCGCCAGGAGGACCCGGGCCCGGGTCAGGTCGGACAGCGCGTGGCCGAAGCGGGCCAGCACCTGCCCGTGCGTCATCGTCTCCACGGCCCGGACAGTACACGAGCCGATGGATCTACGGCGACGTGAATGGTCGCGCTGCTGCACGGCCGGCGCCGTCTCCAGGAACGCGGGAGCCCGAGGCCGAGGCGGGCCGGCGGCCCGCCCGTGGTGGTGCAGGCCACCACGGGCGGGCGCCGGCTCAGGGCCGGAAGACCTGCACGACGCTGGGTCGCGGGGTGCGGTTCGTGCCGTCGTAGGGGAAGAGGGAGGCCGGTGCGTCGACCCGGGACTCGTCGGTCTCGCCGGGGTGCTGGACGTTGACGAAGACCGAGCCGCCGTCGAGGTCCACCCACGGACCGGTGCACTCACCACCGGTGGGCACGGACAGGAACTGCTGGACGTGGCCGCGCTCGGGCCCGGCCAGCGGCACGTAGTGGAGCGCGTCGTTGGAACCGATGCTGCCTGGTGCGCCGTCGGTGGTGAGCCAGAGGCCGCCCTGGTCGTCGAACGTGAGGTTGTCCGGGCAGGAGATCGGCGAGACGAGCTCCTTCGGGTAGCCGGCGAAGTGCGTCGTCGGGTCGGCAGGGTCGCCGCAGACCAGCACCAGCGTCCAGGAGAAGGTGGTCGCCGCGGCGTCGTCGTGGTCCTCCGTGATCTCGACGACGTGGCCGAACCTGTTCATCGCGCGGGGGTTGGCGGGGTTGGGCGCCGCCTTGCGGGAGTTGTTGGTGCACGCGAGGTACACCTTGCCGTTGACGGGGTTGCGCTCGACGTCCTCGGGCCGGTCCATCGGGGTGGCCCCGACGGCGGCGGCGGCGGCGCGGGTGAACACGAGCACCTCCTCCAGGGTCATCCCGGGCACGGCCGAGGCGCCGTCGCGGGTCAGCGGGATCCACTCACCCGTGCCGTCGTGGTCGCTGGAAGGATCGCCCTCGGCGGAGAACCTGGCCACGTGGAGGTCGCCCTCTTCCAGCAGGTCCGCGCCGCGAGCACGGGCCCACGCGCTCGTCCCGCCGCGGTAGGGGTTCTTGGAGACGAACTTGTACAGGTGCTGGTCCGCGGTGTCGTCGCCCATGTAGACGACCACCCGGCCGTCCGCGGCCAGGCTGGTCCCGGCGCCCTCGTGCTTGAAGCGGCCCAGCGCGGTGTGCTTGCGCGGCGTGGACGTCGGGTCGTGGGGATCGACCTCGACGACCCAGCCGAAGCGGTTGATCTCGTTCGGCTCGGCCACGACGTCGAAGCGCTGGTCGACCTTCCACCAGAAGCGGCCGTCGCCCGCGCTGCCGTCCTCGCCGACGAGGCCGTAGGTGTCGCGGTTGCGGGGGTCGCCGAGCGGGTCGCCGCGGAAGTACTGGTCGAAGTTCTCCTCGCCCGACAGCACGGTGCCCCACGGCGTCGTGCCGCCCGCGCAGTTGTTGAGGGTGCCGATGACGGTCCGACCCTCGGGGTCGGCGCTGGTCTTGAGCAGGTCGCTGCCCGCTGCCGGGCCGGACACGCGGAAGCGCGTGCTCAGGGCCGTGATGCGCCGGTTGAGGGGCGAGGGCTCGGGGTTCCACGGCCCGGTCCGATCCTCGCGGTGGAGCTTGACCACGGACATGCCGTGGGCCGCCATGGAGGTGCGCAGCTGCTCGACGGTGAGGGACGCCTCGTCGACGAAGCCCGGGTACATGAGGTTCTCGTTGGTGTACTCGTGGTTGGCCACCAGCACCGCGGAGCGCCAGTTCCACCGCTCCTGCAGGATTGCCAGGTAGTCGTTGTTGTACCCGAACTGCATCTCCTGCGCCTCGGCGCTCTGAGCGTCGAGGTCGAACGCCGGCGCGCCGGCGACCACGGCGTCGCCCCAGCTGATGATCGGGTGCCAGTAGAAGCCCTCGGGGACGTTGAGCTGGTCCACCGTGGCGGCGACGGCCGCGATCGGGGCGAAGGCGAACGAGCTGCTGACGTGGGCCAGGCCGTCGCCCCCGGGCTGGCCGCCCTTGCCGTTGGGCACCGCGGCCGCCGGCATGGCGCCGAACACGGAGGAGCCCGCTCCCGCGACGAGGCCCGCGGCGCCGACGCCGGCCAGGAAGCCGCGCCGGCTCAGGGCCGCGGCCGCCACAGCGGCGAAAGGCGGCGAGGTGGAGGTGCTGGCCTCCTGCTTCAGGCACGCGTCGCCGCACTTGTAGTGGCACGTCGCCGCCGAGCGGTTGCCACGGGTGTGGCCCTGCATCGGCAGCAAGCTCCGCCTCGAGACAGCAGTCATGGGGTTCCGGCCCTCCAGGTCGAAGCGGACATCTCAGATGGAAAGCACTCTCGTCCGTCCCGGCGAGCCGCAGGAGGTGCTCCGGTGGCGCCTCGGTGAACAGGGGGTCGCCCCGGGGTGAACGCACCTCCAGGCTCTCGGCCGCCGGCGCAGTCCTCGGCCTGGAGCGACGCTGCTCAGCAGAGGCAGTCAGTGCCGCCACCGAGAACCCTGTGGCCGTCCGCGTGCCGCCGCTCCGGGGACGGCGTTGGACGTCGAGGCGGGTACGTCGGCGGGCATGACGGGTGAGGGGTTCGACGCCGAGGAGGCGCTGCAGAGCGCTGTGGCGGCCTCGAGATCCACCGTCGTCTCACAAGGGATCCGCTTGTGGTGACCGCATCTGGTGAGGCAGCGGTCCGGGGATGGGTCTAGCGTCGAGGGTCATGACGACGGCACCGACGCTGACCATGAACGACGGCATCGCGATCCCGCAGCTGGGCCTGGGTGTCTTCCAGGTCCCGCCGGAGTCGACGGCCGAGCCTGTCCGCACGGCTCTGGAGCAGGGTTACCGCCTGATCGACACCGCGCAGGGTTACGGCAACGAGGAGGGCGTGGGGAAGGCGCTGGCCTCTGCCGGGGTGCCGCGCGAGCAGGTGTTCGTGACGACGAAGCTGACCAACAGCGAGCACGGACGCGACAAGACCCTGCGGGCCTTCGACGCGAGCATGGCCAAGCTGGGCCTGGACGTGCTGGACCTGTTCCTCATCCACTGGCCCCTGCCGATGTACGACCAGTACGTCGAGACTTGGAAGGCGTTCGAGGAGCTGAAGGACCAGGGTCGCATCCGCTCGATCGGTGTCTCCAACTTCTCCATCGCGCACCTGGAGCGCCTGGGCCAGGAGAGCGGCACGGTGCCTTCGGTCAACCAGGTCGAGCTGCACCCGCGGTTCCCCCAGGAGGAGCTGCGGGCCTACCACGGCGAGCACGGGATCCTGACCGAGGCCTGGGCTCCCATCGCCAAGGGCAAGGACCTGCTTGCCGAGCCGGTCGTGGTCGACCTGGCCGAGGCCACGGGCAAGTCCCCGGCGCAGGTGGTGCTGCGCTGGCACGTGCAGCTGGGCAACATCGCCATCCCCAAGTCGGTCACACCCTCGCGCATCGCCGAGAACATCGACGTGTTCGACTTCACCCTCGACGACGACCAGATGACGCAGATCGCCGGCCTGGCGACCGGGCAGCGCATCGGACCCGACCCCGAGGCCATGTCCAACCGCTGACGCAGGCACGGAGCCCAGCCCGTGCGCCGGGAGCCTGCTGCCCGCGGCTGGCAGCCGCACGCCCGTCGGCGACACCGTCCCGTCAGCCGGCCGGCGACTGGCGAGGATCAGGGCGGGAGGGAGCTGCACGGCCGCCGGGAGTCCCCGTCACGAGGCATCGGTCACCGGCGACGGCGTCCAGGGCGTCGGCGGCCGCCCTCGGCGCCAGCGTTGTGGCTGCTCTGGTGAGGGCGGCACGCCGAGGACCCGGTTGGTCGCGCGTCCGAGGGGCTGCGGACCCTCAGGGCGTCGCGGGCGCGGTGTGCACGCGGTCGCGGCCGGCGCGCTTGGCTGTGTACAGCGCCGCGTCGGCCGCCCGGGTCATCACTGAGAAGTTGATGTCCTCGCCGCAGGCGCTGGCCACGCCGGCGGAGATGGTGATGGCCAGCCCGGCGACGGGATCGGAAGCCACGTCGCAGCGCAGTCGTTCGGCCGCTCGAGCTGCGGCATGCGAGTCGTGCCCGGGCATCAGGACGAGGAACTCCTCTCCTCCCATGCGGTAGACGAAGTCCGTGGCGCGCACCGAGGCGAGCAGTCGCTGGGCGAGCTGGCGCAGGACCGCATCTCCGAGCTCGTGTCCGTGGACGTCGTTGACGGTCTTGAAGTGGTCCAGGTCGCACATCACCACGGCCACGGCGGCACCGGTCACCTGGGCGCGGGCGCGGGCGTCGCTGAAGTGGCTCTGGAGCGCTTTGCGGTTGAACAACCCGGTGAGTGGATCGATCACCGCCTCGTCGCGGGAGTGCACGTCGGCGTCGGCGAGGTAGCGGGCAGCCAGGGCCAGGCAGGACAGCAGCGCCACGAGGCAGGTGGTCTGCAGGTGGGCAGGGGCATCGGGTGCCTGCGGGAGGCGCTCGGCGGCGTAGATCACGGTGATGGACAGGAGCCCGCACAGGACCGTCCACACGAGGGTGACCTGGGGCGGGAAGCACACCGCTTGGGTGAAGACCGGGATCAGCATCAGGGCCAGCAGGGGGCTCGAGCCTCCGCCGGTGAGCAGCACGGAGATCGCGATGTCCAGCTCGAGCAGGGCGAACGTGACTGCACCGACGACCTCGGGCCGGTCGGTGCGGGTGTGCCACGTCATGCCCAGGCCCATCACCACGGCCGCGAGCACCGGCAGGCTCACCAGCCACCACCCGTAGGTGGCGGCAGCCAGCACCGTGCTCCCCCCGACTGCGGCGCCGAACAAGGGGGCGTCCTTGGAGCGGGCGTGCATGTCCACGTACCGCGCGCGGTCAGAGGGACCGCCGCGCAGCCAGTGCGCGAGCTGCCCCCGCCCGAAGATGCTCAAGTTCACTCGAGCAGCATCGGCACCGCTGGTCGTCAACTCAACGACCTTCCACAGCCGTGTCCCGGTCCGGCTCATCGTCCTCGTCCTCGTCCTCGTCCTCGTCCTCGTCGTTCGGCGTCGGGTCAGCGGGGCAGTGCCGTGCTGCCAGTGGCTGCCGTCGCCGTCTGACCCGCCCCTGGTGACTCGCGCTCTCGTCGATGTTCGTGGTGACGGTCCCCGAAGGCCGGAACGCTGTCGGGCGGTGGACCACCGTGTGCGCGTGGTGCGGGTCCGCCCGGGGTGGTCGGTAGCGTTGGCCGGTGATCGATGTCGCCTCGGTGCCTGCCGTTGTGGGAGTGGCGTGGTCGTCGGGGGGACCGGCAGCGCCCGTCGCGGTGCTGGGATCCCTGCCCGCCGACCTTCCCGCCGCCGTTGTGGTGGCCATGCCTCGAGGCGCGGCCGCCGGCGACGTCTTGGCTCACATTCTTGCCCCTCGCCTGGCCCTGCCCGTGCGAGCGGCGGTTGACGGTGAGCGTCTCGTCGGTGGCCAGGTCCACGTTCCCCGTGGTGGCCGGCACGTGCTCCTCACCCCTGACGGGCACCTGTCGTCGATCCTCGCGGTGGGGGTGGATCCGCCCAGGCCGTCTGCCGACTCGCTGTTCACCACCATGGCCAGCGGTCATGGACGGCGAGCGATCGCGGTGGTGCTCACGGGCGGCGGTGTGGACGGCGCCACGGGTGCCTCCTCGGTCCACCGCTTCGGCGGCACCGTCATCGCCGCGGCGGCGCTGTTCTCGGCCGGGCCCGACATGCCGCAAGCGGCCAGCGAGCGCGACCACGTGACCGACCAGCACGAGGTCGGGCCCCTGCTGACGGCTCTGGCCGCTCCGCTCCCGGACCTGCCCGCCTCCGACACGCACACGTAGCTCGCCTCGATCAGACGTCCACGAGCCTGGTCACTGCCCACGGAGGAGCGTCCTCAGCGCAAAGGGGGCGGGGTGGCGCACGTGGTGGTGACGATCGCGTTCGAGCTGCCACCGCCGAGAGCTCGGGACCCCGCGGGTCGGGCGGGGGACTGCGCTCGGGTGGTGAGTGACGCCCGAGGACGAGGCGCCGTCGTCCCTCTATGCCGCCCGAGCCGGTGAAGGCTGCCGAGCGCGCGATGGAGACGTGCTCACTGCTGTGCACCCCGCGCCTCACGAGCTGCCACGCCTTCTGGCGCACCACGGGACCGCGGTGGAGCGCATGAGGTGGTGGCCCACCTCACTGGCCTGAGCAGAGCCTGCTGATCCCGGCGCTGGGCCCCGCGGGAGCCGCGCTGGACCAGCTCGTGGAGTCGCTGCCGGTGGACTCCGCGCTGGCCGGGCGGGCCGAGCGCGCAGAACGGCGCAGCTGGCGAAGACCCGCGCCCGGCTTCCTGTGGTTACTGTCTGCGAGGGCCATGGATCGCAGGGGGATGGCAGGGGGATGGTCGGGTGGGTGCGTGCCGGGTGGGGGATGGCTCGCGCGTGCCGACCGGACCTGAGCCCGCGTCCGTGCCGGTTCCGGCGGTGCGCTCACCGCTCGGCCTGATGACCTATCCGCCACGCGCCGGCTCGGTGCGTGCAGCTCGCCGCTTCGCCGAGGAGCAGCTCGTCGGCGCTGGGTTGGCGCACCTGGCCGACGACGCGGGCCTGCTGGTCTCCGAGCTCGCTGCCAACGCGGTCCTGCATGCGCGGACCGACTTCGACGTGGTCCTCTACGCCTCGCCGAACGGTGCCCGGCTGGAGGTGCGCGACCGCTCAGAGCTGCCGCCGGTCTTCACCGCTCCCAGCGCCACCGCGATGAGCGGACGCGGGCTGGCGCTGGTGCGGACCCTGGCTGCACGCTGGGGCCACCAGTCGTCGCCGGCGGGCGGCAAGCAGGTGTGGTTCGAGATGGACGAGGCCATCGACCTGGTCGAGGTCGACGTGAGCGTGGAGGACCTGCTGGCCCTGTGGGCGGAGCCCGACGACCTCGCGACCACGACGACCTCACCTGGCCCATCCGCCAGCGGAGCCTCAGCCGCAGCACCTGCGCCAGGGGAACGCGCCGCGCCAGGTGCAGGGGCCGTGGAGGTCGCGGTGGCGGACCTGCCGGCCCGGGAGCTGCTGGCGGCCAAGGAGCACATGGACGACCTGCTCAGGGAGCTGCAGCTCGTGCTGCTCGACGGCGGTGACGGGCGCCCTGGCGCCTCGTCGTCCGATGCGGGCCGGTCAGCCCCGAGCGTGCACGTGCTCGCGGTGGCCGCCGACCTCGACGCGGCAGCGCGGGCGTTCGAGGTGGTGCGCCGCCAGGTTCGCGAGCAGGTCACCCGTGCCGCAGCTCAGGGGCTGGAGCTCGTGTCGGTGCACCTGCAGCTCCCTGCAGGCGCAGGTGCCGCGGCGGTGGCCTACCGGGCGGCAGTGCAGGCAGCCGAGGATCTGCTGAGCGACGGCGTCCTCCTGACCGCCGCCGACGACCTCGGGCGGCACGCCGCGGTGCGGCGCTCGTACCTGGAGGCCGTCATCAGCGCGTCCCCGGCCGGCTGAGACGCCCGCTGCTGAGGGTGGGGGCGCGCCTGGGAGGGCACTGACACCCTGGGCGGACGCCGAGCGCTCTCGCGTCCGTCACCGCGGTGGGCGCGGGTGCCGCTTAGACCGTCCGCCAGTAGGCGTTGAGGGTCCGATGTGGCCGCACGAGCGAAGACAGGCACGGGGTCGCCACCGACCATGGGGTTGCTGACACTCCGTGACCGGAAGGCTTCCCCGTGCCTGCCCTGCCATCCTCCGTCCTCGACCCCCTACGCGACCAGTTCCTGGGGCTGCTGCCCGAGCACGTCGATCCCCATCCCCTCGGCTGCCACCGGCCCCGCATCCCCGACGCCGTGGTCTTCGACAAACTCACCGAGGTCCTCGTCTTCGGTGCCGGCTACGAGCGCATCGCCGACGCCCACTGCTCAGCGACCACACTGCGCCGCCGACGCGATGAGTGGGCCCGCGCAGGCCTGCTGAGCGAGCTGCGCGCGGTGGTGCTCGCCGCCTACGAGCGCTTCATCGGCCTCAACCTCGACGATGTCGCCGTCGACGGGTGCATCACCAAGGCACCCTGCGGTGGAGAGTGCGCTGGCAGGAGCCCGGTGGACCGGGCCAAGCTCGGTCTCAAGCGCTCCCAGCTCGCCGACGGTGCTGGCGTGCCGATCGCTGCGGTCCCCGCACCGGCCAACGTGCCGGATCACCGCCTGCTCGGCGCGACCCTGGATGCACTCAAGGACGTTGCCCCGCTTCCGCACGGTGTCACGGTGCATCTGGACGCCGGCTACGACTACGCCCCCTGCCGCGCCGAGCTGGACCAGCGCGGCCTGGGAGCGCGCATCGCCACCCGCGGCCTTCCCGCACCGATCCAGAACACCGCCCGCTGGCCGGTCGAACGCACCAACAGCTGGCTCAACGACTTCGGCAAGCTGCGCCGCTGCACCGAACGCCGCGAGACCAACGTCCAAGCCTTCCTCGACCTGGCCATCGCCGTGGTCACCCTGCGTGCCCTGCTCCGCGAGAGCTGGTACCGCTACCGCTGGCAGGGCCGACGCCGCTCACCACGCATCCGCTGACCTACTGGCGGACGGTCTTAGGGACGTGCGCTGGCGCGCCGGGTCTGGCGCGCCCGACGAAGGCGACGGCGTTCCCTTCGGCGTCTCGGATCGGCAGGACGAGCCTGTCGCGGAAGGTGTCGATCAGGTTGCCGGTGCGCGCACGCCGGGACAGCCCGGACGCTTCCAGGGCCGCGTCGTCCCAGCCGACCGACCGCAGGTGGTCGGTGAGGGCGGTCCAGGACGCCGGGGCGTAGCCGGCGGCCCAGGGCTCCGAGAGGGCGGCCTCCAGTGAGCGCTGGTGCAGGTAGTCGGGAACCCACGACTGCTCCGCCGCAGCACAAAAGAAGGCTGCAGCCTGCTGGTGGACGGCGCGCAGCTCCTCCTGCGCCTGCACCGCACGGGGACCTGCGACGGGTCGGTCAGCTCCTTGACGGGACGTGAACGTGCCGCGGCCCCTCGGTGTCCGCGTCTGTCGGGCTGGCTGAGGAGCTGATGCCTCGGCTGAGTCGGACAGTGAGGAGGGGGCCGCGGGGGCCCTCGCGTCCGTGATGGGCTGTGCGTCCCTGTCTCGCCGCTGGGGTGCGGCGGTGTCGACGGCTGAGGTAGCTGGTGACGGCTCGCCGGTGCGGGCGCGAAGCCGAGCCGCGCGGACTCGGAGGACGGTCTCGGCCGCGCTGGCGGCGACGGCAGCCAGCTGGGCGATTCGCGCCATGCCCTCGCTGTGCGGGTCCGGGTGGGGCTCGCTCACGCGACGCCTCCACTGGACGAGGCGGCGGGAGAGGCAGCGACACGGGAGGGATGGGGCCGGTGACGCCGGGTCCTTGAAGTACGTCCTGGCCGCTGTGCTGCCGCGGCTCGGGCTGCCTGGTGCAGCACCGCCGCGGAGTCTCGAGCCGCCGCGGCCTGGACCGAGCGCCCCTGGGCGGCACGCAGGACGGCGATGGCGTCGACGAGGCCAGCGGCTGCCGACAGAAGGTCGCCGAAGTCCCCGGCGTGACTCCTGCCCAGCCGGCCGGTACGGGCTAGGAGCCTCGCGGCGGAGCGGAGGGCTGTCCCCGGGGCGCTCGTCCGACCAGGCCGTCCCCAGGGCTCACGGCCCGCACGTTCGTACGCCTCCGCCGCCCTAGTCAGGGGCCCGCCTCGTCGCCCCTCCGCCATGCGCGCCGCAGCCATGAGGAGGTCGCCGGTCGCAGATCCGATGTCCGAGCTGGCCGTGGCGTCCTCAGCGGTGAGCCGGAGGACCGCAGCCTGACCTGCGGACGCGGCGCGGCGGGCGACGTCGCAGGCGAGGTGTCTCTGCCCGTCGACCGGCGGCCCGGCGGTGAGGGGCTCCGCCGCCTGGTCGCGTGCCGGCTCGGCCGGTGTCGGGACGCTCGCGGCCCACCGCTGCTGCAGCGTGGGCCAGGTGAGGTCAGCGGCCAGCTTCCCTCCGGAGAACCACACGGGCTCGTGGTCAGCGTTGCGGTCGCCGGGCAGCGCGACGGCGTACCCGGTGATCACATCCGGGTCGACCTCGCTGTAGCGCTTCCTCACGAGTAGGCCGGAGCGGCCAAGGTCGGCGAAGAACTCGTCGGACGTGGAGGACGTGGCGGCGGCGAGGGAGACGTGCAGCCGTAGCGTCGTGCGCGGAGGTTCGGGACGCGCCGCACGGTTCGCCTTCTCCTGCTCACCTCGCGAGGGCCGGCGAGCAGCGGTGCGGTCCCTGGCTGCGGTGCGCGTGAGGTCGAGCCTCACCTCGATCTCCCGACAGGCCTGTCCCAGGCGGTAGAAGTCGTTCGAGGTCGAAACGGGCCGCCCGTCCTGGCGGGCGAGGGTCACCACGAGGTGGACGTGGTCGTCGGCGTGCCGTACGGCAGCCCACCGGCAGCCGCCGTCGTCATCGCGGGGAGCGAGGCCCGTTCGGTCGAGGACGTGGCGTGCCACCTCGTCCCACTCGGCGTCGCTGAGTCGACGGTCACCAGGAGCCGCACGCAGGACGCAGTGCCACGCCGGTCGCGGCGGCACCTTCGATGCGGCGAGGAGCGGTTGCTCCAGCACGTCGGTCAAGGCGCGCACATCGCGCCAGCCGGCAGTAGCCGTCGGAGGCTCGAGCGACGCGGGGTCGTCCCACGCGGCGGCGAGGTGGCAGTCGGTGTGCTCGTTACTGGTGCCTGGCCCGAACAGGTAGCGCATCAGGCCGCCGACCCGCTTACCTCGGACCACCTTCCCGATCACCGGAGCTCCTCGGCGATGAGCGCGGCGGCTCGGTCGACGCGGGCGACGGCGCGGGCGGTGTCGCTGACGGCGTCCGCGAGCCAGTCCGGGACGTCGCCGCTGTGGTGGAAGGCCGAGACGGCGAGGTGGACGTTGGTCCCGAAGCGGCGCAGCTGGGCGCGGGCGTCCAGCAGGTCTGCTAGCGCCACGCGCAGCGGCTCGGTCACCGGAGTCGGCGTCTGGCGAGCTGTGGCGACGGTGACCTCGGCGGCGTAGCCAGTGGGCGTCAGGCCTGCGGAACGTGCGGCGGACTCGATGTCGGCGAACTCATCGGGGGAGAGGCGCAGCTTGAGCCTTCGGGTTCGAGCGGGGACGTGGTGCTCTCGGTCCCGGCCTACGGCGCGGACCCTCCCCGCGGTCTGTGGATGCGAGGCCGGCCCGTGCGTCGCTGCGGATTGAGCAGGTGACCCGGGTTCGGGGATGGTCGGTGGCTGATCCATGGACGGGCTCCCTTCTGGAGGGAGATGACGGTCACGCCTTTGAGTTGCCTGCTTCTTTGCCTGCGCTGCGCAGCCGGCGCGCGCTGCTGCCCGTAGCCCTGGGGCACGCTCGGCGGCTGCGGGCAGCGCGGGCTTGGGGCGCCGAGGCAATAAGTGACTCAGCAGCGACCTTCAGGCGCCGACGTGGTCAGCCTTAAACGCCGCGGATTATGAGCGTGATCTTGGGGTGTCCGAGGTGGTCTGGGGTCTGTCATCGTGCCTGGTCGGCGGTCAATGAGTGTCGCGGCGACCAGTGCGGAACTGATGCAGAAGGACTTCACTGGCTCCCACGCTGGCACCGAGCGCCCTCGTGGGGACGGTGGACGGCGCGCCTCGCCCACCGTGGCGAGCTCGCTTCTCCAAGGCTGCGCCGGTTGTCCGCCACTCGCGGCGCAACCTCTCCCGCCTTACTGGACGCTTCTCGGTGCCGGCTGCATCGTCGGTGCCGCTGTGATTCCGACAGGGTCGCGTTCACATCGCTCTAGCGAGATACGGCCGACCTCCCCCCGTCGCCGGAGACCCCCGGCATCGTTGCCGTTCGCGATGGTGCGGAAGGCGTGAGAAATGGAAGAGCGACACCGCGTGCCAAGAACGTTGTCTGGCGAGCGGCTCCTTTCGTAACTGCCAACTCCGCCCCAACCCAAGGTTCCTAGCCCTGCCTCAAACCAGAGCGTGTCGTTGCTTCAGGCACGCGCGTCCGACTGCGCGAGCAAGGAAGTGGCCATTCGGGTGGAGTAGTCATCGTAGATTCGATTGATCTCGGCCGATATGGCCACCAGCGTGCCTCGCTCATCGCGAAATGGCCTTCGCGGGTCACCTCGAAATGAAAGCCAGTTGAAACTAGTCACAACAACGAAGCGGCGATCCACGACAAGCACCTTCGCATGCGTGTCGCCCAACCGAACGAGTCTGAAATTCGTGTGCCGACCCGCCAGTGCGGCGAGTTCCTGCTCCGCATGAGAGTCACGTTGGTTGGCCACTCTGTTATCGTCAATACCGTAAGCAATTCCAACTTCGACTCCGCGGTTGAGCAATATCTCGAGATCCCGCAGGAACTCCGCGTTAACGACGCCGCTGCGAATCCATGGCGATACGATCAACAGTCGCTCCTGTGCCGACGCGAGGGCTTCAGCCAACAATCCCGGGTGTTCGTGAACCTCAAGCAAGCGAGCTGGAACCCGCGAAAGGGCGGCCTCTGCATCGTCAAGCTTTCCTTGCAATTCATCCACTTGCCTGGAAAGTTCGTCCCGTTGGACGTCATCGTCCGTGTGAACCGCGCGCTCTTCGACTTCGGCAAGCCGATTCCGCAGGCTCTCCGTAGCGCGACGAAGTGCCCCAATCTCTGGGTTATCCGAGCGCTGCTTCAGGACCGCCGGATCCAGGAGCGATTCGGCCGGCGCGTCCATGCTTCTGAGCGAGTCGACAATGCCCATTTTTCTTTGACCCTCGGCTCTCGCGAAAGCATGGTCGTGTTCTTCGCTGAGGCGACCGTCGACGGCGAATTTGACCACGTAGTCGCCGGGCACATCTAAAGACTCGAACACCATGGCGACCGCGCGGAGAAAAAACTTCTCGCGCTTTCCGGCTAGCCCGAGAACGGACAACAACTCATGTTGCGCCAACCTCGGAATCTGCGAAAGCAGTCTACTTACCGCCGGAGTGTCTGAAGGGCCCATTTCAGGCGGGTCCGCAGGGAAGGCCGGAACTTCGAGGATGTCATTGTCTCGCAGGTCACGGGGTCGCCAGCGCTGGGACTGCTCAACGAGCGTGAACGCCCGAAGCAGACCGTCGTAGGAAAGGCTTACAGTGCTTTGCTCTGCGACGACCTCGCTCAACTCGGTCAGAGCGCTTCTTCCGCGTACAGTCAAACCGAAAGTTACTGAGTTTTCGGTGTCGTCCTTCCGTGGCACAAGATGCCCCGCGTTGAGGAGGCTTGCCATGACGACTGACACTACGCGGGCCGGCAGCCCGAGGAACTCAGCGATTTCGTTATCTTTACGCAAATCGGCTGAGACGCACTTAAGCACGAATTCTTCAAGCGCTGGCATCGGCTTTTTCGCAAGCAGCCTGCACTCCAGAGGAACCTCCCAAAAAGGCAGGCCAACCTCTCGATAAGTGATCAAGCGCAAACCAGGCTGGCCGCTGAGGCGACGAGCCACCTCGTCTGGCTCCAGCGGATCCATTACTGCTCCTCGACGACAACGGAACAGTCGGCACTTGACCTGATATGTTGCAGAACCCGAGTCAGAGGCGTATCGCGCCCAGCCGAAGCGTCAACAAATTGTGTGCTTCCTACGATCACCAAGCCATCCCGGGCGCGTGACAGGGCAACATTGACTCGCTCTTCGCTACCCAAGAAGCCGATCTCCTTCTTCTCGTTACAGCGAGTCACGCTAAAAATCGCTATGTCGGCCTCTTGCCCCTGGTAGGCATCAACGGTCGCCACCCTGACGGCCAGATTGACTCGGTTAAGCTCGCCAGCGGACAGTGCATCGAGTATCTCTCGCCGCTGGGCGTCATATCCTGTCAAGACCGCGACGCTCATGACAACCCCCTTATTCGCAGCCACCCAATCTATGCGGTCAAGCAGTCCGACGACCACCTTGGCCTCTCCTCGGTTCTTGAAGCTGCGTCCCGCGGACTGTTCGCTACAATCTTTTCGTCCTGACGTGTCCAGCCATAACACGGGAGATTGCAGGGCGACCTGTACCACTGGGTCGACTTCGCGAGGGGCGGACGTCAACTCTCCCTGATAGAAGCATTTGCTCACGAGCTCCCCGATTGTCGGATGCATCCGGTGCTGCTCAGTCAAAGTCACCTTGCACTCGGCCGGAAGGCGCTCATTCAAAATCGCGAAGAGAGTCTCCTCAACCTCTCCCCGAGACAAACCGAACTTGGATAGCAGCTCGCTGTCCTTCAGCGCATGCTCCACGAAAGGTGGCAACTGCTTGGCGTCACCAACGAGGACCCACTGTCGGCTCGCCGCGAGAGGCACGAGTGTCTCCGTCGCAGTCGCCTTCGATGCTTCGTCGACAATGCAGAGATCGAAGGGAACAGACTCGACTCCGGGGACTCCGGAGAGTCCAACGCACGTAGCCGCGACTACATCGGAGCGCAGAATCAGCGCGCCGTGAAACTCCTTGCTTTTGCCGAAGCGCTCTTCCCAATCCGAGGCGATTTGCTCCAACTGAGACAGTCTAGGGTCAAGTGGCGCCTGCTCTCTCGCAGCCCGTATGAGTTCGTCGTCCGGCGCCTCCGGTGTTCCGAGGGCCTCCGAAAGTTCCTGTCGGAGTTGGGTCTGCCGAGCGGCGAGCGTTCGCACCTCCTCCTGCCACGCGTTAAGGCTTGACTCCAGCTCCACCAAGCGATCGTTCAAGGGGGCCGCACTCTCAAGGCGCGCGGCAAGATGTATACCTGCGTCGATGAAGCGGCTCGCTGCCGAGGCGAGTTCATCGGCTCCAGACGTTCTGCCTGCGTCTTCCACGGCCTGAGCCGCAGCCAAGACATGAGGCGCCATTTCGTTGAGGGCGTTGAGCTGCTCCACGACGCGCTTTCGCTCAGCCCTTCGAAGAGCTAGGCGAGATCGCAATTCTTGCAGATGCTCCCGGCGTCTCTCCAACTCGGCTGCCAATGTCTGGGGGTCGACGTCGCCGACAGCGAGTCCCAATGAGTTGGCCAAATTTCTCAGGAACAACCGCGTGTTCGCGAGAACCTCGCCGCGCCACAAGTCCATCTGAGCGGGCAGCGCGAGAGGTTCAACTTCCGCTGTCAACTTCTCGGTAGGCCCGAGTCGCAGCAGCGTCGCATCAGGAATCAGTGCCCGGATGCGAACAAGTGCGTTGTCGAGAGCGATGTGAGTTTGGGATGTAAGCACCACGCGCGATTCACGTGAGCGGTGCAAATGCTGTGCCACAAGTTCGGCAATGAACGTAGTTTTTCCAGTTCCCGGGGGACCCTGGACAAGTGTGAAGTCACGGGAACCGAGAGACAGGGCCACCGCGGCCTTCTTGGCGTCATCGAGCCCGGGTTGATGGAAGGCAGCGACCACCTCTGGGCTGGAAGGGGCGGAACTGGAAGGATCGAGGAGCAACTCTCGCAACTCTGGCCGCAATGCGCGCCCCTGTGCGATGCGGTCTAGCGCTGCCTGCTCCCGCTTCAGTTTAGATTTGGAGGCCTCTGCGTCGTACTCTAGTGTGCCCGACTTCGGCAGGGCGCTCGCCTGGCCGCGTGTCACATAGAGAATAAGCGCGTCATTTTCCACGCCCTCAACCTCACCGAAGAGGACTCGTCTAGTTCCCGCCTTCACAACTCGACCCTCGCCCGGCTCCAAGCTGGGAAGGCTTTCGACGCGGAACTTAACTCGCGAGCCCGCGGTCTCGAAGCTGCTATAGCGAATATCGGTACCCCGCTGTCGCTCGAGCTCGAACTTCGCATCGAGTATTCTTCGCCACGTACTAAACGCCTGCGCAAGCTCTTGAGCCGCCGAGTCCTCAGCGCGACGTGCCGCGTGATCCGCGATTTGTTCGAGTAAGACCTGTTGTTCCGCAGCCGCTCGCTGCGGATCGGTGGGATGCGTGAACCTGAACCTGAAGCGCGCACGAAGCCACGTCGTCCTGGCTAGTTCAATGATCTGGGCGGGCGGACGGGTCGCCCGAAGGATCATCAGGACGCCGGGCCTGGACTTGTGTGGCTGACAACGACAGACGACGCTCTGGCCGGCGATTTCGACGTCCGGCGTCAGATTCGCCTCGACGCGTTGGTCCAGCGACATGGCCCCGACCGCACTCAGGTCCTCGCGAAGATAGTCCAGGCCAGATCCCGCTGATAATCCAAACTGGGTCTCAATAGACGCTAGTGTCTGGGCGCTGGCCGTGAGGAACACCTCCCGCTCGGGTTCACGCCGAAGCTCTCGGGCCGATTGCACTTCGTGCAGGGTGGCCAACAACGTGGCCGCGCTCTCGGGCCGCTCGAGCGGGTCATGGCTCAACGTAGTTCGGATCGTCTGTGATACGTCCGGGGGCAGATCCAAGTTCTCGAACGCTTCAAGTACGGCATCGTGGCTGCTTGGGGTGGTGCCCGTCAAGCACCTCACCGCGAGAACGCCGAATGAGTATACGTCGTACGCCGCTGTCGGTGTCGGGGTTCCGCGTTCAGGCGGCGCATATGGCACCGTGCCAAGCAGGCCCATGGTGGTACCCATGTTGAGTGTCTCGATAAGCCGGGTCGTGCCGAAGTCCGCAACCTTCAACGTGCCGTCGGCGCCAACCAGGACGTTTTCCGGCTTGAGGTCTCGATGGACGTATCCGGCGGCGTGAATTAGACTCAACCCGACAAGTATGTCGCGCGCGAACGGCCAGAAATCGTCCCAACCATCAATCTCAACCCTGGCGAGGTGGTCATGGAGGTCGCGCTCCAGCCACTCGAACACTAGAAAAGGAGCGCCGTCGTCGGCATTACGGCCCCAGTCGATTAGGCGAACCAGATTTCGATGTGTCCCCAGGGCCTGATATGCGCTGAGTTCGTTGCTCCACGCTGCTTGGAGTACTCGGTCATCAAGTGCGCGTGAAGGCTTGAACAACTTGACGGCGACGGGTTGCGCTTCCCGATTTAAGTCGCTTGCCTTATGTAGAACACCGTGTCCGCCTTCGACAACGGGAGGACCGAGCGCGAAGCGGTCAGCGAGGACGCGTACTGCCATTGCTGTCTCCCTTGTGGCGCTTGACTGGCTCAAGTCTAGTCTCACACGTGCTTGTCGCCTCACGGCTCCGATCGCGGGAGCGTGTGTAGGTGGCGTCTGCCTGAGTGGTGGAGCGAAGCCAAATGTGCACTTGGTGTCCTGGTGAGGCGATCAGCGGACGCCCGCCAAGGCGGAGTGGATGCTCATGGCGCCGGCGGTCGCCCCAGCAGCGGACCGTCGACCTGGATTCAGCCGGCCCAAGTCGACCCACCGCCGACGCGCGCGGCAGCCCCCTTCCTGTAGGCGCTAGCTGTCGACCGATTAGCGGTGCAGCGGGCCGGCGGCTGTATGGACGACGCCGCGTCTGCGTCCCATGGCTCTGAGGGGGCAGGCCTCCACAGCGGAGGCGGGGTCGCTCGGGACCTGCCCGTTGGCGCCGCGCACCACGGCCCGGGAATCGCCAGACCAAAGATGTTGGCATCGGCTGCACCTCGCTCGGCCTCCGAATCAGCCAACACCCTTACGACAACAACCCTTGCCTTGAGCGGAGCAAGATATGCGTCTGGTCCCCAGACGCGGCGCCCGCCGGCGCAAGAGTCGACGACCGGGCGCGGTCGTCGAGGTCGTGGATGTTTGCGTGCGCGGGGGCGCCCCCTCTGGCGGGGAAGCGCCGGCTCGGGGGACGCCTGAGGCGTCAGTCAGCTGTCGGCCCGACTCGATGACTGTGCGAGCGGCTCACAACTGCGGGCATGAACTCGCAAGCGAGTCGAGCCGGTCTTGCTGACCACGTCTGGCCGCGTGCCCCAGGGTCCGCCAGCGGGATGCAGCCAGGACGGCAAGGACTCAGACAAGCCGGAGACTCCACAGTCGGCCCTCAGCCCGGCCAGCCGCGCCGCCCGTGCGCGTGCTCTCGATGAAGCAGGAGCGCAGACGTGAACCCCACGGTCTCGACGTCCCCGACCCTCGAACCCCTCCTCAACGCCAAGCAGGTGGCCGCGCTGCTCGGCGTTCCCCTCAGCTGGGTGTACGACAACGTCGGACGGCTGCCCGTCCTTCGGGTCGGCAAGTCGCTGCGCTTCCGCGCGTCGGAGATCGAGGCCTGGCTGGAGCGCCAGCGCGAGAACCAGCACTACGACCTCCGGTAAGCTTCGCGCTCCTCGTCGACGTCGTCATCGGCGAACAGGCCTGCGACGGTCGCGGCTGCAGCGGCGTCCATGCCCTTCACGACGTGCGAGTAGATGTCCAAGGTGATGGAGATGTTGGCGTGGTTCAGTCGCTCCTGCACCACCTTGGGATGCACGCCCGCCTTGAGGGCGAGCGTCGCCCAGGTATGACGGAGGTCGTGCAATCGGATCGGTGGCACGTCCGTCCGCAGCACCGCGGTCCTGAAGGAGATCGAGATCCGTTCCGGGTCGAGCGGACCACCTGCTGACGCTCCTTCGTGCAGCCACAGGCTGCCGCGGGCGAAGACCAGGTCCTGGTCGCGCCAGCGCTCGCCCAGCGCCAGGCGATCCGCGGCCTGGGCGACCCGGTGCTGGCGCAGCACCTGAATTGTCCGGGCGTCGAGGTGGATGACATGAGAGCCGTGGTTTTTCACCGGCCCGAACACCAGGCGCTTGGGCTCACCCGGGCCGGTGTCGGCGTACCCGAGCGAGCGGCGTACTGAGACGACGCCGTGCTCGAGGTCGATGTCACCCCAGCGAAGCCCGAGCACCTCCCCGCGCCGCAGACCGGTGGCCGCCGCGAGGTGCCAGACCGGGTAGTAGTGGTCGCCGCGGTTGACCGCCAAGAAGGTGCGCAGCTGAGCGGCTGTCCAGGCCACCATCTCAGGGCGCCGGGCCTTGGCCTCGCGCTCGGTGGGCGGGTTGGCGCGCCGGGTGGGGGAGTCGGGCACCAGGTCTGCCTTGACGGCGTCGGAGTAGGCCGAGGACAAGATGTTGTGGACCTCGCGCACCGTGCTGAGGGACAGGGGCTGTCCCTTCGCGCCGCCGCGGTCCTCCAGCTGGCGGTACAGGCGGTTCAGGTGCGTGGCGCGGACCTGGTCCAACGGCAGGTGGCCGATGTGTGGGACGACCTGCAGGCGGATCTTGCGCCGGTAGCCGCGAACGGTCTGGGGCTTCAGACGCAGGCCCTCGAGCCACTCGTCCAAGTACTCGCCCAGGGTCATGTCCTGCGGGGGGACGTAGCGGCCGGTGTCGACGGTGGCGGTCACCGAGCGCCGGTGCCGCTCGGCTTCCTTCGCTGAGCCGAAGCTGCGGGCGACTCCGCGGCGGCTGACGCCCTCGGTGTCGCGGTAGGTCCAGTAGACGTCGTAGACGACCGTCCCGTCGGCCAGCGTCCGGGGCACGACGCTGCCGGAGCCGTTGGCGGTGCGGCCGGTGGCACGCCGGCGCCGCCCGTCGGCCGTCGTGGTGGCGCTGCGGGCGGGGATGTAGCGGGTGCTGGCCATGGCGCTCCTCCGGCCACCGGCACGAGACCGGTGGCTCTGTCAGGCCACAGCAGCCGCACGACGGCGACACGGTGGCCCGGAGGAGTGGACCTCGACGTGCTTGCCGGGACCGTTGCCCGGAACCCAATTGCACGTCGAACTGCACGCCGAGCCGTTCCGGAGACCTGCGAAGCGCCATCGCCGCAGGTCACAGCATGATCAATGTGTGTCCGGAGGGGGACTTGAACCCCCACTCCCGGTAAAGGGAACTAGCACCTCAAGCTAGCGCGTCTGCCTATTCCGCCACCCGGACGAGTGCGGAGTAAGATTACCACCCGCCGGGCACTGGCCCGCGGCGGGTGGATCACGGGCACGGCTGAGGTGCCGCGTCGTCGGCCGCGCCCGCGCTGGCTAGCGTGGCCGGGTGACCGAGCCCCGCGCCACCGCGTCCACCTCTGCGTCCGCCACCGAGTCCGCCACCGAGTCCGCCGCCGAGCGCGAGGTCGTCGACCTGTGCCGCGACCTGCTGCGCATCGACACCTCCAACTACGGCGACGGGTCCGGGCCGGGGGAGCGGGCCGCCGCCGAGCACGTCATGGGGCTGCTCACCGAGGTGGGGCTGGACCCCCAGCTCTTCGAGAGCCGGCCGGGGCGCTCCAGCGTCGTCGTCCGCATCGAGGGCGAGGAGAGCGGCACCGCCGAGCGCGGCGCGCTGCTCGTGCACGGCCACCTGGACGTCGTCCCCGCCCGGGCCGCCGACTGGAGCGTCGACCCCTTCGCCGGCGAGGTCGTCGACGACTGCCTGTGGGGCCGCGGCGCGGTGGACATGAAGGGGATGGACGCGATGATGCTCGCGGTGCTGCGCGAGGGCGTGCGCAGCGGGCGGCGTCCTCCACGCGACCTCGTCTTCGCGTTCCTCGCCGACGAGGAGGCCGGCGGCGTCCAGGGCGCGCACTGGCTGGTCGAGCACCACCCCGAGCTCTTCGAGGGCGTCACCGCCGCCGTCAGCGAGGTCGGCGGGTTCTCCGTGGAGGTCGCCGACCAGCGCTGCTACCTCCTCCAGACCGCCGAGAAGGGCATCGCCTGGCTGCGCCTGGTCGCCGCCGGGCGCGCCGGCCACGGCTCGCAGGTCAACGACGACAACGCCGTCACCCGGCTGTGCGAGGCGGTGGCGCGGATCGGCGGCCACGACTGGCCGCTGGAGCTCACGCCCACGGTGCGGGCCTTCCTCGACGGCGTCACGCAGATCACCGGCGTCGAGTTCGACCCCTCCGACCCCGACGCCCTGCTGCAGCACCTCGGGACGACGGCCCGCTGGGTCGGCGCGACCCTGCGCGACACCGCCAACCCCACCCTGCTCGAGGCCGGCTACAAGCAGAACGTCATCCCCGGCACGGCCACCGCGCTGCTCGACGCGCGCTTCCTGCCCGGGCACGAGGAGACGCTCATGGCGACCATCCGCGAGCTCGCGGGGGAGCACGTGGCCGTCGAGGTCGTGCACCGCGACGTCGCCCTCGAGGCCCCGTTCGAGGTGCCCCTGGTCGACCGGATGGTCGACGCGCTGCTCGCCGAGGACCCCGGCGCGAAGGTGCTGCCGTACTGCCTCTCCGGGGGCACCGACAACAAGAGCTTCGACGCCCTCGGTATCCCCGGCTACGGCTTCGCGCCGCTGCGCCTGCCCGCCGACCTGGACTTCGCGGGGCTCTTCCACGGCGTCGACGAGCGGGTGCCGCTCGACGCGCTGCGCTTCGGCACCCGCGTGCTCGACCGGTTCCTGCGCACCTGCTGAGGGTCAGTAGGTGGAGCGCTCGACCCGCATGATCCGTCGCCGCAGCTGCACCTGGCGCGCTCCGCCGAGGTAGAGGCGGACGCGCGCGAGCTCCCACCGGCCGTACTCGGCGTGCTCGGTGAGCAGCTGGCGGGCCTCGCTGCGGGAGGTGCCGCGCGGCATGGTGATCGTGCGGTACTCGTACTGCGCCGCCGGTCGGGGGGCCTGGGTCGTGCGCGTGCTGTCCATCGCCGTCCATGATGCCTGCCTTCGGCTGGACCGGCCCGCTACCGTCTGCGCCATGGCCACTGACCCTCGCGCTGCTCTCGACCGACTCGTGGCCGCCCTGGAGGCGCACCTGACCGCGGCCCAGCACCGCCGCGGCGAGCAGGACCCCGGTGTCGAGGCCGCCTACGCCGCCCTCTCCGACGCCTTCGAGTCCTACGACGAGGCGCTCTACGACGCCTACGACGAGCCCACGCCCTTCATCCTCTACGAGGACGTGGAGGACGACGACGAGGACGACGACCTCGAGGAGGACGCCGACGACGCGGAGGACGCGGAGGAGGGCGACACCGAGCCCGACGACGCGGAGGACGACCTCGACGACGACGAGGTCGCCGGGCCCAGCACCCGCCTCTAGGCCAGCACCCGGCTGCAGCCCCGACGGGCGTCAGCGGGCGGAGACGTCGTCCAGCGCCGCGCGGATCTCCGGCGGCAGGACGAGGTCCTCGCCGGCCAGCACGGCCTTGAGCTGCCCGGCGGTGCGCGCGCCGACGAGCGCGGACACCACGCCCGGGCGGTCGAGCACCCACGCGAGGGCCACCTCCAGCGGGGCGACGCCGAGCCCGTCGGCCGCCGTGGCCACCGCCTGCACGACCCGGCGGTGCTCGGCGCCCAGGTACGGGGCGACCCAGCGGGCCATCTGCTGGGACGCCGCCCGTGAGTCTGCCGGGAGCCCCGCGCGGTACTTGCCGGTGAGGACGCCGCGGGCCAGCGGCGCCCAGGCGAGCACGCCGACGCCGTGGTGGGTGGCGGCCGGGACGAGCTCGGCCTCGGCGCGGCGCTGCAGCAGCGACAGCTCGTTCGCCGCTGCCACGAGGGGCACGCCGGTGCGCACGGCGCCGGCCGCGGCGGTCGCCAGCTGCCAGCCCGCGTGGTCGGCCACGCCGACGTAGCGGGCGCGCCCGGTGGTCACGGCGGCCTGCAGGGCGCGCAGCGTCTCCTCCACCGGTACGGCGGGGTCCCAGGCGTGCGCCAGCCAGAGGTCGACGTGGTCGGTGCCCAGGCGGGCCAGGGAGCGGTCGAGGGCCATGAGCATCGAGCGTGCGGAGGCGTCGGGGCGCAGCGGCCCGCCGGCGGCGACGTCGCGCCCCAGCCCGGCCTTGGTGGTGATCACGAGGTCGGAGCGGTCCACGACCTCCCCGAGCAGGGCGCCCAGCACCTCCTCGGAGGTGCCGTCGCCGTAGGAGTCCGCGGTGTCGACGAGCGTTCCCCCGGCCTCGACGAACAGCCGCAGCTGGTCGCGGGCGTCGTGCTCGTCCGTGTCGTGGCCCCAGCACAGGGTGCCCAGGCCCAGGCGCGAGACCCGCAGGCCCGACCGTCCGACGTACCGCTCCTCCACCTCCGCAGGCTATCGGCGTGATCGCCGATCGGAGGCCAGGACGGCGCTCTAGGGTGGTCGCTCGTGCGACTCGGAGCGGGACTGGGCTACTGGAGCACCTCCTCGCCCGGGCGGGTGGGCGCCGACGTCGCCTCCGGGGCGGCCGAGGCGCTGGCCACGGCGCGGGCCGCGGAGGACCTCGGCTACGCCGTGGTGTGGGCGAGCGAGGCCTACGGCTCCGACGCTGTCACGGTGCTGGCGTGGCTCGCCGCCCAGACCACCCGGATCGACCTCGGCAGCGCCGTGATGCAGGTGCCCGCGCGCAGCGCCGCCACCACGGCGATGACCGCTGCGACCCTCGACGCGCTGTCCGGCTCGCGCTTCCGGCTGGGCCTCGGCGTCTCAGGCCCGCAGGTCTCCGAGGGCTGGCACGGGGTGCGCTTCGACGCCCCGCTGGCGCGCACCCGCGAGTACGTGGACGTCGTCCGCCTCGCCCTCACCCGCGCCCCGCTCACCTACGCCGGCGCCCACCTGCAGCTGCCGCTGCCCGACGGGCCCGGCGTCCCGCTGCGCCTGTCGGTGCAGCCGCCGCGCGCGGACCTGCCGATCTACCTGGCCGCGGTCGGCCCCCGGAACGTCGAGCTGGCCGGGGAGGTCGCCGACGGCTGGCTGCCGGTCTTCTTCAGCCC
>Ga0210040_10000976_pt1 | contig 45354 bp, 42 predicted proteins | sample CryGeyCG12114_NA_FD_185462 | JGI IMG/M metagenome (GOLD analysis project Ga0210040, IMG submission 185462) | Groundwater microbial communities from aquifer - Crystal Geyser CG19_WC_8/21/14_NA (SPAdes) (version 2) | ecosystem: Environmental > Aquatic > Deep subsurface > Groundwater | place: USA...
CCTGCTCTGGTCCTTCGCCGAGAACGACACGACGGTGTCCAACGTCGTGCAGAACAGCCACTCGGCCAAGCCGATGCTCTACAAGCTGGCGGGCGCCTGGGGGAACCACGAGGGTTCCATGGTGCTCTGGGTGCTGATCCTCGCGCTCTGCGGGGCGGCGGTGGCGGGCTTCGGGCGCGGGCTGCCCGGCGCGCTCCGGGCGCGGGTGCTGGCGGTGCTCGGCATGATCGGCGCGGGCTTCCTGGCCTTCATCCTGGCCACCTCCAACCCCTTCACGCGCATCTGGCCGCCGGCGGTGGACGGGCAGGGGCTGAACCCTGTGCTGCAGGACCCCGGCCTCGCCTTCCACCCGCCGCTTCTCTACCTCGGCTATGTCGGCACCGCCGTGACCTTCGCCTTCGCCATCGCCGCCCTGATCGAGGGGCGCGTGGACGCCGCCTGGGGGCGCTGGGTGCGGCCCTGGGCGCTGGCCTCCTGGTCGTTCCTCACGCTCGGCATCGCGCTCGGCTCCTGGTGGGCCTATTACGAGCTGGGCTGGGGCGGCTACTGGTTCTGGGACCCCGTGGAGAACGCCTCCCTCCTGCCCTGGCTCGCGGGCTGCGCGCTGCTGCATTCGGCGATCGTGGTGGAGAAGCGCGAGGCGCTGAAGACCTGGTCGGTGCTGCTGGCGATCCTGGCCTTTTCCATGTCGCTGCTGGGCACCTTCCTGGTGCGCTCGGGCGTGCTGAACTCCGTGCACGCCTTCGCCAACGACCCGGAGCGCGGGGTCTTCATCCTGGTGCTGCTGGGGCTGACGGTGGGCGGCGCCCTCACCCTTTTCGCCTGGCGGGCCCCTTCCCTCTCGCCCACCGGCCTTTTCGCGCCCATCTCGCGCGAGGGGGCGCTGGTGCTGAACAACCTGCTGCTCTGCACGATCGCGGCGGTGGTGCTGGCGGGCACGCTCTACCCGATGTTCGCGGACCTGATGCTCAAGGCCAAGATCTCGGTCGGCCCGCCCTTCTACCAGGCGACGGTGTTTCCGCTGGCGCTGCCGCTGATCCTCGCCATGGCCGCCGGGCCGCTGATGGCCTGGAAGCGCGCCCGCCCCTGGCCGGTGCTGCAGCGCCTGTGGTGGGCGGGGCTGATCGCGCTCGGCGCCATCGTCACCGTCTGGCTGATCCGGGGGGAGCCGATCCTGCCCGCGCTCGGCTTCGGCGCGGCGGCCTGGCTGATCTTCGGCGCGCTGACGGACGTGGCCGAGCGCATCGCGCTGTTCTCCCGCCCGCGCGCCGCCTTCGCCCGGGCGCGTGGCCTCCCGCGCGCCGCCTGGGGCGGGGCCGTGGCCCATGCGGGCTTCGGCATCACGCTGCTGGGCATGGCCGGCATGGGGCTGGCGAGCGAGCGGCTGGCGGCGGTGCGGCCGGGGGAAAGCGTGTCCCTCGGCGGCTACGAGTGGAAGCTCGAGGGCGTGCGGGACGTGGTGGGGCCGAACTGGGCCGGGCGGCAGGCCACTGTGGCCGTGACGCGGGGCGGCGCGCCGGTCGCGGTGCTGCTGCCGGAGAAGCGCAACTTCCCGCTTGCCCGCCAGAGCACCACCGAGGCCGCGATCCACACCACGGTCGCCTCCGACCTCTACGCCGTGATGGGCGAGGAGGAGAACGGCACGGCGACGCTGCGCCTGCACTACAACCCGCTGGCCCCCTGGATCTGGCTCGGCGGCGCGATCATGGCGCTGGGCGGCGCGCTCTCGCTCTCGGACCGCCGGGCGCGGGTGGGGGCGCCGTCCCGGCGCGCGGCCGCGGGGGCGGCCCAGGCGTGAGCGGGACCGAGGCGAACGGAACCGAGGCGAACGGAACCGGGGCGAACGGAACCGGGGCGAACGGAACCGGGGCGAACGGAACCGGCGCGCCAGGGCCGGCGGCGCCCCGCCCGCCCCTGGCGCGGCGCGCGCTGCTTTGGGCGCCGCTGGGGGTCGCCGTGGGCGGCGGCCTGGGCTTCTGGGCCATGCTGCGCGGCATGCAGGACGGCTCCTACGATCCGCGCGGCGTGCCCTCCGCCCTGATCGGCAAGCCCGCGCCGCGGCTCGCGCTGCCGGCGGTCCAGGGCCTCGCCGTGCCGGGCTTCGCACCCGACGCGCTGGCCTCGGGCGGGCCGGCGCTGCTGAACTTCTGGGCCTCCTGGTGCGTGCCCTGCGTGGTGGAGCACCCGCAGCTCATGGCCCTCCAGCGCCGGGGCGTGCGGCTGCTGGGCGTGAACTACAAGGACAAGCCCGCCGATGCCGCGCGCTTCCTGGCGCAGCACGGCAACCCCTTCGGGGCGCTGGTGGCCGACAGCGAGGGGCGGGCCGGAATCGAGTTCGGCCTTTACGGCGTGCCCGAAACCTATCTGCTGGACGGCCGCGGCATCGTGCGCTGGCGCTGGGCCGGCCCCGTCACCCCCGACACGCTGTCGGCCGAGCTGGAGCCGCTGCTGCGGAAATACGCGTGAAATCCTTCGTCTTCGTGATGCTGCTGTTGTGCGCGCCTGCCTGGGCCGTCGGCCGCCCGGCGGAAATGCTGCCCGACCCCGCGCAGGAGGCGCGCGCGCAGGAGATCGGGCGCGAGCTGCGCTGCATGGTCTGCCAGAACCAGTCCATCGAGGACAGCGAGGCCGACCTCGCCCGCGACCTGCGGCGCCTGGTGCGCGAGCAGGTGGCCTCGGGCAAGCCGGACGGGGCGGTGATGGAGTATATCCACGCCCGCTACGGCGATTTCGTCCTGCTCCGGCCGCCCTTCAACTGGGTCACGGCGCCGCTCTGGGCGCTTCCGGCCCTGGTGCTGGCCGGCGCCGCCTTCGCGCTGTTCCTGATGCGCCGCCGCGCGGCGGGCCGCACCGGTCCCGCGCCGCTCTCGGAGGTGGAGCGCGCCCGGCTGGCCGCGCTGGAGAACGAGCCTTGACCTGGCTTCTCGCGGCGGCGCTCGCGCTGGCCGCCCTGCTGCCGCTCGCCTGGACCCTGTGGCGCCCGGCCCCCGTGCAGGACCGGGGCGCCGCCGACCGCGCGCTGTACCGCGCCCAGATCGCCGAGCTTGAGCGCGACCGGTCCATGGGCCGGCTGGACGAGGCCGCCCACGCGGCGGCCCTGCTCGAGGTGCAGCGGCGGATGCTGGCCGTGCCCGAGCCCCGGCCCGCGAGGTCGGGCGGGCGGGCGCCGCTGGTCGCCGGGCTGGTCTTCGTGCCCGCGCTGGCCTTCGGGCTCTATGTGCTGAACGGCGTGCCCGGCATGCCCTCCGCCACCTTTGCCGAGCGCAGCGACGCGGCGGCGCGGGACGAGCGCCTCCTGGCGCAGCTTCGCGCCCGCCTCACGGCGATGCCGCCGGGCAGCCCCGCGGCGCGGCAGGGCTGGCTGCTGATGGCCGATGCCCAGCGCAACCGCGGCAAGCCCGCCGAGGCCGCCGCCGCCTATGTCGAGATCCTGCGCGGCGGCTTCGACCCGGAGATCGCCGCCCAGCTCGCCCAGGTGCTGATCGAATCCCGGCAATTCGACCAGGCCATCGCCTTCCTGGCCGATGCCCTGCCCCTGGCCCCCGGGCATGTCGGGCTGCGTTTCCTGTCCGGCCTGGCGGAGGCGCAGGCCGGGCGGCCGGAGCAGGCGCGGGCGGCCTGGACGGCGCTGCTGGCCTCCGCCCCCGAGGACGCGCCCTGGAAAACCATGGTGCAGCGGCGGATGGAGGCGCTTCCATGAGCGGGACCGGTCTCCCGGCGCTGGAGGCGCGGCTCCGGCAGGACCTGGAGTTCCTGGAGCTTCCCGCGAAACCCTGGGTGCCCGAGCGCCGCGCCGATGATGGTGCCGCCGTTTCCGATGTCGCCATCATCGGCGCCGGCATGGCCGGGCTCGCCGCCGCCGCCGCGCTGCGGCTGGATGGGGTGGAGCGCGTGCAGGTGCTGGACCGCGCCGCCCCCGGCCAGGAAGGGCCCTGGGTGACCTATGCGCGGATGGAGACGCTGCGCTCGCCGAAAGGGCTGGCCGGACCGGCGCTGGGCCTGCCCTCCCTCACCTTCCGCGCCTTCTTCGAGGCGCAGCACGGCCGCCCGGCCTGGGACGCCCTGGGCAAGATCCCGCGCGGCCAATGGATGGACTATCTGAACTGGTATCGCCGCGCGATGGCCCTGCCGGTGCGCAACGGGGCGGCGGTGTCGCTGGTCCGCCCCCGCGCGGACGGGCTGATCGCGCTGGAGATGGAAGGCGGCCCGGACCTGCTCTGCCGCCGCCTGGTGCTGGCCAGCGGGCGGGACGGGCTGGGCGCGCATTTCGTGCCGGAGATGGCGCAGGGGGTGGACCGCCGCTTCTGGGCCCATTCGCGGGAGGAGATCGACTTCGCCTCGCTTCGCGGCAAGCGCGTGGGCGTGGTGGGCGCCGGGGCTTCCGCGATGGACAACGCCGCCACGGCGCTGGAGGCCGGGGCGCGCTCGCTGGACCTGTTCGTGCGGCGCCCCGCCCTGCCCCGGGTGAACAAGTTCACGGGCATCGGCAGCCAGGGCGTGGTGCACGGCTTCGCCTCGCTGCCGGACGCGTGGAAGTGGCGCTTCCTGCACTATGCCGGCGCCGCGCAGACGCCGCCGCCGCGCGACAGCACCATGCGCGTTTCCCGCCACCCGCATGCCCGCCTGCACCTTGCCTGCCCCGTGGAGGGCCTGCGCGAGGAAGACGGGGGGATCGTGGCGGAAACGCCCCAGGGGCCTTTCGCGCTCGACTTCATCATCTTCGCCACGGGCTTTCGCGTGGCGCTCGAGGAGCGGCCGGAACTGGCGCTGATCGCGCCGCATATCCGCCTCTGGCGCGACCGCTTCCCGCAGCCGCCGGGGCAGGAAAGCGAGGAGCTGGCCACCTCGCCCGACCTCGCGCCCGATTTCTCCTTCCAGGAGAAGGTGGCCGGGGAATGCCCGGCGCTCGCCCGCATCCACGCCTTCAACTACCCGGCGACGCTGAGCCACGGAAAACTGACGGGCGACATCCCCGCGATCTCGGCGGGAGCCCAGCGCCTGTCACGCGGCATCTGCGCTTCCCTGTTCGTCGAGGACCGGGAAACCCATTTCAAACGCCTGGTGGCCTATGACACGCCCGAGTTGCTGGGCGACGAATGGCCGGAAAGGGAAGCCGCCGCATGACGCCTGACGATCTCGTGGAGGACCTTCTGGGCATCGCGCCCGGATCGCCGCTCGCGGAACTGCGACGGCGCAGGCCGGAGGCGCGGGCGCACGCGCAGGGCGCCTATCGGGAGCTGCTGATGCCCGAGGACCCCGGCAACGTCTCCCACGCGGAGCGCGCGGCGCTGGCGCTTCGCGTGGCGCTGCGCGAGGACGACCGCGCGCTCGCGGCCCGCTTCCGCGCCCTGCTGGAGGCCGCCGGCGCGGATGAGGCGATCATGCTGGCCGAGGACCTCTCGGACGGCATCATGGAAGGGCGCCTGCCCGCCCTGCTGCGCTATGCCGAAATGGTGGCGGCGAAGCCCGCCTCGGTGGGGCAGGACACGATCGATGCGCTGGGCGCCATGGGGCTGACGCCGCGGGACATCGTGGCGGTGACGCAGCTCGTCTCCTTCGTGCCCTACCAGGTCCGGCTGATCGCCGGGCTGCGTGCCATGCAGGGGGAGTCCGCCGCATGAGCCGCTTCACCATGGAGGAGGTGGGCTGGACGCCGCGCATCCCGCCCGTCGAGGCCGGGACCGCCACCCCCGCGCAGCTCGCGGCGCTGGAGGCCTGCCCGCCGGCGCAGCGGCGCTCCACCTATTTCCTCACCCTGGCGCAGGACCCGGCCTCGCTCGGCGAGCGCGGCGCGCTGTTCAACAGCGTGATGTACGCCCCGCGCGGGTTGCCGCGGGCGGACCGGGAGTTCTCCACCGCCGTGGTCTCCATGGCGAATGGCTGCGTCTACTGCACCTCCGTCCACGCGCGGCGCTTCGCGGAGCTGTCCAAGCAGCGCGAGGCCATGCAGCGCGTGCTGGACGAGGGCCACGCGGTGGAAACCGATCCGCGCCGCCGTGCGATCGCGGATTTCAGCGAGAAGCTGACGCTGACGCCGGGCGCCGTAACGGCGGCCGACCTGGCGCCGCTTCGCGCGGTGGGGATGGACGACCTGGAGGTGCTGGACCTCATCCACTCCGTCGCGATGTTCGCCAACGCCAACCGCCTGATGCAGTCGCTCGGCGAGACGGAGAAGCAGGCCGCCTCCTAATCGTTCCGCGCGCCCGAGGCCCGCACCAGCGCCGCGTGGCTCTCGATCTCCGAATGGAGAAAGCTCGCCAGCCGCTCCGGCGGGCCGCCCAGCGTCGCCATGCCCGCCTGCTCGAAGCGCGCCCGCGCCTCGGGGTCGGCCAGCACCTCATTGGACAGGGCGTTGAGCCGCTGCACGAAGGCGGGGTCCGAGCCCCTGGGCAGGAAAAGCCCGAACCAGGTGCCGAAGACCAGGCCGGGCATGCCGAGCTCCGCCGTGGTCGGCACCTCCGGCAGTTGCGGCGCGCGCTCGGGCGAGAGCACGGCGATCGGCGTCACCGCCCCCGCGCGCACCTGGGGGGCGACGCCCGTGATCAGGTTGAACATCGCCTGGATGCGTCCCGAGAGCAGGTCCGTCACCGCCGCCGCCGGCGCGGTGTAGGGCACGTGCGTCATCTGCGCGCCGGTGAGGGATTTATAGAGCTCCCCCGCCAGGTGCATCGAGGAGCCGTTGCCGGTGGAGCCGAAGTTGATGCCGTTGGGGTGGGCGCGGGCATAGGCGCCGAACTCCTCCAGCGTGCGCGGGCCGAGTTCCTTGTTCACCACCAGGACGTTCGGCACGTTGCCGATGAGGACCACGGGCTCGAAGTCGCGCTCGGGGTCGAAGGCCAGGTCCTTGTAGAGGGCAGGGTTGGTGGCCATCGTCCCGGCCCAGGACCAGAGGATGGTGTAGCCGTCGGGGGCCGCCCGGGCCCCGGCGAGCGCGCCGATGTTGCCGTTGGCGCCGCCGCGGTTGTCGATCAGCACGCGCTGGCTGACGCGCTTCTCCATTTCCTGCGCGAAGATGCGGGCCAGCGTGTCCGCCGTGCCGCCGCCGCCGGGCGCGGGAACGATGATGCGGACGGGACGGTTGGGCCAGGGGCCGGCCGGGGCGGGCGCCGGGGCCGGCGCCGGGGTTTGCGCCCCGGCCGCCGCGGAAAGGCCGAGGACGGCGGGGAGGACGAGGGCGCTGCGGCGCGGAAGGGTCATGAGGCGGTGCTCCCGGGGGGCTCTGGTCCAGTCTAGGCAGGAACGGGGCCAGCGCGGAAATCGGGGCGAACGCCCTTGCCGCGCGGAACGGGCTGGCGTTCATCGGCGCCATCAGGCCAGGGGGTTGGGGCGATGCGACTTTGCGTGCTGGGGGCGGGCGCCGTGGGCCCCGCGGCGGCGGCGCTCGCGGCCTCGCGCGGGCACGGGGTGGCGATCTGGTCGCCCTCCGGCCGGGGAACGGCGGGGATCGAGGGCGGGATGGAGTCGGAGGGCGCCGTCACCGGCCGCTTCGCCCTGCGGGTCGCGGCCGGCCTCGAGGAAGCCTTCGCGGGGGCGGATGCCGCGCTGCTGGCCGTGCCCGCCTATGCCTTCCCCGCCTTGCTGCCGCGGATCGCGGAGGCGCTCCCGCCCGGCCTGCCCCTGCTGATCGCGCCCGCCGCCTCCCTCGCGCCCCTGGCGCTGGACGCCCTGATGGCGGCGCGCGGGGCGCCGGCCGGGCGGGCGGCGATCGGGGCCATGGCGACCACGCCCGTCACCGCCCGCCGCCGGGCGCCCGGGCGGGTCTTCGTCGCGACGGTGCGGGCGGCGGTGGACGTGGCGGCGGTGCCGGCGGCCGCCGCGGCGGAGATGGGCGCGCTGGCGACCGCCCTGTTCGGCCATGCGAGCCCGGTGGCGCCCAGCGCGCTCGGCGCCGGCATCGCGAACGCCAACCCGATCATCCACGCGGTGCTGGCACTCACCAACGTCACGCGCATCGAGCGCGCGGAGGAGTGGCCGCAATACGGGCTGATGACCCCCGCCGCCTGCCGGATGATGGAGGCCCTGGCCGCGGAGCGCGCGGCGCTGGCCGCCCGCTTCGGCGTGCCGGTGCTGGGGCTGGAGGAATCGCTCCACCGGGCGAACGGGGTTCCGATGGGGCCGCTGGCGGAGATGGCGGCGCGGATCGCGGAAACGCGCGGCGCGGTGCTGGGACCCGCGGAGATGGAGACGCGCTACGTCACCGAGGATGTTCCCTACGGGCTGGCCTTCTATCTCTGGCTCGCGCGCGGGCAGGGGCTGGCCATGCCGGTCACGGAAGCCGTGGTCACGGCGCTGGAGGCGCTCTGGGGGCGGGATCTCCGGCGCAATCCACTGCTGCACGGGCTCGACCCCGCAGGGGTCGGCGTTGCGCTGGTCTCGGGCTACGGGCGGGGCTGAGCGGCCTCAGTCCAGGCGGATGTCGAGCGGCGCGGCAACGCGGGTCCAGCGTTCCAGGTCGTCCCGCAGCAGGGCGCCGAAGGCCGCGCCGTCCGCGCCGTTGGGGGTCACGCCCAGGACATCCAGGCGGGAGCGGACGAGGTCGGTCGCCATGGCCTCGCGGAAGGCCTCCGCCAGGCGCGCGACAACCGGCGCCGGCGTGCCGGCGGGGGCCGAGAGGCCGGTCCAGATGCTGGCCTCGAAGCCGGGCACGCCGGCCTCGACCAGGGTGGGGATGTCGGGGGTGGCCGGGAATCGCTCCCGCGACGTCACGGCCAGCACCTTGAACTGCCCGCCGCCCGCCGCGAGCACGGAGGGGACGGAAACGAACATGGCCGCGATCCGCCCGGCCGCGAGGTCGTTGAAGGCCCCCGCCGCGCCCCGGTAGGGAACGTGCTCCAGGTTCAGGCGCTCCCGCGCCTTCAGGTCCTCCATGATGAGGTGCGTGTTGGTGCCGATGCCGGTGGAGGCGTAGGGCAGAGGCTGGCCGGCCTCGCGCGCGAGGCGCAGCAGCCCTTGTGCATCGGGCACGCCGAGCTGTGGCGCGGCGAGCAGCGCCACGGGGCTGTCGCTGAGGTGGATGAGGGGCGCGAAGTCCGCGAGGGGATCGTAGGGCAGCCGGCGGCCGATGGCCTTGGCGATGGTGAGCTGCCCGGCGGTCGCGAGCAGCACCGCCTGCCCGTCCGGCGCCGCGCGGGCCACGGCCTCCGCGCCCAGGACGCCGCCCGCGCCGGCGCGGTTCTCGACAACCACCGTCTGCCCTAGGATCGGCCCGGCCGCCTGGGCGAGCAGGCGCCCGAGCACGTCCTGCGACCCGCCGGGGGCGAAGGGCACCACCAGGCGCACCGGGCCGTCCGGCACCCAGCGGGCCTGGGCGCGCGCCGCGAGCGGGGAAAGGGCGGCAAGGGAAAGAAGGGCGCGGCGCTGCATCGGGGGCGGTCCTTGATCTGCGCCTCGGGTCACGCCCGGGCGGCTCAGGCGGCAAGCCGGCGCATGGCGGCGCGGAAGCGGGCGGCGATGGCCTCGTGGCCGTGGTGGCGGCCATCCCGCACCAGCACCTCGCCCGCGACGGCCACCGTGCGGACGGGGCTCGACTGGCCGGAGAAGACCCAGGCGTCCAGCAGGGCGTCGCCCTGGTGGGGCACCAGGGTGGGGTGCGCGCCGTCCAGCTCCACCAGGTCGCAGCGGGTGCCGGGGGCGATGGCGCCGAGCGGGGCGCCCGCGGCCCGGGCGCCGCCGCGCAGCACGGCGTCCAGCAGGGCGCGGCCGGGGTGGGGCGAGGCGCCGTCCGCCGCGATGCTGCGGGACAGGGATCGCAGGCGCTGGGAGAATTCGAGCTGCCGCAGCTCCTCGCGCGGGGCGGTGCCGACATGGGAGTCCGTGCCGATGGCGATGGCGCCCCCTGCCCCGGCGAAGGCCGGCAGGTCGAAGGTGCCGTCGCCGAGGGAGGCCTCGGTGGTCGGGCAAAGGCCGGCCACGGCGCCGCTGCGGGCGAGGCCCCGGCTTTCCTCCCCGGTCAGGTGCGTGCTGTGGATGAGGCACCAGCGCGCATCCACGGCCATGTTGGCCAGCAGCCATTCCACCGGGCGGGCGCCGGTGGCGGCAAGGCATTCCTCGACCTCGCGCAACTGCTCGGCGGCGTGGATGTGGATGGGGCCGGGGTGATCCGCGAAATGCGCGAGCATGGCGGGGGTGACGGCGCGCAGCGAGTGCGGCGCGATGCCGAGGCGGGCGCGCGGCATCTCGCGCACGGCCTCCGCGCAGCGGGCGAGGATCGCCTCGAACCCGTCGATGTCGTTCAGAAAGGGGCGCTGTCCCGGGCTGGGCGTGGCGCCGAAGATGCCGCCGTGGCGGTAGAGGCTGGGCAGCAGCGTGAGCCCGATGCCGGTGGCCCGCGCGGCCGCGAGGTGGCGCAGCGACATCTCCGCCCGGTCGGCATAGGGCGTGCCGTCCGGCTGGTGGTGCAGGTAGTGGAACTCGGCGAGGTGGGTGAAGCCGTGCTCCAGGCACTCGACCTGGAGCTGGGCGGCCACCGCCTCGGCGTCGTCGGGGGTGAGCCGGGCGACGAAGCGGTACATCGTTTCCCGCCAGGTCCAGAAGCTGTCGCGTCCGGCGGGCGAGCGCCGTTCGGCGGCGCCGGCCATGGCGCGCTGGAAGGCGTGGGAGTGGATGTTCGGCACGCCCGGGATCACGTGCCCGGGCAGGCGCTCGGCGCCCTCCGGCGGGGCGGTGTCCGGCAGGGCGGCGATGACCGTGCCGCCGGCATCCGCGCGGATGGTGACGTCGCGCGCCCAGCCGCCGGGCAGCAGGGCCTGGGCCGCGTGAAAGACGGTCATGCGCCGGACTTCGGCACCGCAAGCGGCAGGCCCTCGCCCGGCGGGCTGGCGGCGGCGTCCAGCAGGGAGAACCCGCCGGGCGCGGCGGGGAGCAGTTCGGGCACCGCCGCGGCGGGATCGGGCGCCCAGGCGACGCGCTGGAGGTAGGTGGACAGGAAGCGGCGGAGGCGCGGCTCGGCGGCGTCGCGGAACACGGATCTCGCGGGGCCGTCCACCAGGACCTTGCCGTGGTCCAGGAACACCGCGCGGCTCGCGACGGAGGCGACGAAGCCCATCTCGTGCGAAACGACGAGCATGGTCAGGCCGGTTTCGGCGAGGCCGCGGATCACGTCGAGCACCTCCGTCGTCAGTTCCGGGTCGAGGCTCGCGGTCGGCTCGTCGAACAGGATGAGGCGGGGTTCCACCGCAAGGGTCCGCGCGATGGCCACGCGCTGCTGCTGGCCGCCGGAAAGCTGCGCGGGCCTCCTGTCGGCGAGCTTGAGCAGGCCGACGCGGTCGAGCATGGCGCGGGCGCGCTCCGCCGCCTCCGCGCGCGGCTTCCTCAGCGCCAGCCGCAGGGCAAGCGCCACGTTCTCCTGCGCCGTCAGGTGCGGCCAAAGGTTGAACTGCTGGAACACCATGCCGACGGTACCGTCGCCCGGCATGGGCACCCGCCCTTCCACCAGAACGCGGCCGCCGGTGAGGGGATCGAGGCCCGCGATGCAGCGGAGCAGCGAGGACTTGCCGGAGCCGCTGGGGCCGATCAGCCCGACCACCTCGCCCTTCTGCACGGACAGGTCGATGCCGCCCAGGATCTGCGTGTCGCCGACGCGGCGCTCCAGCTTCTCGGCGAGCAGAAAGGGTGGGGTCATCGCGGGGTCCTCACGCGGTGCCGAGGGTGGCGCGGGCAATGCCGCGCTCGAGCCGGCGCGCGGCATGGGCGGTGAGCTCCACCAGCAGCCAGTAGCTGAGCGCCAGCGCCGTCATGGTCTGGGCGAAGGCGAAGGTGGCGCTGCCGACGCCGGACACGGTGAAGGTGAGTTCCGGCACGGTGATGATGGAGAGGATGGCGGTTTCCTTGATCAGGATCACCGCGAGGTTGGCCAGGGCGGGCAGAACCGAGAGCGCCATCTCCGGCAAAAGGATCCGGGCGATGATCTGGCGCGTGTCCAGGCCCAGCAGCCGTGCCGCTTCCGTGTGGCCGGGCGGGATGGCGGCGAAGCCGGCGCGGAACACCTCGCTGAAATAGGCGGCCGCATAGACCGAGAGCGCGAGCCAGCCGGCGAGGATGGGCGTCAGGTCCAGCCCGATGAAGGGGCCGCCGTAGTAGAGCAGGAAGGCCTGCACCACGAAGGGCACGCCGCGCACGGTCTCCACCATCGCGAGCAGCAGAGCGTTGACCGGGCGCGGGCCGAAATGGCGGGCGCATGCGACGAGCACGCCGGCCACGAGGCCGGTGGCGACGGAGGCGAGCCAGATGCCCACCGTCAGCGGCAGCCCGCGCGCGACGGCCCAGAGGGTTTCCGCGACGATGCTCACGCGCGCCGCCGGTCGCGGAAGGCCGCCATGATGGTGAAGTTGATGACGAGGTAGATGGCGCCGCAAAGCGCGTAGGATTGCAGCGGCATGAAGGTGCTCGACGCCAGGGCCTGCGAGGTGCGCGTTAGTTCGAGGATTCCGACCAGGGAGATGAGGGAGGAGGCCTTGAGGATCATGATCGCCTCCCCCACCAGTGCCGGGCGCATCGCCTGGGCGGCGATGGGCAGGCGGATGCGGAGAAAGGCCTGGGTGCGGGTGAGGCCCAGCAGGCGGGCGGCCTCCACCGTGCCGGGCGGCACGAGGGCCAGGCCGCCGCGCAGGATCTCGGCGGCATAGGCGGCGCAGCAGAGGGCGAGCGTGCCGACCGCCGCGACGATGGCGGGGATGTCGAGCCCGAGAAAGGGCAGCGCGTAGTAGGCGAGCAGGAGCTGCACCAGCAGCGGCACGCCGCGGAAGAAGCTGATGTAGAGGGCCGCGAAGGCGCGGAGGCCGCGCGCGCGGGCGGTGGAGGCGCCCGCGATCGCCGCCCCCACCGCGAAGCCGAGCGCGATGGCGGCGAGCGACACCGCCACCGTGGCCACCGCGCCGCGCATCAGCGCGGGCAGGGCCTCCTGGATGAAGGCCCAGTCCATGTCAGATGTCCATGTCAGACCGTGGGCACGGGCACGGTGTCGGGCGTGTCGAAGGCCTGGCCGAACCACTTGGTCTGCAGGGCGCTCAGGCGGCCGTCGTTGCGCATCTTCACGATGGCGGCGTCCACCGCATCGAGCAGCGGGGCGGAGTCCGCGTCCTTGCGGCCGATGTAGCCGAAGTAGGACTTCGCGCCGAAGGGCGGCTGCACCACCGAGAAGACGTTGGGGCGCTGCTTCGCGACATAGGCGATGTTGGGCAGCGAGTTGGCGACGGCGACGACCCGCCCGGCCGCGAGGTCGGCATAGGCCTCGGAGAAGGACTGGTATTCCCGGATCGGCGGCGTGGTGCCCGGCAGCGTCGCCACGAAGGCCTGGAACTGGGCGAGCTGCGCGGTCGCCGTCGCGCAGCCGAGCTGCTTGCCCGCGATGTCCTGCGGCTTTGTGATGCCGGACTCGCTCGTGCGCTTCAGCAGGGCGACGGTGGCCTCGGCGACGGGCACGGTGAAGCGGTAGCGCTCGGAGCGCGCCCGGGTGATGGTGGCGGGGCCGCCGACCAGGTCGTAGCGGCTGGCCTCCAGGCCCGGCAGCACGGCGGGCCAGGGAAGGTCCTGGAAGGTGATCTTCACGCCCAATTCCTTGCCGACCTCGGCGAAGAGCTCCGCGTTCAGGCCCACTTGCTTGCCCCCCTCGGTGAAGTCGAAGGGGGCGAAGTGCATCTCCGTGGCGATGATCAGCTCGCCGGCGCGCTTGGCCTTATCCAGGTTGTTGGCGGCCGCGCGGCGGATGTTCGCCACGGCCAGGCCGGTGCCGAGGGTGGCGGCGCCGAGGCCGCGGCGGGTGAGGATCATTCGGTTCTCTCCTTGGAAGCAGGGTGGGTCGGTGATGCGATCGTGACGGGGACCAGGCGGGCGCGCCAGCGGCGCCGAACTTGACATGACAGGTTATGAACGTAAGCATCCCCGGGCGGGCTCGGCAAGCATCCTTCCCGGCCTGGCGAGGAGGCGACGCGCATGGTCGGACAGGTCTCTCTTCCCGTGATCGATGTTTCCGGACTGAACGCGGGTTCAGCAAACGCCGTGCCGCAGGTGGCGGCTGCGATCCGGGCGGCCTGCACCGGGCCGGGCTTCTTCTATGTTTCGGGGCACGGCGTGCCGGAGCCGGTGATCGCGGACGTCGTGGCGGCCGCGCGCGACTTCTTCCACCTGCCGGCCGAGACGAAGGCGCGGGTGCGCGCCAACGCCCGGCACCGCGGCTGGCACGCCATGGGCGGCGCGCTGATGGAGGGCGCGAAGCACGCGGACCGGAAGGAGTTCTTCTCGATCGGCCTGGAACTGCCGGAGGACGATCCGGCGGTGCTGGCGGGCGAGCCGCTTCGGGGACCGAACCAGTGGCCGGATTTCGCCCCTGCGCTGCGCCCGGCCATGTCGGCCTATTACGACGCCATGCTGGGGCTCGGCGGGCGGTTGATGCGGGCGGTGGCGGTGAGCCTCGGGCTGGAGGAGGAGTTCTTCGCGCCGCGCTACCGCAAGCCGCTGCAGCGGACGCAGGCCATCTTCTACCCGCCGCAGGAGGTGGGCGCGGAGGAGGAGATCTTCGGCCTGGCGCCGCACACGGATTTCGGCTGCGTGACGCTGCTCTGGCAGGACAGCAACGGCGGGCTGCAGGTGCGGGAGCGGCAGAGCGGCGGGTGGATCGACGCCCCTCCCCTGCCCGGCACGCTGGTGGTGAACGTGGGCGACCTGCTGGGGCGCTGGAGCAACGACCGCTTCGCCTCCACCCCGCACCGGGTGGTGAACCGCAGCGGTCGGGAGCGGATGTCCATCGCGACCTTCCACGACCCGGACTTCGGCGCGGTGATCGACCCGCGGGAACTGGGCACGGCCGAGGGCGAGGCGCGCTACGAGCCGATCACGGCGGGGCAGCATATCCTGAACCGCTTCGACCAGGCCTTCGGCTACCGCAAGACCGTCATGGCCGCGGGCTGAACCCCGTGCCCGACGGCGGCGCGCCCAAGCCCCGCTACGAGGCGGTGAAGGAATTCGTGCTGTCGCGCATCGCCTCCGGCGAATGGGCGGTGCACGCGCGCATCCCCAGCGAGAACGAGCTGGGGCCGATGCTGGGCGTCTCCCGCATCACGGTGAACCGCGCCTTCGCGGAGCTGGCGCGGGACGGGCGGCTGCGGAAGGTGCCGGGGGTCGGCACCTTCGTGGCGCCAAGACTGGATGCCGGAAAGCCGCGCATGGGGCTGACGAGCATCGAGAGCATTGCGGAGGAGATCCGCGGGCGCGGGATGGAATGGTCCTGCGAGGTGCTGGCGCTGGGCGCGGCCACGCTGACCGACGAGGCGGCGGACGCGCTGGGGCTGCCGCGCGGCGGGCGGGTGCCGGCCTCGATGATCCTGCACAAGGGCGACCTGCTGCCGATCCAGCTGGAGGAGCGCTTCATCCAGCCGGGCTACGCGCCCGGCTACGGCGCGCAGGACTTCTCCGCCCGCACCACCTACGACTTCCTGCGCGAGGTCGGCGAGGTGACGGAGATGGAGCAGGCCGTTTCCGCCATCCTGCCGGACGAGAACCTCGCGCGGCTGCTGGAGGTGGGGCCGCGCGACCCCTGCCTGGTGATCCGCCGCCGCACCTTCCGCCGCGGCGAGGCCACGACCTTCTCGCGCCTCACCCAGCCCGCCAGCCGCTTCGAGCTTTCCGGACGCTACCGGATGCAGGACGGGCCGGGCGGGCACTACAGCCTCTGAGGAAACGCATGAGCGACAACGCACGCTTCCGCAACGCGCCGGCCATCCGGGCCGCGCGGGGGAGCCAGCTTTCCGCGCGCCACTGGGTGACGGAGGCGCCGCTGCGGATGCTGATGAACAACCTGGACGACGAGGTGGCGGAGAACCCGGGCGCGCTGGTGGTTTATGGCGGCATCGGGCGCGCGGCGCGGGACTGGCGCAGCTACGAGATGATCTGCGACGTGCTGCGCCGGCTGGACAACACGCAGACGCTGCTGGTGCAGTCCGGCAAGCCCGTCGGCGTGTTCGAGACGCATGCGGACGCGCCGCGGGTGCTGATCGCCAACTCCAACATCGTGCCGGCCTGGGCGACCTGGGAGAAGTTCAACGCGCTCGATCGCGCGGGGCTGATGATGTACGGGCAGATGACCGCGGGGTCCTGGATCTACATCGGATCGCAGGGGATCGTGCAGGGGACCTACGAGACCTTCGCGGAGGCCGGGCGGCAGCATTTCAGGGGCGACCTGTCGGGGCGCTGGATCCTCACGGGGGGGCTCGGCGGCATGGGCGGCGCGCAGCCGCTGGCGGGGGTCTTCGCGGGGGCCTCGGTGCTGGCGGTGGAGTGCCAGCCGAGCCGCATCGAGAAGCGGCTGGAGACGCGCTACCTGGACCACCGGGCGGACGACCTCGACACGGCGCTGGCGATGATCCGGCGCGCCTCCGACGAGAAGCGCGCGATCAGCGTGGGGCTGCTGGGCAACGCGGCGGAGGTGTTCCCGGAGCTGGTGCGGCGCGGCGTGGTGCCGGACATCGTGACGGACCAGACCAGCGCGCATGATCCCTCCAACGGCTACCTGCCGGCGGGGTGGACGCTCGATGAGTGGCACGCGAAGCGGGAGAGCGATCCGCGCGCGGTGGCGGCCGCGGCCAAGCGCAGCATGGTGGCGCATGTCCAGGCCATGCTGGACTTCAAGCGCATGGGCGCGGTGGTCATGGATTACGGCAACAACATCCGGCAGATGGCGCAGGACGAGGGGCTTGCCGACGCCTTCGGCTTTCCCGGCTTCGTGCCGGCCTATATCCGGCCGCTGTTCTGCCGGGGCGTCGGGCCCTTCCGCTGGGCGGCCCTGTCCGGCGATCCCGAGGACATCCGGCGCACCGACGCCAAGGTGCGGGAGGTGATCCCGGACGATCCGCACCTGCACCGCTGGCTGGACATGGCGCAGGCGCGCATCGCCTTCCAGGGCCTGCCCGCGCGCATCTGCTGGGTGGGGCTGGGTGACCGGCACCGGCTGGGCCTGGCCTTCAACGAGATGGTGGCGCGCGGGGAGCTGTCGGCGCCCGTGGTGATCGGGCGGGACCATCTGGATTCAGGGTCGGTCGCGTCGCCCAACCGGGAAACGGAGGCGATGCTGGACGGGTCGGACGCGGTGTCGGACTGGCCGCTGCTGAACGCGCTGCTGAACACGGCCTCGGGCGCGACCTGGGTTTCGCTGCACCATGGCGGCGGCGTGGGCATGGGCTATTCGCAGCATGCGGGCATGGTGATCGTGGCGGATGGCACGCCGGATGCGGCGCGGCGGCTGAAGCGGGTGCTGTGGAACGACCCGGCAACGGGCGTGATGCGCCACGCCGACGCCGGATACGACGCGGCCAAGGAATGGGCGCGGGAGAAGGGGCTCGACCTGCCGATGGTGGGGCCGTGATCGCCCCGGGCGAGGCGACGCTCGCCGCGCTGCGGGCGGTGATGGAGGGGGCGCCGCTGGCCTTGGAGGAAGGGTGGCGCGATCAGGTGCGGGCCAGCCATTCGGCGCTGGCCGGGCGGCTGCGCGCGGGCGAGGTGATGTATGGCGTGAACACCGGCTTCGGGAAGCTGGCGGGCACGCGGATCGCGCCGGATGACCTCGTGCGGTTGCAGCTCAACCTGATCCGCTCCCATGCCTCGGGCGTTGGGGAGCCCCTGCCCCGGCCCGTGGTGCGGCTGGTGCTGGCGCTGAAGGCGCTGTCGCTGGCGCGCGGCGCCTCGGGCGTGCGGGAGGAAACGGTCGAGGCGCTGCTGGCGCTGCTGGAGGCCGATGCGCTGCCGGTGATCCCCGCGCGCGGCTCCGTCGGCGCCTCGGGGGATCTGGCGCCGCTGGCCCACCTGTCCATGGTGCTGATCGGCGAGGGCGAGGCGCATCTGGGCGGGGTGGTCGTGCCGGGAGCGGAGGCGCTGGCGGCGGCCGGGCTGTCGCCGCTGCCGCTGGGGCCGAAGGAGGGGCTGGCGCTGCTGAACGGCACACAGGTTTCCACGGCCATCGCCCTGTCGGCGCTGTTCCTGGCGCGGGACCTGTTCGGCACGGCGCTCGTATCGGGCGCGATGAGCACGGAGGGGGTGCGGGGCTCCGACACGCCCTTCGATCCGCGCATCCACGCCCTGCGCGGGCAGCCCGGGCAGATCCGGGTGGCGGCCGCCCTGCGCGGCCTGATGGCGGACAGCGCCATCCGCGAGAGCCACCGCCGGGACGATCCGCGCGTGCAGGACCCCTATTCCATCCGCTGCCAGCCGCAGGTGATGGGCGCCTGCCTCGATGCGCTGGACCACGTCGCCCTGGTGCTGGAGCGGGAGGCGAACGCGGTGACGGACAACCCGCTGGTGACGGCGGAGGGCGAGGTGCTGTCGGGCGGCAACTTCCACGCCGAGCCCGTGGCCTTTGCGGCGGACCATCTGGCGCTGGCCTTGGCCGAGATCGGCGCCCTGGCGGAGCGGCGCATCGCGCTGCTGACGGACCCGGCGCTGTCGGGGCTGCCGGCGTTCCTGGTGCGCGACGGCGGGCTGAATTCCGGCTTCATGATCGCGCAGGTGACGGCGGCGGCGTTGGCGAGCGAGCAGAAGTCGCTCGCGCATCCCCGCAGCGTGGACAGCCTGCCGACCTCGGCCAACCAGGAGGACCATGTGAGCATGGCCACCGGAGCGGCGCTGCGGCTGCTGCCGATGGCGCGGAACCTGCGCGACATCCTGGCGATCGAGCTGCTGGCGGCTTCCCAGGCGGTGGAGTTCCACCGGCCGCTGCTGTCCTCGCCCCCGCTGGAGGCGGCGCATGGGCTGGTGCGGAGGGTGGCGGGCCCCTGGGAGGCCGACCGCTTCATGGCGCCGGACATCGCGGGCGTCGCGGGGCTGGTGGCGGAAGGGCGCTTCGCGGCGCTGTCCGATGGCTGAGTTCGACCGGGTGTGGGTCGGCGCCCGGCTCTGCACCATGGCGGAGGGGCTGGGCGTGGTGCCCGATGGCGCGGTGGCCGCGAAGGACGGGCGGATCGCCTGGGTGGGACCGCGCGCCGCGCTGCCCGCGCATGGGGCGCCGGAGGTGGATTGCGGCGGCGCCTGGATCCTGCCGGGGCTGGTGGACTGCCACACCCACCTGGTGTTCGGCGGCAACCGCGCGGCCGAGTTCGAGCGGCGGCTGGCCGGCGCCACCTATGAGGAGATCGCGCGCGAGGGCGGCGGCATCCTTTCCACCGTGCGGGCGACGCGCGCGGCGGGGGAGGACGAACTGCTGGCGGCCGCCCTGCCCCGGCTGGACGCGCTGCTGACCGAGGGCGTGACCACCGTGGAGGTGAAGTCCGGCTACGGGCTGGAGTTCGAGGCGGAGCGGCGGATGCTGCGGGCGGCGCGCGCGCTGGGGGAGGCGCGGGCGGTCTCGGTGTGCACGAGCTTTCTCGGCGCCCACGCGGTGCCGCCGGAATACCGGGGCCGGCAGGGGGATTACGCCGCCGCCGCCGCCGCGATGATCGGTCCACTCGCCGATGAAGGGCTGGTGGATGCCGTGGATGCCTTTTGCGAGCGGATCGCCTTCACATCAGCGGAAACGGCGGCGTTGTTCGAGCGGGCGCGGGCGCGGGGCCTGCCGGTGAAGCTGCACGCGGACCAGTTGAGCGACGGCGGCGGCGCGGCGCTGGCCGCGCGCTTCGGGGCGCTCTCGGCGGACCACCTGGAGCACGCATCGGGCGAGGGGCTGGCGGCCATGGCGGCGGCGGGCACGGTGGCGGTTCTGCTGCCGGGCGCGACCTATTTCATCCGCGAGGAACGGCAGCCCGACATCGCGGCGATGCGCGCGGCGGGGCTGCGGATGGCGGTGGCCACCGACATGAACCCGGGCTCCTCCCCGGCGCGCTCGCTGCTGCTGATGCTGAACATGGCCTGCACGCTGTACCGGCTGACGGTGGAGGAGGCGCTGCTGGGCGTGACGCGCCACGCGGCGGCGGCGCTGGGGGTGACGGACCGCGGCGTGCTGGCGCCGGGGATGCGGGCCGACCTGGCGATGTTCCGCGTGGGGTCGCCCGCGGAGCTTTGCTACTGGATGGGCGGCAATCCCTGCATCGGGCGGGTGGTGGCGGGGCGGGACGCCTAGGCGCGGCTTGCCAGCCCTGGGCCCGCGCCCTTTCCTTGGCGCGAGGGGACCATGATCGACAAGCTCGCATTCCTGGTCGCGGTGGCGCGGGAGCGGAACTTCCGCCGCGCGGCGGAGGCCTGCGGGGTCGCGCAGCCCACGCTTTCCGCGGGGATCAAGCAACTCGAGGCGGAACTGGGCGCGCTGCTGGTGCACCGTTCCTCCCGCTTCCAGGGGCTGACGGCGGAGGGGGAGAAGGCGGTCGAATGGGGCAAGCGGCTGCTGGCCGACGTGCGCTCCATGCGGCAGGACCTGCAGGCGGCGCAGGGTGGGCTGAGCGGGCACCTGCGGATCGCGGTGATCCCCACCGCGCTGGCCATGGTGCCGGCCCTGACGCTCGCCTGCCGCCGGCGGCATCCGGGCATCCGCTTCACCATTCTCTCGCAGACATCGCTCGGAATCCTCGGGATGCTGGAGAACCTCGAGGCCGATGCGGGCATCACCTATATCGGCAACGAGCCGCTGGGGCGGTTGCGGAGCGTCGCGCTGCAGACGGAGCGCTACCGGCTGGTGGTGCCGGCGGGATCGGCCTGGGCGGGGCGCGACGCCGTCGCCTGGGCGGAGCTCGCGGGGCAGCCGCTCTGCCTGCTGACGCCGGACATGCAGAACCGGCGCATCATGGACCGGCTGATGCAGCAGGCGGGGGTGGAGCCCGTGGCCACCGTGGAATCCAACTCCATCGTCACGCTGATCGCCCATGTGCGCAGCGGCGGCTGGATGACGGTGCTGCCGGAAAGCGTGGCCGGCACGCTGGGATCGGCGGCGGGGCTGCACGCCATTCCCCTGGTTTCGCCCGAGGCCGAGTACCGGGTCGGGCTGGTGGTGCCGCCGCACGATCCCGCGCCGCCCCTGACCGAGGCCCTGCTGGCCGCGGCCCGGGAGGTGGCGGCCGGGCGCGGGATGGCTTGATAGGTTTTCGCGATCGCAGCACGGGACCGGCGCCTTGATCCGGCGGGGAAGCGATGCGCGAATGAACCGCAAGCAACGAAGAACCGTCCCTCCGAAGCATGACGCCGCCGCCTGCCGCTCCCTCCTCCTCCACCGCGACGCCGCACTGGGACGGCGCGCTCGCCCGCGGCATCATCGCGGAACAGGCCAGCCTGGAGGGGGCGATGCTGCCGATCCTGCATGCCCTGCAGGAGGAGTTCGGCTGCGTGCCGCACGAGGCGGTGCCGCTGGTGGCCGATGCGCTGAACCTGTCCCGTGCCGAGGTGCATGGCGTCGTCAGCTTCTACCACGACTTCCGCGCCCGCCCGCCGGGCCGGCACGTGCTGAAGCTGTGCCGGGCCGAGGCCTGCCAGGCGATGGGGGCGGAGGCGGTCTCGGCCGGGTTGATGCGCCGCCTGGGCGTGGAATGGCACGGCACCACGGCGGATGGCAGCCTGACCCTGGAGCCGGCCTTCTGCCTCGGGCTTTGCGCCTGCGCCCCGGCGGCGCTGCTGGACGGCGAGCCGTTGGCGCGGCTGGACGAGGCGGTGCTCGAGAACGTGGTGGCGGAGGCGCGGCGCGCATGATGCGGGTTTTCCTGCCGCAGGATGCCGCCGCGCTGGCGCTGGGCGCCGAGGCCGTGCTGCGGGCGCTGCGGGCGGAAGCCGCGCGGCGGGGCGTGGCGCTGGAGGTGGTGCGGACGGGATCGCGCGGCGCCGTCTGGCTGGAGCCGCTGCTGGAGGTGGAGACCGCGGCGGGGCGCATCGGCTACGGGCCGGTGCGCGCGGGGGACGTGGCCGGGCTGTTCGAGGCGGGCTTGCCGGAGGGCGGCGCGCACCCGCTGCGGATCGGGCGTCCGGAGGAGCATCCCTGGTTCGCCGGGCAGACACGGCTGACCTTCGCGCGGTGCGGCGTGGTCGATCCGGCCTCGGCGGAGGACTACGCGGCGCATGGCGGCTTCGCGGGGCTGCGCCGGGCGCTGTCGATGAGCGGCGAGGCGATCGTCGATGCGGTGAAGCTGTCCGGCCTGCGCGGGCGCGGGGGCGCGGGGTTCCCGACGGGGATCAAGTGGAACACCGTGCGGCTGGCGGAGGCGGAGCGGAGATACGTCGTCTGCAACGCGGACGAGGGCGACAGCGGCACCTTCGCCGACCGGATGCTGATGGAGGGCGATCCCTTCTCGCTGATCGAGGGCATGGCGATCGCGGGCGTCGCGGTGGGGGCGGGCAAGGGCTACGTCTACACGCGTTCCGAATACCCGCACGCGGTTCGGGCGATGCGGACTGCGATCGTGGCGGCGCGGCGGGCGGGGTGGCTGGGGGAGAACATCCAGGGCTCGGGCCGTTCCTTCGACATGGAGGTGCGCGTCGGCGCCGGGGCTTACATCTGCGGCGAGGAAACCTCGCTGCTGAACTCGCTGGAGGGCAAGCGCGGCGTGGTGCGGGCCAAGCCGCCGCTGCCGGCGGTGGAGGGGCTGTTCGGCAGGCCGACCGTGGTGAACAACGTGCTGTCGCTCGCCGCCGTGCCATGGATCATGGCGCACGGGGCGGAGGCCTATGCGGCGTTCGGCACGGGGCGGTCGCTGGGCACGCTGGCGGTGCAGATCGCGGGCAACGTGCGCCGTGGCGGGCTGGTGGAACTGCCCTTCGGGCTGCCGCTGCGCGCGGTGATCGAGGAATGGGGCGGCGGCACCGCGACGGGGCAGCCGTTCCGCGCGGTGCAGGTGGGTGGGCCGCTTGGAGCGTATTTCCCCGAAAGCCTGCTCGATACGCCAATGGATTACGAGGCCTTCGCGCAGGCGGGCGGGCTGCTCGGGCATGGCGGGGTGACCGTGTTCGACACCGGCGTGAACCTGTCCCGCCAGGCGCGCTTCGCCTTCGAGTTCTGCGCGGCCGAGAGCTGCGGCAAGTGCACGCCGTGCCGCATCGGCGCCGTGCGCGGCGTGGAGGTGATCGACCGCATCGCGGCGGGCGTGGATGTGGCACGCAACTTCGCCGTGCTGGACGACCTGCTGGAGGTGATGACCGATGCTTCGCTCTGCGCGATGGGCGGGCTGACGCCCATTCCCGTCGGCAGCGCGCTCAAGCATTTCCCCGAGGATTTCGACGCGGCCCGCGGCATGCCGCAGGCGGCGGAATAAGGGAGCGGGACGGATGCCCCTGATCCAGGAAACCGACTACGGCACGCCGATCCGGGTGGCTGACCACACGGTGACGCTGACGATCGACGGGCAGGCGGTGGCGGTGCCCAAGGGCACCTCCGTCATGGCGGCGGCGATGACGCTGGGGACCAAGGTTCCCAGGCTCTGCGCCACCGACAGCCTGGAACCCTTCGGGTCCTGCCGGCTCTGCCTCGTGCAGATCGAGGGGCGGCGGGGCTTCCCGGCCTCCTGCACCACGCCCGCCGAGGCCGGAATGGTCGTGCACACGCAGAACGAGGCCATCGCGAAGCGGCGCCGGGGGGTGATGGAGCTCTACATCTCCGACCACCCGCTGGATTGCCTGACCTGCTCGGCCAATGGCGACTGCGAGCTGCAGGACATGGCGGGCGCGGTGGGGCTGCGGGAGGTGCGCTACGGCCAGGAGGGCGCGAACCACCTCGATGCGCCCAAGGACGAGAGCAACCCGTACTTCACCTTCGAGGCGTCCAAGTGCATCGCCTGCTCGCGCTGCATCCGGGCCTGCGAGGAGGTGCAGGGGACCTTCGCGCTGACCATGGAGGGGCGCGGGTTCGGGTCCAAGGTGTCGCCGGGCGGCACGGACTTCATGAACTCCGAATGCGTGTCCTGCGGCGCCTGCGTGCAGGCCTGCCCGACGGCGACGCTGAACGAGAAGTCGGTGGTGGCGCTGGGCACGCCCGAGCATTCCGTTGTGACGACCTGCGCCTATTGCGGCGTGGGATGCTCCTTCAAGGCGGAGATGAAGGGCGACCGGCTGGTCCGCATGGTGCCCCACAAGGACGGCAAGGCCAACGAGGGGCATTCCTGCGTGAAGGGGCGCTTCGCCTTCGGATATGCCACCCACAAGGACCGCATCACCAGGCCGATGATTCGCGCGCGGATCACCGATCCCTGGCGCGAGGTGAGCTGGGAGCAGGCGGTGAGCCACGCGGCCTCCGAGTTGCGGCGCATCCAGGCCGAGTACGGGCCGGATGCGATCGGGGGGATCACCTCCTCGCGCTGCACGAACGAGGAGACGTTTCTCGTGCAGAAGATGATCCGGGGGGCCTTCGGGAACAACAACGTCGATACCTGCGCGCGGGTGTGCCACTCGCCGACGGGGTATGGGCTGAAGACCACGCTCGGGACCTCGGCGGGGACGCAGGATTTCGCCTCGGTGGCGGATTCGGACGTGATCCTGGTGATCGGGGCCAACCCGACGGACGGGCACCCGGTGTTCGCCTCGCGCATGAAGCGGCGGCTGCGGGAGGGCGCGCGGCTGATCGTGGCCGACCCGCGGCGCATCGACCTGGTGCGGACGCCGCATGTGCAGGCGGACCACCACCTGCAGCTTCTGCCAGGCACCAACGTGGCGCTGGTGAACGCCATGGCGCATGTGGTGGTGACGGAAGGGCTCGTCGCGGAGGATTACGTCCGCGCGCGCTGCGACCTCGCGGAGTTCGAGAGCTGGGCGCGGTTCATCGCACAGGAACGCAATTCGCCGGAAGCCGCGGAGCCGGTCACGGGCGTGCCCGCCCAGGCCGTGCGGGAGGCGGCTCGGCTCTATGCCACGGGGGGCGCGGCGGCCATCTATTACGGGCTGGGCGTGACGGAGCACAGCCAGGGCTCCACCACCGTGATGGCGATGGCGAACCTCGCCATGGCAACGGGCAACATCGGACGGCCCGGCGCGGGCGTGAACCCGCTGCGCGGGCAGAACAACGTGCAGGGTGCCTGCGACATGGGCTCCTTCCCGCACGAATTCTCCGGCTACCGCCACGTGTCGGACGACGCGACGCGGGAGATGTTCGAGGCAATCTGGGGCGTGCCGCTCTCGGCCGAGCCGGGGCTGCGCATTCCCAACATGCTCGACGAAGCCGTGGGCGGGCGCTTCAAGGGGCTGTTCGTGCAGGGGGAGGACATCGCGCAGTCCGACCCCGACACGAAGCACGTGACGGCCGGGCTGGCTGCGATGGAATGCGTCATCGTGCAGGACCTGTTCCTGAACGAGACGGCGAAATACGCGCATGTCTTTCTGCCGGGATCTTCCTTCCTGGAGAAGGACGGGACCTTCACCAATGCGGAGCGCCGCATCAACCGCGTGCGCCGCGTGATGGCGCCGCTGGGCGGGCTGGCGGACTGGGAGGGGGTGATGGCGCTCTCGAACGCGCTGGGCTTCCCCATGGCCTACCGCCATCCCGGCGAGGTCATGGACGAGATCGCGCAGCTGACGCCGACCTTCGCGGGCGTGTCCTATGCCAGGCTGGAGGAGGTTGGCTCCCTCCAGTGGCCCTGCAACGAGGACGCGCCGCTGGGCACGCCGATGATGCACGTGGATCGCTTCGTGCGCGGCAAGGGCCGCTTCATGATCACGGAATTCGTGCCGACGGACGAGCGCACGGGCGTGAACTTCCCGCTGATCCTGACCACCGGGCGCATCCTGTCCCAGTACAACGTGGGCGCGCAGACGCGGCGGACGGAGAACAGCCGCTGGCACGCCGAGGACGTGCTGGAGATCCATCCCTTCGACGCCGAGCTGCGCGGTATCCGGGAGGGGGAGCTGGTTTCGCTGGAGAGCCGTTCGGGCGACATCGCCCTGCGGGCACGGATCAGCGAGCGGATGCAGCCCGGGGTGGTCTACACGACCTTCCACCATGCCTCCACGGGGGCGAACGTCATCACGACCGACTACTCGGACTGGGCGACGAACTGCCCGGAATACAAGGTGACGGCGGTGCAGGTGCGGCGCACCAACCGGCCCTCCGCCTGGCAGGAGGATTTCGCCGAGGGCGAGGCGACCATGAAGCGCGTGGCGAGGCTGGATGTCCCTGCCGCCGAGTAGCCGCGCGGCGGAGGCGCTGGTGGTGGGGGCGGATGGCAGCATCCGCACGGCGACGCGCGCCGTTCCGGAGGAGGTGCCGGTCAGCCTGGTTTATTCCACCGTGCCTTTCGCGGTGATGATGCTGACGCCGTCGGACCTCGAGGATTTCGCCTACGGCTTCAGCCTGACCGAGGGGATCGTCGCCGGTGCCGCCGGGATCCGGGAGGTTTCGGTGGAGGCGGAGGAGCGCGGGCTGCGGCTGGCGATCCGGCTGGCGCCCTCGGATCTCACGGCGCATCTGTCGCGGCGGCGCTCCATCGCGGGCCGCACGGGCTGCGGCCTCTGCGGGATCGAGGACCTGGACCAGATGCCGCGGGCCGCGCCGCCCGCGGGCCCCGCGCCCGCCATCGACGTGGCCGCCATCCGCCGCGCGCTTCTGGCGCTGGAGGAGGCGCAGCCCCTGAACGACGAGACGCGCGCCGTGCACGCGGCCGCCTTCGCCACGGGCACGGGCGCGCTGCGGCTGGTGCGCGAGGATGTCGGGCGGCACAACGCACTGGACAAGCTGGCGGGCGCGCTGATGCGCCAGGGCATCGCGGCGGCGGAGGGCTTCGTGATCGTGACCAGCCGCTGCTCCTTCGAGCTGGTGGAGAAGGCGGCGGCGATCGGGGCGCGCACGCTGGTCGCGATCTCCGCGCCCACCGCCCTGGCGCTCGACCGCGCGCGGGCGCTGGACATGAACCTGGTGGCCGTCGCGCGGCGGGACACGGTGGCGGTCTTCCACGGCATGGACCGCGTGGCGGAGGAGTTCCGCGCTTGAGCGGCAACGGGGAACGGCTGGTTCGCATGGCAAACCAGATGGCGGACTTCTTCCGTGCCTATCCGGCCGATGAGGCGCGCGCGGGCATTGCCGACCACATCCAGTCCTTCTGGACGCGCGGGATGCGTGCCGAGCTGCAAGCCCTGGTCCGCGCGGGTGGACAGGGGCTGGATCCGCTGGTGCGCGAGGCCTTCGGCGGCGCGGCCCTGGGGGAGAGCCCGATCCTGAGGGAGACGGGCGGCCCGGAAGAGGTCGGCCCGATGGGAAGCGACGCCGGCTGAGGCGGAGGCGGCAGCGCCGGCGCGCCGGACCGGGGCGCGCCAGGGAGGCCTCTGGCTTTCAGCAGGCCGCCCTCCTGGCCGGTGGCGGGGCGCCGCTCTACATCGGGGGCTCGTCTCGGCAAGGAGCAGCCATGAAGATCACCTGGTTCGGGCATTCGGCCTTCCGCCTCGAATTCGGTTCGGCGGTGGTGCTGATCGATCCCTTCCTCACGGGCAACGCGACCTTTACGGGAACGGTGGAGGAGGCCTCCCGCGGGGCGACGCATGTGGTGCTGACGCATGGGCACGCGGACCATGTGGGCGACACGGTTTCGATCGCGAAGGCGACGGGGGCGAAGCTCGTGACGAATTTCGAGCTGTGCCAGTACCTGGGGCGGCAGGGCGTCGCGGCCACCGACCCCATGAACACGGGCGGCACCACGGACCAGGGCGAGTTCAGCGTTTCCCTGACCATCGCCTTCCATTCCTCGGCGGAGATGGACGCGAACGGGGTGCTGCACCATCTCGGCCTGCCGAACGGGGTGGTGATCACGCCGAAGTCGGGCTCGGAGCCGGTGGTCTACCACATGGGGGACACCGACGTGTTCTCGGACATGGCGATCATCGGGGAGATGTACCGGCCGCGCGTGGCGATGGTGCCGATGGGCGACCGCTTCACCATGGGCGCGCGCGGCGCGGCGCTCGCCATGCGGCGCTTCCTGCCGGAGGTGCCGGTGGTCATCCCCTGCCATTACCGCACCTTCCCGCCGCTCGCGCAGTCGCCCGACGCCTTTCTCAAGGAGATGGGCGACCAGGCCGGGCGCGTGCGGGTGCCCGCGGTGGGGGAAAGCTTCGAGGTCTGACGCGAGGTGGCCGGGGGAGCGCCCTCCCCCGGCCAGTCAGCGGCCGCGGGCGCGCGGGTCCAGCGCGTCCCGCAGTCCGTCGCCGAGCAGGTTGATGGACAGCACCACCAGGAAGATCGCGAGCCCCGGGTAGATCGCCATCCAGGGCGCCTGGGTGAGGAAGCGCTGCGCCGCGTTCAGCATGGAGCCCCAGGACGGGTTGGGCGGCTGCTGGCCGAGGCCGAGGAAGGAGAGCGAGGCCTCGGCGATGATGGCTTCCGCGATGGCGAGGGTTGCCTGCACCAGCAGGGGCGGGACGATGTTGGGCAGGACATGCGCGAGCGCGATGCGCCAGGGCGGGTTGCCCAGCGCGCGGGCGGCCTCCACCCATTCCGTCGATTTCGCTTCCATCGCCATGCCGCGCGCGAGGCGCACGAAGATGGGGCTGGCGGAGATGGCGATGGCCAGCATCGCGTTCTCCAGCGCCGGGCCGAGGAAGGCGGCGAGCGCGATGGCGAGGATCAGGAAGGGCACCGAGAGCATGGCGTCGGTGACGCGGGAGATGATCGTGTCCACCCAGCCGCCCGCGAGGCCCGCCAGCAGGCCGAAGGGCACGCCGATCAGCAACGCGGCGGTGACCGAGAGACCGCCGGCCATCAGCGAGGCGCGCGAGCCCCAGAGCACGCGGGAGAGCACGTCCCGGCCGTTCTCGTCGGTGCCGAACCAGTGGAGTTCGGAGGGCGGCTTGCGGATGCGCGACCAGGAGGTGGCCACGGGGTCGTAGGGCGCGATCCAGGGGGCCAGCACCGCCGCCAGGATGAAGGCGAGGACGACCACCAGCCCCGCGACGGCCAGGCGGTGGCGCAGGAAGCGCCGCAGGGCGCGGCGGCCGGGGCTGTCGGCGCGCGGGACGGCACGGGCGGTGGTGGCGCTCATGCCGTGCGCAGCCTCGGGTTGATGGCCATGTAGAGCAGGTCCCCCACCAGGGAGAGGGAGACGAAGATGATGGCGGTGACCACCACCACGCCCTGCACCACCGGGTAGTCGCGGTTGAACACGGCGTCCACGATCAGCTTGCCGAAGCCGGGAATGGAGAAGATCTGCTCCGTCAGCACCGCGCCGGCCAGCAAGCGGCCGAGCTCGATGGTGCCGAGGGTGATCACGGGGATCAGGGCGTTGCGCAGCGCGTGGCGGCCGACCACCACGCGCTCGGGCAGGCCCTTGGCGCGGGCGGTGCGGACGTAGTCCTGGCCGAGCGCGCCGATCATCGCCGCGCGGGTGTGGCGCATGAACACGCCGGCGATGCCGCCGCCCAGCACGAAGGCGGGCATGATGGTGGTGGCGAGCGACTGTTGCCAGTCCTCCGTCAGCGGCACGTAGCCGGAGGGCGGCAGCCAGCCGAGTTGCACGCTGAACAGCAGGATCATCATGATCCCCAGCCAGAAGTTGGGCGTGGAGATGCCGGCCAGCGCGATGCCGTTGGCGGCCCAGTCCGCCGGGCGGTCGCGGTAGGCGGCGGAGATGATGCCGGCGGGGACGCCGATCGCGACCGAGATCACGAAGGCCATGAGGCCGAGTTGCAGGGTGACGGGCAGCTTCTCCAGGATCAGCTGCCCCACGGGCTGGCGGATGCGCCAGGAGAAGCCGAGGTCGCCGTGCAGCAGGCGCCAGAGCCAGGCGCCGTACTGCTCCCAGATCGGGCGGTCGAGCATCAGTTCGGCGCGGATCTCGGCCAGCACCTGCGGGTCGCCCCGCTCCTCCCCGGCCATGATGATGGCGGGGTCGCCGGGCATGAGCTGTTGCAGGGCGAAGATCAGGACCGAGAGGATCAGCAGGGTGGGGATGATCTGCCCCAGCCTGCGCAGCAGCCATCCCCACATGATCTAGCGCAGCCGCATGCCCTGGAGGCGGATCATGCCGTCCCCCAGCAGCGTGACGCCCTGGAGGCGCTGGGTGAAGGCGACGAAGAGCCTGGGGTGCCAGAGGAGGCTGCGCGCGCGGTCCCGTGTGAGCGCGATGTCGAAGGCCTGGGCGTAGAGGGCGGCGCGGCGGGCGGTGTCGCCGTCCGCGCGGGTCTGGTCGAGCAGCGCGTCCACCTCGGGGTTGGCATACTTGCCATCGTTCTGGGCGCCGCGGCTGTGGATGAAGGTCCAGACGTTGCCGTCCGGGTCGGGGCGGCCGGACCAGCCGCTGAGATAGGCCTGGAAGTCGCCGCGCGCGCCGGCCTGGAGGGCGGAGGCGAACTCGGTGGCGGCGATGCGCAGCTCGAAGCCGGCCTCGGCCAGCATGGACTGCATGACCTCCGCCACCTGCCGCATCTCCGGGCTGTTGGCGACCATCAGGTCCACCGGGAACGGGGTGCGGACGCCCGCTTCCCGCAGCAGGGCCTTGGCGCGATCGACGTTGCGGGTGGTGACGCGCAGGTCCTTCACGTGCATCGGCGATGCCGGGGGGATGGGTTGCGAGGCGGGGGTGTGCAGGCCCTCGAAGGCGACCTGGTTCAGCGCGTCGCGGTCGATGGCGAGGTCGAAGGCCCGGCGCACGCGCGCGTCCTGGCCGAGCGGCGTCTGGGCGCGGGGACCGCCGCCGATGTTGAAGATCACGTTCCAGTAGCCCTGGCCCTCGGCGGTCACCATGCTCAGCCGCCGGTCGCGGCGGACGGCGGGAACGTCGGCGAGGCTGGTGACCTCGATCAGGTCCATGGTGCCGGATTGCAGGTTGGCCAGGCGCGCGGTGCTGTCCACGATGGGCTGGAAGGTGACGCGGTTGAAGTGGAAGTTCGCGGCGTTCCAGTACTGGGGGAAGCGCTCCAGCACGATCCGGTCCTGGGCCACGCGCTCGACGAAGCGGAAGGGGCCGGCGCAGACGGGGCGGGCGCCGAAGTCGCGGCCGGCGGCCTCGGCGGCTTTGGGGGAGACCATCATGCCCGCGCGGTCGGCGAGCTGGGACAGGAAGGGGGCGGAGGGCTGCTTCAGCCGCAGCCGGACGTTCATGGGGTCCACCACCTCCACGCTCTCGAGGTCGGTGATCTCGCCGCGGCGGAAGCTGCCCTGCATGGTCAGGTGGCGCATCAGGGAATAGCGGACGGCCTCGGCGTCCAGCTTCTCGCCGTCGTGGAAGGTGACGCCCTCGCGCAGCGTGACCAGAAGGGTCTTGGGGTCCTCCCAACGGTAGCCGGTGGCGAGCTGGGGGACGATCTCCAGCCGCTCGTTGGTGTCGAAGAGCTTGTCGCAGAGGCTGGTGAAGACGATGCGGCCCACGAAGGAGCGGGCCAGCGTCGGGTCCATGATGTCGGGGTCCTCGCGCAGGCCGATGCGGAGGTTGGGCAGGTTCGTCGCCTGATTCTGGGCGTGGGCCGCACCCGTGGCGAGGGTGGCCGCGATGGCGAGGGGCGCGAGGAAGCGGGCGTTCATGCGGCGGTTCCGATGGTGGGGGCGGCGAAGAAGGCTTGCAGGCGGGCAAGGCGCTCGCCACCCGAGGGATGCGTGGCGGCGGGCATGGGGGGCAGCGTGTCCTGGAAGTGGCAGGCGGCGCGGTGGGATGGCGTAGCGGCGGTGGCGCCGGCGACGAGGGGCGGGTCCTGCTCGCGGCAGATGGCTTGCGCGTGCGGGCAGCGCGTGTGGAAGCGGCAGGCGGCGGGGGGCGAGATCGGGCTCGGCAGGTCGCCCTGCAGGGGCGGTCCCTTGGGGCCGCCGCCGGGCACCGAGGCCAGCAGGGCGCGGGAATAGGGATGGCGGGGGTTGCCGAAGACCTCCGCTGCCGGGCCTTCCTCCACGATGCGGCCGAGATACATGACCACCACGCGGTCCGCGACGTGGCGCACCACCGCGAGGTCGTGGCTGATGAGCACGAAGGCGAGGCGGAACTCGCGGATCAGGTCCTGCAGCAGGTTGATCACCTGCGCCTGCACGGAAACGTCGAGCGCGCTGACGGGCTCGTCGCCGACGATCAGGCGGGGGCCGCTGGCGAGCGCGCGGGCGATGGCGATGCGCTGGCGCTGGCCGCCGGAGAACTCGTGCGGCCAGCGGTCCGCGTGCTCCGGCCGCAGCCCGACGCGGGAAAGAAGCTCCTGCACGCGGGCGCGTTCCCCCGCGCGCGGCACGATGCCGTGCAGGCGCAGCGGCTCGGCCACCGCCTGCCCCACGGTCATGCGTGGGTCCAGGCTGGCATAGGGGTCCTGGAAGATCATCTGCATGTGCCGGCGCTGCTTGCGGAGCGCGGCGGGCGCCATGGCACGGAGATCGGTGCCGGCGAAGCGGACGCTGCCGGCATCGGGCTCCTCCAGCCGCAGCGCGAGGCGGCCGAGGGTGGATTTGCCGCAGCCGCTTTCCCCGACAACCGCGAGCACCTCGCCCTCCATCACGGAGAGCGAGACGCCGTCCACCGCGCGGACGGCGCCGCGCCGGCGGCCGAGGGCGTCGCGCACGGGGAAGTGGCGGGTGACGCCTTCGAGCTGAAGCAACGGGGCGTCGCTCACGCGGCCTCCAGGATCTGGTCCAGCGGCGCGCGGTGGCAGGCCGCGCGATGGCCGGGGCCGACATCGACCAGCGGGGGCACCGTGTCGCAGACGGCGATGCGGAAGGGGCAGCGGGTCTTGAAGCGGCAGCCCCCGGGCGGGTCGGCGAGGTCGGGCACGGTGCCCTCCACGGTCGCGAGCCGCGTGCCGCGCGGGCCGTCCAGGCGCGGCGCGGCGCCGAGCAGCCCGACGGTGTAGGGGTGCTGGGGGGTGGAGAGCACGCGGGCCGCGGGGCCGGTCTCGGCCACGCGGCCGGCATACATCACCACCACCTCGTCCGCGTGGTCCGCCACCACGCCGAGGTCGTGGGTGATGAGCAGCACGGCGGCGCCGGTTTCGCCGCGCATGTCGTCGAGCAGCGCGAGGATCTGCGCCTGCACCGTGACGTCCAGCGCGGTGGTGGGCTCGTCGGCGATCAGCACGCGCGGGCGGCAGGCCAGCGCCATGGCGATCATCACGCGCTGGCGCATGCCGCCCGAGAGCTGGTGCGGGTATTGCCGGGCGCGGCGCGCGGCCTCGGGGATGCGCACGGCCTCCAGCATGGCGGTGGCGGCCCGGGCGGCCTGGGCGCGGTCCAGGCCCTGGTGCAGGCGCAGCGCCTCCGCCACCTGGTCGCCGGCGGTGAAGACCGGGTTCAGGCTGGTCATCGGCTCCTGGAAGATCATGGCGAGGTCCGAGCCGCGGAGCTTGCGCCGCTCCTCCGGCGGCAGCTCGGCGATCTCGCGGCCTTCCAGGCGGATGGTGCCCTCCACGGTGGCGCTGGGTGGCAGCAGGCCCATGACGGCCAGCGAGGCCACGGACTTGCCGCAACCGCTTTCGCCCACGAGCGCCACGGTGCGCCCGGGGGGCAGGGAGAAGGAGATGCCGTCCAGCACGCGCAAGGGGCCGCGCTCGGTCGCGAAGGTGACGGCGAGGTCGCGCACTTCCAGCGCCTGCATGTTCATTCCGTGCTGCACTCGTGATCCGCCATGCCGGTGTGGCAGCAATCCCCGTGCCAGGGACGCGGCATCCTCAGTCACCCGCCTCGGCCACGGCGATCATCCGCAGCAGGTCCTGCTTCACCTCCATCACGTGCTGGTGGGTGAAGCGGGCGGCGTCCTCCGCCGCGCCGCGGCGGCAAAGGGCGAGCAGTTCGGCGTGCTCGGCCTTCGCCCGCTCCGTGCCGCCTGCGGCGAGTTGCAGGCGGGTGTAGCGGTCGGTGTTGGCGAGCAGCGCGCGCACCAGGGCAAGTGTCTGCGGGCGCCCGGCGGGGCGGTAGAGGGCGAGGTGGTACTCGGTGTTCAGCTCGCCCCAGGCGTTGAGATCGGCGCGGTCGATGGCGGCGGCGTAGTCCGAGAGGATGCGCGCGGCCTCGGCCAGCGTGTCCTCGCCCATGCGCGGCACGGCGCGGCGGATCAGGTCGGGCTCCAGCATGGCGCGCAGGTCGAACAGCTCCGCGATCTCCTCCGTGGAGAGGGTGCTGACCACGGCGCCGCGATGCGGGTGGATGGTCACCAGCCCTTCGGCCGCGAGCTGGCGGAAGGATTCGCGCAGCGGGATGCGGCTGATGCCGAATTCCTCGGCCAGGGCGTCCTGGCGCAGTGCCTCGCCCGCGCCGAACTCACCGGCCAGGATGCGGCGGCGCAGCTCCTCGGTGGCGGATTCCACGACGGTCTGCCGGCGGAGGCGGCGCGGAGCCTGGCCTGTTCCGGACATCAGGGCAGCCCACGGCGGCGCCTGGGGAGGATTGCGATGGCCTTGGTCCCCGAGCGTGCTGCGTTGCCCGCCAATCCCTTGTCCTGCCCGCCCCACGATGCAAACCCATGCAAAGGGCAAGGGAGGTAAGCTGTCAATTGGATAAAATGTCCCCTATAGCCGTGGCGCCGCTTGAGGGAGAGCCGCGGGAATGCAGGGGATCGAGACGCCGGTGCCGCCGGGCAACCACACCTTCTCCTGCATCGACGGCCACACCTGCGGAAACCCCGTCCGCCTCGTCACCGGGGGCGCGCCGCATCTGCGCGGCGAGACGATGAGCGAGCGGCGGCAGGACTTCCTCGCCCACCACGACTGGGTGCGCCGCTCCCTGATGTTCGAGCCGCGCGGGCACAGCGTGATGTCCGGCTCCATCCTCTACCCGCCGACGCGCGGGGATTGCGACGTGGCGATCCTGTTCATCGAGGTGTCGGGCTGCCTGCCGATGTGCGGGCACGGCACCATCGGCACCGTGACCATGGCCATCGAGAACGGCCTCGCCCGGCCGGCGAAGGAGGGCGAGCTGCGGCTCGATGCGCCGGCGGGGCGGATCGTCGCCACCTATGAGCGGCGCGGCGAGCACGTGGACAGCGTGCGCATCCGCAACATCGCCTCCTTTCTCGCTCTGCCGGAGGTGGAGGTGGAGATGCCGGGGATGGGGCGCCTCCGGGTGGACATCGCCTATGGCGGCAACTTCTACGCCATCGTGGAGCCGCAGCCCGGTTTCGCGGGGCTGGAGGATCTCTCGGCCGACGACGTGCTGCGGCTGAGCCCGGAGCTGCGGCGGCGGCTGAACGCGGCCGTGGAGGTGGTGCATCCCGACGATCCCACCATCGCCGGCGTCAGCCACGTGATGTGGACGGGCAGGCCGCGCGATCCCCGCGCCCACGCGCGCAACGCGGTGTTCTACGGTGACCGCGCGGTGGACCGCTCCCCCTGCGGCACCGGCACTTCGGCGCGCATGGCGCAGCTCGCGGCGCGCGGGGCGCTCTCGGTGGGGGACGAGTTCATCCATGAGAGCATCATCGGCACGCTGTTCGACGGACGCGTGGAGGACCGCGCGGTGGTGGGCAACCACCCCGCCATCGTGCCGAGCATCGCGGGCTGGGCGCGCACGCATGGCATCAACACCATTTTCGTGAACGAGCGCGATCCGTTGCGCGCGGGCTTTCTCGTGTGAGCACGCCCGTCGCCGTGATCGGCGCGGGCGTGGTGGGAGTGGCCTGCGCGCGGGCGCTGCAGCGCGCCGGGCACGCGGTGATGCTGGTGGACCCCGCGCCGCCCGGCTCGCTCTGCTCCGCGGGAAATGCCGGGCACATCGCGATCGAGGCGGTGAGCCCCCTCGCCCGGCCCGGCGTGCTGGCGGGGGTGCCGCGGATGCTGGCCGACCCGCTGGGGCCGCTGACGCTGCGCGCGCGCGGGCTGCCGCGCATGCTGCCCTGGATGCTCCGCTTCGCCGCCGCCGCGCGGCCCGCGCGGGTGCGGGCGGGAACGGCGGCGCTGGCCGGGCTGCTCGGCACCTCGGTCGCGGATTGGCTGGCGGCGCTGGACACCCCCGCCCTGGCCGCCCTGCTGCGGCGGGAGGGGGCGCTGGCGGTGAGCGAGACGCCCGCGGGGCTCGCCGCCGCGCGGGCGGAGGCCGCGATCATGGCCGCGCATGGCGTGCGGCTGGAGGCGCTGGGCCCGGCCGAGGTCGCGGCGCGGCTGCCCGCCCTGGCGGTGCCGGCCACGGGCGGGCAATGGTTCCCCGATGCCATGCACGCGGTGAACCCGCAGCGCCTGGTGCGGGACCTGGCGGCGCGGGTGGTGGCGGATGGCGGGTCGCTGCTGGCGCTCCCCGTCACGGGCTTTCGCGCAGCGGAGGGGCGCGTGGCCGCCATCCGCACGCCGGCGGGGGAGCGGCCGGTCTCGGCCGTGGTGCTGGCGGCCGGGCTGGCCAGCGCGGGGCTGGCGGGACAGCTGGGGCTGCATCTGCCGATCACGGCGGAGCGGGGCTACCACGCCATGCTGCCGGCCGGTGCCGCCGCGATCCCCTGCCCCGTGTCCTTTGCCGAGCGCGGCTTCATCGCGACGCCCATGGAGCACGGGCTGCGCCTGGCCGGCACGGTGGAACTCGGGGCGGCCGGGCGGGCGCCGGACTGGTCGCGCGCCGATGTGCTGGTGCGGCACGCGCATGCGCTGTTCGGCACCGGGGCCCGGGCGGAGTCGCGCTGGCGGGGCGACCGGCCGACCCTGCCGGACTACCTGCCCGCCATCGGCCGCGTGCCGGGGCTTGCGAACGCCGTGGTGGCGGCGGGGCACCAGCACCTCGGGCTGACGCTGGCGGCCTCCACCGCGCGCATCGTCGCGGCCCTGCTGACGGGCGGCGAGCCCGGTGCCGACCTGCGACCCTTCGATCCCGCTCGCTTCACCCGTGCGCGACGCCAAAGGACCTGATTCCATGCCCGGCTTCACCACCCGCCCCGAGCTTCGCGGCACCTTTGGCGCCGTTTCCTCCACGCACTGGCTCGCCTCGGGGGTGGGCATGGGCGTGCTGGAGCGCGGCGGGAACGCCTTCGACGCCGCGGCGGCGGCGGCCTTCGTGCTGCAGGTGGTGGAGCCGCACCTGAACGGGCCGGGCGGCGACGCGCCGATCATCGCCTGCCCCGCCGGGGCTTCGGAGCCGGTGGTGATCTGCGGCCAGGGTCCCTCCCCGGCCGCCGCCACCATGGACCGGCTCGTCGGGATGGGGCTGGATTTGGTGCCGGGCTCGGGGCTGCTGCCGGCCTGCGTGCCCGGGGCCTTCGGCGCCTGGATGACCCTGCTGCGCGACCACGGCACCCTTCCGCTGCGGGAGGTGCTGGCGCCCGCCATCGCCTATGCGCGGGACGGGCACCCGCTGGTGCCCCGCATCCCCGCCGCGATCGCCGCGGTGAAGGAGCTGTTCGAGGCGCATTGGCCCACCTCCGCCGCCATCTGGCTGCCGGGCGGGGCCGTGCCGGAGAGCGGGCGGCTGTTCCGCAACCCCGCTTTGGCCGAAACCTTCGAGCGGCTGCTGAGGGATGCCGCGACGGCGGATGGGCGCGAGGCGCAGATCGGGCGCGCGCTGGATTACTGGTACCGCGGCCCGGTGGCCGAGGCGGTGGACCGCTTCTACCGCGAGGCGGAGATCTGGGACGTGTCGGGCCGCCGCAACCGGGGCCTGCTGACCGGGCAGGACATGGCGGACTGGGTGGTGCCGGTGGAGCGGCCCGTTCATGCCGATTACGGGCGCTTCCGCGTGTTCAAGTGCGGTGCCTGGAGCCAGGGGCCCTCCTTCCTCCAGGCACTGGGGATGCTGTCGGGGCTGGGGCTGGACGGGATGGACCCGCTCGGGCCCGATTTCGTCCATGTCACGGCGGAGGCCATCAAGCTGGCCTTCGCGGACCGCGACTGCTGGTACGGCGACAGCGCGCCGGTGCCGCTGGAGGCGCTTCTTTCCCCGGCCTATCTGGCGGCGCGCGGGGCGCTGATCGGGGAGCGGGCTTCCGACGCGTTCCGGCCGGGCAGCCCGGGCGGGCAGGCGCCCGTGCTGCCGCCGCTGCGCCCGGCCGGGACGCTGCGCGAGCCGCGGGTCGGCACGGGGGAGCCGACGGTCGCGAAGGAGGACGCGCGGGGCGAGGCGCCGACCACGGCGGGCGGCACGCACCGGGGCGACACCTGCCACGTGGACGTGGTGGACCGGTGGGGCAACATGGTGGCGGCCACGCCCTCCGGCGGATGGCTGCAATCCAGCCCGGCGGTGCCCGGCCTCGGCTTCGCGCTCACGGTGCGCGGGCAGATGTTCTGGCTGAAGCCGGGGCTCGCTTCCTCCATGGCGCCGCGGGTCCGGCCGCGCACCACGCTGACGCCGAGCTTCGCCTTCCGCGACGGCAAGCCCTACCTCGCCTTCGGCACGCCGGGCGGCGACCAGCAGGAGCAGTGGTCCCTCCTGCTGTTCCTGCACCACGCCCACCACGGCATGAACCTGCAGGAGGCGATCGACGCACCGGCCTTCCACACGGACCACGCCCCTTCCTCCTTCTGGCCGCGCGAGACGGCACACGGCACGCTGACGCTGGAAAGCCGCTTCCCCGAGGCGACGGTGTCGGAGCTTCGCCGCCGCGGGCACCAGGTGACGCTGGGCGACGCATGGTCGGAGGGGCGCCTCTCGGCCTGCGCGAGGGAGGCGGACGGAGAGGCGCACGTGGTCAAGGCCGCGGCCAATCCTCGGGGAATGCAGGGCTACGCGGTGGCGCGCTGAAGGAGGCCGCCGGCGCGACATGCCGCCCGTTTGCCGGTGGCCGGGGACGGACCGGCCAGCGGCCGCGCCTGCCCGTCAGATGATGCGGCGCAGGCGGATGTAATAGGGAAGCAGCCCGGGCGCGTGCCGCTTGAGCGTTTTGCAGACCATGTTGTGCGGGTACTTGTCCGACGGACGGCGGCCCCGCCAGAAGGTCTGCGCGAGGTAGTGCTGGTAGAGGGGCTTGAAGGGGTGCTCGCTCATGTAGTTCCACGGGCGCCCCCAGCCCGTGAAATGGATGATGCGTCCGGCCATGGCCGCGGGCGGGGCCGGCTTGTAGAAGTACAGGTCGCCCTTCACGCCGCAGCCGAAGCTGGGCGTCTGCACGTTCCATTCGTTGCCCAACGGCTTCCAGCTGTCCCGCAGAACCCAGTTGAGGGCGCACTGGTCCCCCCAGGTCAACAGGTCCGGGTGTTCTCTGGCGAAGTCGATGACCTGCTGGCCGACATTCTCCCGGCGCCAGCGGTCCAGGTCGATCAGCATGACGCCGGAGTTGAAGTAGAGCGCGGTCTTGGGAAGATCGAGCACGTGGAGGACGACCCCCGCGTCGCCCCCCGTGTCCGGGCATGCGGCGGCGATGTTGTTTCCGAGGGGGGCGTCCCACATGTCCGCCAGGTCGGACCGCACCAGCAGGTCGCAATCGAGATAAACGATGCGCCGGACGGAGGGGGGGAGGATTTCGCCGACCAGCACCCGGTAATAGGAGCTGGGGGGAAGCGAGACGGAGGTCTTGAGCTGGCGGACGGTGCTGTCCGCAACGCTGATGAACTCCACCCTGGAGGCATCCGCCTTGAGCGCGTCCTCCACATGTCCGCGCATGGTGAAGCCGGGTGGCACGAGGACGTGCACCTGGACCGGCCGTGACCGGCAGCTCGCGAAGAGCGACATGAGCATGACGGTGAGATGCTGGGCATAGTTGTCGTCGGTCGCCGCGACGACGTGGATCGTCCCGGCAGGCACCGCGCTCGGCATCGGCGCGCGGCCGGATGCCAAGCCGCGCGCGTCGTCGCGGCCGGCCTGGACGAGTTCGGGGGGCAGTTGGTCGTCCGTCTGGATGGGCATCGTGCCGGGGCCTATGGCGCTGCGTGCCGCATGGTGGCGGTGGGCGCCACCAGCTGGCGCACGGCATCGCAGCTGGCGGGTGGCTCTCCCCGCGGCTCGTCCCAGGCATAGCCGGTCAGGGACGGTGCCGGGTCCAGGCGCCGGGCATTGGCCGCCAGGAACGTCAGCGTCTCGGGCGGCAGCCATTCGAGGAACGGCTCGTAGGTGAGGATGACGCCGTTGCGGAAGCAGGCCAGGAGCGTGCGCACCGAAGCGTCGTTGCTGATGGTCGGCGTTCCCGTGCGGAAATCGCGCGTGAACTCGTCCGGCGGCGTGTTCTCGAGAAGCCGGGTCTTGCTGAGCACGATGTCGGGCCGCGCAACGTGGTAGTCGGCGAGGAGGTCGTCGTCGACGACGAGAACATCGGCGCGGCGGACCAGCGGCCGCAGCTGGTCCCGGGCCAGCATCCAGCTCTGGTCGCGGCTGTCGCGGACCCGGTCCGCGTTCGGGAGGATCAGGGCGCGGGCGGGCCGTTCGAACACCGGGACCGCCTTGAAGACCAGAAGGGCGGCGAAGCAGCAGATGCCTGCCCGGGCCAGCCGGGCGGCGCGCGGCGCCCGCCGCCTCACCAGCGCGGCGGCCCGGTCGCCGACAAAGGTGAGGAGCGGCCATGCGGCCATGGCCCAGAGGCAGGCGAGCAAGGGGAGCAGGTAGGACATGTACCGGATCAGCTTCATCCCGGCGAAGGAATGGACGATGATCCCGACAAACAGCAGCGTCGCGCAGAAGAGGGCGGGCAAGGGATAGAAAAGAAACGCCACCACGGCGGCGAATGGCAGCAGGTCCATCAGCAGCCCGAAGCTGCGCGTGAGCTCGTGGTAGTAATACTTGTAGTTGTTGCGCTCGGGCTCGGCCCAAAGGACGGCGGCGCGGTAGAGCTCCCACATCCTGCCCAGGATTCCCGTTTCCAGGGCCACGAAGCCGACCAGTGCGGCGGACAGGAGCAGAAGGCCCAGGGCGGCCAACCGGGCGCGCCACGAAAGGCGTTCCCGCAGCCGCCAGCCCGTGACGAGCGCCGCCCAGGTCAGGAGGCCCAGGATGCCGACGGCGCTGACGATCTGCAGTCTCGCGGCTTCGGCCAGCAGGAGGATCGCGAACAGGGCCGCCGGCAGGCTCCGCCATGATGGCTTCGCTGCGGTCACAACCCCGTAGATGAGGATAGCGCCGCTCAGGAACAGCAGGGATTGCAGGGTGTAGAAGCGGATCAGCACCGAAACGTCGAGGGCCGGTGCCATGATGGCCAGCATCGAGGCGGCGATCAGCGCGGGCCCCCTGCCGACATTGGATCTCAGCCAGGCATAAGCGCAGGCCACGATGCCCGCGCCGCAGACGAGTGCGGGAAGGCGCGCGGCGAGCAGCGTGTCGCCGAAGACCTTGAGGGAGGCGGCGACCAGATAGGTGAAATCGGCGGATCGCAGGTAAACGCCGGAGAAAATCGAAAGCGTGCCGTGGTCCAGATAAGACCGGGCGGCATAGAGATGCAAAAGGTCATCGGGATGGGGCGGCAGGCCGGCCTGGTCGATGATGCGGATCGAAAGCGCCACCGCGAAGACCATGACGGTTTCGAGAATCGCGATGCCTGGCCAGGACGATGCCGCGGCACGCTGGAAACTGCCGTTCGGAAGGGCGACCGATCCGTAACGCCCATCGCCGTTCACGGCGGATTCAATTCAAAGGATTGGATAGGCGGAAAGGTGTTCACGTAATCCTCTGTTCGGCATTCACCCGGCTTGAAGCGCCGGCACCGGGGCAACGCTGGATTACCAAGCGTTCATCTCGGCTTTTATGTTTGTGGCGCGATGATGGCGGCTCAAACGTTACGGGGCAATCTCCTGACGCGGACAAATACGCGCCCGAGGCGTATCGCTTCTGACCTCTCCGTGAGCGCTCCGGCGAGGGCGCTTTCTTCCCGGCCGGGACGTGGCCTTCGCCGGTGCCGCCACCCGCACGGGAGGAGCCGGACGGGGCGCCTCAGCGCTCCGCGCCGCCCCAGAGGATCACGCCCGTTCCGGCCAGGCACAGAACCGTACCGCCGAGGTCCCACCGGTCGGGAACGCGCCCTTCCACGGCCCAGAGCCAGGCCAGGGAGGCCGCCACATAGACGCCGCCATAGGCCGCATAGGCGCGGCCCGCGGCGGCGGCTTCGGACAGGGTCAGCAGCCAGGCGAAGGCGATGAGCGAGGCGGTGCCGGGCAGCAGCACCCAGCCCGGCCAGCCCAGGCGCCGCCAGCCCCAGAGGGCGAAGCAGCCCCCGATCTCGGCCAGCGCGGCCGCGGCATAAACCATCACGCTTCCCATGCCGCGCAGCTTGCCACGGTGCCCCCCGGCACCCCAATTGCCGCGCATGAAGCGATTCTGGGAACAAGCCGCCGTCCAGCCCGTTGACCAGGGCTGGGGCATCGCCCTCGACGGCCGCCCGCTGCGCCTGCCGGGTGGCACCACGCTGCACCTGCCGAGCCTCCCCCTGGCGGAGGCGGTGGCCGCCGAATGGGACAGCGCCGGCGGCGGCAAGGGCCGGGAAATGAGCATGGAGGAGGTGCCGCTGACGCGCCTCGTCGGCACCGCCGTGGACCGGATCGCGCCCGACCCGGCGCCCAGCGCCGCCGCCATCGCCGAATATGCCGAGAGCGACCTGCTCTGCTACCGCGCCGAGGACCGGCGGCTGGCGGCGATGCAGGCCGAGAGCTGGCAGCCGATCCTGGATTGGGCGGCGTTGCAGCACGACGCGCCGCTGCGCGTCACCACGGGGATCGTCCATGTGGCGCAGCCCCCCGATTCGCTGCGCGCGCTGCACGCGGCGGTGGCGGCCCATTCGCCCTTCGGGCTTTCCGCGCTCGGCATCGCCGTGCCGGCCATGGGCAGCGTGGTGCTGGGCCTCGCGCTCTCGGCCGGACGGATCGGCCCGGGGGAGGCGCACCGGCTGGCCATGATCGACGAGACCTACCAGGAGTCCTTCTGGGGCACCGATTCCGAGGCCGAGGCACGGCGCGTGCGGATCGCGGCCGACATCGCTCTCGCCGCCCGCCTGCTGGAGCTGTCCAGGTGACGCCGCGCCTGCTGCGCATCCGGGGCCGCGTGCAGGGCGTGGGCTACCGGGACTGGCTGGTGGAACGGGCGCGGGCGGCCGGGCTCAGCGGCTGGGTGCGCAACCGGGCGGATGGTTCCGTGGAGGCGTTGCTCGACGGGGGCGAGGACGCGATCGGCGCCGTGCTGCTGGCCGCGCGCCGGGGCCCGCCGGCCGCGCGGGTGGACGAGATCGACGAAAGCTTCGGCCCGCGGCCGGAGGAGCCGGGATTCCGCAAGCGCCCGACGCTCTGATCCGGGTGCCGCCGTGGGCATCCCTGCCGCCGCCCGGGCGTTCCCCTGGTTGCAACCCAGGAGGCGATGATGAGCGACAAGCCGGACCCCGCGCCCAAGCCCGCCGAGGGGGATGAGACTCACACCGAGGGCGGGGCGCCCACGGACGCGGCGCATGAGGAGGATGGCGACGGCACCTTGTCGGGCTCCGTGCCGGCCGGGCTGAGTTCGCGCGAGCTGCGGGAACTGGCCGAGAGCGGCAAGACCGACGACGGCGGCACGGGCTGACCGCCTAGCGCAGGCAGTCCAGGAGGGGCCCGAGTTGCCCCACGCGCCGCTCGATCACGGCGGCCCGGCGCAGGACGTGGTCCGAGGGCCGGGCCGCCGACCAGTTCAGCGGGCTCGGCAGCACGGCGGCCAGGCGCGCCGCCTCTCTTGCCGTCAGGGCGGAGGCGGGCTTGTTGAAGTGGGCGCGCGCGGCGGCCTCGGCGCCATAGAGGCCCGGGCCGAACTCCACGATGTTGAGATAGACCTCCATCACCCGGCGTTTGGGCCAGAGGAGGGCCACCTGCGGGGTCAGCCAGGCCTCGATGGCCTTTCGCAGGGGATCGCGCCCGGGCCAGAGGAGCAGGTTCTTGGCGGTCTGCATGGTGATGGTGCTGGCCCCGCGCGGGCGCTCGCCTTCCCACCAGGCCTCCGCCTCCCCGCGCAGGGCGCCTAGGTCGAAGCCGAAGGGTTCCCGGCAGAACAGGTTGTCCTCCGCCGCGACCACGGACTCGGCCAGAGCCGGGGCGATGGAGGCCAGCGGCACCCAGTCCCGGCGCATTTCGTGGCCCTGCACGGACCGTATCAGCATCAGCGGCGTGACCGGCGGGGGAACGAAGAGGAACAGGGCGATCACCGCCGGCGGCAGCAGCAGGAACGCAAGGGCGATGCGCGCGAGCCGCTTCCGCCATCCTGGCCCGCGCGGCGAGCGGTGAAGGGGTTCCTGCCATCCCATGCTTCCCTGCTGGCCGCAGCGGTTCCGCGGGTCAAGGGCGCCGGCAGCGCTCGGGATCGCCGTGACGGGCTGCCGGGCGAGCCGGGTGAGCGTTCCGCCATCCGCGACCCTTTGTCGCCGGAGGCGGTTCCATCTTGCACCGCAGCACGGAAGGCCTCATATGTTGGCCGTGCCCGGCCTCATGCCGTGGCCACGCCCCGGCCGCGTGAGACGGCCGCCCCGCGCAATGATGCGCGCGGCCCTGACCGGGGCGTCCGATCTTCCGATACCCTTGGATGCGACCGGACACGCGGGGCGCCTCCACCCGCCTCTGGCAGCCCGGGATGGGCCGCCCCGATTGGAATTCATGACACAGTTCAACGAGCTCGGCCTCGCCGCGCCCCTTCTGCGCGCGCTTGAGGAAGAGGGTTACACCACCCCCACCCCGATTCAGTCCCAGGCCATTCCGGCGGCGCTTTCCGGGCGCGACGTGCTGGGCATCGCGCAGACCGGCACGGGCAAGACGGCGGCCTTCTCCCTGCCGATCCTCAACCACATCGCCAACAACCCGCGCCGCATGCCGGCCGGCACCTGCCGCGTGCTGATCCTCTCCCCGACCCGCGAGCTGGCCTCGCAGATCCACGAGAGCGTGCGCGCCTATGGCCGCCACATCCGGCCGCGCACCGCCATCATCTTCGGCGGCGTGCCGGAGAACCCGCAGAAGCGGGCGATGTCCACGGGCGTCGACATCCTGATCGCGACGCCGGGCCGGCTGATGGACCTGATCAACCAGCGCGCCGTGCGGCTCGACGGGATCGAGGTGCTGGTGCTGGACGAGGCCGACCAGATGCTCGACCGCGGCTTCTGGCCGCAGATCCGCAAGCTGGCGGGGATGCTGCCGAAGCAGCGCCACACGATGTTCTTCTCGGCCACCATGCCGGACGACATCGCCAAGCTGGCCAAGGAGCTGATGCCCGACCCCGTGCGCGTGGAGGTGACGCCCGTCGCCACCACGGCGGAGCGCGTCAACCAGCGCGTGATCCACACCCGCGCCGACGGCAAGCGCGCCATCCTGGCCGACCTGCTGCGCGGCGAGAGCGTGGGCCGCGCGCTCGTGTTCTCCCGCACCAAGCACGGCGCGGACCGCATCGTGAAGCAGCTCGAGCAGGACGGGCTGAACGCCGGCGCCATCCACGGCAACAAGAGCCAGGGCCAGCGCGAGCGGGCGCTGGACGCCTTCAAGCGCGGCACCGCGCCGATCCTGGTGGCGACCGACATCGCCGCCCGCGGCATCGACGTGGACGGCGTGACGCACGTCATCCAGTACGACCTGCCGGAGGTTCCCGAAACCTATGTGCACCGCATCGGCCGCACGGCCCGCGCGGGCGCCTCGGGCGAGGCGGTGGCGCTGGTGGCGCCGGACGAGGTCGCCTACCTGCGTGCCGTCGAGAAGCTGACGCGCCAGCAGGTGCCGGCCGAGGGCGACATTCCGACCGGCCCCGTGCCGCGCCCGCCGTCCCGCCAGCAG
>Ga0210040_10000978_pt1 | contig 45335 bp, 10 predicted proteins | sample CryGeyCG12114_NA_FD_185462 | JGI IMG/M metagenome (GOLD analysis project Ga0210040, IMG submission 185462) | Groundwater microbial communities from aquifer - Crystal Geyser CG19_WC_8/21/14_NA (SPAdes) (version 2) | ecosystem: Environmental > Aquatic > Deep subsurface > Groundwater | place: USA...
GTGCGGACGCACAGCATGATGACGACGAGAGCGGCATAGACGACGGCTGAGAGGAAGGAGCATGTATGTGTCCTGTTCGGCGCATATCGGGTACGTATACTATCCCACACCCAAACCCAAGCGTTTCATCTCGGGCTCCGGCGAGCTCAATACCCTCGGCCGTTACAGCCACTAACGCTCCCGCGCCTAAGAGCAGGAGCAGGACGAAAACACTAGTCTATTTACTCCTCCTTTGGATCTGTGAGAGGCATGCATGAGGCATGAGTTGTTATCGGCGGAATTGTCTGTTGTTAAGGAATCACGGATGTAGTTTAATATAGCGCAATGGGTTTGCTTTCTATTTGTTAGCGAGTTAATTCAATAGACGAGCACGACGATGGATGTCTATCTTTATCTTCTCGGACGGGGGCGCTCGACGTGTTCTTCAGGGGGTAGAGAAGGAGGTTCGGGGAGGCAGCTAGCTATTATATCTCCCTCGGGACGCGGGGATTGTGGAGTTCTGATATGTTTTGTGTAATATGCAGTGTGTTATGGTGTGAGATATGTTACAGTAAGAACGACCCGTACGAACGCAGGTCTAAACACTAACAATCGAAGATTTCTAAGACAGCATTCTAACATTCTAGAGGTGGAGGATGTAGACCGTCTGTGCTCGGTCGGCGGTCTGTTATCTGAATATCGGTAGACTAGAGTAGTTAGTTAGTCGGTGCCCACTGTAAGCTAAACAACATAGATGCTCGTAATAAGATCGAAGAGTTATAAGAGGAACTAAGGTGTGTACTAATTACTATTAACGATAGAGAAAGAATCCTACTCTATATATTAATAGACTATTTTAATCTCTACGATAGCTCGATTTATTTAGGACTTAATAATAAACGGCCGGGACCTACCTCGTGCCTCGCTTATAATATTACGTAGTAGCTTAGCCTTATTAGCCTATTAAAGCGACGTTATTAGGTTTTTACTTCTAGCTAGTTTAATATAATTATCCTTAGCTAATTTTATATTTAGTAGTAACGAATACGGTAATAAAATAGCGTATTATATTAAGTTACTAACGACTAAAGTAACGATACTATCGCTTTTAAGAATAACTTTTCGTTTTTAAAAGCGATAAAAGACTAACTAAATTTACTTTTATTAACGCTAAATAAGCGATAAAATAGTTAACCTTTAGAATATAATAGAAGTTATACTAGACTTAAAAAGAAAGATAGTAGTTACTTCTTATTATAAGAACTTAATTAAAATACTAAAAACTCGATTATATAATAAAAATATTTTTCTACTTTATAAAATTAATAGTTCCGCCTACTAATTATATAAGATAAAAAAAGAGCGCTACTAATTTAACTAGTAGGAATTAGTCGTTAAGTCGACTTTAGCTAAAATATAATAAGTCGCTTAATTATAATCGAAACTACGCTACTTTAAGAAGTTTAATATAATAACTACTTAGCTAAATAAAGATTACTTAAAGATAATAAAGGTCGTCTAATATAGTAAAAGAGAAAGCGAGTATATATAAATTTATCTAAAGTATAAGAAACTTAAAAGTCCTTATAAGAAATAATAAAATATTATTTAATATTAACTAATAATAAATAAAACTTATAAACTTTAATAAAGTATATATATAGATTTTTAATAAATTTAAATTTATAATATACTTTTAATACTCTTTTAAAAAGCTTTTAAAAGAACTATATCTTACTTAACTTTATAAAGTTCTAGTAAACTATAAACTTTATATTATATTCTCTTTAGTTAAATAAACTATTTATTAAAAGTATTAGTTTAGTTATAATAATAAAACTAAATACTATTTTAATAAGATTAATAAGCTCTTAAGTAGTATAAATAAGTAGTAACTTAAATTAATAAGAGTATTAACTATAATAGCTAAAATATTTAACGCTTTAATAAGTTACTAATATAGTAAACGTATAGAATAAGTATTATTATTAGAAAGTAGTATAAAGGCTATAAAAGAAGGTTATAAGATAGCTAGCTAAGATAAGAGCGAGCTATCGTATAAATAAGGTAAATAGTTACTTTATAATATTACTCTCTCTTAAAATAAGATTAAGACGTTCGCGACTAAGTATTATAAAAGAAAACGCTATAGTAAAGTAAAACGTAATAATCTAAAAATAGATCTAAAGTCCGTTAGCGTAGTCCTCTACGTAGAGGTATACGCTATAAGCGTATTCTTATCGCTAATACGAGCTACTAGGGCTTTATAATTTATATATATTATTATATAAGTACGATATAAGTATAATAACTTAGTTCTTAAAGAGCGTTAGCTATAAAGTAGCGTTATAGTAAGTATAACTCGAGTAGCTTTTAGTAAACTAATACCCCTTAGGGCCTATACGAACGTAGATACTAGTACTAGCTTACTCGCTATTATAGTATAGCTAATAGACGCTAGAGTTTAATCCCTCTTATAGTAATAGCGATAATCGCTAAATCCTCTTTAAATCGTATTATAAATAGATTACTACCTATAAAAGGTACTACGAATAGTATTAAATAGGTAGTATACTTAGTACAAGCTCTTCTTTACTCTAAAATAGGTATTTTTAATCTCTTATTCGTAATATATAGCCCTTCGGTAGGCTAGGTTTTCTAGAATATCGCTTATAAAAGGAGAGAACGTAGTTATTATAGCTTAGTAATACCTCGTTTTAGCTATACTAGTCGATAAAGTAACCTTTCTAGGCGATCTTATATTATAATTTCTTTTTCTTTTCGAATAGTCGAGAGTCTACGATTTTCTCTACCTCCTACTCCTCCTTCTTCGTCTCTTCGCGAAGCACTACAGCTAGTAGTAGAGGTTCGTAGGTCTACTTTAGAATAGTATCGTCGGTAGCTAATTAAAAAAGGGATATATAGAAAACGTCGTAGATCTTTATAAAAAGAAGTAAATTAAGTTAATATACTCTTACGTTAATACGTTTCTTTATAAAAAACGATTTTAGGTTTTTATTATTAAGCTTCTTTACTAGTTAAGCGATTCGAATATTATATATATCTAAGTAGACTTTATTTCCTACTTAGTAGTTTAGTAAAGAACTATAATAAGTAATAAACTTCTTATATTTAGCTTAAGAGTAGGTTATTTACTTATATAAAAAGTTATATAGCTTCTTTATTCGCTTTACGAACTTCTTAGCTCCTTAGAACTCTATTATTTAAAGCGTAAATAAAGAGAGTTAATTAGTAGAAATATTAAATATTCTTAAGTAATAGCTATAAGTAGTAAAGAAGAATATAATCTTTATAATTTTTAAGATATAATTATTAACTACGAATTTAGTAAATAATAGCTATTTCGTTTAATCGTCTTAGAAGTAGTTAACGTAGGCGCGAAGATACTATTTAAGAATCTAATTAGAATTCTTTAACTAGCCGTTAGACTTAAGGTAAAATATAGTAGATAGTTATCTTTTAACGCTAACTCGCTTATATAGTCGTTTCTAGAAGATAAATATAAACTAGAATCCGCGATCTAAGACTATAGTATCGAGTAGGTTATAGTACTAAACTATATAATAATAAAAGTATTTAGCTATTAAGATCGCGTTAATATTACTATAGATAATATAGTATTATAGCTTAATTAGTTAATTCGTTACTATTATAATATTCTTATAGGTTTCGTTATCGATTTAACTTATTAGAAGTTCTATTATATAGTTAATCGTAATATACTTCTATAACTAATAAGGTACTTTAAGTTATAAAAGCTCTCTAGAGTAGGTATTATAAAAAGCCTTAGTTCTTTAATAGATCTAGTAGTTCTTAGTAAACTTAGTAACGTAATTATATATTCTTAGCTAATAGTAATATTAGCTAAGGATCTTAAAGGTAATCGCTTTTCTAGAGTAGCTACTTATAAGCGACTCGTAAAGATCTTTAATAATAGTTAACTTAAGTTCGTTAATTAATACTTAAGTACGATCTTAATATATTAATAAGTCGTTTTTAATAAAATAATCTATAAAGGATATATAATAGGCGTTAAGGATTATATAATACTCGAATTTTAACTAGTTATATTATAGTTAATCGTTTTTAACTCGTATTAGAGCTTATATTAATAAGTCTTCCTTATAGGCTTTTTAAAGTAGCGCTATAAGGTCTTTTATAAAAGGTTAATATTTAACTAGTATATCTACCTCCTTAATATTAATTAGTTAGTCGATACTAAGAGTAATTCCTAAAGTATATTAAGCTATATTAAGTAGTAGAATACTAGTTCTTAAGTTAGTTAATTTAAGAAGTACCTAGTATTAATACTTTATATAGGCGTTCTTATAGTTAAAGAGATTAATAAAGATTTATATAAGACTATTAGCCTTAATATTCTTCTTACTAAGACGATACTTAATCTTAAATTAAAACTTAAAGAGGAATTTACTTTATTAAGCCTATCTTTAATTAAGCTACTTAGTAGTTATAAACTATTCTAAGCTATAGTAGTTTAATAGTACGCGTACGGTACGAGTAAAGTTAGTAGAGGCTAGTTTAAGCTACTATTTCTTAAATACTCGTACTATAGCTAATAACTCTTTATTATAAATCTTATAGTTATATTCTTAAGAGGATATCTTCTTAAAGAAAAATACTACTAAGTAAAGAGTACTAAAAGTATTACGTTAAGATAATACTTTAGTTATAATATAGTTAAAGGTATTTACTTCTACTTAAGTCTCTATATTTAGATCGAAGTAACGTAGTATATATTTAAGCGTAAAGGCCTTTTTAAGGTCCTTAAAAGCCTATTAGTAAACGAGTAACTAGCGGAATAGCTCTAGTTTATAATCGTTCTTATCTTTCTTTATTTTAGTAAGTTTAGTAAGTAGAAGTACGATCTTCTTATAGTATAAGATAAATATATAATAGAAATTAATTAATTCTAAAAATAATAATATATCTTTAACGTTACGCGAAGTAGATTAGTTTTATATCGTTTTTATCTTCTTAAGGTTTATTCTTAGTCCTTTAATCGTAATAATAAGACTTAAGTACTTAATAAATATAGTAAAGAACTTAGTTTTATTAATATTAATATAGTAACTAGCGTTATATAGCCTTTATAAGACTTTACGTATATAACGCTTATATTTTAAGAGTAAGTTACTATATATTAAAATATCGTTTAAGTATACTAAGTAGAAGTCGTTAAGAATATTCTATAACGCGGTATTAATATAGTTTTAAAAGAATAATAGTACGTTATATAAGCTAAAGAGTAGAACTAGATATTTAAATATCCTATAACGCGTAGTAAATACGATTTTCTACTCGTAGCCTTTTATAACTCTTAATTAACTAAAGGATATAATAATATTAAACTTAGTAAAGTACCTAGCCTTATATAACTTATTAAGCGTCTCGCGGATTTAAAAGATCGAGTATCTATTCTTAATAGTAAGAGTATTTACGGCTTTATAGTTTATATAAAATCGTAATTCTCCTCTTAGCTTTTTAATAAGAATAGTAGGCGATACTATTAGTAAAGTAAAGCTATATATAAACCTCTTATCGCGATTCTCGTAGATATATTTCTTTATAGCTATTGTCTCTTCTTATATTATACTATAGGGCTTCTTATAAGGTAACTTATATATATCTTACTTAATAAGGTAGATTTTATAATCTATACTAAGTTAATAAGAAGGTAGCTTATTTACGTTTAAACGAGAAAAGATATTAATAAAGTTATATATAAACTCTAGTAGGCGTTTAAGTAAATCTTCTTAGTTAGTTTTAGTAGTATCTTTAAGGTTAACTACGCTTAACGATAAGGATAATACGTTAAGATAGTAAGGCTCGGTATCTTTATAGGAGTCTATTTACTTTTAAAGCTAGAAGACTATTACTTTACCTATTATAGCGAGATCTTATAGTATCTTATAGAATTTAAAAATTAATATTATAAATATATTAATTACCTTAATAACTAGATTAATTAAAGGTTTAACGTAGTTTATATATACCTCGTATACCTAGCTATAAAGAAGCTAGGATTTATAGTAATTAAAGTTAAAACGAATTAGATTATCTTTTTAAATCGTTTTTACGCTATATTTCTTTAGCTAAGGTATACCTAAGATAATCTTATAATTAAGTCTTAAAGCGATTATATAGCGTTACTTCTTATAGTATTAATTAATTATAATATCGATCTCTACTTTCTTAGTAATAACTAAGCGATTCTTTAAATTTAAATTAGCTAATTTTAATCGTCGATATTAGATTATATTATATCGAGGAAGGTTATACTTCTTAATAAAGTCTTATCTAATAAAGAAAGCTATAATACTAAAGTCTATTAGCGTATAGTATAGGATAGTCGCTTACTTAACGTAGTATTTAACTATTAAGCTAGGTACTTCTATAATAAAGGCTAAGGCTAAAATAACTTTAATAATAGGTCTCTTTATACGCTATCTCCCTTAAAAAGAGCTAGGAGGTAACGAGAACGACGTAAAAGATATTACATTAGGTAGTTTATTACGCTTAGAAGAAAGAGATTTTAGATCTAGACTATAGTTTAGAATATCTAGTTTTTTAAGTCCTCTTAAGTATTTATATTAGCGAGTTATTCTACTAATAGTTTAGATAGCGAGGTAGCGCTATTAAATAAGCGAGTATTTTCGTCGCGCTACTTCTTTATTATATAGATATCGTTAGTAGCTCGATAATCTATCTTTTAGTAATTAAAATAACGATTCTCTTTTAATAGCTAAGTATAAAGGGTAGAAGTTAGTCTAGAGAGACTAACGAGTTTAGTAGGTATAAGTACTTTATTCGTATTACTTTAAGTAGTAACTCTTAATTAGAAATTATCTTTAGGACTATTAGCGAGCTTACTAGGTCGCGTAGAAGTAGAAGAGAAGAAGTTCTTATCTTTACGCGAGTTACGATAATTAGATAAGTTAAAAGAGATAATAAGATCTCTATAGCGTTCTACGACCTAGAGAACGAAAGTATATTTTATAATATCGTAAACTATTTAATTATAAAATTAGTTATTTAACTTCTTAATAAACTCGAAGATCGCGGTTTTATTATTCTTATTAATATAGTAAGTATAAGCCTTATATTAGCTATAAAATATAGTAAATATTTTATTAGATCCCTACTTAAGATCTATATAATTCGCTATCGCTTATCGCTCCTCGTTATAGTTTATATAATAGGTATTATTACGAATTAATAAGTAGGTTAAATAGATAAATTATTAGACGAAGAAGAGGTAAGAAGCTATTAACGATTAGTATAATAAGGTATAGCTACTAATTAATTATAAGGCTATAAGGCTATAAGATAGTAAGGTATACTCTATAATATTATTCCCTCTCTAAAGTAGGTTTATCCTTAAACCTCTTACTATAATTTTTATACTATTATAGTTAGTATAATTACTTAAAATCCTATAGTAAATTATATTATTTTCTTTATAGTAGTACTATTCTATAAAGCTACTATTCTTTCTCTTTTTATATTAGTATTCTAATTATTTATTATTATATTTTATAAATTAATATAATTAGCTATAACTAGTTTATCGATTAAGTATTAATTATAAAGCTTTAAGATAAGTATTATAGCTATACGAATACGTAGTAGAACTAACTCGTTTAAAGGTCCCTAGAGTACTATAAGACTCGTATAATAGAGTAAAAGCGCTAGTTAATATAGTAAATCGTTTAATAAGTATTTTACGTCGCGATACTTTTATCGCGTTATATTAGATCTATAAGAACTTAACCTTATTAATATTAACGACTATCTTAGTTCCTCTTTAGATAACGCCTTATAAATCGTTTTCTTTAGGATTAGTTAAGTACGTAAAGCGTAACTATATCTTTAAGTCTTTTTCTTTCGTAGTTAAGTTCGTAGTTCTTACTAGTACTAACGGTATTTTTACGTCTTTTAGTTTTTAAACTATAGTACTACGCGTTTAGGAACTTCCTTTTATTTATCTTTAGTAAAATTAAACTCGCTTAAAGACCCTAGCTTAGTAGAGTATTCTTAATAAAAGTTAAGGATTAGATTAATTATATTTAGAAGTACCTTTACTTCCTAACGCTAGTTAAGTTTATAGCTAGCTTATTAAACCTTATAGTATAGTCTTTTTTTCTTACTTATTCTTTTAGAATTAAGTATAGCTTTAACGTTTTATTCTTCTTTCTTACTCTTTTCTTATTTAACGTAAATAGGTAGTAGTAAAGGTTAAATCTAGCTTAGTAAGCCTTCGGTAATCGTAGATTAAAGAAGAGAGATATAGAAGATATTATAAATCTTTATATCTTTTAGAAGATTAAATTAATACGTAATAGGATTAATAATCTCGCTAATTTAAAAGAGATTAAAGTTCTTATCGTTAAGCTTCTTAGATAGTCGCTTAATACGTATATTTCTAGCGTTAAGCTAGACTTCGTTATCTATTTTATATATAAAGAACGATCGTCTCTTTATATTTTTAAACTTCGTATATCGTACTTACGCTAGGACTATTTATACGCGTAAACTATTATATAACTTAAGTATCGTATTAGTAAAGTTATTAATATTATAATAGTTAAATCGTATTTTAGCTACTATAAGTAGAATTAGAATATTAGGTTTAATATTAAAATATAAATAATAACTATAATTAATAAAGAATAAAGTCGTTTTAGTTATTTCTAACTTATAGTTATTAATTATAAATTCGACTATTAGTAACTACTTAGTTTAGTTATCTTATATATAGTTATTGTATATATAAAGGTATTATTCTATATTTTAGTTTAAATTCTTACTTTAATCGTCGATCTTAAAATAGTAAACGGTAAAGAGTTATTATTTAATACTTAACTTCTCGTATAATCGTTTTTAAAAGGCGAAGATAAATATACTTCTTCGATTAAAGGTAATACTAAGAGAAATCTCGTATAGTTAAGTAATATAATAATTAGAGTATTTTATAATTAAGGCGATATCTATTAAGTTAACGAGAATAAAATATCTTATCTTTATAAGTTAATTAGTAATAATTAGAATATTAAAGTACTTCTTATTATTAAATTTACTTTTAGGTAATTCTATAATATAGTTAAGCGTAACGTATTACTATAATTATTTAAGTACTTATAGCTAGTAAAGCCTTCTAATATAAGCGTCTTAAAATATCTTTAATCTCTTATACTTATAGTAGGCGCTTATATAAGTAATAACGTTTAAATATATACTAAGCTAAAAGTAATAACGTTAAATAAGCTTAAAGGTCTTAGCTTATTTAAGGTAACTAGCGTAGAGTAGATCGTAATAGTTATAAATTATAGCTAGTATTAGTTTCTAGTCTCTTAAGATTTATAGATAATTAAAGTAGTAGAGTTAACTAATTTAATACTTATAATTTACTAAAGAGAGTTAGTATTTATAAAGAAAGGTTATAGTATTTTTTAATAAGGGTTTACTATTAGTCTTATATAATAGTAGATCTTATAATATAAGATCTTTTTAATATACTTATTAAATAGATTTTAAAAGATCGATTTTCGTAAATTTAAAGAGTAAGTCGTTAAGGTCTTATATAATAGCTACTACAACTTAGAGTCTCTTAAGTAGTAAGATAAAAACGCTCTTTACTAGATTATAAGACTTAAGTAGAATCTAGTATTAATATAAGTATCTTTTATCTTTTTTAGTTATAGGAAGATTATTAAACTAATAAGTTAAACTATTAAGTTTCGCTTCTTATTTACCTAGTTAGTACTAGATCTAAAAATAGAATTCGAAAAGAAACTTTAACTATTAAGTTTATCTTCTATTTAGGACTTTAGTTATTATAAAGTATTTAAGTAAATAATAATCGATTACTACCTTTATAAGTTACGTTAAATTCGTACTAGTTAGTTCTAGTCTTTATTCTTCGAATACCTTTACGATCGCGAGAAGTTTCTTATTATAGATCTTATAGTTATACTCTTACGGAGATATCTTTTTTAAAAAGTAAACTACTAATTATAAGGTATTAGCGACTATCTAAGAGAGGATTTCTACTATTATATAATCTAAAGTATTAGTTTTTAACTAGCTTTTAATATCTAGATTAAAGTAAGTTAATATTAATCCTTTTACGAATATAGCTTTTAGAGAGTTAAAGGCGACTTAGTACTTAACTAACTACTAAAAGTTAAGTTTATTCTTAGTATAAGTAAGGTTAGTAAGTAGTAAGGCGATTAAACTAAAGCTATAAATAAAGCAACGGTAAAAGTTAACGAATCTTAAAAAAGTAAGGATATCGCGAATATTATAAGGTATAGGCTAGTTTTAGATAGTTTAAACTTTTATAAAGTCTATTCTAATACCGTTAGTAGTAATAAATATCTCTAGGTACTTAACTTCTTAAATATAAAACTTAAACTTATTAATATTAATATATAAGTCGTTATTTTATAATCGTTATAAAACGATATAAATATAACTTTAATAGTCCTTTAGTATCTTACTAAAGATTAGTATATTATTTAAATAAGCGATATAAAAGTTATTAAGAATATCTTATAAAGCGCAATTAATATATTCTTAGAATAAGAAAGGCGTATTATATAAATTAAAGGGTATAATAGTATATTTAAACTATCTAAATCTAGTAATAAAGGCGGTTTTCTATTTATTACTAGCTTTAACTCTTAGTTAATCAAATATAGCGATAATATTAAATTTAGTATAGTACTTAGCCTTATATAGTTTATTAAGGATTTCTTAAATTTAGAGTATTAGGTATTTCTTTTTAATAGTAATAGCGTTAAAAGCTCTATAGTTTATATAAAATTAAAGTCCTTCTCTTAGTTTCTTTACTAATATTATAAGTAAAATAAGAGATAAGGTAAATTACTATATATATCTCTTCGCTAAGTATTTATCTACGTATTTTCTCGCGGCCTCGAGTTCTTTACGAGTTATATCGTAAGGTTTCTTATACGAGAGTTTATATACATTAGCCTTAATAAGTTTAACTTCGTAGTTTATATTAATATAATACGATAAAAGAGTCTTAGCGAGTTTTTTAAATATAAAGAGTAGGAATTTATAGTACTTAACTAGTATTTTCTTTACTATATCTATTTAAGGTTTACTTTATATAAACTTTTAAAAGTCCTTTGAATCTACTATATAATAGAATACCTTTATCGATAGTATTATATATTATAAAGTTCTAAATCCTTATTATCTAAGGAAGAATTAAGGTTATAAAGCTAGAAAATAAATACTTTAAGGTTATTCTCGTTATAGAGTACGTTAGTAAACTCGAAGATAAAGAGTATAGAGACTTATACCTTATTAACTATTATAAGTTTTAAAAGAGGAAGTTCGTTATAATCGAAGATCGTATATAATTAATATATAAGTAAGTAAGTCTAATAGTATTTAAGAGAGAAGTAGATAATATAAGTTAATATATTAAACGTAATATTATATTTATATATTTATTTTATATCGAGAATTATTAGGTAAGCTAGTTTAAGAGTAACGTAATATAATATCCTCTTATAATAAAGACTTATATAGAGTTTAATCTTTACGAAATATATTATAAAGACGAATTAAGAGGAATTAGCGAATTCTAAAGCTACTAGTTTAGGTAGCTTTTAAAGAGGGATATAATACTTATAGGCGAAGGTTTTATTAAGGAAAAAGATTATAGTACTAGTATTAAATAAAGCTTTATTTAAGTTAAGTACCTACTCGAGTATAGTAATAGAATAAGAAATAATAAGGTACCTATCGTAATCGATAGTTAGTAATAAAGCGATAACTTTCTTTTATAAGTCCTCTTAGCTATAATAAACTAAAACGTAAGTAATTTACTAAATAAAAGATAGAATTAAGAAGTCTCTTTACCTCTTATCTACTTATTAGTCTTACTCTAATTACCTAGCTATAGAGGCTTATTACGTTAAGGTAATAAGCGACTTATCTTACGTCTTTAAGATAAGTTATTTACTTTTTTAACGAATAGGCTTCGAAGTCGATCTTAAAAGCTATAAACTTATTAGTTAATAATTTAAAAGCTACTATAATACTACTTTTTTATCGTTTATTAGTAGACTACTAATATAGCTTATAGGTAGATTCGTTAAACTTATAATTTAGCTTATAGTATATTTAGTACTTATCTTTATAGTTAAGCTACTTCTTTTTTATATTAAAGAGCTTAAGGAGGTTTTTAAACTTTTTAAAAAAGGATACGCGACTTTCTTTATTACCTTTTAATTAAGAAGCGTTATTCTTCTTAAAGCTAGTAAGATTATTATTACTCTTCTTTTATTTATTAAGGTTATTACTATTACTATTATTAGCTTATAAATATATATAGTTAGACTTCTAAAGTATAATAGCTTATTAGTAGTATTTTATAACTAGGTTCTTTATAAAGATAAAGGTCTTATTATAAATTTTACTAAATAAATACTTTAATAGTTTCTTAGTCAAATTATAAATTTAAAGTCGTTTAAGAAGATTAATAATAAGGACTAAAGCTTTTTATCGAGCGTAGAAGTTCTTTAAGTTCTTATTATTCTTTATCTTATACTCGTTAAGCTCCTCTTAGGCTTTAGTCGCTTAATTAAAGTCGAGAAATTTAGTTATTAAGAGCTTTCTATACTTAGTCTTAATACGTAAACTTATTAGTAGCTATACTAGAGTAAGAGTAATATATATATAATCGATTAAAAGCTTTATTCTTAATTTAACTTATAATATATAAGATAATTATCTCTTTACTAACTTCTTTATAGTATTCCTTATCTATAAATAGTTTATATAATATCTTAAGTTTCTATATTTTATAGGCTTCGCGATCTTTTCTAAAGAATATACTAGAATTAAGTATACGAATCTTATTATAATACTTAATACTAGTAATATTTAACTAACGAGTAAAAGATTATTAATAATAATAACGATTAATAGAGTTTTTTAGGTTCTTATTTTTATTAATTCGACTTCTATTATTATTAAAAGCGAACTCGTCTATTATAAAAATAGCTAATATAGTTAGATTTATTTAAAATTTAAAGACTATAGCTTATAGATCTTTAACTTTAATAATTAATTTCTAGATCTATTACTTATAAGTCTTATAGTAACCTTCGAGTTAGGTTATATAAGCGATTAAGATAGTACTATTCTTCTAAGTATTAATAATTTAATCGTTAAGGTTTTCGATCTTATACTCGTTCTTAGCGATCTCGTCGTTCTTTTTAACGATTTAGGTTTAAAGTCGTTATACTAGAGTATTTTAGGCTTATACGTTAGCTATAGCTTATTAAAAGCGTTCGTTACTAGCTATAATATAATATACTACGCCTATATACTCTTTAGACTTTATCTCTTAGGTTTATTATAGTCGGCGAAGTAGTTTAAACTAAACTTTAAGATAAGCTTAAACTCATTAAAGTATTTTATTTTATAACGTAATAATTATCTAGTTAAGATAAATACCTTTACTATAAAGAGAACGACCGTAAGAGTCTTTTATACTCTTAATCTTATTATTTCGTTACTTCTTAATAAGAAAGAAAAGTTAAAAAGCCTTAGTAGTTAAGTTTATATTATAAAAAATACGTTATATAAACTCGTTTAAGACTACTTTAATAAACTCTTTAATAGCTAATTTAAAATTAGTTATATTAAGGTTAATAACGATAAGATCGTCTTATAGTATAGGTTAATTTAAAGTACCTAATCTAATAAGTAACTTACGCTAGGATTCTAGGATTTTAGTATAATTAATACTCGATTTTATAAACGCTTAAACGGTATCTTAAGTATTAATTATAGCTATCTTTATAAGTCTATTCTTAAAAGAGTTAAAACGAAGAATAAGGAGTTTCTTAAATACGAGATTATCGTCTTTATTATTTAATCTAGTACCTTTATAGAGTTATTATAACTAACTTCTTATTACTTAAGGGATATAGTTTTTACTAACTCCGCGTTTAGTATTACGATCTTAGTCGATAGAATTATCCTAATCGGCTATTATAGATAACTTAAAGGTATTTAATTTAATAAAAAGGTAGTAGTAGAAAGAGGTAAGATCGTAGAGAATATAAAATATTTAATAAAGGTTATAGTAGTTTATAATATAATACGCCTTCTCTTACGCTATTACTCTTTAGTAGCGTTTTTCTTTTAATACCTATATTATTAACGTAGGACTTATACTATATACTTCGATAGATTCGTTTACGTAGGTTACGCTCGAATTAGCTTACGATAAATAGGGCTTATAAGGTATTTTATACATAGTACGCTTAGTCGGTAATTACGAGTTAAATTCTTTTTTATAATAGGGTATTAATCGTACTAAAGGTTATAAATCTAGTAATAGATATTATAGGCCTCTATAGGCGATCTAGTAAGATATTACGAATTAATAAGTAGGTTAAATAAATAAATTACTAGACGAAAGAAAGGTAAGAAGCTATTAACGATTAGTATAATAAGGTATAGCTACTAATCGATTATAAGGCTATAAGGCTATAAGGTAGTAAGGTATACTCTATAATAGGTATTAAGGGTTTCGAAGACTTTATTAGTACTAGTATATAGTGATTAAGCTAAGGAGTTAACCGTAAGTAATTATAATTTAATAATATTAAAGACTTTTTCGTTAAGTTAACTCGCGAGGTAGTTAATCGCTAAGTATAAATCTAGGTTTTATTTATAAACCTTTTTATTAGCGTTAAGCTTACTTTGTATTTAGAGTTTTTATTAGGTATATAAATCTCGTTTATCTTTAAACTTATCTAGTTTAAGAAAACGAAGCTAACGAGTACCTCTTAACGTAGAGCTATAAGTTTAGTATATAAGCGATCGCTATTAACGGTACTCTAGAATTAGCTAATAAGTACTAAGTTAAGTAGACTCGCGCCTCGATAAAGAAGGTAGGAATATCTTATAAATAATAGAGATAGTTATAGCTAGTATAACTACGCTAGCTTATAGTTATTTAATTTACTCTTAGAGTATAGTTAACTTACCTTAAAGATTAGGTAAGTTCTTATTCTATTTAGCGTATACCTTTATCTATTATTAAAGAAGAGACTTAAGTCGTTTTACCTTTACTTAAAAAGCGATATTCTTCGTAAGCGTAGAAGCCTTAGTTAATTCTTATACTTAAGTCGATTCTTATAACTCTAAAATATTAAACTCTACTATAAGTTCTATTACCTTAATTTTCTTATCGATATACTTATAACCTAGTAAATTATAATCGCGGATAGTTATATAATAAAGACTATAGAGACGCTTTAAAGCGATTTAAGAATTCTTAAAGTTAGTATTAGAGTACTTTTTATCTTTAATAATAGTCTTTTCTTTAAAGTCTTTAAAACTTATTAGATTAAAGAAATTAATATTTAGTACTTCGAGTTTACCGTTTAGTTAAATCTTAAGAAGAAATCGTAGGTCTATTCTCTTACGTAAGAAATTAGGTAGTAGGATATATAATTTAAGGTTCTTAGTTTTAGAGGCGAACGGTGTTAATTCTAAGCTCGATTCTATAAGTATAGCGAACTAGTCTCTATTATATATACTAGGTAGTAGTACGCTAGTAGCTCTTTTAGTATATTAATTAATATCCTCCTCTTTAGCCTTTATAATGAAGGTCTTTAAGCTACTAAGTATTTATTATCTTCTCTTAAAATATTATAGTAGTTAGTAGTTTAAGAGAAGGCCGTATTTATCGACCTTAATAGATTAAAAAAAGTAATTCTTATAAGTAGTATTTTAAGTTAATTCGACTATAATAAGGTAAATAATAGAAGTTAGTAATAAGATAAATTTAGTAGGCTAAATACTTAGTTCTTATTTATCGTAGCTAACTATAAGTGAATTTTATAAAGATAGAAGAGATCTAGTAGTATTTAGCTAGTAATAGTATAATAGTAATAAGGTTCTAGTAAATAGTTAGCGACCTTAACGTAGGCGTTCTTACTTATAAGCGCTACTCGTAGAGACGAGTCTAGTAAGTATAATAGTAGTTATTATAGCGATAAGTCGTTATTTATAAATTAGTTTAACTATTAATATAAGATTATACCTTATTATAATTATCCTTAACTAGTATAAGACTAGCTTTAATATATAGATTAATATAACTTTTGTAGTACTCGTTAAGTATTAATAAAGAAGTTAAAGGCTATATAGTTAGCTTAAACCTTTTTAGCTTACTTAAATCGCTAACTTTTTAATTCTATAATAGTATTAATTATAATAATAATAGATTAATATTATTACGGTTACTACCTAAATATATAGGTATTTACGTATATTACCTATAACGTAGTTATCGTAACTCTATAGTTACGACCTACTATATAACTTTTTATTAATATAATTATATTATAGCCTACGTACGCCTCGCCTCGTAATATTAAGTTGTACCGCCTTAAGACACCGGCGGTAACGGTTCGTATACGATAAGGTACGACTCGAGAGGAAAGGACCTCGTTTACGATTTTATAATAAGGTACGACTCGAGTAGTAAAGGACTATAAGCTTATAGCGATTACGATCGTAATAAGTTTACGATATAATACGATTTACAATACGATTTACGATTTATAATACAATAAGGTAAGGTACGATTTTACAACGAGTATAAGACGAAAAAATTAAATACTTAATTCTACTTCGAGTAGCGTACCTTATAAAACTACGTAATCCCTTAACTAAAGAAATCTACTCTCTATTACGACCTATAGGTCTACTAGGAAAAATAAAATTCTAAGAATATCTTTAATTCGTTAACGATAGCGCTAGTTAACTCTTAGTAAACAATTAGATCGTCGTAAGCTCTACCTTAATCGTAACTTTCGTTTCCTATAGTTAAAGAAGATAAAGATTTAAATTCTAATAATACAAATCCTTCTAGCTACTATAGCGATATACTACTAGAAGAAGAAGCGGCTGCGACTTACGCTAAGCGACTACGTACTTATACCTTAAACGAGGAGTACTAGCTACCTCTTAAAGTACCTCTTCTAACGATTAGTAAGGAAGAATTAAACTTACGATTAGTTATCTATAATAAAGAGGATAATAACTAAGAATCCTACTTCTATAATACCTACGACGATTTTAAGTACTAGACTACTACGACTAAGGGTAAGATCGAAGATTAAAATATACGAAACTTCTATAACCTAAATAAACGAGTATACCGAGTTTATCGAAATCTAGCTAAAGACTATAACGCTCTCGCCTAGAAGAATAAGATTAAGAGAAATACTATTATAGAACTTAAAGACTAAGTAATAATCCTTTAAAACGTTAAATAACCTATTAAACTATATATTATCGAGAAGGTTATTACTATTATTAACGATACTATAGTCGCCGCTTAAAAGGCTTAATTTAATAAGTTCGAGTAATAGTATTAAGATTAGATAAAGAAGTATAATAACTAAGTCGTATAGGTAGTAAGCGAAGCTACGCGAATAGAAGCACGTATTCGTAATCTTACTAGCTAGATTAAGGAACTTAAACGTAGTCGCTCTATCTAATTTTAACCTTAGGATAGAATCCCTTCCTCGTACTAACTAGTACGATACCCTCTCGACCTAGCTAATAACGCCGGTACTCGAGTACTATCTTAAGGCGTTCTACCTTTCTTAAAAGGACTAGATCCGGCTCTTAATTAGAATAACGGTAGATTAAGGAGATATAAACTAGGTAATTAAACCTCTTCTTACCTATTAAGAGTAGGTAGTAACTAAGTATATATCCTCGACCCTTCGTTATTTAAAGGTAAACGAGAAAACTAGATTTAATAGCGACTATAGATAACTATAAAACTTAACTATACTTAAGGCGCTCTAGAAGAATAGAGCGAGTTCGTAGTAGTAGATTATATAGCTAGCTAAACTTAAGGTCTAGCTTTTAATATTCTTAAACCTAGACTTAAGTTAATCTATCTAAATACCTCGGTTTAGTATAAAAATACCTAGAACGTCTTCGCTACTTTAACGACTTACTTTAACGAACTAGATCGAAAGTAAAAGGCACTAACGATATATAAGAAGCTAAAGTAAGGCCTAAATAAAACGTTTATAGACTTCTATAGCCGATATAAGGCTTACGCCCTTATACTAAATAAGAATATAGAGTTTACTATACGAGAGCTAATTAATATACTTAACTCTCGTTTCTTTCGTACTCTTTAAATAAATATTAGTACTAACTATACTAGCGTAGCTTAAGTTTAATAGAAATACTAAAGACTAGAGATCTTATTCTTTAACCTAAACGACCGTAAGGCCTCGAAGGCTAACGTTAGTAGTATTAGTATTAAATCCTTAGCTCCTCGTTCTTTATAACAAACTAGTATTACGAGTTAATTATCGGTACTCTTCTTTAAGCTTAGTAGTACTTCCTTCGTCTTTTAAAAGTACTTTATACTACCTTCTATAAGTATTAATAGTAAGATCTCTCTCTTCTTTAAACTTCGAGGTATTCCTACTCTTAACTTAAACTAGCGTATCGAACTAGCTTAAAAGAATATCTACTTTAGCTATAAAAAGGTAGGCTACTATTTTAATAATCCTTAATACCTCGTTAAGTAGTAGTAAGATACTAATAAGGAACTTAATAACTTACGCTTAGCTAATATTTATATAGCCGAGGCTTAACTTAACGAAGAAGACGCTAAGGAAGAAGAGGAAGCCTAATATATATAGGAAGTAGACTTCGAGCGAGGCTTCGACTCTAAAGACTTATATAAGAACGAGAAGGGAAACTAGATATCCTAGTTTATAGCCTCGACCTAGGACCTATATAAGAAGAGTACGAAGAAGAAAGAGATACTTTTATTTAACTAATATCGATATCTAAGCTTGGTAAAGCGGCTTAAATCATTATTCCCTATACTATTACGTCTAGGTCGTTTCTACTAGCTAGCTATAAGGCCCTAGTAGACTCTAGTATAGTATCTTTCTTCGTATTCTAGTAACTAGCTTTATACCTAAAGTTACCTTATATTAGATTACTAGTTACTCGTAAAATAGTACTAGCGAACCTAGATCTAACTAAACGCCTAGCTATTACCTACTTTACTAAGTTTAAACTTATAGTAAAATAGTACTATAAAACGATTTACTATTATATTATACTACGTCTAAGCTATCCTATTATTCTTAAAAAGAATTAGCTACGAGATTATAAGGTATAAACTAATTAGGAAATAGATAAGTTAATCTTCTTACCTAAATACTATTAGAGTTATTTACTTACTCGCTTACCTTATATAGTCCGATTCTATAACGCTTAGAAGCACCCTATTAACTAGGTACTAAGAGAGGCTATAATTATAGACGATATTAAGATCGCTAGTATCGGTATTAAAGAATTCTACGATATTCTTAAAAATAGTAAAGGCGGTAAGGCTATAGTATTCTAGCCTACTAATTATCTACTAGATACCGCTATAGATAACGAGAATTACTATTTAAGGCTAAACGCTTTAAATATTTAGTCGCTTAAGGAATAAGACTTACGTATTATAGTCGTTAATCTAGAGGATCTTAATAAATTTATAAAGGATAAGGATACTATAGACCTATTAAAGATCTCTAATTACTATTAACTACTAACTAACCTCTTTTATCGATCGAACGTAAACGAGCTACTTTTATACTATAAGAGTATCGATTACAAGATTTAACTTATAGTAAAGGATAAGAATAAGCTACTATATAAGAGATTATATACTATAGCTAAAGAAGAGTTAAAAGCTATAAAGAAATACCTTAACGAGATATAAGTAAAAGGGTTTATACGCTTATTTAACTCGCTCGTCTTATTACTCGTTATCCTAGTTAAGAAACCTAGTAGCGGCCTACGATTCTATATTAATTATCGAGCTATTAACGCTATTACTATTAAGAATCGTTACTCTATCCCTTAAATAAGAGAGATAATAAATCGCTTATATAAGGCTAAGTTCTTCTTAAAGTTCGATATTATTATAGCCTTTAATAAACTACGTATCGTAAAAGGTTATAAGTAGAAAACCGTATTCGCTACTTAATTTAAATAGTTCGAATATCTAGTTATACCTTTTAGCTTATATAACGCACTTTTCTCCTTCTAGAGTTATATTAACGGTGCCCTTTAAGGTATCCTAGATAAATTTTATACGATCTACCTTAACGATATTCTAGTATTTAGTTAAACGCTAGAGGAATATAAGAAATACGTATTAGAGGTACTAACTCGTCTATAAACCACTAGGTTATATATTAACCTTAATAAATTAGAATTCTATATTTAATTAGTAAAATATCTCGGCCTTATTATTACTACTATCGATCTTAGAATAGATCTAGAGAAGGTAAAGACTATTTAGTAATAGGAATTACCTCGAAATATAAAAGACGTACTCTCTTTCCTTGACTTCGTTAACTTCTACTAAATATTCCTACTAGGGCTTAGTAGGCTTGTACTACCTTTAATCTAGCTTATAAGAACTAAGAACGTAGCTCTATTCGAGTAGAATAAGCTTATGTATAGTAGGGCCTTTAAAGCTATTAAAGTAGAGGTTATATTCGATCGCTTACTAAAGCACTTTAATCTCGATAAAGTAACTATAGTAGAAGTTAACGCGTTTAACTTTATAGTAGTAGGAGTTTTATCTTAGCTAAATACGAATAGTAATTTACGACTAGTAGCCTTCTTCTTAAAGAAGATAATACTAGCGGAATATAATTACGAGATCTACAATAAGGAACTTCTAGCGATCGTACGAGCCTTCGAGGAATAGTAACTAGAACTAGCTAGTACCGACCTTACTTATCCTATACGCGTTCTTACCGACTATAAAGGACTAGAATAGTATATAATAACGAAAGAGCTTAATCGTTAATAAGTATAATAGGCTAAATACCTCTTTAAGTTCTAGTTTAAGATTAAGTACCGACCTAGTAAGTAGAACGTAAAAGCCGATAGCCTTATATAAATCTTAGTTAATCTTTCGTAAGATAGTAATAAGCGCCTAAAATATTAACGATAACTAGTACTTAAACTCGCGAATTTAGATATAGGAGTATTTCTATCCTAATCGCTACTAAAGATTACCGAGATAGCTCTAGAACTAACGATCGTAGTTAAGTATAACTTAGTATAAGTACTACGTATTACCTATTTAAAAAACCTAGTTATAAAAGCTCTAGTTAATATAAAAGAAGAACGCCTAGAACTACCTTAAGCTAATCTCTTAATCTGAGAACTACTTTAGTTTAACTATATCTCTTTAGTAGACTATAAGGTAAAGAATAACGTCCTATACTATTATTATAAAGCCTAGGTACTAATCGATAAAGTAAAGTTACTAGTAGTTTAAAACGCTTATCGCTCTATATTAACTAGTTATCTAGGAACCTTAAAGACTTATAAGCTAGTTAGCTAATACTACTACTAGCTAGGAATACTAAATTATATTAAGCGTTATTATAAGTCGTATAAGATCTATTAACGAACTAAAGCCTTCTATAACGCTTACTTAAGAGGCCTTCTCTAGCTACCTACGCTCGATAAAGTATAGCGATATATCGTAGTCGACTTCGTAGTTATATTACCTCTTTCTAAAGAATATAAGAATATTATAGTAGTAACTAATTATCTTACTAAACTCCGCTACTATATACCTTACGCTAAGATTAACGCTATATTAATAGTAAAGCTATTTTAGTAATAGATCTTTAGACTATATAACCTACTCGACTTCGTTATATTAAATTATAGTTTATAGTTTATTAGTATTTTCTAGAAACGACTATACGCTTAATTAAGTACTAAGAGAAAGTTATCGACTACCTTTTATCTTAAATCTAATAGATAATCCGAAAACTTTAACTAAATTATAGAATAGTACTTACGAACGTACGTTAACTACTTCTAGAATAACTAGGTAGATTAGTTACTAATAGTAGAATTCGCTACGAATAACTACGTCTTCGATACTACTAAAGTTATATCTTTCTTCGTAATCTATAGCTACTACTTAAGATTATTAACCGTACCCTAGAACGACTTACCTAAACTTATAGGTCTAAGGAAGTTCGACGTAGCTGAGGTTAATAAGTTTATAGAGTAAATAATAACCCTCTATACCTATTTATAAGAGTAGATAACCTACGCCTAAGTATACTACGAGAAATACGCCGCTAAACGTACTCTATCTATCGATTATAAGAAAGGTAATAAGGTATAGTTAGACCTTTAAAACGTTAGAACGTAGAGGCCTACGAAGAAGCTAGACGATAAGAATATAAGGTCCTTTAAGGTAGTAGAAAGAATTAACTTACGCGCGTATAGATTAGCGCTATCTACGATAATACGTATTTATAACGTCTTTTATACGTCCCTTTTTAAACTATACTTAACGTTACTAGTATTAGGTTAAGTATAACCCCCTCTCCTATCGATTATCGTAGCTAATAATAATAGTTAAGAGGAGGAGTTATAAGAAGTTAAGAAGATATAAAACAGCTGTATTTTTCGTAAGAAGGCGCTATAATACTTAGTTAAATAAAAAGAATATAAGGCGAATTAATTATACTAGAAAGAAGTAGTAGGATCTTATAACGAGTTACTCCTTAAATATTATAAGAAGTACTTAACGCGCCCTAGCTTACTAAAGATCTACGAGTTAGATAAGATAAAGGATAGAGTTACGGAATTAAATCGTCTTTAAGAGGTGTAATAATAGGCTACTATAATCCTAGAAAGAGCTATAGAAACTTAATATACTATTTACGCTACTATAGTACTAAATAGAGGTACTATAAATAGATTTCTAGTACTTAACTACGGTTAGAGTCTATAGTAACTAATAAGATAGCTTCTTTAAACGGTTTACTACTATAGTTTAATAATAAACGAGTCTCGTATTAGCGTGCTATAAATAAACTAGCTTCGTAGGCGACTAGAAGGTATCGTAGATAGCCTTTAGCCGTCGGTATAAATAACTATTACCGCGCTTACCGCGTAGGTTAAATTTAGTACTTATATTTATAGAAGCAGTAGTACACTAGTTTAATAGTCGTAACTCCTATCGAAAACTAGTAGACTTTCCTACGCGAAAAGGTAGGTTAGTATAAGGATTAAGACGTACGCTCTTAATAGATTATACCTAGTTAATTTATAATACGCTATAGTTAAAGCTACTAATTTTATAATTTTACGTATTAGCTACTTTAATAGCTTTAACTTAACGGCTCTACTTCGAGAGTTAATTATAGGTAAAATAACCGCGAACGAGCACTTTATTACTCTTTATTATAAGCGTTTAGATTTTCTTTAACTTTAGAGCGATCGCGGACGACTAGCTTTTAAAAGAGGGGGTAATATTACGGTTACTACCTGAATATATAGGTATTTACGTATATTACCTACGACGTAGTTATCGTAACTCTATAGTTACGACCTACTATATAACTTTTTATTAATATAATTACGTTATAGCCTACGCACGCCTCGCCTCGTAATAAATATATAACTTAATAAAATAATTACTTTAGAGATTTTAACGAATAAGTTAAGTATTAAAACTAATAAGTATAGATAATATAAGACGAGTTATTAATTATTAACTTTATTATTAATCTAATAAAGCTTAACGTAAAGATTAAGCTAATAAAGTAGCTATAAGAGATTAAAGAAGTAATATAAGTTAATATAGATTTACGTATATATATAAAGATAGTAAAATACTTTAAATAAAATAACTTACCTTTAATAGATTATATTTAGCGTATAAATCCTATAAAATAAGTACTTAAACTTACTTAATCTTAATAAATAAATAGTAGTATAAGAAAAGACTTACTTAAATACTTTTATAGTATTTTAAAATTAAGTAAATAGTAAGAGTTTTCTTTAATATCTTATAAAACTCCGTAAAAGAGCTTAAAAAAGTAGAAAAGCTAGTATAAGTTAAAAAACGCTTACTTTAAATATAAAAAACTACGAAAATATTCTAGAAATATTAATTTATATAACTTATAGAAAATTATAAATAATATTACGGATAATCGAATAAGATATCACTAGTATATGCTCGTTATTATTATTCTTTATTAGCTTATAATTATATTATTATTCTATTATTAAAAATTACGAAATTCTATAAACTACTACCTTACTTTTAAGACTTTTAATTAGAAGTATTTTTAATATTAGTAGCTTTAGCTACTTTTATCTTAGCTTAAGTCTTCTTCTTAGTATTTACCTTATCTAACTTTATAATATATATTAGTATTTAGTTTTATAAATAACTATAAGGATCTTTATATACTCTTTTAAATTCTAAAAAGACTATAGTTAATTACGATTTTACTTTAAGTATAATTACTATATACTAGAGTTATTAACCTTTTAAATAATTCTATAAAGATTTCTATATACTACTATAGTTTATACTAGAATCTACTAAGATATATAATTTAAATAGTTTATTTTTAGTTTTATGTAAACGATACGCTTTTTTACTCGTATTTATTAACTTTCTCTTAGTATTTATTATAAAAGCCTTAACTTAAATTAATTTAGCTATTATAATATTCTATTTTATAATATTACTTTATTACTAGATAGAAAAGGATATAATATTACGTAGTAGCTTAGCCTTATTAGCCTATTAAAGCGGCCTTATTAGGTCTTTACTTCTAGCTAGTTTAATATAATTATACTTAGCTGATTTCACACGCTCTACATATAACTCAACCCCAATGACCGACTAGAATTCAGACAGGATCTTAGAGTCCCAGCCTGCTCGCTCGTATATCTAAGTCTCCTCCTGCAAACCGTTTAGCTCATACTCACTATTTATTCATTTATTTACGCGATCGTCCAGTCAATTCATTCATAGTCTGTCTCCACATACAGCTCGCCTCATTCATCTCACTCACCTCACTCACTCACTCACTCGATGTCTTCATCAAACGCATCGTGCGATCACAGACAAGGACAAGTACATAACCACTCCTCTCACTCCCCCCGAGCCGGGCTATGCTGTGCTGAACTGGCGTCTCCTCCTCCTCCTCCACATCACGTACTGCAGATCAATTCAATTGAAGTAAGCCAGCCTTTCCCCACGCCGCGAATGTGCATCCATCGCCAACTAACTTCGCCTCTCCATCGCCACGCCGGATCGCCAGCGCCAGCGCCAACTCCAAGACGCTAGGCTATACCTCAGTCTTCAAGGTGATTGCAGCTGTGGAATGGGGCACGCGAAGGGTCGAGATAGTATGGCATGATATGGTATGTATGGTACGATGACGATGTATCAAAGCCACGCGACGGGACGAGACGGGACAGGTGGCACAGGTGGTGTCGCGTGCACTCACTCACTCACTCACTCAGTATACGTTGAGGTTGAAGACCAGGTATAGATTAGGTAGGTAGACACCCGACGGTCGATAAGGCATCTGAATCCGAATCCGAATCCGACATGACAGAGACGGTCGAAGGGAAGGAACAGGAACAGGGCATATGGAATGTGGAATGTGGAAGGTCTGGAGTTCGATCTACCGGGTGAACCGGCGAGGTGGGGGTTGTGGTTATGGTGGGAAGGCTTGCGTGATCAATGATGAGGAGGACATGCGCTCGTGATCGGACGGTAAGGTAATTAGTGAAGATGCGTACGAACATCGAAGTTGAATGGTACTATGAGGCGAAAGACTGGTGATTAGCAGTGTTGCTCACTCTCGAGACCCAGTACCTGTCTCGAAACAATTATATAGTAAGCAAGGTCTCGTAGTCTTATGATACTTAATACTATACTAAAATTGCCTAATTAGGTAAAGCTCGTAGTGGAGGGGTAGCTATTAATCGTTATAGCTTATATATATAAACCTCGTCGTCGTTCTCGACCTAAAAGTAACGCAGCCTCCCCTAACTAAAGGACAATGTCATTTAGTAGCTGTAAAGCAATATAACCAGTTCGATGCTTATAATAGCTATATAAATTTAACTAAATCCGGTTGCTTCTTTACTATAATCTCGCTTCTAGTACTAGGCTGCTAGCTAACGCCTATTAGTACTTATCTTAACGCTACCAGCCTTATCTTAGCAACTATACCCCATTAGGGCTGTCTCGAGACTGTCTCGAGAGAGATAGCTTGCTATATAAGTGTCGTGACACTACGAGGTAGCGACAAGACAGTCTCGAGAGTGAGTAACACTGGTGATTGGCTTGCTTGATAGATGGGTCTCGTCTCGCGAGGCTTGGTATTATTCCATTCATGCCTTCATCCGAGCCTCACCCTCACAACCACGCACGGTCCGCACGTACTTCTACATCACTAATTGTTCCAATCTTCTTCAAGCCCTCCCGATCCAGTCACCAAGCCGCCTAATCGATCAATCAGCTCTTCGAGCTTCGACCACCTCACAAGAACAGGCTCATCGTCATCGTCAGTGGACTGCACAGCCTCTGTGGTCCGAACCGGCCTATCATGCATCTCCATCGCACCCTCGCCAGTATCAACAATTACCTCCATGAAGCTCGACTTGATCGATAGCGTCTTCTCGATCATGTCCGTGCACCAATCAAACATGTCTCTGAACAGAGTCCGTAAGGTGAATAGTCGCCAGTAGGAGCAAGAGAGTTTGCTGGTTCGGATGTCGAAGTTTACGGCCTGGAGAATGGGGTGGAGATGTTGTAGAGTGTCGACCATAGGCTCGAGTTTGGTAGTGTACTCGATTGCCAGTATGCGCATGTTCACACATAGGTCTAGCTCGTCGCGCGTGAGTTGATTTTTCGCGTCGAAGTGGGCATGGGCATGGTATTGCTCGAGGTGATCGACGGCATATGCAAAATCTTCGGCTAACTGGAGGGCTAGCCAGTATGTTCTTACTTTGTGACCGACCGATAGGCTATAGCAAGGGTTAACATGGATTAGATCTGAGTGTGCTGGTGGGAGACTTACTCGAAAACATCATCCATAAAGGTAGAAGCATTCTTCAGCTGGTTGAGAATGTTTTCTTGACCGGGTAGCACGCTCATATGCAAATTTGGCATTATATCATTTCCCAGCTTGCGGTTGTAAGCAAGCAATTCATAGGCCTTCTTTTTATGCTCTCTTGCTTTTTGTATCCCATCGACCATGGTTTCAGCCTTGCGGTAGAATAGAAATGGAGCCATTTTCGAGCAGATCTTTCTGTGTTCAGCATTAGATATGCGTAGTAGAGGCTCGTCTAAGTGGTCGAGAACGGTCGAGGGGCCAGAGGCGCAGTCGAAGAAGGACCGAAGTTGCGGATAGGGGAGGTGGCAGATGGCATCCTGGAATTGAGTGTTCCGAAGCCGATGCTTTCCGGCTATCCATAATGCCTCTGGAAGGTCAGGACCTCCGCAGTGTAGGAGTAGTCCCATGGCGAATAGAATGAAGACGAGAGGAGAGGCGAGAAGGAATAAGCAAGAGCAGGGATTACATCGAGGGGGTCGAACGCTAGTGCTCGGTGGTGGTCGTGTTCGCTTAGGGACAAACTTTGGTTGACGACCTTGCCCTTTGACCTGCTCTGGCTTGTGCTCTTTCCCTGCCAATGTCTTCCTGGACCTCGCTGCAGTCTGGCTGTCGGGTGATTGCACATGGGCGGAGGTGGCGGAGCAGGAATTGCCCTCTTCTTCGATGGGCAAGCTCTCCAACTTGACCAATCCATCAGAGGTGCAAACCAGCTTCTTCCCGATATCTGCCGCATCCTGGAACGGGACTCGGATTGTCTTGGTCTGATCTCTCTCTTTAATGACTGCGATGAAGGGCCCACTGAAATACTTGAAGCATGCTTGAACGATGTCCACCTTTCCGTAATCATCTGGAATGACGGAGACTGTTCGAGAAGGGAGGTCCGGGAAGGAGAGATCAAAGGAGACGCGAGCAAGCTCGGTGTTGTAACCATCTTGATCGTGAGTCAGCTGGATCTGGACCGGGGTCCTTCCATGTATCGACACGGTCTGGTTGAGGAGGTGCGTGAAGGGCACGCCATGGCCGATGCAGGTATTGCAGTTCTGGGTAGTGCAGGTGGTCGAATGAGCTGTTAGAGAGGCTGACCGAGCATTCTGAACCATGGTTGCTTGGGGCAGGTTGACACTACAGTCTGGCTGATAGATCAATCAAGTAGCTGACGGAGAAGTCTGGGTGTTCTTGAATGTTCGTGGAGATATGAGCTGGCAAGTGAATGTTCTGTCTATTAAGTATGAGAGTGATGGGAGCGCATGCTGTCTTTTGTGCAGCAAGGGCGTGTTCAGCACGTTCCACTTCCTCGCGCGCTCGAGCATGCCAGACTAAGGAGGATGAGTCGCATCGAGGCTGTGCTGAGCACAGTATCTCCTTACTCCGCTAGACTTTGTGTACATCTTGTCTGCCAGCATTGTCGACTGCTTCTTGTCTCAGACAGTGGACTAAGTACATGGGTAGGGGTCTTTCTTGTTTCAGACAGGGCAGTCGAGGTAACTAAGATCAGCAATGCTGGGAGACTAGGAGGTTGAGACGAGCATTCGATAGTAGGACAAAGGTGGTAGACTGGTTCGCATCATGGGTTGTTTGGTGAACGAGGAGGGTCCCGTTACGAGTACAAGCAACGATCGAACTCTCTCTCAAACGTCGCCTGCGCCACCAAGCCTGCCGTGAAGGCGAGATATGCTGCTCTTGGACACGTGTGAACAGCCGAAAAGACTGTTAGGTTAGCTAAGTGCACCACATATGGACAGCTGCTAGATCACGAGGTATGCCATGTGCAGTACTTCTGAGTAGTCACAGGCACGACATGTTATTTAGGTTGGCGCCGATGGCGGCGAAAAGGCCAATCGCGTATCCCCGTCCCGTACAAAAATGGACATTTAGTCTTTGACGCTAATGACACGCGTTAATTTAATAATCTATCTTTAACCCTCTACTATTAACTAATATACATCGGCGTTACCCTTTGAATACCTTCAGCCTTTTCGGTATAAAATCGCATCGAGTACGTCGAGGTAAACGCCTTAGTTATTACGGATATTACGGACTTTACGGACCTTAGTTTAAAAAAAAATTATCGGATTTTAAATATCGAAAAAATCGAAAATAATTTTTAAACTTTGAATTTTTAGCGCCGGGTAGTAAACTTTAATTATAGAACTCTCTCTATCTTTATTATTAATATTTATTTATCTACTTTAGAGTTTATATTCGAATTCTACGTAAAAATCTATATATAGAAGATCGCTATTATATATACTAGTAGTAGTAGTAGTAAAGGCCTTAAAGGTTTTTTTTAAAAAAAATTATAAGGAAGGTTAAGCGAATAATTCTCGCGACGCGAAAACCTCGCGTTAATCCGTAATATTTAGGGACTTCGATAAGTAGACGACTAAGTTCGTAATATCGCTCGACGCGGCGTTAACGCGATCGATCCCGCCTTAGGGCTTCGCCGATGTAATTATAATTAACGATTTATTATCGTATAGTTATTATCGGCTTAAGTAGCTCTATCGAACGATACCGATATTACTAGAATTATACTAGAGTTCGAATTATAGTAGTAGTATAAACGCGTTATTAAGAATCTTAATATACTAAACGCGTTTAAATACTCGACTATAGTACCTTTAGTAGCTAAGGTTACCTAGTAGTAATACTAATTGTATATTAGGTTACTATTACTTAATTAGTAGCCTTTAATAGATAATAGCTACCGGCCTTAGTCCCTTCGTAACTAGGCGTATACGTTATTATCGCTTATTAAGCTATTCTTACTATTCTTTTAGCCGATCCTTAAACTACTATTATAGTATACTAATATTACTACTTAAAGAAAAGCTACTATATAAGACCTTTAGAAACTAGTTATAGAGGTTAAACTATATTACTAGCTTACTTATCGTCTTAAGATAGGCTTTTATAAAGGTTCTTAAGTTAAGATATAAGATTTCTAGTCTACTAATACTAAGGAAGTAGTATAGCTTAGCTACTAGCGGTTTAGAGCTATTAAACGGTTTATTAGCCTAAATAATTAGCTAGAGAGTAAAGTAAGAGTAAACTCGAATACCTAGTAGTATTAGAAGGTATAATACGCGATAAACGCTATTCGCGATCGATTTTAGTAAGTACTAGTTCTTTTAAGTTATATATATTAACGAGAGTATAATTAAGTTCTACGATTATAATATTTACGCTACTAAGCTATTATATAAGCTAGTAAAGTAAAGCTTTATCTACTATACTCTAGTAAGTCTCGGTAGTCTCGTATACGATTTTAAGCTATTCTCGTTCTAAAACGGCTTAGAGAGAGTATTAAAAGGTATTAGTATTTATATCTTTATAAGATCTAGTTAATAGCGTAAGAAAGGTACTATAGGTACTATAGTAGATAATATTTACCTTATATTACTAAAATTAATAGTATATATATTTTATAAGCGAGTTATAGCTACTTAGCGTAGCTAGTTATTTATCTATACGGTTAATAACCTCTTCGGCGATATATATCTTACTCGCGTACTACTATTATATTATACGCTAGCCTAATTACAGCCAGGTAAACCAGATAAATAAGGCCGTCGAGCGGCTAGTACGACTAATAAACTAATTAGAAGGAATATTCCCTAAACCGAGCCTAATAAGGTAGGAGGCCTCTATCTCTACGGCCTTTATCTTAGCTAAGGATAGAGACACCTAGTATAGAGTACGTATAGGATATATACTACTTCGAGTATAGCTACTTATTTAGATAGACTCTTTATAGTTAACTTATATTATACACTTACTCTTACTAGTCCTAGCTAGTTTCTAGATCTATATTATTACCCTCTACTATACACTACCCTATACCTTATAATAGCTAATACCTACCTAAAGTACCTCTAAGGCTCTAACTATCCTTATATAGTTAGTCTTAAGGAGTACCTCTAATATATTAATTAGTATTAGTATCTATACTACTTTTAAAATAAATATACCTAGCGTACTACTAATATTATACGCGATTAAGTATAGGTTTTTAGAGTTACTCTCGCTTAATACGATTACGAGCGTTATTACTAACGATATTATAAACTTAATACTATAGTATAATAGCCTACGAGATAAGTAGGTATTATTTATTACTATAATATACCGCTCTTAATAAGTACTAGCTGTATAGTATAAGAGTAAGTACGTATACGATACTCGAACTACTCTAAGCGACTTCGCTACTATTTATATCTAGTAGCTAACCGTTATAGTAAACTATAACGATCGAATAAACGCGATAGATAATAGTAACTATCTTCGAGTAATAACTATTATTAGAATAGCCTATTAAGTTAAGTAAACGAAGAAAATAATTAAATTCCTTATCGATTTATACTAAGTAAATATATACCTTATATAAAGAAGGACTTATAATCTAATAAGCTATAACTATTAAGCGTATAAGGTATTTATTTAAGAACTTATTAACGAGCTACTATATATTACTAAAGATCCCTATATACTAATTTAATAGTAGAAACGCAAGTATTATATATAAAAAGGCTACTAAACTCGAGGGTATACTAGGCGTTAGCTACTATAAGAAGTTACTAACTACGTAACGAGGTTTTATACTAGTAAGACTTATAACTATTATAAATAATATAAGAAGGTATTATACGTAAAGAAAGGTTACTAGATAGCTTATTATAAGGCTAAATACCTTCCTCTACGGCTAGAGGAGGATAGGTAGCCCTAGAGGTAGTAGTAGAGGTAGTAGGCTATTTAGTATAAGAATATAATACTACGAGTTATCTATATTAATTTATAAATAGTAATAGTTATCGACGTATACGAGAAATCCTCTCTTAAGTAGTAGTATCTTATAATCTCTATTTATATAGGCGTTTTAGGTGAGTATACAGTAGTAAGAGCTTGTCTTAGCGGAGTGGGGAAAATGTCCATTTTTATACGGGACGGGGATAGGCAAGTGCGCTAAACTTCGGTTAATGCCTTGCGGCCCTACACCTCTTTACGACTGAGCGCAATATAATTGTTATCAACAGCTATTATCTATGCATATTCAGCACCAGTCGTGCAGAAGAGTCGCGTACAGCTCATCAATCAGGCCGCCCGATACTAGTAGCCGGAGTGGCCTGGATAGAGTCCGATAGAACTGGGATTCCTCCTCATATCTCCGATCTCATCTGACCTGCCTTCTCCTCCCTCTTCCCATCGCGGTTGGCCATGAACCTTAAATTCTCTTTCTTTCTTCTCCTTCTCGCAGATCCAATGCGCGCCCAGTATGAATGTGTCTCGAGTCAGATGACTGCTTCACGCAAGCCCCCGGAGTAGGTGGTATATGCTGCCGTGACAGTCTACCAAATCTTATGAAGCTCAGAGCAACTAATGTTCTCGGTGTGGATGATCACCAGCCGCTCAGCCCACCAACTCAGCTTCGAACGGCTCATCCCAGACCCAAGTCCCGATGACGCTGCAGTGGTACAGGAAATGAGTGGTTGTGCGTTTCCCTGAGTGGTGAAGAGCCAGGTCGAGTGTGTGCAATACGCATAACGCCGTCTCACCGGTCGACCAAACGACAAAGTCCACTACGACAATTGCCCTTGTTGTTTCGAGAACTTCTGTACGCTACGATCCCGGTGTAGTTGACGCTGGTCCTTGCAAAGAGAAGATCACGAGGTTTCAGTCAACCTTACCACCTCATTGAGCTGATCTACTCGTGGCGACCAGAACACCTCAATAGGCTGACCTGTACTGATGGACAGGTCAATCCGACTGGCTGTATTCGGTTGGCCAGTGAATTGGATCCCGTTGACCAGACTAGAATCTATTTCCAGGCCCGGCTCGGTCATAGGCTGCGTTGTCTGAAGTACCACATCTCAATCTTTACTGGAGTGTTTTAGATGGTGGACCAGGGGAATCTTTTCGTGGCATGCCAGTAAGCTACGTATGCGTCGCTCACACTCGCAATGCCTGCCGACTTTCTTGGTGATGTTTGTGCTAGTGGAGACTTCACGCGAGACTGATTCATTCAAGTCACAAGAGACATCGAATCTCTTATCCGCCCTCCATGCAGCGAACCCTGTTCTTTCCGAACTCTCTGGCGATCGCCGAAGACACCATGCAGCCGAATTGAGCGTTGCGCCTGGAAGAGCTCGAAGGATAGATTTGGTGGTCTGCAGTCCGAAATGCCCGACTTTGTGAAGAGCCTAGAACATATACTCTCCACATATCACAGTGGCGAAGCGGGAAGGGATACAGAGATGGCGACTCAGCAACACAATTCTCAATTCGGCAGAATACCTCTGACACCCGAAAGCTCGTTGCCCGAGCGCGACTCGAACACCATCTTTGACCTCGATTTCGAAGACATCGACTGGTCTTATTGGGATAGCATGGGTAATACGGTAGCATACGACTCCGGCTAAGCTCGAAATCGTAGACGTCGATTGTCTCTGCTGTTGTGAGCGATCTCCACTGCACTGCATTGTCATGTCCAACCCAGCACATAGTATTGCCTTGAACGAGCAACCAGGGCTGCAACGAAGTGGCTACGACTTGCATTGTGGCTCTTTACAATGATGCGGGATGCATCTCGAACACACCTATTCCTATTAAAGTCCAGCTTCACTTCCATAATCATGCTAATAGTCGCTCACTGGTCGAGTGTCAGACAAATCAAGTAAACGATATAGACCAAGAGTCCACCCTGCGACAAGTCGTGAGGCGAGGAATGTTGAGCGAAGACCATGATCAACATATAAGCCATTTCCGTAGTGCCAATGAATATATAAGAAAGGAGGAGATGAAGAGTTTTTCGTGATGGTCTTGGAGTATAGTAGTCAGGAAATGACCCATCACTTTCATGATGAAAAGGTTTCGATCTCGAAGGGATGCGTACCTCAATCGTAAGCCGCGGAGAAAAGGTAGGTAGTCATAAAGACGTCCTGTTGGCGAAGCTGTCGGTAAATCTCAAGAAAAAAGGAAAGTCTTGCTCTTTCTTCTGATCGTCTTTGTAGAGCTACGTATCTATGGTCCTTACTTACTTAGTCGTAGATGCAGCTACCGTAGTTTACCGTATTATTCTTGTCGATATAGAACAGCCGGCTCGCTTCGACGCCTTGACCTTCATTTCCACTGTGAAGAATCGTCACGACTGTCTTTGGTCTGGAAGACCTGGCACCTACTAGTATCGCCGATAAAATCTCGTCGAATGTCCCAGTTCAGTTTCGACGTCGTCATCGCGGAGAACACAGCTTTCGCGACCACGATTTCGCCCGTAGGCCCCGACCAAAGGACCCTCAACTCCGTCTTGCTCGCTCGCACGGCAGAGATCTCGGAGTCTTTGGCTGCGCTCTCCGGACCGGCCACGATACTGACGCGCCATTCCTCGATTCGGTCGTTAGCGAGTCGAACAGCTATTAGTACTGCGCCGCTCGGTGTGATCCACCATAGAAGTGTTGCTGTCTCGTTACCCTGCACGGCCAGCGACGAGATCGTGGATGCGGTGACGCCGTCCACGCCTTCATCGTAGAAGCCGTAGACGAATCCGTATAGGCGATCGTTATATATCGATTCTCCTTGGACGCGGCCGCTCGGTGTGATCCAGAGGACGTCTATAGCGGCAGTTCCGTTGCTCAGCGTTGCACTTAGGATGCTGGAGTCTTCAATACCGGGTCCCATGTCGCTGTAGACGAGATAGCTGAGCTGGATTCACTCCGTTCCTCCGGTCTTGCAGTGAACGACGCTTTGAGCAGTTGGCCTTTCTCGCCAACCCACCAGAGGTCGATGCATCCTTTGCGGGCGAGCGCCACGAGAGAGCCGCCGGTTTTTGTGCTTACCATCCGTGGCGATTAGAATGGGAAGTCTTCATCTACTTCGTAGGCGCGTGGATCTGGGGATGCTTGCGGGTCTGTATTGAGGTATTTCCTTGCTTTGATGGACCCGTCGTTAGCGACCTAGAAGAACATTTCGTGGTCTTTGTCCAGGGATACTACGGCGAAGCTTAAGCTGGTTTCTACGTTCTTTACATCTGCGATGGTCGAGGATGTCAGGTCGCCCGGCCGGGCACGCTGTACCTTCCCCTTCTCAGGTGACCAGATTGATGGTGAGATATCCTTTTACGCGCTGTGTGTGACGAACAATTGTGCCGTATTCGGAACCGCAGCGAAAATGGGATTGGGCCAGAATGACTAAGGATTCGGATCTTAAGCTCGTCGGGTACAATGTAATCTACCGTTGTGCTGATACCTTACACGGCAGTTCCTCCTCGTTTCCGACCGACCATTGACCTGGCGACAATCGTAAGTCGTGCTTTTGATTTGTGTTCTCCTTTCAGATCTGGTGAGATGAACTTGACCAGTTCTTGTGCTTGGTCCACCAGTCTAGAATCAAGTGACGTTTGTCCTAAATGAACCACGATCGAGACTTAAGAGATACCCTAGAGAGGCACCTAGGACACAACGAGCTCATTGTTCTTGACCTTAACTGTAATGTTCGGCTGTAGTAACCTAGCATGAGCTACAGAAAGCTTCTATGGAAGACCTTCCTTAGCTTGGCTCGAAGCTTTGTCGATGATAGATAGAGTGACAGTAGCTGAGATAGGAGGCTCAATGTTTTCGATTACGTATAAGCCAGAGATATGCCTGTCGAGGTTCGTATATACCATATCCTTAACCTCGGTTCGCTTGCGGTATTTAAAGGTCGCCCGAATAATAGTGTTCTCCGGCCGTAGGAAAGCGCTAGTGATCTGCAGCACCATTCTTGACGATTCAGGATCGAAGTAAGACTTAGTATCGACGATCGAGATAACCGGCAAGTGGTCGAATAACACTTTGCCCACTATAAACACTTCCGACTGTACCCTTTGTAACGATAGCGTCGTAAATAGTAATCTCGATCTCCTCTCCTTACTGGACACTGGTCGGCGACGAGAGTGAGACTGCTCGAGTTGGTGGCGCTGCGTTCTCGGGGAGGCAAGTACCAGGGGCGAGCCACAACTCCTTCTTCTAGATGATATAGATAGCCGGATTAGACTGGGTTAATGCTAGCTGCTATTGTGCTTTGATCATCCCATCTTCCATGAAACTATATAACTCCGCTGGGCGATTGCTTATTGGGACCTCGTCTTGGCTTAGTACCTAGATCGAGTCTCTGGCCGAAGAGCTATTACTGGCAATATGTTGTATCCATGCTCTTGCGGAGTTTACGGCCTCTAAACCTGGGAATTGAGCTGGCGCCACGAAGTATACGGCTTGCTTAAACTGTTGTGGAGTATCTGCGGTGTTCGAATATCGTGTATTCAGCAGCGAGAGGCTGTTTTCATCGGTGCCAGCTGCAGTAATGCGGACATATATTATTGTAGTTTCAGCTGTCATTAATCGAAGTAGAGCTTTGTCCGTATCGGTGTCGTCAAACCGAACGGAGATGTTGGTCGGAGGTTTTAGGAATGGTGTATGATCTGCGTTACCGGATGAACTCCAGTCTTTTGCCTGTAGAGGCGTAACTCTAGGCCTAAAGATCCTCTCCTTAAGCTTCTAGAGCTCAGCCGTAATCCCTTTCTTGCGTCGCTTTGTCCTTAAGTATAGATATGCGACCGTTATTACTTATACGATCTTTGAACTGAGCATCGTTAATAACAATTTAAGCTGTCGTTTGAACGCGAACTCTAGACACGACAGCTGATGTCTGGTTGACGTTAATGCCTGTTGCAATTCGATGGGAAAGGAGAAATCCTCGTTGAAACTGTAAGACAGCTTCCACTGTATATTTTGCGGCTTGTTAGGTTTTGATTATAGAACTTCCCGGGACGGTATCGCTCTAGTTACACCCTACAACAGGATCTCTCGGCTCGTCCTTCGTTAGATTAACTCGGGGTCGACCTTTTATGACTATGGATTCTCTGAGATTTCTCTTCTCCTCCTCGATCGCCTTTTTTATCTTCTTAAGCTGCTCCTCTAATTCGCGACGTTTTCTCTCGAGCTCTTTCTCGATCTTATCGAAGAATTTTTCTAATACTGCTATGAGGCCCCCAACGCCAGCGATCACAGCCAGAGCGACAGCGATGACGAACAAGGCATCGCCTAGCAACTCAAGAATGCCTGTTACGCCTCCCGCGGCGCTTGCAGCACCCGCAGCACCGGCCGCAGCTCCTCCAGCGTTGCCGTTGCCTTTGGCATCCTTAAAGTCCTTCTCAGTCAGGTTCTTAGCCCGATTCGATACTCGCTTGTCCTTGCTTCCACGACACAATAGCGATTTAATCACTTCCTTACCACATTCTTTGATTCCCTTAATAGCAGTGATGTTGACCAGGTTTTCTAGGTCCTTCAGAAGTTGTTCAGCCACTGTCACAACATTACTTGAGAACCATTCCCATAATGCTTTCCAAATCCCATCCTTTAACGCGTTCTTCGGATCGATTATTAGAACAATGGCCTTCATGGGAATAGTCAAGAAAGGAGCTTGGTTTCCGATTTTAACTGCAACCGTGTAATGCCATTTCAGTTGCAAGACTATCTTTCCGTTCTTCATTATACTTTTGCGCTTGCCCATTAACCTATTCTTCTTCTTGTCTACGTCCGGATCCGTAGGTAGTTTAGATGATAAGTTAGGGGAATTATCTTCCGGTATTGCAAGCTCAAACTTGTACGTGGCTTTAACGAACGTGTCCAGGGCAAGGTCGACACTGGCTCCGCAATCTTTGCTTACCTTTTCCGTTCCTTCTTCGATTAATTCGTCAATACCAGCGAAGTCGGTCAAGCCATCGTCGATATGCCAACCCTTAAATGAGAAACAGCCGTTTCTATAGGTGAGTTCGATCGTAGGTAGGCGTGGTACTTTGTCCTTTACATATTCGAACTCGATCTTGCCATCGAAATACTTCTTGGTGGGAGTATAGTCAAGGGACAAGTTGACTGGGTCAGCACCGAAGAATGAAATACCAGCTTCAACCTTGATCACCGTGCCTCCACCAGTCCTGCCGATGGACAGCAACGGACCCAGAGCTCGTTCTTTATCGGTTGGTTTGTATCCTTTCAACTTTACAATCTCAAGGTCGATGTCGCTCTTGCACATCGCATCGAAGCTGATTCCGTATTCATCACGAGCCTTCGTGATGTTCATGCTGAGGTCGAATGGAGTGTCGAAGAGGTACACCGACGCAGCGAGGGGAAAGCCCGGATTGTATGTGGTTTTCAAGTACCCGAAGCTCTCTGCACCTGAAACGTATAATATCGTCGCGCTCTCGAATCTGAATGAAGAAGCATCTGATAGCCAGGCTACATTCTTTCCGGCACCTGGCTGGACAACCTTGGAAGAAAAATCCTCCACACCTATGGATGCACTTGTGGTTTGAGCATTCGTCAGCATAACAGCGCGTGGCTGCCCTTGAGAAAAGAGAACGCCTCCAGTCAGATTCTGTTCCTCTTTCGTGGATCCTCTAGGTCTTACTTGACCTGAGATTGCATAGCTCGCGACTTTGTTCACAATTTCACCAGAGATGGACAGCTTGGTGAGCTCGACATTGAACATGCCCTTTAGAGGTTCCGCTATAGATCCAGTAGCCGTCATTTGAGCACCCAACATGAACCATGTCCGGGCTGTGGTGACATGATATTCTGCTTCCACAGTGATGGGTTTGCTCAAATCGATCTGCAACTTCGCGACGAGGTCAACCTGCTTCGATTGTCCTTTATTTCCATTCTCAGGGGTCGCTTTGACCTCGGGCTTGTAAGAGCTATAGCCGCTGATGACGATGTACCGCTAAGGAGTTTCAACCCTTGTACATCGACCAAGTACTCGGTCCTTGCAGGTTACTTCATCACACATGCAAACAATGTACTTTGGTGCTTGCTATCAGTCTCTGCAGATCCTGCTAGCGCAGATGAGATCGCCTTATCTGAGCCCAATGATATCTGGGCAAAGAACCAAGCGCCAGGATTCAGCGTTGTCTTCGTTTCATCTTGCAGTTTTGGTATTTCCACAGCGTCACTCATTGTAGCACCCGATGAGTCTATCGTTTGCTGTTGATCGGCAGATGTTTTTACCAGATCGCCAGCTTGTTCTTCTTCCATGTCAACAACTCTTTGACTATTTGCCAGCTGTTCCTTGCTTTTGTCGACAGCTGCAGTAAGGTCGCTTCTTAGTTGAGCGAGCGTGGGTTCGTAAGTCAGAACCTGTAATGCTATTCGATTGGTACTGAAACTACTCGATACATCATCAGTGGATGTCTGGGCTTGGCCCTAAATACTTTCGAGGTTCGGCGCAGCAACAGAGAAAAAGAATGCACGCTTGTTGGGCGTCTCAGGGTCTTTTCTGCTCAGCAGGACACCCCACCCAACGTTTGCAATCTTGCCCGCAAGGATGTAACGAGTGTCCGTGAAATCTGCGAAGAGCAATGCAGTATCAGCAACTAACAACGTATTAGTCTCAGGAATCAGAGCAGACCATTGTTGTTTCGTTCCAGGGCAAATGTCCTCGCCCAAAGACTAAAGGTTCGAGTCCGCTCCTGTCGTTTTGATCAGCTTTGCTACGAGCACTTTGTTAGATTTGGGACTGATGTCCAACGTCGCCTGCACTTTGGTGCAGCAGCTGAAGCTGACTTGTCCTCGAAGGTGTATCGTGTAGTTGTACTTTTGCTAACCATCCATATCAACGCGTAAGAATCCTCCGAGCTCATCCACTATGAAATCAATGCCCGCATTTTGGACATTCCACAAGTCAGTCCCATACACCAATGTTTGAACAACTTTTTTGTAGCTGAAGACAAATTGGATATAGCGTAAGCCTACCTGTGTAGGCACTTTCGGCTCTTCAGGGTATTTGAAATCCGCAGAGGTGTCTAAGAACTTGTTCGTGACGTCGGACAGCTGAATGTTGCTCTTGTTACTATCGTCCGAAGCGCCACAAGCCATGCCTGCTTTGGAACCATACTGTTCTGCGAAGATAGCTTCACCTTTCTTGTTCCTCAAAAAAGCTACATCGATGGCTTGTCCAGCGATTGTAAATCGACCAAGAAGGCTTGCGCGGAGACCTTTTTCCTTTTGGTAATTCAGGTCCAACAGAAGAAAATCCAGGTCCAGTGATGGCTGGTCCAAAATCCTAAATCTTCCAGATGTTTGCACTCGCAATTCATACAAGCTCAGTATCATCTTCCGCTTTGACTTTTGTGTTCCTGATACGGCGCCGTTAGCTTCTTGAGTAATGGAAATGATCGTACTTCCAGAACTGACTGATAGCGCATTTTAGCGTGGTTATCTCAAGATCCTAAAACGCAGCAGAACCTGGTGGTTTCTTATAGGTAATGTCTCCAACCTTTGCTCTAAACAAGCTGAGAATATTGCTCAGTCTCATGGAATCCTTGTCGAGCCCTTTCAGCTCGAGCGACCCAGTTTGCTTAGCATTGTTTTGCTGAGCAACATAGCTAAATGAGATTTGGATTCTCTTTCATCTAAATAGAACTGTTCCGGTCACAGCGAACACATTTGCGATCACTTCTCCGGACGTAGTCTTAGTGCCTGTTGGATCTGAATCATCCTGTTTGTCCTTTGAGATCTCGATCACGCTTCCATCAGGCTGTCGTGCGGAGGGTGTATAACTTTGTGCTTCTGCAGCACTGCGGTTGGTCAACACGATCTAAGTGGAACTTGTGGTTTCGGCGGGCAGTTAGGTTTTCGATTTTGCGGTCTGCGGTTGTGAAACTGTTGCGCCTATGCTACTTTAAGCAGCAGTCGCTACCTTTTGCTCTTTGCTAAGCTTTCTGGCACGCTACAGTCAACGTCGATAATTATCCGGATTACCTGCGTTCCTCACCAAAACACACAATCTTCAAACGTCTATACAACTCTCTTCGCTGGTCCGACCTAATTGCTTTATTGTATATATATTCACCAGTAGACGCTCTTTACTTTAGTATTAATTTATCTCTTTCTTTTGTAGAATTTAAGCATGCTAGGCACGATTAAAAATAGGTACCTGCTTAATTAGTGCTTCTAAGTATAGATCCTCCTACCTTCGGCTCTTCTACTCTACTTAAATTAACGAGTATTAGGAAAAAAATGATTAAAGTAGTACTATCGGATAGAGAAGTAGTAGCTTTTTAACTAAAATTTCGTAAAAAATTAGTATTAGTACTTAACCTACGTAGATATCTTCGATTAAAGATTGTGTATTTTAGTAAGGAAGTATGCGAATCCGGATAATTATCGGTGGTTGCTGTAAGTTAATAAGAAACTTTTAGCGATTAAAGCTTTAAATTAGTACTACTTTACACACCTTCGAAATCGACTTTAAGACCGTTACTAAGGTTAATATTAACTACCTTAACTGTATTATCCTTAGTGTTTATAGTAATTTTAGCAACGTTTACGTTTAAGCCTTCTACAATACCGAATAGCTCGCTAACTAAATTAGCTAGAAGAACTGCTCGAAGTAAGTCCCTAACGCTCGTACGTTATAGTAGTACTAGGTAGTAGTACTATAACTAGCGTACTATAGTACGTAGTAGTACTATACTACTAGCTAAAATCTATAGTAGTACTATAGTACTATAAATATAAAGTCGCTATCGCTTTATAATAAGTAGGACTAGGCTAATTTAAGCGTAGAATTATTATATTTATCTCTTTAATATACGGTAAGTACTCGGTACTTTTTTCTTATAATCTCTTATAACCTTATTATTAAGATAAATTATAGCCGTCTAAAATAGCTAATAACTCGAAGAGAATACGCGTAGTTAGCCTACTTAAGCTACTAATAGAGTAGAAGTATAGAGGGAAGGTATACGTTTATAGTAACCTTACTAGTATTAATAAATTAAGAAGTACCTTATTATAGTAGAATTATAGTAAGAAGTACGCTCTAGTTAATAAGTATAGTACTACTACTAGCTAGCTCTATAGTTATAAAGGCTACGATAGTCGCTTTCTTATAGTAAAGAAAACCGGTATATATATAGCTTAAAGGTATATATAATTAGTATATAATTTCGCTAAGAAAAGATCGATTAAGAAAAGTATATTACTTAAGAGTAGTTAGTAAAGTTTAAAGGCTAGTAATAGCGTAGTTAGTACTTATAAGACGTTATTTTATAATATAGATAAGAGAAAGATTTAAGTATAACTACTACGGCTATATATAATTAACTACGATCTATTCATAAGGATTAATACTATAGAATTTTAAGATCTTATAAGATTATTAAATCTATAAATAAGTAAGATAATATTATTAAGACGAACGCTACGTTATTATATATTAGAGGGATTTAACGTTAAAAAGGCTAAAGTTAAGGTATTTCTTACGTAAGTTAAGTCGAAGATTTATCTCTCTTTTAATATATAGTCGTTACTAAATCGATTTATAGTATTTAGTATAGTTACGTACTTTGTACGTAAGATAAAGGTAAGAATAAGATTTTATATCGTAACTAAGCTGTCTTACTTAATTTAAAGAGGATAAAGAATAGGTATAGTACTATTAAGATAGCGAAGGAGATTATTAATCTCATATTAGATTATAAAATAGATTAGTGACTAGGTTACTTTTAAAGTAATAATCTATTAGTTAACGATAATACTATAAAGAACGTACTTTAAGTATTAAAACCGACTTACTAGTACTAGAACGAACGTTAAAGTTATTATATTAGTTATATTATTAACCTTATAGTAAGGGATTTAATCTTTAGTATAGACGTTAACGTATTTTATAATTAAGTCGTCGGCTAGTTAAATACTTAGCTCCGGCGTAGTAAAGAGTTAATAAAGCGTATATAAGACGTTTAAAGGTTAAGAGGAGCTATTAAAAAGCTATATAATCTAGTTAAAGCTATTTATATTAGTTTATAAAGGAATAAGCCATTTAAGAAGATAATAATAGGTAATAAAACCGTTAATAGTAAGTTTATTCGTAGTAGTAGTATGTAGTTATATAAAATTATTAAGTTCGTAGTATTATTATCTTTTTAGTAGCTATAGGATTTAGGTATTACTTACCTTATTAGGCTTAGCGTTAGGGTCTACTAAGCCTAATTAAGTAAGGCTCTTAAAGTTTATAGAACTATAGCCGCTATAAGATAATAATACTAGGTAGTTATTATATTATACTTTTATTAAACGAGCTATATTAATTAAGCTACGACTTAAAATCTTCTTATTTATATACTATAGTACCTTCTAGATTAAACTACTTACTCTAAACGACTAGGCGATACTTAAGTAGCTTATAATTATCCTTTAGCTATTTTACGCTACTACTAAAGACTTATAATTATCTATAACTAAAGGCTATTATAATTCTATTTAAGAATAGATATTAACGATTAAATACCTTTATAAATTTATAAGAGAGAAGGTAAAAGAGTTTTAGAAAAGCTATAATAGTAAATATTTAATAACTATTATAGTCTAAAACTACTAGTAAAAGCTTAATATCTACTAGTAAGCTAGTAATAAGGTAAAGATAATATACGTAGTAGTAACTCTACTAGTACTATATAGTTATAAGGTATACTTTAATTATAATTAGTAGAAGTTAAAGATCGATAATATAATTATAACTATTTATTAATATTAGTAAGAGTACTATATATTATAATAAGGTACGTTAAATAAGTAATTATAACTAAAGTACTAATACTATACGAGATTATACTTAAAAGAGGTATTACCTCCGGTAAGTAAACGTATAAAGACCCGTTTATAAATTATATTTATAGGGTAGTAAAGACTAGTAAGGTTAACGTCTTAAATTAGTAGCTATAATCTAGGCTTATTAAGCTATAATAAATAGCTATTAATATTATTTTAATACTAGTAATATTAGCCGAGATTAAACGCGTTTTTTCCTTTACTAAGAAGCTTATTACGTTTAAGTATAATACCCTTACTACCGAGTCTCTTAAGAAGTACGAACTCCTACGTAATTAGTAGCGAGGTAATATAATATCGTAGCGATAAGACGACGGAACGCTCGTAGAAATAGATAATAGCGACAGCGATAGCGAAGTTAGCGACGACGAGGTCTAGCGTTATAGTACTACTAGCAGTACTGTAGCCTAGTACTGCGTTATAGGGATCGTATAGAGAACTTAACGAGATTATTGTTGCTATTGTACTCGAGCTCGCAATAAAGTTTTCGATTATATATCTTTGCTTGTATTATAAACGAGTACCTAGCTTTACTAGTGTTGCCTAGATAGTTCTTTACCATCCACTAGAGGTTGGTTTCAAGCTTCTTAAATCTGAGTGGACCTATCTCTAAGATCTCGAGGGACAATAACACCCTAAGACCAAGCAGTGAAAGCGATCTCGGTGCGTCTAAAGGACAACCCATCTGGATTTCGAACGACTTCACTTTGGTCGCAAGTAAAGTCCCAAGGTAAGACACTTCAGTAAAATCAAGGCTCATGTTGTCGAATGAATCCATAAGCTTCTTCACAGAAGGCCATTTTGCGGTTGAACTCGTAAGACCCCAGGATATGCTCTTTGTGGCAATTGAAAATTAACGATTAGATTTTAACTGAGGCTTGGAAAGACTATTATGCCCGAGCCAGACGCCGCGAGTCCTGAGCCGATCGTACTACTTACCTCAAGTCGGGCCTCTCGAACTGTCAATACGTCTTTTATCAATGTCAGCTCATCGATGATTATCGCAATAGACCAGTCAATGAATCTCATTCTCGGAGTGGTACTAAAAGTCGCCGACATGCTTCTAACACGGACATTTGTGGTCAGTTCGTTCAACAGAGGAAGTTGGCTGTTAAGGAGTCCCTGAAGATCAAGTCCCACGGCATTAACGAAATCAGAAATGCTCAAGCTAGCACTGCGTGCAGAAGTATGCTGGACTCATAGTATCCAAATATACCAACAGGCTGTGCTAAGAGCATAACGTCGAGAGATTTGTTCCTAATGGGTTTTGGACGGGTTCACGCAAGAGACTTTGCGTCTTTCATAGGTAGAGAGAAAGCTACCTCGACTTTCACAGCGCGGCTTTTCGTAAGTGGGTTCAGCACAGCCACTCGTGCACGTAGATTGTATCTCTGACCGATCTTGAAGTCTTCTAGAAACCAGTTCTCCTATTGCAATTTCGCAGGAACGACAGCAATGGATACTGAAGACAAGTAATACTTCTGGTGTCCAATATGGTACTGTCGGATAGTAAAACTGATCTCCAACGCAGAGTCCTTGCTTAAATCACCAAACTTGGATTTGGTGGCAACTCCCGAACCTGAGACGTTGGTCGCATCTGCTCCCCCTGTCAGAGCGACTTTCAGATCATGTACTTCGCCATTCTGAACAG
>Ga0210040_10000979_pt1 | contig 45333 bp, 33 predicted proteins | sample CryGeyCG12114_NA_FD_185462 | JGI IMG/M metagenome (GOLD analysis project Ga0210040, IMG submission 185462) | Groundwater microbial communities from aquifer - Crystal Geyser CG19_WC_8/21/14_NA (SPAdes) (version 2) | ecosystem: Environmental > Aquatic > Deep subsurface > Groundwater | place: USA...
GCATCGTTGGCTAGTATAAACTTGCCCTGCCGGTCTTTTACATAAATAGGATTAGGGTTGGCTTCAACGGTCTGCCTTATAATTTCCATTCTTGCGGTTTCGTGCTAACTTTATTACTTCTATTTATAAAATAAAATATATCGGGCTTGCGGCTGTATACTTTTATTTACTATTGACTTTATCCTTTGCAGATAGTGGAGAGCTTATTATTTATTATATATGTTTGGCGGCAGTTTGCCCATGTTTGTATCTGCCTTTTATGTATATACAACGTGCTTTTTCTTCCTTTTTATCTTTTCCCCGCAATATTAAATTATAATATTTGTTTTCCGGATAATTACTTCATTTTTCTGAATCATGCGGTAAATGGTCGATTTGCCCACCTTTAACTTATCGGCCACATACAAAACATTGTAATTATATTTATCCAGATAACGCTGCACAATTTCGGCAATATGTTCATCCAAGGTTCTTTCTTCTCCGGAATCTGCATTTACCTGTTCCGGTAATTGCATATCATCGGCATTAATAATATCATTTTCGGCTAAAACTGCGGCCAACTCTACTATAGCTTTTAGTTCGCGTACATTGCCCGGATAAGAATGTTGCAACAGCTTTTTCTGGGCTTCTCCCGATAAAGTTTTAGCTTTGAAATTGTTTTGCTGGCAAAAGTCCTGTAGAACTTTATTGGCAATTAATAATATATCGTGTCCTCTTTCACGTAAGGGCGGCAAATGAATCTGAAAACCCAATAACCGGTAATAAAGGTCTTCTCTGAATCTTCCTTTTCTTACCTGCTCCAATAAATTTTTGTGCGTTGCCGTCAGGATGCGCACATCTATTGGCGTGGCGCCTTTACCGCCAATACGGGTAACTTCTCTTTCCTGCAGTACCCGCAATAATTTAGATTGCAGGTTTATGTCCATTTCGCCAATTTCGTCTAAAAACAAAGTACCGCCATTGGCTTCTTCAAATTTGCCGGTGTGCTGGTTTATAGCACCGGTAAAAGCTCCTTTTTCGTGCCCGAACAATTCACTTTCCAGCAGTTCGTGCGGAATGGCAGTAACGTTTACGGCTACAAAAGGCTTTTTAGACCGGGCAGAATGCTGGTGAATGGACTTGGCAATAAGCTCTTTCCCGGTGCCGGTTTCGCCGGTAATGGTTACATTAATGTTACTGCCGGCAGCCTTTTCAACAAGCGTAAATACTTTCTGAATAGGAGCTGAACTGCCCACTAATTCTTTGCCTAAAGTATATTTTTGTTTTACTTCTTTCCGCAGCTCTTCAATTTCTTGTTTAAGCGAAATATGCTGCTTTATTTTCTCTACAATACTCCAGAGCCGCTCTTTGGTTTCACTGTTTTTGGCTATATAATCATAGGCACCTTGTTTAATCAGGTCTACAGCTTTGCTAATATCTTCCTGCCCCGATACAATCAGAATATAAGTGTCCGGGCATTTCTCCATTATCTTGTTAAGTACTATTTCTCCGGAAGAACCGGGTAAATAATAATCCAGGGTAATAATGTTAGGTTTTTCGTGCAAATGATCTAAAAAATCGTCTGCTGCATTAAAAACCTGAACTTCATGATCTGGATTAAGGGAAAGATGATAAGAAAGAAATTGGGAATACCAAAGATCATCTTCTAATATAAAAATCCGGCTACGCAGCTTAGGTACTAGTTCAGACATAATTATAATGATTCCTATAAATGAGCAACCAGCTAAAAACGTCTTTACTTAAAGTACGGTTGTAACTAAATAACTCTTGCCAAAGAAATGAAATTATTTTTTAAAGCCGTACTTTAGATTGAAAAAATAATATTTACGAAGGCAAGAGTTACTTAAAAAGAAAATTTATATTATTTCTGCAAAATGCAGGTGGTGCGCAAGTTTATTATATAGTACTTTCGGTACAAACGGTTTGGTCAGGTAATCATTTCCGCCCAGGGCCAGTATCCGGTTTTTCTCCTCTTCGCTGTTATTAGCCGTTAGGGCAATAATGGGTACTTGTAAACCTAAATTCCTGATAGCAGTAATAGCTTCAAAACCGTTCATGCCGGGCATGTGTAAATCCATCAGAATAATATCGTAGGCGGTAGTTTTAATTTTCTCCAGGGCCGTAATACCATCTTCAGCGGTATCTACTTCGGCTTGCCAGCTGGTTAAAAGTTTACTCGCTACCATTTTATTAAAGATGTTATCATCTATTACCAGCACTTTTACATCCCGCAGCTTCGAGTCTTTTATTTTTATGGCATCGGTTTTTTGCAAAGTAACTAAAGTTGGCTGTGGATTGGTATACCGCAGTCGAACGGTAAATACCGAACCTTTACCCGGCTCACTGGTAATATGAATACTGCCTTTATGTAATTCTACTATTTTTTTGGTAATCGCCAGGCCAAGGCCAGTACCCCCGTACTGACGATGTGTAGAAATATCGGCCTGCACAAAGCTCTCAAAAATACGCTGCTGTTGTTCTGCCGGAATACCAATGCCCGTATCGGCCACCGAAAACTCAAGTATCCAATCCTGGTTAGCATAGTAAACCACATTTACCGATAACTTCACGCTGCCATTGTCGGTAAATTTAATGGCATTACTTATAAGGTTATTCAGTATTTGGGTTAAACGCGCCGGATCGCCGGCTACTTCTTCCGGCGTATTCGGATCGATGGCTAATTCCAGGGCTAATTGTTTTTCGGATGCCCTTACATAAAGCGAACGATGAACATCCTTTAATAAACCTTTAAGCGGAAAGTTCACCTTTTCCAGTTCTATTTTACCGGCTTCAATTCTGGAAAAATCTAAAGTTTTGTTTACCAGCGATAACAAATTTTGGGAAGAAAAATTAATAGACTGCAGGTGCTCCCGGTGAGCAGGCGCCATGTCTTCTTCCTGTAAAAGCAGGTAAGTAAGACCCATAATGGCATTTAAAGGCGTCCTGATTTCATGACTCATCAGAGAAATAAATTCAGATTTTACCTGTAGGGCCTGTTCGGCTTTTACTTTATCTGCTTGCATCTGCATTTCATTTTCTTTGTATTCGCTAATATCCTGAATGGTGCCAATAATTTTAATTACTTTGGTATCATCGCAGATCGGTTTGATTCTAAATCTTAGCCAAACTGTTTTGGTGGTTTGTCCCAAACGGGCAACCTGATCAAAATCAAAGCCAAAGTTCAAAGCCCGGTTCCAATTGTTTTGCAGGCTGTCTCTATCTTCTGCCAGGATAAAAGGAAGAATAGATGAAAAATCAGTAATATTTTTGTCCTGAGGTATTCTTAATAAATTATAGGTATTCTCAGTACATAAAAATTGCTGTGTTGCAATATAATATTCCAGGCTGCAGGCCTTAACCAAATGCTCGGTTTCGGCAAACAGCTTTGCTTTTTCATCTGATTTTAAAGCGGTATTCTGGGATAAGCGGTTTAAAAATCTTTTTTTAGATTCAATTAAACCCAGAGGGCTGGAAATGAATTTAGATAAAGCTTCCAGCTGATAATCTTTATTAAGTTGAATATTATAGCCTTGATTAAAACTAAGATTACCATCCAGGTTTAATTTAGTTAGCGCGTCTTCATTAAGATTCAACAGGTTTCTTTGAGTCGGTTGCTGATTAAAAGAATCGCTGCGGGAAGAAGGTAATTCCAGAATAATCTTAAACCATTTCATTAATTGATCTGCCACTGCAACCAATGAATTAGAAGGAGTATTTATATTAGTTGATAGTTTTTTCATAATACTAAAACAATTCTCGTTGACAGCTTTCAGTCCTAAGTGATATCTTAAAAAGAGAAACTATATATGTCTAACAGAGAAGTAGTGATTCTATTAGGCATCACTTCGAAGAATAAAAATCTTCTTCTAAATAATGTTTCTGTTATTCTTATATAACAAGTTAAAGTTAAAATAATTTAATTGATAGCGCAAAATTATTAATTTATTTTTAATTATTTGTTCTTTTATGATATGTTAAATAAAATTTAAAGCCCAAATTTTTATTTAATCTTATTTGTAAATAAAGTATATGCCTTAGCCGTCAATTTCATATTCAAACCAAAAATCTGTTGGTTTCAGTTCGTCTCTTCTGTTTGATTTCAGAATATCTTTTTACTTAATTTAAGGAAATAAGTTTAAATAAAATTAAGAAAAATTATATTTAAAGTAAAGTATATTTAATTAATTCAAAAAAACATTAACATTTTTTTAAAAATACAACTTGTTTTTAATAATTTTTTAATAATGCTTTGCTCCAGAATAAACAAATTTTAATTTAAATAAATTGATAAATAATATGTTATTAGTTATATATTTAGGTGTTGATATACTTTGAACTTTATTATTAAGAATAATAAAATAAATCTAATTGAATATTTAAATAGTTTAATGGTTTGTTAAGCTAAATAGAGCTGAGGTAATGATTGGAAAAGAAGAATAATATTCTATCTTTTTAGACTGACTCTACCAAATAAAAAAGCTTAAAACAAAGGCAAACTTCCGGCAAGTGTTAGCAGTGAAGTGAAACTTAGGGCTCCGGGTTTACTTTTCCGAAAGCATAATCAGGAAACTGCGGTAAGCCGTAAAAATATTGGACTTGGAAATAAAGCCCACATAACGGCCATGACTTACAACCGGCAGGTTCCAGGCTTTTGTTACGTCGAATTTGCGCATAATGGCCGGCATATCTTCGTGGCTTTCTACTATGGCCGGGGGCGCTTTCAGGAGTTTTTTAGCCGAAAGTTTATCGTAAAGCTCCGGTTGAAACATTACTTCTTTCAGATCATCAACCATAAGTATGCCAACGAATAAACCATTCTGGGGCTGCACTACCGGAAATAAATTACGTTTGGAAGTTGCTATAGCCGTAACAATTTCTCGTAACGAGGCATCCGGAGCAATCGGCTGAAAATTAGTTTCGATTAATTGATTTAACTGCAACGACTGCAAAATATTCTGGTCGCGGTTGTGGGTATGGATTTGCCCTTTACGTACCAGTTCGCGGGTATCCATTGGGAACAATTCAAAGCGCCGTACCAGCGCGTAACTCGTTACCGAAACTACCATTAGCGGAATAATCAGGTCATAACCTTGCGTAATTTCGGCTATTAAAAACACTGCGGTTAAAGGCGCATACATTACACCGGCTAAAATGCCGGCCATACCTACCACCGTAAAATTATCTTCGGGCAAACGGAAAGAAGATACCAGATTTGTGAAACGGGAAAAAAAGAAACCAACATAACCGCCCACAAACAAAGAAGGAGCAAAGTTGCCGCCATTGCCGCCGCTGGCCAATGTAATTGAGGTAGCTACCACTTTTACTAGCGCAATAGCTCCGATAAAAATAAGGATAAAGAGTTCCTGATCGTGCATTTGCTCGTACAAAGTATGCTGAAACAAATCCTCTAAATTGCCTTGCGATAAATCTTTGATGCTTTCGTAACCTTCGCCAAATAAAGGTGGGAAAATGAAAATAAGCACACCTAAAATTGCGCCGCCCACCAAAACTTTAATCAGCTTGCGCGATGGTCCGAACCGGTGAAAAAGACTTTCTACTTTTAAAGTTACATAGGCGTAGTACAAGGATACCAAACCCGATAAAAAACCCAGGAGCAGGTAAAAAAATAAGTTGTGGTAATCGAAGGCTTGTAAAGACCGGAAAGAAAAAAGAAGGTCTTCCCGCAAAATAATCTTAGAACACAACACGCCGGTAACGGAAGCCAGAATAAGTGGTATAAAGGCCGAAATGGTAACATCGGTAAGCAGCACTTCCAGGGCAAACAACAAGCCCGCAATAGGCGCATTAAATACGGCGGCTATGCCGGCGGCGGCTCCGCAGGCCAGCAAAACCAAGCGTTCTTTATAATTAAAAAAAGGCATTTTACCGTAGTTTGACCCAATAGCCGAACCCGTAACCACAATAGGCGACTCTAAACCAGCCGAACCACCAAAACCCACCGTTAGCGCGCTGGTAATAATGTGGGTAAACATTTTGTGGCGTTCCAGTCGGCCCGATTTCCTGGAAATAGCTTTTAATACGCTGGGAACGCCGCGCTCGAACTTATCTTTCAGAAATAGCCGGATAAATAAAACCGTGAGTAAAATTCCGATCAGGGGAAAGTTAATATAAATCTGGTATTGAGAAGCAATGGAATAATTATTGGCTACCAGAATGCCCCGGATGGTATGAACCAGCGTTTTAAGAATTACCGCTCCCACGCCAGCCGTTAAGCCAACTAAAATGCTAAAAGCAATTAATAATTGGTTTTTGCTTAAATGCCGGCGGAACCATATTATAATTCTAATCCAACTATTATACACGAAAGAATCTGAGCGCGTGTTCGCCATTATATTTATTTATACGATGTAATTTGCTGATGCACAAAGCCAGATTTTATATCCGGATAAAGGTTCAAATTATTTTATGGGTTAACTTAAGTAAACAAAGATATCTTAATCAGTAATAATCAAAAAAGAATTTACACCTGATTTTAAAATTAGCTTGCATTGTAAGGTCCGCAGCTAAAAAGATGTAGCATTGGCCGAAGTAAGTTTAAAAAGCAGGTTTCCTGCTGAACTTGTTTATTTTGGTGAGACTAACTATTAAAACGAATGCTTAACTGGCCCAAAAATTATCTTTGCTGTTAAAACAAAGGCCCGGATTTAGCGGGCCTTTGTACAATCTAATATTAATACTTGCTTAAATTAAATATACCTAGTCCGGATTTAACCGGCTTGTTGCTGATTATTCCGGAATTCTTTGTCAGCGCTATCGGCCCCGCGGGTTGTGGTGGCAGGATTTGCGTGCGTACCTTGCGGATAGTCTGAATCAGGACGTGATTTTCCGTGTTTGGCGCCACCGCCGTTTCCTTCTCGGCTGGGTACGTTCTCGCCGCGCGTATTATCGGCACCACTAGCTACAGGTCCTTCGTGCGGACCAGGTTGCTGCCCGCTTACGCCTCCTTTTTTAGCAAAATCATTATTTTCTTCGGCAATATTTTCAGCTGAATCCTTCATCGCTTTATCTCCTTTTATTAAGTGAAAAAATATTTATTATCCATGCCGGGAAAGTCCCCGATACATGTTTGTACGCAGAAGTTAATGTTAAGATTAGCCAATATGCAACCGGAGCAGGTATATATAGGGTGGTGAGAAAGATTATTGATGATTTAGAAAATTAAACCTTTTTCAAAAACATAGTTTTAAGTACCAGGCTGGTACCATTTACCCGGCAATCAATTTCTTCGGCGTTATCGGTAAGCCGGATTTTTTTTACCACGGTACCTCTTTTAAGGGTTAAGGAAGAGCCTTTAACTTTAAGATCTTTTATAAGAGTCACGGTATCTCCCTCTAACAAAGTGGCGCCATTACTATCTTTCACTTCCATGCGTAGACTTTAGATTTATCTTGAAAAATAAGGCACGAAGATAATGAAATAGAGACTAAATAGTGGTTCTCTATAAGAAATGCATCTTTATGATGATTTCAGATTGCGCCTAAAAACTAGCAAAGGCAGAAAGTTGATCCGCAATAATTAAAATAATGCCTACTACACGCCTTTTACCTGCATTGCTAAAGTATAAACCGATTCGGAAGCGGTAATAAATAGTATATTGCGATCTTTACCCCCAAAAGTAACATTACCCGTCCAGTTTGCCGATACCGGAATGTGTTCTATTTTTTCGCCGGCAGCATTATAAATTGTTACGCCTTTGCCGGTCAGGTAAATATTGCCCTGGTTATCAATGGTCATGCCGTCGGAGCCTTGGCTTACAAATAACCGGCGATTGGTTAGTTTACCATCAGCACTAATGTCGTATTTATAGGTTTTATTGTCGCCTATGTCAGCTACGTATAAAGTTTTGCCATCGGGCGTACCGATAATGCCATTGGGCTGTTTTAACTGGTCATCAATTACTATTGGTTCGGTTTTTCCTTTGGCTAACAGGTAAACTTTTTCTCCTTTTATATCGGGGTTTTTTCTTTCCCAATAATCGCGCTGGTAATAAGGATCAGTAAAATAAATATTGTTGGTTTGCGGATGCATCCATAAATCGTTGGGGCCATTCAGGAGTTGGCCCTGGTAATTTTTTAGCAGCACGGTAACTTTACCTTGTGGCGTAATCGACCATATTTGGTTATGTTCATCGGCACAAGCAAGTAAGTTGCCTTTATTATCGAAATATAAGCCGTTAGCCCGGCCGGATTTTTCCATAAATACCGAAAGCTTTTCATCGGTGCTGTATTTCCAGATTTTGTCATTGGGCTGATCGGTAAAAAATACGTTTCCGTTTTTATCCGTTGCCGGGCCTTCGGTAAATCGAAATTGCTTGGAAATAAGCTCCAGTTTTGCTCCTGGCGTAATTAAATTGCTATTTTGCTGTATTGTGTTTTCTGCTTGCATATTGGGGGTGGTTGCCAGCTGTTTATTTATTCCGAAAGTTTTACTTAACTGTTTCTTATACACTAATTTTTCCGGGCGCATCAGCATAAATGAACTGAGAACCACAAAACTACAGCAGATACCAAACCTTATTTTAGTCTTTTTATTCATGTAGTAATTTACTTTTATATGTTTAATACTTCTAGTTAAACGCTAATACTTACTTTAAGTGAAAATATATTTTTGTAAGGTTAATTAAAAATAAATACATTGTAAAACCAAAATCAGGTTTTAGGATGTAAATCCGACATATAGGATAGTAACCGGAGAGGTTTCAAGATCACCGGAAAAGCAAGCATACTGCTCATGCTTTATACCCAGAACTTCAGGAGTTCGGATTGGTAATTTATAACTATATAAATCTATTTAAGAACGGGTTGCTGATTTATGCGGCTGGAATTTGGATGCTTTCCCGGCTTTTTCTACTTTGTGCAGCAATCCGGAATTTAATGTTTGTATACGAATTGATTTATGTAAAAATCAGGTTACTCCGGTATTTAACCTAAACGTTCAGATATAAATAATAAAAATTTACCATATAGTTTGTTCTTATGAAAAGACGGAATTTTGTCAAAACTTCCCTGCTTACGGGTACTTTAACCAGTATTTTACCCCAAATTAGTATGGCTGAGCCAACCGACTCCCGGCAAAAAAAAGCAACTCCGGAGTTCTATGAATTGCGGGTATATACCCTTAAAAACGAAGCTCAGCAAAAATTAGTAGAAGATTACTTCCGGACCGCGGCCATACCGGCTTTAAATAAATTAGGCAGTAAAAATATCGGGGTTTTTACCGAACAACAACCCGAAGGGCAAACCAAACTGTATGCCGTTATTCCTTTTAATTCGGTGGAGAGTTTTATGCAGGTAACAGATAAGTTGGCCCAGGATGCTGCTTATTTAAAAGCCGGAGCCGCTTATTTAAATGCCCCGGCTTCCGATCCGGCGTACGATCGCATTGAAAGCTCTTTTATGAAAGCATTTGCCAATATGCCCAGAATAGAATTGCCGGAAAAAAAATCCCGTATGTTTGAACTACGGCGTTATGAAAGCCACAGCGAAATGGCCGGCAAAAAGAAAATTGAAATGTTTAACGACGCGGGCGAAATCGCTATTTTTAAAAGAGTAGGTCTGACGCCGGTATTTTTTGGCGAAACCCTGATTGGGGAAATGCGCCCGAACCTTACCTATATGCTCACCTTCGACGATATGGCCGAACACGACCAAAACTGGAAACAGTTTGGCAGCGACCCGGAATGGAAAAGAATCAGTGGTATGCCCGAATACGCCGACAACAAAATTGTATCCCGGATAACCAGAACTTTTCTGGTTCCGACGGCTTTCTCGCAGATTTGAGCTACTTAAATTACTTTGAGTGGTTTTCTCTCATGAAACAAAAGAGCAGTCTAAATTTAGTCTGGTCTATAAATTATTTTTAATGTTCGCCACATATGGTTTTCTTAGGAAAATTTATAAGTGGCGATTCTGTTTTCTTGCCGCAAATTGAAAATTGCGCTTTTATTATTAAGTCATCAATTGAAATGTAAATAATTAATAATCATTGTCAAAAATATGAAAGCCAGTTGCTGTTATAGTAACTGGCTTTATTTTTCGATTAGCAGTAGAGGTAGACATTATTTAGAAAACAATCACTTACCAAAACCAGGGTCCGCCTTATTTTCTAAACTAAGTTTCTCCGCAACAGGCTAGTTTAAGTCAGGAATATATATAAGAGGTCAAAAACCTTATTTTAAAGTACCAACCTTATAACAAGAGCAAAGGTACACTAACTAAAGTTTGACTTAGAACATAAAGAATATAAATATGCAGCAGCAAGAAAAGACCGCGCTGGTAGTAGGCGGAAACGGAATTATAGGCCGCAACTTAACCACTTATTTAACCTCAACTAATAATTGGCATAACGTTATTGTTACTTCCCAATCGCCTTTGGCTTTCGAAACTACCGCTACTTATGTTAGTATGAATTTACTGGACGAGCAGGCCGTAAGCCAGCAGGCCGAAGCTTTAAAAGAAGTAACGCACGTATTTTTTACGGCTTATATGGAGCGTAAAATCCTGTCCGAACAAACCAGTTATAACCTGGCGCTTCTAAAAAACCTGATTGATGGTGTAGAAGCAGTAGCGCCTAACCTGGAACACGTAACTTTTATACAAGGTGGTAAAGCTTACGGTGCGCACCTGGGTCTTTATAAAACGCCCGCCAAAGAAACCGATCTGCGACACATGCCGCCAAATTTTTATTACAGCCAGGAAGATTACCTGCGGGAAAAATCAGCGGGTAAGAAATGGAGCTGGACGGCCTTGCGCCCGGATATTGTAATGGGCTTTGCCATTGGTAATCCCATGAACCTATCTAACCTGATAGCGGTTTATGCCAGTTTGTGTAAAGAACTGAAAGTAGCTTTTCGTTATCCCGGTACGCCCAAAGCGTACCAAGTGCTGGTAAATGTTACCGGCGTAGATGTTTTATCGCAAAGTATGGAATGGGCGGCTACGAACGACCAATGCAAAAACGAAATATTTAATATTACCAACGGCGATATTTTCCGGTGGAGCCAAGCCTGGCCTAAAATTGCAGCTTTTTTTGATGTAGAATACGCCGAGCCCCAAACCTTTTCGCTAACTGAATATATGGCCGATAAAAAGCCGCTCTGGGATGAAATGATCCGGAAATATAATTTACAGAATAACAGCATCGAAAAGCTGGTGCAATGGCCTTTCGGTGATTTTATATTTAATACCGAATACGATGCTTTTTTCGACGTAAACAAAGCCCGCCGGTTTGGCTTCCACGAAATGCACATCGATAGCATCGAGCAAATGCTCCAAACTTTTCAAAGCCTGAAAGATGCCCGCATTATACCTTAAAACCTGCTATTTACATTGGTCAAACGGTTTAAAGTAAAAAGAATTTTTTGTTCTTGAGCGGGCTTGGTCTACAGTAAGTAAATGGACAAAATTAGATTAAGTTAAATAAGCTTGTAAAGCTGACAATTTAAAATTTATTCACTCATTCATTCTGTCATTATACAGTACACTTTTAAAAAGAAAAATAGGGATCAGGAGTAAGGATTACTGAAAGATATTTTATATATCCTGTACCTTTGTAAAAAGCCATCTTTATTTCCATGTCCCGCATACCCAAAGAAACCGTCGATCAGATTATTCAGCAGGCCGATATTGTAGAGGTGGTTGGTGATTTTGTAAACCTGAAGAAGAAAGGGCAGAACATGTGGGCGCCTTGTCCGTTCCACAACGAAAAATCCCCTTCTTTTTCGGTTTCGCCGGCCAAAGGTATTTATAAGTGTTTTGGTTGCGGCAAAGCCGGTAACTCCGTGCAGTTTATCATGGATGTGGAGAATATAGGTTATGTAGATGCGCTTAAATACCTTGCTCATAAATATGCCATCGAGATACCGGAAGAAGAAGTTAGTCCGGAGGTAAACCAGGCCCAAAACGACCGCGAAAGCCAGTACATTCTCTCCAGCTTCGCCAAAGAGTATTTCCATGATATATTACAGAACCACGAGCAAGGCAAAAGCATCGGGTTACCTTACTTGCAGGAGCGCGGCTTATCGGCGGTTACTATTAAAGAATTTGAACTGGGTTACAGCCTGGAAGCCTGGGACGGCCTGACAAATGCGGCGCTGGCGAAAGGGTTTCAGAAACAATACCTGGAAAGCACTGGCCTTACTATTTTTAAAGACACCAAGCAGTATGACCGCTTCCGGGCCCGGGTCATGTTCCCGATTCATAATTTATCCGGTAGGGTAGTGGGCTTCGGGGGGCGTACCTTAAAATCGAACGATAAAACGCCCAAATATGTAAACTCTCCGGAATCGGAAATTTACCATAAAAGCGATATATTATACGGCTTGTACCAGGCCAAGCAGGCCGTCCGGAACCTGGATAATTGTTTTCTGGTAGAAGGTTACCTGGATGTATTGTCGCTGGCGCAAGGCGGAATTAAAAACGTGGTAGCATCGTCGGGTACATCGCTCACCGAAAACCAGATAAAAGCCATTGGCCGGTTTACCCAAAATATAACGGTATTGTACGATGGCGATGCGGCCGGGATAAAAGCTTCGTTGCGCGGTATCGATTTAATCTTGGAAGGCGGTCTGAACGTAAGCGTGGTCTTGTTCCCGGATAAAGAAGATCCTGATTCTTACATCCGCCAGGTAGGCGATACCGCTTTTAAAGCTTATATCGATAAAAACGCCAAAGACTTTATCTCTTTTAAAACTGAGTTGTTTGCCGAAGAAGCGCAGCATAACCCGGTGAAAAAAGCCGAAGCCATTAAAGAAGTAATTTCCAGTATTGCCAAAATTCCGGATTCTATTAAGCGGGCCGTATTTTTGCAGCGTTGCAGTACGTTGTTCGGCATTGAAGAACAGGTACTCATCACCGAATACAACAAGCACCTGCGCCAGGAACGGCCAAAACCCGCCCCGGCAACTTTGCCTTTCCCGGAAAAACCAACCGAACCAGTCCTGGCCGACCCCGAAGAACAGGTAGCCGCCGATGATGCCGTGCTGGTGCACCACGAGAAAGAAGTAATCCGGCTGCTGCTTAATTATTCAACCAACCGCTTGCCCGACGGCGAGGCTTTTGTGCCTTATTTGCTGGAACAGCTGGAAGACGTAGAATTTAAAATGCCCATATTCAACCGGATTATCGAACTTTTCCGGGAAGCAGTACCACAGTCACCTTTTATATCACCGGATTTTTTTATCAATAATCCGGAGAAAGAAGTACGCGAAGAAGCGGTGCAGTTACTTACCGAAAAATTTGAGTTAAGCCCTAATTGGGAAACCCACCAGATTATAGTGCCCACCGAAACCGATATGTTGCAATTTGCCGCCGATACGGCCGTGTTACGTTTAAAGTGGCGCAACGTACAGCAAATGATCCGGGATAATATGGAAGCGCTGAAATATGAAAAAGACGTGGAGGAAGTAACCAAACAACTTACCATACTAAAAACCCTGCAACAATACGAAGTAGAAATAGGGGCTCAGTTAGGTATTGTGGTATCCAGATAATTCAAACTGACCAAAATACTGCCTTTTCTTCATCTTTGCAATATGCAAACGCAGCATTTCGTATTTATACTGGATTTCCGGAGTTTAACATGAAAAGGTTGTTTATCCAAAACCCCGGTAGTACCCGGGGTAAAAGCTGAATCTTAATAAGATAAATGCTTACCTTTGCGGCGGATATATTTTATCCGGAATTTTTATTTGCATACAAAGATGTTTGATTCAATAGATGATGCCCTGGCCAATATAAAAGCCGGTAAAGTGGTAATAGTGGTAGACGATGAAGATCGCGAAAACGAAGGCGATTTTATATGTGCCGCCCGCACCATTACCCCGGAAATTGTGAACTTTATGGCTACGCACGGCCGCGGCCTGATTTGCTGTCCTTTAGTTGAAGACCGCTGTGAAGAACTGGGCCTGGATTTAATGGTAGGCCGCAATACCGCCCTGCATGCCACACCCTTTACTGTTTCCGTAGATTTAATTGGTAACGGCTGCACGACCGGTATCTCGGCCAGCGACCGGGCTAAAACCATTTTGGCTTTGGTAGATCCGGCCACCGATCCCGAATCGTTGGGTAAACCGGGCCATATATTTCCTTTAAAAGCAAAAAAAGAAGGTGTTTTGCGTCGGGCCGGTCATACCGAAGCCGCCATCGACCTGGCCCGTTTAGCTGGTTTTGAACCCGCCGGCGTGCTGGTTGAAATCATGAACGAAGACGGCACCATGGCCCGCCTGCCCGATTTAGTGGAAGTTGCCAAGCGTTTCAATCTGAAACTGATTACCATTAAAGATTTAATTAAATACCGGTTACAAGCCGAAAGCCTGATTAACCGCGAAATAGCCGTTGACTTGCCTACCGAATACGGTGATTTTAAATTGCATGCCTATACCCAACGCAGCAACGACGCCAAACACCTGGCGCTGGTAAAAGGCACCTGGGAAGAAAACGAAGAAATTATGGTGCGTGTGCATTCTTCTTGCGTAACCGGCGATATTTTCGGCTCCTGCCGTTGCGATTGTGGTCCGCAACTGCACAAAGCTATGGAAATGATAAACCAGGAAGGCAAAGGCGTTATTGTGTACATGAACCAGGAAGGCCGCGGTATTGGTTTAATTAATAAACTAAAAGCTTATAAACTCCAGGAACAAGGCCGCGATACCGTAGAAGCCAACCTGGAATTAGGCTTTAGCTCCGACCAGCGGGACTATGGCGTAGGCGCCCAGATTTTACGGGACTTAGGGGTTACCAAAATGCGCTTAATTTCTAATAATCCTAAAAAACGTACCGGCTTAATTGGTTACGGATTGGAAGTGGTAGATAATATTTCGATTGAGATAAGTCCCAACCAGTACAACCAGAACTACTTAACTACCAAACGCGATAAAATGGGCCATACGATTTTAAAAACCAATATAGAGCCTAATTCGCAATAATTATGGTTAAAAGTATTGGTATATTTAGTTAGCTTATTATTCCGGTATTAAATTTCGATACTGGCTGCAGAAATTAAATTAATATTTTAAAATTAGAAGTGAAAATATAAAGCCGTCTGGTTGTACCTGGAGTTAGTTTACAAAACAGCTTCCGGTACGACCAGGCGGTTTTTTAAGCGCGAATTGTATAAATCTTCCAACCTCTTTTCAGATCATTTTTAAATACCTTGCAACCTATAAATCCCGCATTTTTAAGAGCAGGTAAGAAAGTAAATAGAAAAGCAGGATATAAGTCAGGGCCGGTAATACGGCCTGTTGGGGAGAAAGCTGCATTGTAGGTCCCGTAATGGTTTCGAAAACTTCTCTTCCGGGCATGGGCGTCAGGCTGGAGAATACCTTCATCGGGAAATATTTATCCAGTTCATCCGGTATTTGCCAGTGAATGAGCGGTTCTATCATTTTTGTGTAAACCAGGTAAGCAATAATAGCCAGCCCATTCCGGCGGATCAGGAAAGCAAAAAATACGGCAATGCTCATGTAGCCTAAGGCTTGCACCAGGTAATATACTACGTGTAGCGAGCCCGAAAATACTTTAGCGGGCGTTGCAGCGGGCGTATGTTGCAAGCCAAAACCCAGGCCTAAACCAAAAACATACACCGAACAGAAAGTTCCCACCAAAAGCACCACCCCAAATTTGTTCAGGATAATATCCGAACGGAATAAGCCATCGATTACCTGCTGCCGAATGGTTCGGAAGGCATATTCATCGGTAATCAGGGTTATGAACAGAATGCCCAGCAACAAGTTAAAGTTACTTGCTATATAGGTTAAGGTAGCCCAGATATCCGGAAATTTATATAAATTATCACCTATGGCCTGGTTATTAATTTGTACCTGGCTGGCGCTGAATAATAACAAGAGCAGCAGGCCCATGTACAGTAACAAGAAAAGCCAGAAAGTGCGGTAAGGAAATAATTTGCGTAATTCGGTGGTAAGATATCGGATCATGCCGCAGGGGTATTTTGGTCGCGAATAATATCCAAGAATTGAGATTCAAGGCTTTTTTTGCGCACGGTTAACTGCGACAATACAATGCCTTGCGCGAACAGAACCTGGTTTACATCCGCCGAAGAAAAGCCATCGGATAAGGAAAGTATCAATTCAGTTTTTTCTTTCCGGATTAGTTTTACCTGCGATAGCTGTTGCAAAAATATAAAAGCTTTTTCTAATTCATCGGTGCTGATAATTACCTGGTCGTGCTGGTTCAGAATAGCATCAACGCGGCCGCTCACTTTTAGCTTACCTTTTTGCAATACCGCCATGTGGGTACACACTTTCTGCACTTCGTCGAGTAAATGACTGGCAATAATAATGGTTTTGCCCTGATCAGCTACTTTCCGGATCAGTTCGCGTACTTCGGCAATGCCTTCCGGGTCCAGGCCGTTGGTGGGTTCGTCCAATACCAATACTTCCGGATCGCCCAATAATGCTGCGCCTAATGCCAGCCGTTGTTTCATGCCCAACGAAAATTCTTTAAAAGCAGAGTGGCGGCGGGAGAGTAAACCTATTGTTTCCAGCACCGGATCAATAGCCGCATAACTTACGTGTTTTATATCGGCCACTATTTTCAGGTTTTGGGTTGCACTCAGGTAAGCGTAAAAATTAGGAGTTTCCAGAATGGCCCCGATCCGGCGTTTGGTGGCGCGCGAAACAGGCTGTCCGAACCAGGAAAAACTACCACCCGAAGCTTTTAACACATCCAGCACAATGCCCAGCGTAGTGGTTTTGCCGCTACCATTGGGGCCCAGCAAACCAAAGGTGCTACCGCCCTCCACCGTTAAGTTCAGGTTATCCAGTGCCTGCACGCCGGGGTACCGCTTCGATAAATTTTGTATTTCCAGTATGTTGTTCAATTACTAACTATTTAAATGTGGCGGTTGAATAAGCCGCAAGCGCTCCTATTTACCCGCAATATAATATATTAATGGTAGCTGCCGGATAGTTCGGCTTAATTAATGATTGCAATTAAGTTTATGATTATTGGGAGTTGATGAATGAAAAGTTATTGCAGGAAAAATTTATAGCAAACCAATGTTAAAGAAGAATCTATTTAGATGATTTTTGCAATAGCTTAAGCATACAGCTGGTATTTATAGAAATATCAGGTTTTCAGTCTCCTGTTTTTTCTAATAGTCGGGCCGCAAATCTTTCTCCTGCTATTTATAAATTATCCGAGTTTATAAGCGGATATATCCGTATATATCCGCTTATAAACATCAATATTTAGCAAACTAATGATACATTAAAGGGCTGGCAAATGGAATCACTGAGTGTGTGCGTAGCGGATGTGATAGCAATATTTACAATATAAAGGAGGTACAGTCGTCTTGTAAACTGGTAAAAGTAAGCGGTAGCACTGATTTTATAGGTTCCGGTGAAATTGTCTTGGTATACTGGAAATAATTTGCTACCTGTTAGTATGTTTATTAAATATATACTATATTGATGAACAAATGGGAAGGGCAGTAATCTTAGAAAAATTAATTGAAAGTCTGTTAACAGACCAACAGCTACTCCAGACATAATTTTGATAACCGGAACAACTCCGTTTATCCAGTAGTTGTGCTTAATTATAACAAATGGAAACTTACCCCAAAGTATTAGACGAGACCAAAATTGGCGACTATCCAGCTTTAGTAAAGGCAGGCGGAGGATACGTTTGGGATGAAGTTTTAGAGTATAGAGTTTGGTGCCACCCCGAACAAGGTGCTGAAGATACTGAAAATGGGGACGATTACTATTATGTATTCTCTACTTATGAAGAAGCACTAGAATTTTCGAATAATACCATTGAGGTAGAGGAACCCATTGCTCTAATTCTACAAAAAGAGTACATAGATGAACCAGAGCCAGGGGAATATATTCACATAAAAGAAGAAAGAATGTCGGAGTGGCCAGTTGAATTTCTAAAAAGGCCAAAAAGGAATGTTAATACTATACCCGACTTTTTATCGCCAAATGCTCCAGAAAATAAATTAGATATTTTAAAAGGGTTAGTTTAAATCCTTGGCACTTAGATAAAATACTCTGAATAAAAGAATAAAAAAATAACTAAGCACAACAACGTGTAAACGCCAGCTACGGCCGACGGCCTTGCCGTCGTTTACACAAGTACGTTGTGCTTAATTTAGAAAAAACAGGTTTGAACTTTAAAATCAGCCCCAGTTTAAATTGATGAATAGTAGAATTGTTTTCATATTGCTTTTTACACTATTCATTATCTTGAATCTAGTTCCAACATACTTATGGTTATGGGGAATGTCATTTATTGATTTTGAAAGACCTGAATTCTCAAATATCAATGTAAAAACAAGGGACACTTTGAGTTCAACTTTACGATTTGTGGTAATTATTGGACTATGGTTGCCAATACTCATAGTTTCATTGAAACGACAGTGGAAAATAAAAGCGTTAACAATGCCGACATTGATAAGCTTAATTCTATTTGTGCTTATGTTTAAATCCCAAGACGTATACCCTGACGAAGAAACGGAATATACTGAAAATGGCTATCAACACAGAATTGAAAAATGGAATAAAAAGAACCAAGTCATAATCAAGCATTGGAAAAGCCGTGACTCATTAAAAGACCAAGTTTCACATCGACATATTAAATGGGAATTACTAAATAAAGAAACAAAAAACTAAGCACAACAACGCATAAACATCATGCTACGGCCGACGGCCTAGCACGTTGTTTACACGAGTCCGTTGGCAGGCATACATAGGAATTTAAAATAATTCGTATATTAGATTATGAACTGGCAAGAATATATAATAGAAGACGAGAATATTCTAGTTGGTAAGCCAACTATTAAAGGCACTAGAATATCAGTAGAATTTCTAGTTGAACTTTTAGCTCAAGGTTGGACAGAACAACAAATACTTGAAAATTATTCGCGATTAAATAGAGAACATCTTAAAGCCATATTTTTATATGTTCAGGATTGCTTTAGGGACGGATTAATGTATAAAAGGACTTATACTGATTAATGGGTAGTGTTCTAAAAATAAGGATGAAATAATGGGAACATTTACAATAATGGTAATAATTTAATGAGGAATATTATGAGAATTTAACTTACAGTAAGAATAAGCTCTTGCTTAAAGAGATTCGTACCTTGAATTAATCAATATTTGCATTCCAATTTAAGCACCAAAACTTAGTTGAAGTCTGTAAGCTTAAAAAAGAGTAATCTATTTAATTATATAGCATAAAAGTGGAGCAAATTTGTAATTCTTTCAAAATATCCATCCTTATTTCAAGTACACTACCTTCTATAGACATTTAACTGTAGTTGACAATAATTTTCTATGACAGCGGAAATTTTGAAAAAGTACGCCTGGCAACATTAGCTAAAAAGCATTATAACGCTTTTTAGCCGTGGCCCGCTACCGGTAATGTGTATTATAAAAAATAGCTTTTGGAACAGAAACTATCCTTCAAGAAAAGGCTTCTGATATTGGTAACACTATCAGCGATGACTTTTGGATTTGCAATGTGGCTTTTCTTAAAACCTGAGTATGAATACCATTACTATAAGCTGAATGATTGTAATGACAGCTATTTGACAGCAATTATTTATTGGAAACATGGTGAACGGGGGGGGTTGCAAAAGGGAAGCATGAAGATTTGCCTACTGATGGCATACTAATATACAGAAACCTAAGCGGCTTTGATGCTTATTTTACCGCTGTTGCGACTTGTGAAAGTGGGACTGTTATTGTTAACTCTATTGAACACTTCTTTTGGCTGTGGTTTAAAATGTATGATGGGATTAAAGCGCTGATTATCAATAGGTATAAGGCAATATTTTATTCATCGGATTCTCATGATGATAATAGTTTGAGTCGCTTTACTGGCCTTTTAAGCACGTTTCAATTAGAAAGCCGTCCTGTAAGATGCTAAAGCTGCTTTTAAAGGATTTATCCATCATACATTTTAAACCACTACCCTTCTTTTATAAACAACAAGGTTCAAAAGATATAAAGCCGAGAGTTGTGTATTCTGATACTTACAAGAAACTAAGAGAAGAAGGTAACGGTATAGAGATTAACTTGTATTAGAAAAACAAACTGGTAACAACACCTTTATGGCAGCTCCGCCTCATGCACGAGAACGTTAGTGGCAAGCTTTTACCAACAGCATCTAAAATTAAAAATGAAAGAGAAAGCAGCTGTAATTTATCAAACGAAAACACCACCAGAACGAAACGGTATCATTAAACCAATGAAACCGGGTGGCTACTCTGATAGTGGAGCTGATATTGCCTATTCGCTGCAACGACAAAATATACCCATCATCACCCCTGTTGAAAACCCCGAAGTTGACAATGATTTAAATTGGGTTTTTCCTGACACAGCAGAAGGAATACAATCAGCTATTAACAAAGGTGCCAGCATTATTTGGCTCAATACGGTTCTGTACAAAGGGCATCCTATTGAAAGTTTTATCAAAAATGGAATTTCTGTTGTCGGACAAATTCCGGAAAACGTGGATTTGTACGACGATAAATGGGTAACAAATAATTTGCTGAAGGCGAATGGTTTGCCTATACCAAAATCTGTATTGATAACACAAGAAAATGTGCACGATTATAAGTTACATTTTCCTTTCCCGGTCGTTACAAAACCCATACGAGGAAGGGGGAGCCAAGGCGTTTATGTTGTAAAAGACGAAAAAGGGCTACACATCATACTCAACGAATTGTTTGCTTCTCAAAATTATGGAGAAGCTTTATATGTGGAAGAATTTTTGTCGGGCCAGGAAATTACGATTACGATAATGCCTCCCGGCACGTATTTCCTCAATAGAAAAATTGTAAGTCAAACTAATTATTGGGCATTACCACCTGTACAACGGTTTAACCATGAAAACGGAGTTGCACCTTACAATGGAACTGTTGCCGTAATTAACAATAGTGAAGTTTTAAGCGATGAAGAATTGCTGCAGGCAAACATCAAAGAAGTATGCCATCAATGTGAACAAGCCGCTAAATTGGTAAATGCCAAAGCACCCATCCGTATTGATTGTAGAACAAACGCGGAAGGGCAATATTTTTTGTTTGATTTAAATATGAAGCCTAACATGACGGGCGCCTCCCGCCCGCATCGTTTGGACCAGGACAGTTTGACGGCATTAGCAGCACGAAAAATTGGCTGGAACTTTGATGACCTGATATTAAATATGTTTAACCAACATTGGGAAGAATAAAGTCTGCCAATAACCTTGTATGAGCAATAAGCGGGCTGACCAGCTTCTATTGTACGGCAGTATAACATTCAACTTTTGTTTTTCGATTGAACATCACTGCTAAAATTCCCGCCCATGGCTAATACGTGAAACATTGTGCTTAATATCAAGATATGTATCGACTAGAATTAAATACAAAAAGGCTAAAGCTTCGATTGGTAGAACTATCACATTTAATTCAAATCCATAATCTTCATTCATTACCTGAAACAGATGAATATAATACTTTAGGTATCCCTGTCAGCTTAGATGAAACCAAAACAATCCTTAAAACTTGGGTTTTAAACAACCAAAACAAGGAGGTAAAGAATTACACCTTTGTAATTGAACTTGAAACTAATAATCAGTTCATTGGATTGATTGCATTAAATTTAGGAAACCAAAAATTTAGAACAGGTGAGGTTTGGTACAAGCTGCACTCAAATTACTGGAATAAAGGATTCGGAACTGAAGCGTTAACTAGAATTCTGAATTTTGGATTTATAGATTTAAAGCTTCACAGAATAGAAGCAGGTTGTGCAGTAGACAATATAGGTTCAATTAAGGTTCTTGAAAAAGCAGGAATGATTAGAGAAGGAAGGAAAAGGCAAGTACTTCCCTTGAAATCTGGTTGGTCAGATAACTTTGAATATGCAATAATCGAAACTGATAGATAAATACTAAGCATAACAACAGCTAAAAAGCATTAAAAGGCTTTTTAGCCGCGGCCCGTTTTTGGCTATTCAAACATGACCATTTTCTAAACTTCAAACAGAATGGTTACAAACACAAAACAGCATCAAAGAGATTCTTTATGGAAACTAGCACCTCTGTTTGGAAGTACTCTCTTTTTGCTACTTTATTTTGTCGCTACACTTTACTATCCAGGAGGTTCACAGTTCGATAAAAACACCAAAGGTTTTAGTTGGGCACATAACTATTGGTGTAATCTTTTAAATGAAAATGCTATCAACGGACAACCCAATCCGGCAAGACCAATTGCCTTAACAGCAATGATGGTTCTTTGTTTGACCCTTACCGTATTTTGGTATCTTTTTCCCATACAGGCTGATTTAAAAAAGACGGCAAGAATTGTCAATGTCTGGTTTTACAGCTATGACTATTGGCCTGTTTCTTTTTACAAGCCTTCACGACATTATTATCAATGTGGCTACTCTATTTGGATTGGTGGCATTAGGAGGAACTTTTATCGGACTACAGAAGCAAAATTTAATGAAATTGTTTTGGATGGGGCTTTTCACAATTGTACTTATAGGACTTAATAACCTGCTATATTACAATACGGACCTGCTGTTTCATTTACCTGTAGTTCAAAAAATTACGTTTCTGTATTTCTTGCTATGGATTTGTTGTATTAACATAAGTTTGTATAACGTAACAGCTAAAAGTTGACTGAGAATAAAACAGCCACTAACACAAACTTTGTAAGATAGCGGCTGACGAACTATATTTAAACTATATAACACTTCGGAGTTAATACTTTATAAGTATAATGACAGAATTAATGAATAAGTGAATGTGTGAATAATTTTTTGATTTTCAGACTTTTACAAGCTTATTTAACTTTAACTAATTTTGTCCGCTTACTTATCTAAAATCAGTTCGTTAACCGCACTACCGGATAGCGCAGGTGGGTTGTTTCGTAATAAGGAGAATGCAGGTAAATAAATTGCAGGTGCGCGTGGGCAGATTTCGCTTGTTCCGGATTTTGCTTTTTCCATTCTTCGTACTGTTGGCGCAGGTTGGCGTCTTTTTTCAAGAGATCAGCCGCTAAATCTTCGAATACATAATCCGAAAAATATTCTTTTTGTTGTAAAATAGCATCAAAAAAGCCCCAGCTAAAAAAAGAATCCCCGCCTTGCGGTTCCAGGGTTTCTACAATATACCGGTTGGCTGCTTGGTTCAGGTAAATCAAATAATCTCCTTTCAGAAAGTGGGCAGTTTGTTTCTCCGGGCGTAAACTTACCTGGTTGTGCAGGTAATGGCCTTCGTAGGGCCGCGGATTGGTTTTGTAATCCGCAATATAATATACTTCGGCCGTTAAACTGGTGTCCTGTTGTATGGGGCGCATCTGCACCCCGTTTAATTTTAACCTTTCAATTACTTCTGCCCAGGCCTGGGGAACCAGATAAGCTTTGGGTTTATCTATGCGCTGGGTAGGCTTATAGGTTTGATAGTAATTTATATTTCTCTCCCAGGGAGCTGTGCGGTCATAATATAAACGCGGTAATCCGCTTACTTCGCTGGGTTTATGCCGGGCGGTATATCCCCGGAAAAAAGTTTTATCTACTACGGTGGTGTCTAAAGTCCAGTTTAAGGGAAATTGGGTTTGCGTAAGGGTAGCGGCTTGGGCTTTTTGGCGGGCGGCGGCAATAAGAGCACCATCGCGGCTAATTGTATTTACCATTATTTCCAGAAAAACATAGGTGGCTTTTACCCGCTCTGCAAAAGATTTCAGCATGTGGGTTTCGGTCATAAAGCCGATGGTGTTGAATAAGGTAGTGTAACCTGTAGAATAGCGCGGCGCATCCATAAAGCCAATCAAACCGCTGTCGGGCGCTTCTGCTTTGGTATCGACGTACGGGGTAAGCGGATAATGCCGTTTGGTCATGGCCGATTGCAGCGCCGGCAGCATTTGCTGGGTAAGATACTGGCTTAACTGCGGATGCAATTTGTCTTTTTGCGTTGGCAGTAAGGTTAAAGTATGTTGGTAATCGGCCCCGTTAGATGTATGCGTATCCACAAACACATCCGGCTGCCACTCCTGGAAAATTTGGGTGAAAGTGCGGGCGTTGCGGGAATCGGTTTTGATGTAATCGCGGTTTAAATCCAGGTTGCGGGCATTGCCCCGGAAACCGTAACTTTCCGGGCCATTCTGGTTAGCCCGCGTACTGCTGTTCCGGTTCAGGGCGCCACCAACATTATAAATCGGGATAAAAAGAACCACTACGTTTTTTAGCTGCGCCCGCAAATCTTTTTGCTGCATCAAATCCCGGGCCAGCATCATGCTGGCATCTATGCCCTCAGGTTCGCCGGGATGAATGCCGTTCTGAATGAGAAATATCTGCTTATCTTTTTTCCGGAGGGAAATTGGATCAAAATCTTTATCCAGAGACAAAATAACCAAATGCAGTGGCTTACCTACATCGGTAGTGCCGTAGGATACCATTTTTATTTCGTCGTAAGCAACATCCAAGTGCTGGTAATACGCAATACATTCCGGGTAAGTGGCAGTTTGGGTGCCTTTGCTTTTTTCGTAAGGCGTTTGCCAGTTAGCGGGCGGTTGTGATAATAAATTGAAGTATAATAGTAGTAAATAGAGCAGCATACACAGAAATTATTTAGAATAGAAGGGTAAATAAGTACAATGACAGAATTGAAGAATGAGTGAATGTGTGAATAAATTTTTGATCGTCAGATTTTACAAGCTTACTTATCTGAAATTAATTTTGTCCGCTTACTTATATTCCCGCAAATCCAAAATAACAAAGCCGGTAGTTTTAGGTAGAAAACCTCTTTTTAAAAGTATCCGTGTTTTAGATAAAAACTAAACTGCTAGGCTAAGCCAAGGCTCACACATAATAGATGTTGTATGAGTGGGTAGTCCCGGTAGATGAACTTTATTCTGGAAACAAGAAATTTGCAAAATAAACAACCGACTTTTTAGAGCCATTCTTTTTTCTTAAACCAAAAGTAAATACCTAAAGTAATCATTAACATTACCAGCATGGCCAGCGGGTAGCCGTAATGCGATTCTAGTTCGGGCATATACCGGAAGTTCATGCCATAAATGCCCACAATAAAAGTAAGTGGTAAAAAGAAAACGGAGAAAATGGTGAGTACCCGCATTACTTCGTTGGTGCGCTGCGAAGCCAGCCCGATGTGAATAGTAAGCAAGTTGTTCGTGCTGTTATCTATTTCCTCGTACATGGTTAGCAGCCGCAGGTACATATCCCGAATGTCCTGAATATAAGGGTCATTCTGATTTTCCCGGCTCAGGTTATCCAGCACTATTTTCGAAAGATTTAAGACCCGTTTCGAAACCTCGGCTTTGCGTTTAAGCCAGTACATCCCGTTGGTGAGCGGATAATGCTGCGTGCGGCGCAAAAATACTTTCGATTCAAAATAATCAAGGTCGGCGGCCAGTTTAAGGCCGGGTTGTTCAAAAGAAGTCAAAGCTTCCTTTATAATCAGGATAAACAAATTAAAAGGGGCTTCACATTCATTTTTGCTAATAACACTTTTTTCAATTTCATCCAGGAAAGAGTAGGGGGTACGATGAATAGTAATCAGAAAAGAATTGCTATAAAATATGGCAATTTTATTCGTAAAATCCTGTACGGTATCACCGGAAACCCCAACTTCTTTATCAAATACCCGGATAATGGCAAACACGGTATCCTGGCTAAGCTCATATTTAGGTAAATGATCGGGTTGCAGCGAATCTTGCACTAGGGCCGGATGCAGATTATATTTTTGCGCAACTTCCTGTAAATCATCGGCCGAAGGATTTGTTACATCTACCCAGTCCCAGTTGCACGAACTTTCTTTGGTTAAGTTTTTTACCATGTAAGGTTTGAAGTATAATGAGTGAATGGGTGATTAATTATGAAGCCGCTATATTCTTATTCAGCTTAAAATAAATTTTATCCTCATACTTGAATATTATTAGCTGGTGATTGTTTAAAGTTTTTTCTGAATGTTTCAAACCGGAGAAAAACAGCTTAGCATTAATCGCGATTTATAGCGTTTTCGTTGGGATATCTGCCAAAGTTATAATCCAGGCTGAAGCGGCCGGGCCCGGTAAAGATTAAACCGAAAAATACAATAGCTAACTCCAAAGCGTGCGAATAGTCGTTAAAAGAATCGCCGTTTTTCAGGTGCATGGTAGTAGCTACCAGCATGGTAATAAACAGGAGTACGCAAATGGGCCGGAAAAAAAGCCCGCATAACAAGAGTAAGCCTCCGCCAAATTCAGAAATACTGGCCATAAATCCCCAGAAAGTAGGTGCAAAATCTATTCCCCAATTCACCATAGCCCCGCCTACGCCGGTCCAGCGTTCTGGTCCGCCGGATATTTTGGGCCAGCCGTGCAGTACAAACATAATGCCTAAGCCAATGCGCATCAGCAGCAAACCTAAATGCAATTTCGGATAGTCGTTCTTAAATATTTTCATTCCTTCAATTTTTATATGTATAATTTTTGCTTCTTACGGAAACAGAATCCAGGGTGTTTTTTATCGATCATCTATGAATTTGGACAGCCCGGAAATTAGCCACAAATAAAAAGAAGAAGTTTTGATTAATCTGGCGGGGCTCTACCAATAATTTTTCTTTAAACCCGCGCCCTACATTTAGAGTTATAAACAGGAAATAAGCTGGTTGTTTGGCTATCTGGCCTACGTGCCTTAATTTAGAACGGAAAATATGAGTAAGCCTTTAATATTAGTATCCAACGATGATGGTATTACCTCACCGGGCATCCGGACGCTGGTAAACGTGATGAAAAAAATAGGTGAAGTGGTGGTGGTGGCACCCGACAGTCCGCAATCCGGCATGGGCCACGCCATAACGGTAGCCAACACCCTGCGCCTGGATAAATCTTTAGCTTTTGAGGATGTAGAAGCCTGGGAATGTTCCGGCACACCCGCCGATTGCGTGAAACTAGGCAAGCACTACGTGCTGAAAGACCGGAAACCAGATTTGGTAGTAAGTGGCATTAATCATGGTTCTAATTCCAGCATTAGTGTCTTGTATTCCGGTACCATGTCGGCGGCCATAGAAGCAGCCATTGAAGGTTTACCGGCCATCGGGTTTTCGTTGTGCGACTTTGGCCACGATGCCGACTTTTCGCATACCGAAGAATTTGTGGAGCTCATCGCGCGTCAGGCTTTAGAACACGGTATTCCGGTTGGTACGGCTTTAAATGTGAACTTCCCAAAGAAATCAGAAGATAAAATTGCCGGCGTAAAAGTTTGCCGGCAAGCCCGGGCCAAGTGGGAAGAAGAATTTGAAGAACGCCTGGACCCTAATAAACGCCGCTACTTCTGGATGACCGGTAATTTTGTTAACCCTGATCAGGGCGAAGATACCGACGAATGGGCCTTAGCACACCACTACGTTTCTATTGTACCTTGCCAATTCGATATGACGGCGGCTTTTGCCATGGCGCAAATTAATAACGAATGGGAATTGCAGAAATAAAATTTATAGTCTTCTAATAAACCAAAAAGCCAGATTTAAAGAGTCTGGCTTTTTGGTTATTTATAATTAGCAACATTATACATCGAAATAAGGTAATATAGGAGGCAATTATACATTATATACCTTATTTGTAGCGGTTATTTCTGTCTTGTTTTTTAGTATAAAATTGGGAAATAATTTTTAATTAAAGGAATATCTTATCTTTTTTGCCGGTATTATGTTGCATTCTAAAGCATCAAGTTCTTTGGCAAGAAAAGCAGTAATTCAGTATGGAGCTTTTTTGCAATCAAAAATATATAAATTTAAGGCTTTAGAAACCATAAATATCATTTAAGGTCAGCTCCACTATCTTGCCATACTTCTGAAGTACTTTAAAATCTATAGCTTTCTTAGAGCCGATTACAATCAGTATTGGATTTTGCCCCTTAACATATTGCTGATGAAATTGCTGGATATCTTCCGGCTTTAAACTATTCATCTTTTCGTAAATATCCTGCCTAATATCATAATCTAGCCCCAAGCGAATTGCATCCATATACTTGTAAAGTATGCTTTCACGGGTAATACGCTGCGAGGCGATATTATTAATAATGTTTTCCTTAGCACTGTTAAAATCAGTTTTATTATAAGGCATATCCTTATTTAACAGGTTCTGCATAGCTGCCAATGCTTCCGGCAGCTTATCGGGCTGGGTACCCATGTACGAATAGATATAGTCGTTTTGATCTTTAAAATCGGCAATACCATAAGTAGAACTGGTAGCATAAGCTAAGCCCTTCTTTTCTCGCAGTTCCTGCCAAAATACAGAATTCATGCCTTCTCCAAAATATTGGTTATAAAGCATAATGGCCGGGGCTCTTTGTTTATCGTACGAGATAGGGCGCGAAAGGAAATATATTTCGGCCTGCATCGATTTAACATCAACAAAATAAACTTTAGGCTCTTTAAGTGCCTGTGCCGAGTAGCGGTTTAGCGTAGGCAGTAATTTTAAGGTTCCGGATGTTTTGTGGTATTGTTCTAACAAGGCGGCTACTTCGGGGGCTGGTCGGGGGCCAAAGTATTCTAAACGATGCTTATAACCCAGCCGGTTCTTCCGGATAGTTTCCATTTTCTGGGAAGTAATTTTTTTCAGCTCTTCCGCTGATAATTCATTATTAAAAGGATTTTTAGACCCATATTGAATATATTTCGTTATTCCATATTCAAGGAATATCCGGTTTGTTTTAGTGTTTTCGCGCTCTTTTAATAAATCCGCAATACTACCGGCCAAATCGACCTTATTTACTTGGAAATGCTGCAGGTAATTTTCGAATAAGGCCAGGGCTTTCTCAAAGTTTACGTCGAGGCCGCTTAAGCTTAAAGTAAACCATGCTGAGTTAAATTGACCGATGGATATACTACAGCCTAGTTTATATAGGTCCTGTTTAAATTGGCGGGTAACATCTTTATCTGCATCTAAAAATAGACTCAGGCTCAGAAGAGGATCATTGGTGTTATCCCAAATTAAATGCAAGGAGAACAAACCGTTATCTTTATTCTGTCGATAATAAAGCGGCAGTTGTTCATTAACGCTTAATGCAGTTATTTCCTTTTTATAGTCCAGGAAAATAGGTTTAACTGTTGTAGTAGGCAAGGCTATTACCTCTTTAAAAAAATCAGACTGGGCTTCCCGGTCAAAATTTAAAGCCGTTATAGCAGTTTTTTCTACTTCTTGTATCAAGGGTGTTTCGCCTTTAAGTTTATAAATTACCGCGTAATTCTGGCCGTAATATTTATTAGCTACAGCCATAACTTCTTGCTTGGTAATGTTGCCGAAGTCTTCCATTTGTTTTATATAATCGGCTAATTCCTGACCAGAGATAAAGGCGTTTACAAATGCATTTACCCGCGACTTATTGGTTTCATAGGCTTTCATTTGTTCAATGGCCGTATTGTTAGCAATTGCCGGAATGAGCCAATCTTCAAACTTACCTTGTTTAATTAATTCTATTTGTTCCAGAAACAGGTCTTTTACTTCTTCCAGCTTTTGGCCTTTCCGGGGACTGCCTCCTATTACATGCAGCGAATACTCGGTTAAAGGAAAGTCGAACGCATAGGCATGTAATACGGCTTTCCCCCGGCGCAAATTCTGATCAAACAAGCCAACCCGGCCATTATATAATATTTTGTTTATCATTTTAAGTACCAGCGCTTCGCGCGTTTTTACGCCCGGAAAACGGAAGCCCAGCAGCAAATCTTCGGTAAAAGGCCCTTTTATTTCATTAATAATTGGCTGGATAATAGGAGGTAAAGCCGCCATTTTGGTTTCTGTTAAGGGTTTAGGCTGAAGCTTACCAAAGTATTTATCAATAACCTGAATGGTACTATCCAGGTTTAAATCGCCACTTAAGCACAAGGCCATATTATTAGGCACATAGTAGGTGGCAAAGAAGTTTTTAATCTCCGTAATAGAGGGATTTTTTAAATGTTCGGTTGTGCCAATGGTTGTTTGCTGACCGTAAGGATGCCCCGGATAGATGGCGCCCATTAGTTCCTGAAACATCTGGCGGGCGTTATCACTTTCTGACCGGTTCTTCTCTTCAAAAACGGCTTCTAACTCCGTGTGGAACGTACGCGGCACCATTTCCCGGAAGCGTTCGGTTTCAACCATGGCCCATCTTTCCAGTTGCGTAGTAGGTATTTCTCCTGTATAAACCGTTTGTTCCAGGCTGGTATAGGCATTCACCAGCGAAGCGCCCATCATGTTTCCGATGGTTTTATATTCATTCGGAATAACATAAGTAGCGGCTATTCCGGATAAGCTGTCTATCTGATGATAAATTTGTTTGCGCCTGGCAGTATCTTTTTCAGTCCGGTAACTTTCGAAAAGTTGCTCAATTTCATCTAAAACTATTTTCTCCTGCCTATAATTCCTGGTACCGATCCGGGAAGTGCCTTTAAACATCATGTGTTCGAGGTAGTGAGCCACTCCGGTAGCTGTAGCCGGATCATTTTTGCTGCCTGCCCGTACGGCGATAAAGGCTTGAATGCGCGGAGCATCTTTATTATCACTTAAATACACGGTTAAGCCATTCGCGAGTTTGTAGACCCGGGCCTGTAGTAAACTGCTATTTACCGATGTATAAGGATAAGTTTTTTCTTTGGCCGGTAATTCTTCCAAAGTATCGGAAGTTGTTTGCCCCAACTTAATGCTTTTGCATTGGGTTAAGAAAAATACTAAGGATAAAATAACAAAGCGGAAACCGCTCTTGATGTAAAATTGCTTGCCTTGGATCATTTAATCTTGTTTAAATAGTCAGTTTAGGTAGCCCTACAAATCGAATCGAATCGGTAAAATATACTCTGAAACTACGAGTTTACCGTTTTGTTTAGCCGGGGTAAAATCGGGAAATAAATTGGCAAGCCGTAAGGCTTCCGTAACGGTACCGTAACCTAAATCTTTTACTACTTTAAAATCTTTGGTTTTACCGGCTTTATCTACCACAAATTTCAAAATAACCACGCCCGAAATCTTATTGGCTTTTGCTTCGGCCGGGTAATGCAGGTTTTCTTTTATAAATTGTTGCATGGCCGTTTCACCACCCGGAAAGCTGGCAGGTTGTTCTACAAAAGTAAACACCACGTCAGCATCAATATCGGTTTCTAATTTTTTACCTGATTCTTCTGCCAATACTAATTCTTCGGCTGTGCGGGGCCTTTCGGTGCTAATCATAATGAAATCGGAACTGAATCCCGGATTACCCTGGGGATCAAAAGTTGTTTTCTGCTTTGATGGGTCGGGATTTATGCGGGAAGGAGACGCCTCATCTATATAAGCAATGCTTAGAACATACGTAGCAGGAATACTTTGGCCGTTTCTACGGGCAGGCTGCCAGGGCGGCATTTTATTTATTACCCGGTTTAATTCTCGATGAAATTCAGGAAATTGTGAATCATGTTCTTGTATTTTTTCATAATTTCCAGCCGCATCCAGTTTAATAGGTATAGCCGTACCAATAACTTTACTGTCTTTTAAATAAGACGGCTTAAATTTCAATTCAGTTAGAAAATAATCGTACATGGCTTTTTCACCACCCGGAAACTGAGGCGCAACTAAGCCGGTATCGTTTGTAACTTCAGCAGCTTGGTTCAGTGGCGATGCCGCTGCCAGTTTTACCGGATTAGGAATAATCTCATCAACGGGAACCTTGCAATAAGAGAGGAAGCAAATTATTAAAACTAGAACTGGTACTGCCAGGAACGGTTTAATTTTAGTGGAACGATAGTCTTTTTTCATGATCATCTGCAGTCGTTTAGAAGTGAGTGATTTATGGAAGAAGTTGCCGATTGGAAAATCTATTTTGTTCAGAACCTGTTTTACCAGTAGGGCAGCATACGCCGGTTGGTTTACGGACCGGAGAACCTGGGCATCGGCCAGGTATTCGTGGGTGGTAGTAAGGGCTTTTTTGTAGAGATAAAGCAAAGGGTTAAACCAGAAAATAATTCGCAGCACTTCCAAAAACAACACATCATAACTATGCTTCTGTTGCACATGCACCATTTCGTGCTGGAGTATCTGCTCTTTCTCTAGCGCATTTAAATCCTGATGGTTGTCCCAGAAAATATAATGCAGAAAAGAAAAAGTAGGTAGCTGGCCCTGCGTTTCAATTATTTTAACGTCGGCTGCTAAATAATTTTCAATTGCTTGGTGGTTTTGGATAAAGCGGCGTAGTTTATATAATAATTTAATCAGGCGAAAAGAAAAAGCCCCTACACCTAAGCCATAAACAGTAAAGATGAAATAATACCAGTTAAAAGACGATGGGGTGATTACTTTACCAGCAGCAATTGTGGGCGGGGTATTATTTATATCAATAGGCTCTATCGGGTAAATAAAAGTTGGTAAAGCGGTTTGCGTCGTCGGGGATGGAAAATCTATCAGGGGCAGCAGGAAAGAGAAAATAATTGCGGCTAATAAATAAAAGCGGATATACTGAAAACAAGTTTCTCTTTTTAACCCCTCGAGGTAGAACAAATAAAACACCAACAGGCAAACTCCCGATTCGGCCAGGTAAATAATAATATTATTCATCTTTTTGTTCGTTAAAATCTTGTTTTACATGCTGCAGCAATTGGTCTAATTCCTTTAAATCCATGTTTTCTTCTTTCGCAAAAAAAGAAACCAGTTGCCGGTAAGAGCCGCCGAAGTAATTACCGACAAAATTTTTAAGAAACTGGCGGGTATATTTCTCTTTCGAAATAAGCGGATAGTACTCATGGGTTTTACCGTAAGCCTGGTATCCCACAAAGCCTTTTTTTTCCAGGATGCGGATAAGCGTAGACACGGTGTTATAAGCGGGCTTAGGCTCTGGTAACTGCGCCAGAATATCTTTCACAAAGCCTTTATCTAAATCCCATAAAACCTGCATTACCTGCTCTTCTGCTTTGGTTAGTTCTTTCATTCTTATTCGAAGTTTTAATAATTTCAAGTTGAGTTGATTTTTCAATCAGTAGTTTATCAAGTATATCTTAATTAAGCATTTATTAAATATCTAAATATGTAACCGGACTGCATTGAGCAAAATTTTCTTGGGCGGTTAAAACAAATTGGTAATCTTTTACAAAGAGGTTTAACAAGCGAGAAAATTCTTTTTCTTTCGTGCTGGATAATTGATCTTTAGCGAAATTGTAGAGAAAGTAATCAATTTTGCCGTTAGCATTCAGGTAAATCCGGTTAAACCCTTTGGTTGGCCCTTCCCATTTGAAATTGTTATCCTTTAAGAACCTACCTAAATCCTGCAGAAGCTGGGTATAAGCTTTTATTAGTTTTGCCTGACCTTCTTCGGTTTTGAAAACGGCTAATTTTACATCGGTATGAACAGCACTTTTATATAAGCTGTCCAGGTGCCACATTGGTATTCCAATTTTTTCTGCTTCCTGAAAAGAGAGTGCTTTATGCTGCCCAAATAAATTGAGCGAGCAGACAAGCAAAAAGGTTAAACAAAAAATCAGTTTATTTTTCATACTTCTAAATTAAGCTGGTTTAAATTATTATAAGTAATTGATATCAAGTGTATTTATGTTATGCAATTATACAACTAAATACTTAGTTTATCAACTAAATGTTTAGTTGTATTGATGTTATAAAAGATAAATATTAAATCTTCATAATTGATTAATATTTATTAAAATATTTCTTTCATTTGCCTTTTACCTTTTCAATTTTAACATACATTATATCGCATGTTTAATTCAAGAAAGCTGAAACTAGCGCTGGCGCTGGGCTTTATCTCCCTCAGCGGGCAAGCCCAAACTTCCAAAATTGATTCGCTTGCCATTCGTAAAATATATGATGAAGCTTTAGCTAATGGCAAAAGCTACGAAAATTTACAGTACCTCTGCACCCAGATTGGTCCGCGGCTTAGCGGTTCGGAAGGAGCAACCAAGGCCGTAAACTGGACGAAACAATTAATGGAAGGGATGGGTTTCGACCGGGTGTACCTGCAGGAAGTAACGGTGCCGCACTGGGTACGCGGCGAAAAAGAAAAAGCCAAAATTAAATATAAGAACGGGAGCCAGGAGGTGCAAATCTGTGCCTTGGGCGGATCGGTAGGAACCGGTAAAAAGGGCATTAAAGCGCCGGTAATTGAAGTTAAGACCTTTGAAGAACTGCAGCGTTTAGGCCGCGAAAAGGTGCAGGGAAAAATTGTATTCTACAACCGGCCCATGAACCAGCAGTATATTGATGCTTTTGATGCTTACAGTGGTGCGGTAGATCAGCGCGGCAGCGGCGCTTTAGAAGCTGCCAAATTAGGAGCGGTGGGCGCCATTGTGCGCTCCATGAACCTGGCCATCGACGATTATCCGCATACCGGCGGCATGCGCTACGAAGAAAACGGTACTAAAATACCGTCGGCGGCTATTAGTACGCTGGGGGCCGAAACCCTAAGCCGCTTATTAAAGGAAGATCCGGATTTGCAGTTGGAGTTTACCATGAATCCGCAAACTTTGCCCGAGGTGCCTTCACACAATGTAATCGGGGAAATAAAAGGAACTGAGTTTCCGGACGAAATAATTGTGGTGGGCGGCCATTTAGATTCCTGGGATTTAGCGCAGGGCGCGCACGATGATGGTTCCGGCTGTATGCAAGCCATTGAAGTACTGCGCCTGATGAAAGCTTTGAATATTAAACCAAAACGTACCATCCGGGCGGTGATGTTTATGAACGAAGAAAATGGTAACCGGGGCGGACGCAAATATGCCGAGCTGGCCACGACCAATAAAGAAAAACACTTAGCCGCCATTGAATCGGATAACGGGGGCTTTACGCCCCGGGGATTTGCCCTAGAAGCGACCCCGGCAAAAATAGAGAAAGTAAAAAAATGGCAGGATGTACTAGCACCCTACGGTTTAGCCGAAATTGGTCCCGGCCACGGCGGCACGGACATTGGCCCGCTCCGTAGCGACAATATTGCATTAATTGGGTTTAAGCCTGATTCGCAACGTTATTTTGTGTACCACCATGCGGCTAACGATACCTTTGATAAAGTAAACCGCCGGGAACTGGAATTAGGCGGGGCTTCTATGGCAGCTTTGGTTTACCTACTGGATAAATATGGTTTATAATTATTGGCGCATGATTTTAACTTGCTGTTGTTGCTGGTTGTATTGCGCCGTTAGCAGGTAAATTCCCGCCGGTAAATGCGCCGGCAAGGCCATATTAATCTGATTAGCACCTTTACTTAAATACTTCTGGGCGGTGTAAACCACTTGCCCGGAAGTATTTTTTATTTCCAGGTTTATTGCCTCCGCATTTTCGGCCTGGCAAATTAAAGTGAAAGCTCCGGTTGTAGGGTTGGGGTAAGCCTGTAATGCAGCAAGCATAAATTTATCCGGGAAAGCCACCGTTACGGGACCGTAATAAACCGCTTTCCCATCCAGATCTACTTGCTTTAAACGGTAGTAGCGGGTACCCGTTTTATTTACTTCTTTGTCCAAGTAAGTGTAAGCCTGGCGGGAATTCAGGTTATTGCCTTTGGCGGCTATAAACGCTAGTTCCCGGTATGTTTTGGCGTTTGTCGATACTTCCACGGCGATGCCGCGGGCATTTTTTTCGGTTGCTGTTTCCCAATCAATCAGAACTTGTTGGTCTTTTTTAGTAGCGGCAAAGGCAATTAATTCTACCGGTAAAGTAACAACGCCGTTGCCTGGGGCTGCCGTCCAAACCGAAAAGGCATCGATGTTCGTTTGTGTAATTGTATACTTATCGGCGGCCAGGGCAGTTTCCGAATTAACCTGCATTTCCCAGTTAGTGCCATTATCGGCGGAGCGGAATAAATACAACTCATTTTTATCCTGATCGGTTAATTCATGGGGCAAATAAGAGAATTCCATCGTTGCGTTCAGGCCGGAATCTTTCCCCGACAGTACTTTAATATCGTACTGCCGCAAAATAGCTTTAGCCAAGCTAGGATTGGCAATACCGGTTGTCCTGGTTATGGTTATATCGCCGGGAGCGGCGGCGGTGGAGAGGGTAATACCCGTGTGGGCAAAATCGTGGGTAGTTTGGCTGGTGCTGAAGTTACGGGTAGTTTCTATCGTACCTGTAATATAATGCGCATCTGTTTCCAAGAGAGAAGCTTCCGGCCCCAGGGTTATTTTGTAATTGCCCGTAGCTAAAACACCGTTATGTAGGCTTAGATTACCATTTACAATAATATTCGAAGTTAGCTTAAAGTTACCGGGGCCGGTAATAGCCAGGTTTAAAAACGGTCCGCCGGAAATTTCCGGGTTATCCGATCCGGTTAGTTCCAGTAAACCGGCCGACTGATAAAAGTTTCCGATATTCATAAAGTTACCTTTTATAGTCAGTGTTCCGCCGTTAAAAGATACGCTGCCTTCTACTTTGAGATTGCGGGCCTGGGCCTGACCGGCATTTATGACCGGATACTGGTTTAATCCGGTTGGTACTACCACATCCGACGTGGTATCAGGAACCTGGTTGGTCCAGTTAGCCGGGTTAAACCAGTCGGTATCGAAATTACCGGTCCAGGTAGTCAGGCTGCTGGTAACCCGGAAAGGGGCTGATGTAGCGGAACAGCCGTTTGCTCCGGTAACGGTAACCGAGTAAGTGCCCATATTCCGTACCCGGATACTTTGGGTAGTTTCGCCGGTAGACCATAAATAACCGGCGGCGGGGCTGGCGGTCAGGATTAAGCACGAGCCGGAGCAGGACTCATCGGTACTGGAAACAATTTTAGCTTCAGGAGCCGGAAGCATATTTATTTGTATTGCATCCGAAAAAGCCTCGGCGCAGGCGCTATTCGGTAGTACTACCCGGTAGTACGTGGTGTCGGTGATGTTGGCAAAGGTGTACTGACGAGTAGTATCGGCAATAGCTTCCCAGGTGTTTCCTTCTAAGGATTTTTCCCATCTGATAATCTGGCCGCCGTAATTTTCCAGATTGATGGTGCCGGTATTCTCAACTCCGCAAACCTCCGCTAACGTGCTTTTTAACGTGCCGTTTTCCCGTACTGCAACCCTGGGACCGCGATTGCCCTGCGCCCGGATTTGCCAGTTATACAGATATAAGGAGTTGATTCCGGAAGAAGAGCCTGTAATAGATAACAGATTCGCAACAGTATAGGGATAAATAATGGTACCGAAAGCATCATTCCGGTTCATCTTAACCCCGCCCGCCAAAGCCGATATGGCTAATTCGTACTGATTGCCGGCGGCCGGAATAACTATGTTTAAAGCGTAAGTATGAATACCCGGTATAATTTGTAACTGCACGGTTCCGATATTCGTCCGGGCCGGATTTATTAATTGCAGGGTGATGGTTCCGGCAGATTCCGCATTAATGGTAACCTGATCCAGCAAGAAGGGCGCGCCGGCATTAAAATAAACAGATTCTTTTACGCCGGCAAAAGAGCCCACTGCATTATTTAATAAGGGAGCAGTAGAGCCGACATAATCATTTAAGGCAGCATAATAAGTTTTATCGGCTGGTTTGTAAGTAGTGGTTGTATTGTTGCCAACAGCTAGTAAATTGCCGGCAGTGGGGGCATTGTACCAGTAAACAGTGCCGGAACCGGATGCTTCTAAAGATACGGCCATGCTGGTAACACAACCGGTAGCTGATACCTGGGTGGGAACAGTATTTACAGGATCAGTACCAACAATTATGCTAAAGGTATCGTTGCTGGTATCCTGGTCGCCGGTCAGAGCAGTTGTAGCGGTAAAAGTATTGTCTGTGGCGGCCTGGGCATAGAAACTGTTGGGTAATACAAAATCTGCTTCGGCGTATGCCTCCAAAGGCCCGGCGTAAGTGCCCGTTAAAGTGCTCACTGCGCCGGTAGCATCGGCAATGGTTATTGTTACCGGAATATTGGTTTGAGAGACTGAGCCGAAGTTGCGCAGCGTAACAGCTACCGATTGGGAAGAACTGGCGTAAAAGCTGCCCGCCATGGGGTTGATGATATTGGTAATACCCACATCCTGGCTGGCCGGCGCAAAGCTAAGACTATAATCTTCTGTTTCGCCACTTGGGTAATTATTTCCGGCACTTAAAGCTGCATTGTTGCTGTTTTCCAGAACCGTAATTCTTAAGCGGGTGGTATTGCCGGTTTGCACAAATTTTGGCACCTGAATAGTACTGGTATAGGTGCCGTTGTTCGCAATAATCCCACTGGTAGCGGTAGCTTCGGCTTCATCTTCAAAATCGCCATCCTCGTTCCAGTCCACCGATACATAAACCGTTTTTCCGGTCTCAGCACCACATGAACCCAGGGTAATGGAAAACGGCAGTAGTTGCCCAACTTCGGCCGTAGTAAGTAATGTAGTAAAATCGGAATAACTATTACAATCGGAACTGCTATTATCGATGCTGCCTATAGTTACGTGGTCTATCCGGGCACCATTATTAGTAATGGGCATGGGTACGGGATAAATATTACCCTGCAAACCGCTCATTATCAAGGAATAATCCTGGCGGTTATTTTTTAAGATTCCTTTATGCGTAATAATAAGGGTATAATTCTGGCCGGGCTGCGGGTTAGTAATTAATATTTGCTCCATGTTGTCGCGGATGTTGTCGCCGGTTGTGGCCGCTGCCGCGGGATTGGTCGGGTCCAGCACCCAGGGGTAAAACGTAGTAGTACCATCACTTACCCGGATATCCAGGTCGTTAACCAGGCGGGGAGTACGGTTGTTAAGTACCGTAGGTCCCAATGAAACCGGCATCACGGATCCGGCCGGATCGGTCCAGGAAACAGAAACCCGCAAGGGTTCGGAACCAGATGCCGTAATGGTTTGGGTGTAAATTTCGTTCGAAGCCAGGGTTCTTTCGCTTACCTCATTTTTTTTACTTGAGTTAGTTAAAATTTTTGCCGCGCCTTCGGTATCTAACAAACCCCAGCCGTATATATAATCCGGGCCAGGGTTGGCACCGCTTTCTTTGGCCGTATGGATGGCCAGACCCTTCAGGGTAGCGGCCCGCATAAAACTACCGCTATGTAGCCGGGCATACAATTCCTGCAGCAAAACCAAAGAACCCGTAACGTTAGGCGAAGCCATCGAAGTGCCATTGCCGGCCTCATAACTATCATCGGTAGCGGCGGCGGTAGAAAGTACTCCCATGCCGTTGCCTACTAAATCCGGTTTAATGCGCCCGTCATCGGTTGGGCCCCAGCTGCTGAAGGAGGCAATTACCACATCTTCCGGTTTAGTATAACCACCGGGCAAACCATATACGGCCCCTACCGACAGAATATTTTTGGCCACACTGTGGTCCGGAATTACATCGTAGCCGCTATATTCCCGCATATCGGCGGTTCGGCCGGCTGCAATGTACTCTAACTGGTTCTGGGCGTTATAGCGATAATAAGGTGTGCCTAAAGCTGGTTGAGCTAAATTATTACTGTTTCCTACGGCTTTTACCATCAGGTAATAAGGTGCATTAAACGCAATATCGTCCCAAACCTGGGCAGTGTAATCATAATAGCCAAAATAAACGTCTTCTTTTTCGCTTACGTTTACATCGCCCAGCCACAGCCACTTTCCGCCCGACAGCATCCAGCCGGTTTGCAGACCGTAAGAATGATTGGAAAGTAAAAGCCCACTGGCCGCTCCGGCTATTTCGGATACGTCGTTGTTAAACTGCCACGATTGCAGATTAGGCGCGCCGTAGGCCATTCCTTTGGCATAAGGGTTAAGGCCCCGCGCAATCATGGTGCCCGCCACGTGGGTAGCATGGCCGTCTACCTTCGTGTAACTGTCCCGGCTCACAATGCGGCCAGCTAATTCCTGGTGCGTTTTCCGGATGGTCCCGCCGTCCCAGATACCAATTTTGCCGGCTAAAAAAGAAGAAGATCCGGATAAGTTCAGGCCGGCGCTGCCCCCGTTCCAGACTTTATTGGTGCCGGTGGTAATGGCGGAGGTGGTATTGTTATAAGTAGTATAGAAAAGAGGTTTGCCGGCCTGGTTTATACCCTGTAAAGAAACAGTAGATCCATCTGTCCGCTTTTCGTTTATAATCCAATTGTATTTTTTAGCAAATATTTGTGCTTTGGTATAAGATGATTTATATTTTGCTTCATGGTCGGAAGCCAATTTACTGAGCTTTGTTTTATTCGTATTATCTAGTTTTATCTGGGCGTTCACCGAAATCGAAAATAAAACCAAAAACGCTATAAGAGTAGAATAGTGTAAGTTTTTACTCATGCATTAAATCTGTAAACATGATTATAATTTTGTATTATAATTGTCAAGAAAATATAAGCGTTTTATATAATTGAATTATATAGGAACAAAGTTAATACAACGTTTAAATAAATAATATAAAGTAGGTTTTTAAATTAATGTTTTTGTATAAGATTTTTATTGATAAATAAATAATTGTATTATACTAATATTTAATATTTTTAATGTAACATTTGCTTTAGAAGCTTAGTGTAAGAAAAATTTATTATAGTAATTATCGATAATTGCAGTTATAATAACTTAAAGAGGAAGAGGAGTGAAATTTAATCTGTTTGATATGATTGGTTATTGTAATAAATATTATGGTTAAAGTTGTATTTTAAAATAATGCTAAGTAACCGGTGATAATACTGGTTTTGTGGATTTTGTTATAATGAATAAGTGAGTGGGTGTAGAAATTGAAAGATAAACGGCCAAAAAAGAAGAGGAATGGCTGTAAGCCGGAGAAAATACAGGCTGGCCGAGGGCTTGTTCTTTCAAGAAAACCGCTTAAATGCTTTAAATCAGAAAAGCAACTAAGTGCTGTTTAAATTTTATTCGGCTTAAATCTTGCGGTTTGAGCAGACTAATACCAAATCGTATTAACCCCGTTCCTGTCCAGGAAAAAGCTTCTCTTGTCATGCTGGAAGGATATTTTGTTTAGAAAGGAAAATAGGTGATATAAGTTTTACTAATTGTTAACTGTAAGTCATTTTAATCAATAGATCTTTGCAAGATGACAACAACAACAAGCGTATAGATTTAGGTATAAGGTTATTGCTATTTGGTATTAATTAGCATTAGCCTACGAACAGAACAGAGCTTTCTTCTCTTTGCGGATATCGGTAAAACCAAATTTAATAAACATTTAAAAAAAATGCCGTCCTGCCTATCAGCACCGGTAAGGCGCTGCCAGGCAGGACGGCAAGCAGTAGAAAAGCGCAGGTTTTATTCTTCGGCTTTTCCGTTTAAAATTTCGGTTTGGATATTAATTGATTGATGGTGTACGGTCTGGAATATAGAGCGTACAAATTTCTCATCTAAACCTTCTTTTTTTGCTTTATCTAGTATATCTTCCAGGATTTGGTCCCAACGTTTTACCTGCAAAATGGTCATGTTGTGTTCTTTCTTGTACTGACCAATTTTGCGGGACATACGCGCTCGACGGGCAAAAACTTCCATCAGTTCGTTGTCTAACTGATCTATTTCGCGGCGCATTTCCTCCAGTTGTTCGTGGTCTTCCGGCGTGTCAGCTTCTACTTTACCAAACCGGATAGAACTTAAAAGTTTTTGCAGATCGGTGGGCGTCACTTGTTGCGCGGCATCGCTTAACGCTACCGATGGGTCGATGTGGGTTTCGATCATTAAACCATCCATAGCCAAATCCATGGCTTTCTGGGCAATTGGTTGCAACAGCTCGCGTTTGCCGGCAATATGGCTCGGGTCGCAGATTAAAGGCAGTTCCGGCACCAGGCGTTTAAACTCAATGGCGCTGTTCCATTTCGGCATGTTGCGGTAAGGCGCATTGTCAAAAGTAGAGAAGCCCCGGTGTATACCGCCTAGTTGTTTAATACCAGCCTGGTTTAAACGCTCAATGGCGCCAATCCATAATTGCAGATCCGGGTTTACCGGGTTTTTTACCAATACCGGAATATCCACTCCGCGCAAAGCATCGGCAATTTCCTGGACGGTAAACGGGTTAACGGTGGTGCGGGCGCCAATCCATAAAATATCTATCCCGTGTTTCAGTGATTCGTACACGTGCATGGCATTGGCCACTTCGCAGGCTACTTTTAAGCCGGTTTCCTGTTTTACGCGTTTCAGCCATTTTAAACCAGGTACGCCTACGCCTTCAAAACTGTTGGGGCGGGTGCGGGGTTTCCAGATGCCGGCCCGGTATACGGATACGCCGGGTACCTCTTTTATTTGGAGAGCGGTTTGCATTACCTGTTCTTCCGATTCGGCACTGCAGGGCCCGGCAATAATCAGGGGCGTGCCATCTTCGTGCTGAAGGGCAGACTGAGGGAGCAGGTCGATATTTGGTTTACTCATGACTGTTTATTTATTAGTTAATGGTTTCAAAAATAATTATTTATAAGCTATAATTAAAAGTTAACAGCTATTCTTTTATTTATGATGGCGCTGTAACGTTCAAGGTTTTGTTTCTGACCAGTAGCGCTTTAATATTGTCGATGGCTTTTTGAATCTGGTCTTTGGTAGCGCAAACCGAAATGCGAACGTATCGTTCGCCGTTGCTGCCAAATATTTTGCCGGGCGTCAGAAAAACGTGTGCTTCGTACAAAATCTGGTTCAGAAAAGCTTCCACATCGGCTACGTTATCGGGTACCCGGCCCCACACAAACATGCCGGTAGCTTCTTTGGAGTAGCGGCAGTTTAATACGTCCAGCAGTTCGTAAATCAGTTCCCGGCGGGCGCGGTACACGGCGTTGCGTTCCTGGTGCCAGCTTTCGGGGTTGGCCAAAGCCGCAATAGCGGCATGTTGCACCGGCAGAAACATACCGGAGTCCATATTGCTTTTTACCGCAATAATGGTATCCAGGTATTCTTTTTGTCCTGCTACCATACCAACTCGCCAACCAGCCATGTTAAAAGATTTACTTAAGGAGTTCAGTTCCAGGCAGCAATCTTTAGCTTCCGGAGCATGTAAAATGCTAATTGGCGGTTTTTCGTTCAAAACCAGGCTATAAGGATTATCATGCACGATTAATATTTCGCGTTCGCGGGCAAAATTGATGATTTCGGCAAAATCTGCTTCGGTAGCCAAAGCACCGGTAGGCATATTCGGATAATTTAGCCACATTAGTTTTACCCGTGACGTATCCAGTTGGCGCAAAGCATCTAAATCGGGTAACCAATTATTTTCTTCCGTTAAGTCAAAGAAAACGGGTTCGGCATTTACCAATCTGGTTACGGCCGCATACGCCGGGTAACCCGGATTAGGTACCAACACCTGGTCGCCGGGATTTAAAAAGGCCAGCGATATATGAAAAATACCTTCTTTTGAACCCATTAAAGGCAATATTTCGGTTTCCGAATCTAAAGCAACATCGTATACTTGTTGGTACCACTTGGCCATAGCTTGCCGTAGCGCCGGAATAGACCGGTAAGCCTGGTAGCCATGATTTTTAGGGTTTTCGGCTGATTGGTTTAAAGCAACTACCGTTTCTGCCGAAGCCGGTAAATCGGGATCGCCGATGCCTAAATTTACCACGTCGTGGCCTTGTGCCATTAAGGTGCGTACTTCGGCCAGTTTGCGGGCAAAGTAATATTCCTGTACCTGGTTTAAGCGGTTTGCCTTCGGGATTATCATTTTATTTAACTCCTCTGTTGTAAATGCCTAATATTTTTATTTCCACGGTCATGGGTGCTACCTGGGCAATAGCCGCGCGGAATGCGGTTTCATCGGTAAATTCCAAATCCAGCAAAATGGTAAACTCCGTTCTTTTGCTCAAGATAGGAATAGACTGGATGAGCGATAAATTTATTTGCTGATCCCGGAAAACATCCAGTATTTTGGCCAGTTCGCCGGCGCGATGGTGCAGCCGGAAATTTACCGAAGCTTTATTTCCCCGGGTTTCTTGTTGGTTTGTTTCCGGTGCGATAACCAGAAAACGGGTATAATTTTCTTTAAAATCTTCGATGCAGGGTGCAATTATTTCTAAATCATAACGCTTAGCAGCGGCCTCACTGGCAATGGCGGCTATTCCGGTTAAATTATGCTCCCGGATTTCGCGGGCACTTTCGGCGGTATCGGCCGCTTCTAAAGCTTGCATGTGCGGATGAGCTTCCAGGAAGCCGGTGCATTGCAGCAAAGCCATAGGATGGGAGCGTACCACCCGGATATCGGCTATCTGCTGGCCCGGCAAAGCCAGTAAGTTCTGGTGAATAGGTAAATAAGCCTCCCCAATAATAGACACCGGATGATCGTGCAACAGCGAATAATTACCCAGAATGCTACCGGCCAGCGAATTTTCGATGGCAATAACGCCGTAAGCAGCCTCTCCGGAGTTGATGCCGTTAAATACCCGCGGAAAAGTCATGCAGGGTACAATTTCTACTTGTCGCCCGGCAAAATATTTCTGGGTTACTACATCGTGGAAAGAAGCAGGACCGCCCTGAATTGCTATTTTTAATGGTGCATTCATATTAATAAAAAAAGCCCCGAATGTTCGGGGCTTTAAGTTTATATCTTGTTTCTAAACGCAATACTATTCCTTAACACCCCGGTGAGGTACTAAAAAAGTAGTAATAAAAAAAAGCTGCGTTCTGAATTGCTTTCATATTTTATTTTGATGGGGCAAGTTTAGGAAGTAATATTTTAATATCCAACAAACCTTTAATAAAAAGTTTTAACCATATCTAAGCTTTATAAAATGAATTGAAATTTAGCGATCAGGGAGTTTGAACAGGAGAGATTTAATTGGTAACTGCATTTGTATATTAAATCTCAATCCGGATTAGATGCGGGTGTAAAATAGAACTAATTGAAGTTTTAGTCTGATTAAAAATAACCTCTGGTTCTAATAGTTGATGATCGGTTTTAAAGTTATTTTAATAAGATTATAATTAATTTAAAAATATGATTTTATAATATAATTGAAAAATGTAAACTTGTTTTAATAATATTTGAAAATACCTATATATTTGTAAATGGTAATCATAAAGCCGATTTTAATATTGGTAATATTTTTATTACTGTTTTAGTGTTTATATGTATTTGTATTAATCTTCTGGTTTATGTTTTCAGGCCAAGTAATTATGCTGCGGGCGCCGGTACTCCTTTTTCTGCTAATATGCCTGGGAGTAGTAGGTTGTACAAAAGAAATGCAGTCTCATTTAGCGGATAAAGATTATTTATATCAGCTACTCAAGAAAGCATCCGGCCGGAAACTGACCGGAACTATTATCTATCCGGCCGGAGCAGAGGCGCCCTTTAAAGGTTTGAATATTTGGCTGGAAGTAAATGCAAAAGATAAAAGTGAGATCCGTTTACCGGTTCATACCGGTTCCAAAATATACCGCACCTTAGTTTTAGGCCAGGATGAAACCGGCTACTGGCTGATACATGAAAATAAAAAAGCCGATGGCACCCACGCCGAAATTTCTTTGTACGGCGGGCATACAGCGGAAG
>Ga0210040_10000980_pt1 | contig 45331 bp, 33 predicted proteins | sample CryGeyCG12114_NA_FD_185462 | JGI IMG/M metagenome (GOLD analysis project Ga0210040, IMG submission 185462) | Groundwater microbial communities from aquifer - Crystal Geyser CG19_WC_8/21/14_NA (SPAdes) (version 2) | ecosystem: Environmental > Aquatic > Deep subsurface > Groundwater | place: USA...
GGAAGAATAACTGGGTTTGTTCGCGGTATAAACGTTGCACCAGGTTATCTGCCGGCAACTCTACATCATCAAACGTAAGCACATAATCGCGCGGCAAATCGCGTTTAACCACGGCGCCTTCGGCTAAACCAATCGGCAATAGATTTTCCTGGCGGGCCGTAGTCGCATTTTCGCACTGTCCGTAGGTATCATAGCCACCTAGGCCATCTAGTTTCTGACCGGCTTTTAAGTCCGTTTTGGCAAACGTAACTACTTCTACTACTGGTCCGGCAATGGGCGCCATGATGATATCCTGGAACAAGACCATGCGAGCAATAGAAAAAGGAATTTCGGCGTAAATAAGGTGATAAGGCGTGTAGAAACTGTAAAGCGGGCCGGTACCTAATTTACCATAATCCATGTAATGCTGTATTTTAGGATCGTCGGTGTAAGCAAACACAAATACGCCGGGACCGGGTTTAGGACCTACTACGTAGTCCACAATACCGCCTAATTGCTTTAGTTCTTCTACATCGTACATGCCTACCATATCGTCGATATGGCCGTTGTAGTTCAGCCCGATCATGCCACGTTTGGCCACGCCCATACCGGTCGCATTGGCTACGCAAGCCTGCTCAATAGATATTTTGGTGCCATCGGCAAACTGGGTTACCATTTCGGGGGTAAGTTGCCAGCGGGCGGCAAAGCTGGCCTGGGTGGTGGGGTTCCGGTAATAATCCTGCAAGCCTTTAATGTTGCCGCAAATAAGCGGGGTTAAACCTAAACCTTTCACAAAGCGGTATAAGTTCATGATTACACCCGGCTGGTCGCCGTCGCAGCCGCTCAGCATTACGCCGGCTTTATCGGCGTATACTTTTAAGATAGGGCCTACCGTAGCATCTACTTCCGGGTTAAACAGCAGTACATGTTTTTTGTGTTCAATGGCTTTCATTATTAAGTTAGCCGCAAAATGGATGGTACCGGTACACTCCACTAAAAGGTCTAATCCATCTACTTCGCACAGCAATTCTGCATTTTCGGTAACGGCCAGGCCGCCGGCAGAAATACAGGCTTGCAAAGAAGTTAAATCATTACAAACTTGAGCGGTATGCCCGGTGTATTCATAAGCTTCCTGTGCTTTTTTTATAGTCCGGTTCGCAATTACGGTTATTTCCATACCGGGTGTATATTTCATTACCAGGTTTACCAGGCCTTTGGCCATTTCGCCGGCGCCCCATAAACCTACCCGGATCGGATTACCTTCCTGCTCCCGCTTTTGCAGGTATCTATCAACTATAATCATTTTATATTTCTATATATATTAAATGTATTTACAAGGTGCGCTAGCATTATAAGTTTAGACAGTAGTCATAGATTTTAATTTTGCGTACCAGGGGGCTTTACCGGCTTGCCACATTTCTTCCAGTACGTGCTTATCCCGTAAGGTATCCATGGGTTGCCAGAAACCGGTGTGGCGGTAAGCGGATAATTCGCCTATTTTAGCCAGGTTTTCCAATGGTTCCCGTTCCCAGGTAGTATTATCATCTTGGATAAAATCGATTACTTCGGGCTCCAGTACAAAGAAACCGCCGTTAATCCAGGGCATTTCACTGCCATCCGGCTTTTCGTGAAACTGACTGATTTTACTTTCTTCGGCGCCTAAGGTAAAAGCCCCAAATCGGCCGGGCTGTTGTACGGCTGTAAGGGTAGCTAACGTGCCCTGTTCTTTGTGGTATTTTATCGATTCGGTAATATCTACATCGCTGAGGCCATCACCGTAGGTCATACAGAAAGTTTCATCGCCGATATAATCTTTCACCCGCTTCAGCCGGCCACCCGTCATAGAATTTTGGCCGGTGTTCACCAAGGTTACTTTCCAGGGCTCCGTATGGTTATGGTGTACTTCCATATTGCCGGTGCGCATATCAAAAGATACATCCGAATTATGCAGGCAATAATTGGCAAAGTATTCTTTAATCATGTGGCCTTTGTAACCACAGCAGATAATAAACTCATCCACACCGTGATAAGAATACATTTTCATGATATGCCATAAAATTGGTTTGCCGCCAATTTCTACCATTGGTTTTGGCCGAACGCCACTTTCTTCACTAATTCTGGTACCGAAGCCACCTGCCAGTAAAACTGCTTTCATTGTTTTTAAAAGTTTAAATAATTTAATTTTGACGTGCCTGCTTGTTTTATTTTGAGATGGCAGGAGTATGCAACTTTAATTTAATTTTTTCTTTTTTTAATTTCAGTTATCAAAAAACGATATAATATTAATGATATATTTTGAATATAAAATAGATTATATGAAGAATTTTACAAAAAACTTTTTTTATTGTTTTAATCTTATCTTAATCTGGCTTTAATCTAATTTTAATATGATTTTAATCTTACTTAAAAAAGTATAAAATATTTCTTCGGTGCTGAGTTGAGCCAACGGAAGCTGGCCGGCATACTAACTTTTAGCCGTTTATAAACCTGAACCGTTGATGCCTGGCTCGGGAGTAACCTAGATATACTTAAAGCTAAACATAAAATTGCGGATAACAATAACGACTGCTAACCGGGCCGAACCCGTAATTAAAGTATAATACAGGTGCATTGGTTGCACCCGTTAGAAAGCGGCTGAAGTGCGGCACAAAAAAAGAAGTGCTTGCCTGGGGAAATAAATAATATATAAAGCTACTGGTAAATTTAGTGGAGCAAATCCATGCCTAAAGCCAGGAGGGCGCCGGCTAGGGTAGCCAGAATTTTATTGCGGTTGAACCGGTGTTCGGGGCTGGTTTCGAAAAGAATGGTGGTAGATATATGCAGAAAGTTACCGGCTACTAAACCCGATAAAACGTTAAAAACTTGACCTTCCTGTATCTGCTCCGGAATAATGTAATTGCTGAATACAATTCCTAAAGGAGAAGCAGCCGCAAATATGAACAAATAACCAAAAGCCTTCCGGAAGTTGTTCAGCCGGAAAACCAGGATAGACATAAGCGCAAAAGCGGCCGGAATATGGTGAATGGCAATGCCGGCTAATACCTGAAAAAAGTTATCGCTCAGGTGCAAATGGGGCGCCACTGTGCGGTCTTCGACCAGGATGCTACCTTCCAGAAACGAATGAATGGTAAGCGATAGCAGTAGTAAATACGGTACTATACCGGTGTTTTGCTCCTTTTCGTGCAGGTGCATGTGGCCGTGTTCTATTCCCTGGGAGAATATTTCCAGCACCAGTTGCAGGAAAAAGCCCGCCAGCACATAATAACCTACTTCATGCGGATTGCCGGCACTCAGCAATACATCGGGCAGAATATGAATAATGGTGAGCGTAAAAAGATAGGCGCCGCTGAAAGCCAGAATTATTTTAAGCCAGCTGTGTTTGCGTTGCGGAAAAAAACGCACCAGCCAGCCCGAAAATAACACCGTTAAAAACAGAACCACTATGGCAATGAGCATAGAAGCAGGAATTATTTATTTAAAACAAAAGTCATTGCTGCGCTTTATTTTTTGGCAAATGCAGCCGCGAATTTGTCTCGGCAAAGAGAAACCAGCACAAACGCGTATGACTTTTAGGACAGTATAATAAAAAGGCAGGTTATTAGCCTGCCTCCTGTTTTAATATAATTAAATATATCTTACTAGCGGGCAACAGAATCCGGTGCGGTTTTAAAATTTGGATTTTTAATTAAGTCCATATCGCAAACCCGGCATTTACCCGGTTTATCGCTGCCGCTGCCTTCGCAACCCATCGGGCATACATAAGCCAACAACTGCGTTGAATCGGTAATGGCCGCGTTTGTAGCGGTTGTGTTGCTCTGGGTTGCTTTGCCATTGTCGCTGCAGCCCGGCAAAGCCAGGCCACTAGCCAGCAGCCCGAATATCAGGAATAAATGTTTCATATAAATAAATTTACCGGCAACTTATTACTTAAACATACTATCAAGTAAGCAGCTAACCGGTTGGGGTATGCTTACTCGTGGTTGGTTACCGAATCTTTATTTACGGTTTCTTCTTCTTTACCCATGGCTTTGCCATCTTCATTTATAGCATTGGCATGCTCGTCGTGGTTTAGCTGAACATTTTGCTGCTGATCGTGCCCGCTGTTATCGGTGGCATTATCTAAATTGGGCGTAGAGCGGGTTCCCGGGGGTACTTTATCTACCGAAACTTTAAATTCCGGACGTAAATCGGAAGGCTCGCTGCTGCAGGCCACCAAAGAGAAACCACCTACTATAAGGGCTAAAGTTAATATGCGTTTGGTCATATCAGTAATTTTTATTTTGTCGAAGTAGCGGTCTTGCCGACACAATGTTTATGTACGAATATTATCCGGAGAAGTCGATAGCAAATTTTTACGTTTTAAATAAGCTTCCATCAACTTCAGATCGTTAGAGTTATTAAAAATGCGGAAAGGCAAATAAATAAACTGCGCTTTGGATAAAGAAAGTAAAAAATGATCTTCGGCTTTTTTAGCGGTTTTTACCATTTCCCAAGGAACTGGCATACCTTGGCGCTCATTTAACTTCATGAGTATCTGGCGGCCATCTATCTCGTAAGACATTTTCTGGAACATTACCTTATTTTGCTCTACCTGGGTAACACCAGTAAACTGTACGGCCCAAAACAACAGGTACAATACCACAATTAAAATAGCACCGGAGATAAACCACCAGGAAGGCCAGATAAAAGCCAGACAAGCAACAGCTATCGGCCCGATTATATACCACCATTGCTTGCGCAGCAGTTCTACCATGGCCATTTTTATATATTGGCTGGTTTCCAGCTGGTATTTTTTTGTTTTAATTAACACGTTAAAAAAGAATTAGGAATTATAAATTAGAAATTATGATTTAAGCCGCGTCAGCTTTTATAATTTCGGACACAAAAGTAGTTAAAATTTAACTTTTAGCAATTAGGTTTTAGCTTTTCGTAATTAGCGGTTAATGGTTTAGAATCAGAGGGGAATATATTTTTTGAAAAGCGTATAATTTACTCAGGCTTCTCTCCTAAGATTAGGGGAGGCAGGGCGGGTGATTACCCAGATAATCAGTAATAAAGTTAGTTGTTATTAAATATAAGGAGGCTGATAAGTGTTTTGATATTCAAGTAATTAAAATTTTATGGTCGCTTGATATAAGCGGGTAAATGAATGACAACGCTTAAAAGACTAAAAAGCTTTCAAGCTCAGATCCAGGCTGGTGCTGGAGTGGGTGAGGGCTCCAACCGAAATATAGTCTACGCCCGAAGCTGCAACAGCCGCAATGGTTTCTTCGGTTATACCGCCGGATGCTTCGATTTCGTATTGGCCGTTTATCAGTTCCACGGCTTCGCGCATTAGGTGGGGCGGCATATTATCCAGCATTATTCTGTCTATCCCGCCAGTATCCAGGGTTTGCTGCACTTCGCTCAGGTTACGGGTTTCAATTACAATAGGTAGTCTTTTGTTGTGTTGAGTTAAATAGCGTTGCGTAGCCGTAATGGCCTGTTCAATGCCGCCGGCATAATCTACGTGGTTGTCTTTTAGCATAATCATATCAAACAAACCAAAGCGGTGGTTTACACCTCCGCCAATTACCACGGCCCATTTCTCCATTATCCGGAAGTTAGGGGTGGTTTTGCGGGTGTCGAGCAGGCGGGCATTGGTGCCGGCAATAAGCTGGGTAAGGTGTTGCGTATAAGTGGCAATACCACTCATGCGCTGCATACAGTTTAATACCAGCCGCTCGGCCGTTAAAATAGCCTGCGCCCGGCCGGTAACGGTAAAAGCTATATCTCCTTGTGCAACAGTACTGCCATCGGGCATAAATACCTGCATGGTCAACGACGGATCAACTTCCCGGAAAATAAGCTGGGCCAGTTCTACCCCGGCCAGTATGCCGCTGTCTTTTACCAGCAGGCGCGCCTTATTTTCGGCATGGGCCGGAATAGCGGCCAGCGACGAATGATCGCCATCGCCCACATCTTCGCGCAGGGCGCTTTGAATAAACTGGGTGATGGCGGCTTCGGTTAGATAAGTTGGTTTTTCCACAGTGTAAAAGTAAAAAGGCCCGCTGTTAGTTGCGAGCCTTTTTTACTTTCTATTACAAAAGTAGTTACGTCTGTGGGTTTATTTCTTCGTAAAGTCTACTGTATCCACCAAATATTTGCCGTTTACCTGTTTTACCACTACAAAAACCCGGTAAGCCCCGGCTTTGGTGGTATAGGTGCCAATGGCATAACGCTGGCCCTGATCGGAAGAACCCTGGTGGTTAAACTCAAGATCCGTGGGCGCATTCTTACTAAAAAAATCTTTTAGTACAAATTCGGCCTGGGTTTTACTATAAGTAGATTTATCACCATCAAAGCCAATTTCAACGGTATTATTAAAAAAACGGGCCAAATCGCGGGCTGAGCCACTTCGAATAGCCGTTGTAATTTCGCCCGGCACATCAGCCTGGGCTTTTGCTGTACTGGTTCCCAATAGTCCTACTAGCATGAGCGACCAAACCAGAACAAGCTTTAAAGTTTTCATATAGATCGTATCATTTAATATCTGAAAGATAGCCAAAACTATGCCAAGCGGGCGCCTGATCTTAAAAGTTGATGATCTTCCGGCCCACAAATTAATAAATAATTTATACAATTTACCACAGTTAAGTATATTTGCACCATGGATAAAAAGGTAATACTAATGATTCTGGATGGCTGGGGCATCGCTACCAATCCCGAAGTTTCGGCTATAGATAAAGCCAACACTCCTTTTGTTGATTCGCTTTTTCAGAAATATCCGCACGCTACGCTGCAAGCTTCCGGCGAGGCCGTAGGTTTACCGGAAGGCCAGATGGGTAATTCGGAAGTGGGGCACATGAATATTGGTGCGGGCCGCGTAGTGTACCAGGATTTAGTAAAAATAAATAAATCTATCCGGGAGCATGAATTAGGCCAGCGTACGGTTTTAACCGACGCCCTGGATTATGCCCGTAACCAAAATAAAAAACTACATTTTATAGGCTTGCTATCCGATGGCGGCGTGCACTCCCACATTAACCACCTGAAAGCACTTTGCTCTATTGCTGCCGAAAGAGGACTCAATAATTTCTTCGTACATGCCTTTACCGATGGCCGGGACACCGACCCCAAGGGCGGCGTAGGTTATTTAGAAAACTTGCAACAGCATTTAAATACCACCGGAGGTAAAATTGCCTCGGTTATTGGCCGGTATTACGCCATGGACCGCGATAACCGCTGGGAGCGCGTAAAACTGGCTTATGATTTAATGGTACACGGTACCGGCACACCCGCCCAGGATGTAATAGCGGCGGTGCAGGCGTCTTACGAGGCCAAGGTAACCGACGAATTTATCCAGCCCATAATTGGGGTAGATGCCGCCGGGCAGCCCATTGCTACCATTGCTGCAGATGACGTAGTGATTTGCTTTAATTTCCGGACTGATCGTGGGCGGGAAATAACCCAGGCTTTAACGCAACGCGATTTCCCGGAGCAGAACATGCAGAAGCTGCCTTTATATTATGTAACACTTACCAATTATGACGATTCTTTTGTAGGCGTTAAACCTATTTTTGATAAAGATAACCTGAACAATACCTTGGGCGAAGTTGTAGCTAATGCCGGCCGGCCCCAAATCCGGATTGCGGAAACCGAAAAATACCCGCACGTTACTTTCTTTTTCTCCGGTGGCCGCGAAGCCGAATTTGCCGGCGAAAAACGCTTGCTGTGCCCGTCGCCCAAAGTAGCTACCTACGACCTGCAACCCGAAATGAGCGCCAACGATATAAGAGATGCCATTGTACCGGAGCTGCAAAACAAAACCGCTGATTTTATCTGCCTGAATTTTGCTAACCCTGATATGGTAGGCCACACCGGCGTTTTTGAAGCCGCCGTAAAAGCCTGCGAAACCGTAGATGCCTGTACCCAGGCGGTAGTAACGGCGGCTTTGGGCAGCGATTACGCTTGTATTATTATTGCCGACCACGGCAATGCCGATATGATGATTAACCCGGACGGCACTCCAAATACAGCGCATACAACCAACCTGGTACCGGTTATTCTGGTATCTAATGATTATCAGGGTAAAATAAACAATGGCAAACTGGGCGACCTGGCACCTACTATCCTGGAATTAATGGGCATTCCGCAGCCCATAGATATGACCGGAACTTCTTTACTACAACATTAAATTTAAGGCTTTGCAGAAATATTTCGTTTTAAGTTGGGTTTTAAGCTTATTCTTGCTGGGCAGTTGCCAGGATACAAGTCCGGTGTTACCCACCGCAACCAAAACGGAATATTTCGACATTGCCGGTTTTATTCAGGAGCAGGTGCGTTTGCTCAATACCGAGAAACCAGCCGCAATTAAGAGCGTGCAGGAATCAGGAGAAACAACCGAAACCAAGACGGTAAAAAACCTGAACTGGACAAAAGAACTGGAGTCGTTTGCAGAAATAGATTTAAACAAACCTGCTTTTCGCAACGCGTACACCGTGTCGCGCCAGGCACAGCCAGATGGTACCATAACCGAAACTTACTGCCGCAAACCCGATGCAGAAAGTGATATTCAACTGGTAACGGTTACTACCAACCGGCAAAAGCAGGTTGCGTCTATTCAGGCTATCCGGGAAAGTGATAATATGCTGCTCGCCAGCCGCAAAGAAATGCAACTCACCTGCAATACTAAAAATAACGTTAACCGCGTTCAGTCTTTTAGAATTGAGGGGGAGCAAAAACCCCTTATATTCGAAAACCTGCATTATATTATTGCTACCGAAATCCTTATTGCTACGGAAATCCGGTAAATGGCCGGTACAATTTTTCTGAAGCAGGTTTTCTTGCCGGATATTACTTTAAGTAAACAGCTCTTATGCCATTTATTCCCGAACAAACCGCTTGTGTATGCCCAGAATAAAATGGCTCCTGCTCTTTTTTTTAGTTTGGCAGTATGCCGGTGCCGAAGCCCAAACTTTAACAGATTCTGTTAAACGGGTTTGTGGCACTACACAATTGCAGCAACAATTATTGCGGCAGTCGCCGGAAATGAAGCTGAAATTTGAAAAGGTCCGGCAGGCCGCCCTGGCTTTGCAGGCAAGCCGCACGAAAGCCCGCTTTGCCCAACCCATTACCCAAATCCCGGTGGTTTTTCACGTAGTATACCATACGTCCGAGGAAAATATTTCTGATGAGCAGATTTTGTCTCAACTGGAAGTGCTGAACCAGGATTACCGCCACCGCAATCCCGACTCTACCCAAACCTTACCGGCCTTTAAAAGCCTGGCCGCCGATACGGGCATTCAGTTTTGTTTAGCCACCACCGATCCGGCCGGAAACCCTACAAATGGTATTACCCGTACCCTTACTAGCGAAACCAGCTTTGGCTTAAACGATGCGGTGAAGTTTGCGAGCTGGGGAGGCCAGGATGCCTGGGATACCCAAAAATACCTGAATATTTGGGTCTGTAATTTAGAATCCGGTTTGCTGGGGCTGGCCCAGTCGCCGGGGAGTGCTGCGGCTATTGATGGGGTAGTTATTTACTACCAAGCTATCGGCAAATATCCGGCTAATCCCAACCAGGACTTTCTTTATAATCAGGGGCGTTCGGCTACCCACGAAATAGGCCATTGGCTGGGCCTGGAGCATATCTGGGGCACCAGCGATAACGGCTGCGAAGACTCCGACGGCATTGCCGATACGCCTAATCAGGATGATGCCACCGGCGGGTGCCCAAGTGGTATCAGAGTATCCTGCTCCAATGCAGCCGAGGGTGGTGATATGTACCAGAACTACATGGATTATACCGATGATGCTTGTATGAACCTGTTTACCAAAGACCAGGCAGCTTACATGAATGCCATTATCAGCACGGCCCGGCCGGGCTTATTTAGTGCCGTTTCCTGCGCCAATCCGTTGCGGGCTGATTTTAGCGCGAGTGATTCAGTGATTGTAGCCAACGAAGAAGTATTGTTTTCGGATAATTCTATCGGCGTGCACGCTACCAGCTGGCTCTGGACGTTCCCCGGTGGTTTCCCGGCTTCTTCTACCGTACAAAATCCAACGGTTACCTACCAAACTCCGGGAAAATACGCGGTTACGCTCACCGTTAAATACGGGGCGTATGCTGATACCAAGACCAAAGAAAAATATATGTTAGTAACGCACGCCGATCCGCGCGTGTATCCTAATCCCGCGCAAAATTATATTACCGTGGAAATACCCGCCGATTTTGACGCAAGCGAGGTTTTATTGTTAAACGCTATCGGGCAAACTGTACGTTCCGGCGTACCCCAAAATGCTTTATTGCAATTTAACTTAGCTGGCTTACCGTCCGGTATGTATTATGCCAAAGTAGTATTAAAAAATGGCAAAGTTGTTTCGAAGAAAGTAATGGTGATAAAATAAAGGCCTTACCCGGCATCGCACTTACTCTTCTGTAATCAATCTGTTATACTGTTAATGCCTCTCACCCAGGCAAAAAGGAGCTATCATCTAAACACATAAGCAGACTTTGTCGGCAAGAAAGATATTTCCATTTGCCGCATTTCTTTTTATATTTATTTTTATCCCGGTAAACCTGTTCTTTTCGTACTAAAACCCACCACCACTTATGAAAAAACACTACGCGCTGCTATTTTTTTTGCTATGTTTCTTTTTTCAGGATTGTCGTACCAAAATGCCTGCTCACTCAAAAATGACCGCTGCTAAAATTCCGGTAATATTCGATACGGATACCAATAACGAACTAGACGACCAGCATGCCCTGGCTTACCTGCTTTTCAATGGCGATACTTTTGATGTGGAGGGCATAACGGTAAATGCCACTTATAATGGCGGCAACATAACCCAACACTACCAAGAAGCCGAACGCATTTTAAAGTTATGTAATTTATCCGGAAAAATTCCTTTGCTCAGAGGTGCTGACGCTGGCTTTAACCAGATTGAAGAACATATCAACACCTCTATTTTTGATGGGGCAGAAGCCATAAATTTTATTATTCAGAAAGCCAAAGCTGCCAGAGAGCAGCCGCTGGTAATTTTGGCTGTGGGGAAACTTACCAATGTGGCCCTGGCTCTGAAAAAAGAACCGGCTATTGCGCCAAAAGTGCGGGTGGTATGGTTGGGATCTAATTACCCGGAGCCCGGCGAATACAACCAGGATAACGATACCATTGCGATGAATTACGTGCTAAATACCGCCGTTCCGTTTGAGATGGTAACGGTGCGTTACGGAAAGCCTACCGGTACCGATGCGGTAAAGGCCACCAAAGCCGAAATAAATAAGAATATGCCCCAAAAAGGACCTAAAATAGCACCGCCGGTGACCGGACGCCACCAAGTAGCTTTTAATAACTTTGGCGATTATTCCGTTAACCTATTCGAGCACATTCAATACCACGGCACGCCGCCGGCCCGCGCCTTATTTGATATGGCTGCCGTGGCTATTGTTAAAAACCCGGCCTGGGCCAGCGCTAAACAAATTCCGGCGCCTATTCTGAAAAGCAACCGTTGGGAGGAAAGGCCGAAAAATACCCGCAAAATTACCGTTTGGGAAAGCTTTGACCGAGATAAGATTATGGCGGATTTTTACCGTACGATGGACCAGTACGTTTTGGTACAGGCTAAAAAATAAAGGTTTATTCTAAAGCCATACGCTACGTCTGAACGGGAGTATGGTTATTTCCTGTATATTGGTCAGAAAAAATTAGAAATATTATTAAGTGGCGTTACGCAAGAGCGCATCTATTTAAAACCTCACCCTAAATCCCTCTCCTGAAAAAAGGAGAGGGACTTAAGTTACCTTTCTTTTAAAATGAAGCTTTATGACAATACTTGGCTTCATAACAGTTTTACAAAGCTTCCTAAAAGCGTTTGTCTGGTTGTAAAGCGTTCCCTCCCTGCTCCTTAAGGAGCAGGGAGGGAACGTGCTTCCTGCACTTTTTGCGTAACGTCACTTACTAAGCAAGATTCATCCAGATCAGAAAGAATTTGAGATTTAACTTTATCCCATAATTGATCTCTCTGAAAACCCTCAACTATCTTTATCCCTGAAATTTCAGGTATAAGTATTATATCTTTTCTAATTCCGCCACAGTAAAAGCGTTACGACGGGTTTTTAGTTTCTGCCGGACTTTGGCGACTTCCTCCGTGCTTATTTTTTCCGCATCGTTGCGCCACGATTTCCGGATGAAACTAAGCAACTGGGCTATATCTTCGCTGGATAACTCCTGGCTGTAGCCGATACCGGGCATATCGCCGTTAATTTCCGGAGCTTTGTATAAGTGTCCGTTTACGCTTACCGGACCGGTTAAGCCAAACAACACAATCGAAATAAGCCGGTCTTTATCGCCGGTCACCCATTCCGATTGGTTTAAAGGCGGCGCCAATGATTTTACGCCATTTCCGTCCGGGCCATGGCACGTCTGGCAAACAGAGCTAAACAAAGCAACTCCCTTGGGATATTCTTTTAACAGTACTTTGGGATCGCGGTTAGCCTGGGCATTCCGGATATTGGTAACCACTCCTTGTAAGCGTTTGTTAATAGCCAGATCGGCATTGGGCACCACAGCGGCTATTTCTTTCCCATAAATTTCTTCACTTCCCTGTAAATTGCTGATCACCGCATCAGCTACATATTTGTTATCCGGGTATTTTTTTACCACTTGCTGTAATAAATTGCAGGCCGCTTCTTTATCGTAAGGTTGAATGTAACTGGCAGCAAAAGCTACGTAAGGAGCCGCCAGGGAATCGTTTTGGGCTACCATTTGCTCCAGCACCGGTACATATTGGGTATAAGTATTTTTATCCAGCACCGATGGCAAAACGCTTAAAGCCTGCATGCGAACGGGCCAAACCGATTGTTTCAATAAAGCTACTACTTCTTCGGTTTGCAGGGTACCTAAGCCTTCCAGGGTCCAGAGGGCATGCATTACCTGTAGCGGATTTTTAGATTCTTTTACGATTTTCTGTAAAGCCGGAATAATCTGAACCGACTTAGCATCTATAAGCATTTGTTGGGCATTATCCCGCACCCAGCCATTATCATCAGCCAGCAGTTTTACCAGTTTCGCCGGTTCATTCGGCAAAGTTGCTGTTTTAACTTTCTTTTTCTGAGGAACAACTTTATAAATACGACCGCAAGCCAAAGGTTGCGTTAATTCCCGCTTACCTATTTCGCCTTTCAGGTAAGAAGTTAAATACGTTTTATGCTGAATAATACCGCGGTACATGTCTACCACATACAGGGCACCATCGGGTGCATTGTATAAACTTACCGGCCGGAAACGTTCATCCACACTAGCTAAAAACTCTTTTCCTTGATAGGCTTGGCGACCGTCTAAGACATAGCCTTTTTCGTCAATCAAGTTGCGCTTAATCAGATTGGCCGATGGCTCCGCCACAAAAACATTGCCTTGGTAAGCGGGGGCAAATAAATCGCCGCGGTAAACCAGGGGAGCGCAAGCGGCTGTGAAATTTACCAGGTGTTTGCTCTCATCCAAAATACCTTCCATGTACCCGCGGTTAACGCCCGGCGTAGGCCGGATGGGGTAAACTTTATTGTCGGCTACCAGCTTTTCGTTAAAACCGGCCACGCCCCGCTGGTTTTTATTCTTGGCCCCGAAACCCGGTGAAAAATAATCGCCTAATAAATTTTCGGAATTGGTGTTGTAATATAAGCGGCCATAATTATCCTGGCTGATGCCCCACTGCCCCCGGAAATGGGTTGGCTCTATATCCCATTTGTCGCCTCTTTTGCGGTAGCGCTTGCTGGACTTGGCATTGTAAATCCAATTATCCATGGCCCGGTACAAACCATTAGGCTGGTGCTCCACGTTGCCGCCTTCGGCATATTTTTCATCTACCAAAACCTTTTTACCAGGCTGATCATTATTAATTTCGTAGTACCACAAGCGCGGCGGTTCGGCCACTAATATGCCGTTTTCAATCAGGCAGATGGCCCGGGGCAATACCAGCGAATTCAGAAATTCTTTGCGTTCGTCGGCTACGCCATCTTTATTTTTATCTTCCAGAATAACTATTTTACCGTTCGGAATATCTTCGCCGGTACCAACCGTGTCGGGCATGTAACCGGTCATCTCCACCACCCACATGCGTCCTTTGGCATCAAAAGTTAGGGCTACCGGGGCATTTACCAAAGGCTCCGCCGCCACCAACTGCACAGCAAAGCCATCCTCTATCTGCATTTTTCCTATGCTTTCGGCCGGTGAAACAACCGGAGAGGCATTCAAATTAACAGCCGCTGTTCCGGTATTGGCAGTAGTGGTTGGTTGAGCCGATGCGGTTGGCGAACGTACCGCTTTGTTTGTCTGACAATAAAATAAAGTACAGGTAATGAATAGTAAAAGAAGCGGATAACTATATTTTTTCATGCTAACAGGTAACTTACAAAGTGGTGGTAGAGGCAATTGATAGGTTTATTTTAATTTGGTTTTAACTAAAATTATAACGCTGAGCTTTTGGGTAATGTATGGATGGCGTTAAAATAGAAGTAGCTTGATAATACAGAGGCAAGGACTTTAAAGTATTGCTGATATTATTTTTTTAAACTTTTTAGATAAGCCATGCTTTGCGGCACTTGTAGGCTTTTGCTATCGCTTTCGTCTTCAATGTAATAATGTTTTATTTTGGCTTTGGCAGCGGCTTTCAAAACGGCCGCTAAATCTATTTGGCCGGTACCCAGCGCTACATCATTCTCAACCGGTGTTCCGCCCGAAAAGTCGCCTTTTACGCCTTTGCGCAAATCTTTTAAGTGCATGAGTTTAAAGCGTTCGCCGTATTTATTCAGCAATTGCGCCGGGTCTTGTCCGGGGTGGAAAGCCCACAAAATATCCAGTTCGAAAGAAACATACTTCGGATCGGTATTTTGCACGATATAATCGAAGAAAGTACCATTCTGGTAAGGCCGGAACTCATAGCCATGGTTATGATAACAAAAAGTAAGGCCGTGTTCTTCTTTTAATATTTTACCTACCCGGTTAAAATCGGCTACTAATTTTTGGGCAAGTTCTATGGTGAACGGCTCTTTATGCGGAAACCAGGCTACCCGCACGTAAGATGCACCTAAAGTTTTGGCGTTGCGGGCCACTTCTGCGGTTTTGTTCATCATATCGTCGTAGCTTACACCCAAAGAAGAGCATTTTATATTACGCTCATCCAGTAACCGGCGCAATACGGCCGGCTCCTGACCGAACAAGTTAGAGAATTCCATATCGGTAATGCCCAGCGCCTGAATGGTATCCAGGGTAGCCAGCACATCTTGGGCAAAGCTTTTCCGGAAGGTATAGGAAACCAAGCCGGGTGTTTGCGGGAAAAGGAGTTTGCCGGATTGCGCCGAAATAGTATGCAGACCCGAAAAAAACAAGCTGATGAAAATAAAAAGAGAACAATAATTTTTCATGAATATCAAGTTTTTACTTAAAAATTAAACCCCAAAACCAAACCCGTCATTCCGCAGCATCTAACCGGCTGCCTATTGGTCCGCGACTTTGGAAATGACGGTGATGAATAGTAATAAATCAGGTTTTCACCGGTTTTGCTTAACATCACACCTTTACATACTTTTTGCTTTTTGTTTGGCTACTTCTAATGCCTTCGTCGTCGTGTAATATTTGGCTATCATATTAGGCACTTCCCAGGCCGGCATTTTACCGGCAACTAAAAACTGCAGATATTTTTCTGTAACCTGGCCAAAGTGCGCTTCGTGGCCATTATGATATTTTTCGGGCGCTATAGCTAACCAGGCATGGCCTGCTTTCTGAAACTCTACCCCAGGATATTGGCGCTGCACCTTAACCAAAACGTTCTTTAAATCTGCTTCAAAAGCTTTTACATCGGTTCCTTTCACCGGCTCAATGTATAATTGCGGTTTGTAGTTTTGTTCTTTTCCCTGGCGGATAATTAAGTTTGCTTTGGTGCCTTTCATCATAGAATAATGCGTATCGCCGGCTCCTTCGGGCGCCTGGAAATTCCAGATAACCGATACTTTGGCGTGCACCCCTTTAATCTGATAATTTATTTCGCCGTTGCAATACACGCCCAGTAAACTATCTTTTTCTACATCTTTTTTCAGATAGGCGGGGTAAGCAGCCATTTGCGTTACCTGTTTAAACTGGCTGGGGGTCATAAGCGTTTTCCAGCGGCGGGCATCGGTAATTTTAATATCCTGCTGGTAATGAATAACCTGCTCCGGGAAGCACTCCCATTGCACCAGATCAACCAGGTGGGTAGTAACATCTACAATACCTTCGCCTTGTTGCGTTACATCAAAAAACCAGGCGGGCCGTTTCAGCGGATTACCCGATACGTATTTAAAAATATGGTGCACACTTTCTTTGGTGATGGCTGGCTCCGTAGGAGTACCTTGCTGTAAGGTACCAAAAACTTCGGGCAACATAGATAATTCCCTTTGCAGCATGGTCGTAATTTCGTAACGCTCCGTCATGATATCGTAGAGCAGCACGTTGTTTTTATCCGCCGACGCAAAAGCGTCTTTTAATAAATCAAAACTTGCGGTATTAATGGCCATGGGTTTGTCAGCCAATACGTTCAGGTCGGCATCTACCGAAGCTTTTATATATTCGGTTTTTTTCTGGTTATTTCCCGCCAGCACCACCACATTGCCTTTTTTTTCTTGCAGCATTTTTTGCAGGTAATCGGTCCCGGTATAAACTTCTTCTCGCCAGGCCGCCGGATTTTCGGAACGGGTATTATAAGCGGCTATTTTTTTCAGGTGTTCCTGTACATCTTCCCCGGCGGGCGCATAAACGTTCACCACCGAATCGACATTGGCGTACATGCTTTTTTGCACCAAGGCGGCGTGGAAATGGCCCGGATCAAGGGTGATTAATTTTATTTTATTGGCTGTACCGGCATTCGTTTTTTCAGTAGAACTTCCTTGGGTACTGGTTTCTTTTTTATGCGTGGAGCAGGAAAATATCATACCTATTATTATTGCCGGCAGCACGAAAGAGAAAGTATGCTTTATCATCGTATCAGGTATAAAAAGTAAGAATTTAATAAGATCAGCTCTAACTATAATTCTACTGGTTTCAGGTGGGAAGTAAGCCGGTGGATAATAAACCACGCGATTAAATAGGCCAAGCCGCAGATTATAAAAATTATATTGTATCCGGCGCCAATATTGCCGGCCGCTTTGTAATAATCCAGTAACCAGCCCACCAGCAAAGGAAACAGCGTAGACCCGATAGACCCCGCCATACCGCCCACGCCTACCACCGAACTGACCGCCCGCTTGGGAACAATATCCGAAACAATGGTAAAGATATTGGCACTCCAGGCCTGGTGAGCGGCGGTAGCCAGACTGATAATGCCTACGGCCGTCCAGATATTGGTGGCGTAACGGGCTAAAATGATGGGTAGTATCGCAAAAGCCATTATGAGCAAGGTTGTTTTGCGGGCTTTTAGTACCGGCCAGCCTTGTTTAATTAAATAAGAAGATAAATAGCCGCCGCCGATACTGCCAAATGTAGTAGCGGTATAAACAATGGCCAAATGCAAGCTGGGTTTTTTAAGATCCAGATTGAAAGTGGTGGAAAAATAGGAAGGCAACCAAAACAGGAAAAACCACCAGATAGGATCGGTTAGCAATTTACCAATAATAAACACCCAGGTTTGCCTGATGGTAAGTAAACGGCTCCATTTAATGGCGCTGGCATTTTCTGCCATTATCGGTTCATTATCGCTGTGGATATAGGCAAATTCGGTGGTGGTTACTCTTTTCTGGCGCGAAGGAATTTCGTAGAAAAACCACCAGAAAACTAACCAGATAAACCCGATGGCTCCGGTTATCAGAAAAGCTTGCTGCCAGCCATAAGCACCTAAAATCCAGGGCACCAATATAGGAGCGGCTACCGCGCCAATGCTGGTGCCGGAGTTAAAAATACCGGTGGCCAAAGCGCGTTCTTTTACCGGAAACCATTCGGCTACGGCTTTTACCGCCGCCGGAAAGTTACCGGCTTCGCCCAGCCCCAATAAACCCCGCACCACCCCAAACCCAAAAGTACTTTTTACCAGAGCGTGTAACATGGCTGCAATACTCCAGACAATAATAGAAATGGCATACCCCAGTTTAGAACCTATTTTATCGATGAAGTTACCAAAGATAATATACCCCAGGGCGTAACAGCCGGCAAAAACCATTACAATATTGGCATAGTCCGATTCCGTCCAGTTAAATTCTGTTTCCAGGGTTGGTTTAAGTAAGCCTATTACCTGGCGGTCTATGTAATTAATGGTAGTGGCAAAGAACAATAAAGCACAAACTATCCAGCGATAATTGCCTACTTTCGTTCCTTGGGTTGGATGATGGTTACTTACTTGCGTTTTTCCCATGTTGTGATTTAATCTAATCTATTTATTTGCCCTTCCGGTCAGGATATTGGTGGTGGATTTTAGCGCGGTTTATTTTATGTTTTTAATATAGAGCCTTTTTATTCATTAATTATATTAATAAGAGGATATTTACAGTAAAAAACTTTAAGAGATATTAATTATCTCTTAAAGTTAGGTTGAAAATAGGAACAAATAAATTGGAAGCACAAACGATTGCATTAGTTTATTATTTAAAATTAATGTTTAATCTTCTTATAGAATGGAGTTGCCTGCACACGCTATAAGAAGATTAAAATGTTTTTTAATAACCAGGGTTTTGAGGAAAGTTAGAAGTTGTTCTATCAATCTGATCCTGCGGAATTGGCCGTAATATATGCGTTTCTTTAATATTAGCCGCTGCTTCAGGATTGTAAAGCTTTACTCTTTCAACGAGTTTATGCGTACGAACCAAGTCAAACCAACGGAACATTTCTCCCACTAATTCACGCGCTCTTTCCTCTAAAATAAAATCAATATTTAACTCAGCTTCGGTAATAGTCATAGCTTGTTGATGTAGCAAGGTTTCTTCGGGCGTTTTACCAACCCTTGCTGATCTCTGCCGGAGCGTATTAATATATTGCACGGCTTGGGCTGTGTTACCACTATACATCAAAGCTTCTGCTGCAATCAGGTAAGTTTCAGCTAAGCGCATCATCGGAAAGTCGCGTACTCCGTTAGCTTGGTTATCTGCCCGAAGCGCATCTTCGAATTTGCGTAAAGACGGATAAAGCTTTGGCGTGTATTTGCTAGGGGTAATTACCTGATAACGTTTCTGATTAATTACTGCAGCCGGCAGTTCTACTCCCGGTAACCAAATAGCGGTATCACCCACTGTATACTTTGGCGTCCCATTTACTTTCGGAATAGATGCTTCATTGTTAGCATAAAAAACGTGTTTAAAGAATTTTTCGTAACGAACATCATGTTCCCGATTCTGGTAAACCTGGTTTAACAAATAGTTTGTTGGCCGAAAACGCTTCCAAGGGGTTCCATTGGGCAAATCACGCTTCATACCTGGTTGTACATCGTATTCCATCAGGAAAAAGCGACTTGCATTGTTGGGCCCATCGCCATTATAAATAGGGCTATTAATGTATTGGGCCGCAAAAATTATTTCACTGTTTTGCTCATTATCTTGGGCAAATACCTGAAAAACATCTGGCAATAAAGAGAAATTGTAATTTTTTATTACATTTTGCGCCAAGGTTGCCGCCCGTTCATAATCGGTCGTTTCAGCAGCGGTAGAAATGGCTCTGGTAAGTAAAACCCGGGCTAGCAGGTGTTCGGCTGCTGCTTTGGTAGCCCTGCCGTAGGAGCCGGTAGTAGCTGGTAATTTGGTAATAGCATCTTCTAAGTCGGTTACAATAACTTTATATACTTCCTTGATATCGGAGCGGCTGGATTCTGTTTGTACTCCTGTTGTTTCCTGCAGGGATAGGTGTATTGGGCCATAGGTTTGTACCAATATAAAGTAATGATGAGCCCGCAGAAATTTGGCTTCGCCTATTCTCATATTACGAGTAGCCTCTGGCGCATCGGTAACAGTTGGTCCACGTTCTATAATGGCATTGCAAGTGTTAATTCCTATGTAAAAGTTATTCCAGATTTCCTGGCTATAGGTATTTCGGGCATCCAGCTGTGATGAATAATCATTAAAAAATTTAAAACTACCATCAGAGCCATAGGTATAAATGTCGGTACCAAAAACGGTGGTCGTCATACCCCGTTCATTGCCATAGTATTGCCGCAAGGGTTGGTAGGCTGCTACTACAGCCGACTCCAACCCAGCGGCGGTGTTAATAAAATTATCAGTAAGCTGGCTATGCATTTCTTCTTCCAGCAAATTGTTGCAAGAAGAAAGGTACCCGGTAAATATCAGAAGAATAATAATTTTGATTTTCATAATATACTTTGCTTAATTTTCCTTAGAATCGAACATTTATTCCTAGTAAGTACTGAGAAATGGAAGGGGTTTGGACGTCTGTCATGTCCGGGTCAATTTCCGGGTCGACACCTTTATACTTGCTAACATAGGAAGAAAACACGAATGGCTGTTGGGCAGTAGCGTATATTCTTAAGGATTGCATTCTTATTCTGTTAGCAAAATTAGTCGGAACATTATATCCCAGATTGATATTGCGGACCTTTACGAAGGTGCCGTCAAAATACCTGAGGGTAGAGCGGTAGATTGGTGTTTCCTGATTCTGATTAGGCCTAGGATAGGCATTGGTCGGATTGGTAGGCGTCCAGTAATCTACATCTAAGCTATTATATCGTCCAAATAAAGAAGTTCTATCACCATCGTGGATACGGCTCAGAATCATATTACCAAACTGGCCGAAAACAAAGACTGACAAGTCAAATCCTTTATAAGCAAATCTTTGGGTGATTCCGCCTTGCCACTTAGGCCGGTCTGACCCCAGAATAACCCTATCGTCAGCCGTTATTTTATTGTCTCCGTTAACGTCCCTAACTTTTATTTCTCCGGGTTGTTGGCCATAAACTTTTGCTAGCTCTGCTTCATCTGTCTGCCATATACCAATTTTTTCGTAATCGTAGAATACTCTTATCGGTTGTCCGATAAACCAGGCATTACCTATATCGTCTTCTTCGCCTTGAAATAATTTGGTAATCTTTTCCCGATTGGCAAAAGCATTCAGATCGATATCCCAGCTGAAACTGCCATTCTCATTGCCCGGTATTACCCGGGTAGAAAGAGATAATTCTACTCCGGTATTTCGGGTACTACCAACATTGGCCAGAACCACGCCAAAGCCACTGGTTAAAGGCAGTTGCCGGTTCATCAACAAATCACGGGTGTTCTGTTGGTAAAATTCTAAGGTACCGGTAATCCGGTTGTTCCAACCGCCAAAATCTAAACCTATGTTAGCCGATCGGGTTGTTTCCCAGCGCAAATCATTATTACGAATAGCTCCGGGCCGGAAACCCAGTACCCCGGTATTGCCGAAAGAATACGTAGTTCGGCTTAATGATCCTTGGGTTTGATACGGGTCTATTCCGGTATTGCCCGTTTCGCCATAGCTGGTACGCAATTTTAGCATAGATAACCAGGCTACATCATGTAGGAAAGGTTCGTTCTGGATATTCCAAGCCAAAGCAACAGAAGGGAATATACCCCATTTTTGACCTTCGGCAAACCGGGAAGAACCATCGGCCCGACCAGTAAGGGTAATTAAATACCGGTCTTTAAACCCGTAATTAACCCGTGCCATATAGGAAAGTATGTTCCACCTTTGATAAGAAGATCCTACGCCGGATACCGTTAAAGCAGACCCCAGATTATAATATTCCATTTGTTCGGCGGGTACTCCTTGCACATTGATACTGGTTTCTTCAAATTGCCGCTGCTGCACACTGTATAGCCCGGTAAACCCAATGCTATGTTTCTCGGCAAAGGTTTTGTTATAATTGAGGATATTTTCGAGGGTATAATTAAATACCTGGTTTTCAATTGTACCAGCGGTCGGGTCATTATTCCGGCGGGCATTAGTTAAACGTCCCGTAAAATTGCCTTCACGGCTCTGAATTAAATCCGGGCCAAAGTTTAAACGATAGGTCAGGCCGTCCGCAATACTTAGTTCACCGTATAAACTACTAAATATGCGCATGCGATCTTCCCTATTAATGTTGGCTCCGGGTACAAGTTCGCTCAACGGATTGGAGCGAAGCCCATCGTTGGTTGGCAAGAATATTAAATTGCCTTGCTCATCGTAGGGCACGCCGAGCGGGTTTTCCGCTAAAGCATCATCATACGGATTTAAATCATATCCATTTATAACACTTTTACTAGCCAAGGTAGATGCGCCTAATTTAATTCTTTTTCCTATTTGCTGGTCTATATTCAGCCGTACCGTATACCGGGTCATATCCTGAATTTTAATAATACCATTGTCCTGAAAAAAGTTAAGGGAAAGTGCGTATTTTGTTGATTCCGTACCACCATTTAAACCTAACTGGTGATTCTGGATCATCCCCTTTCTCAACATCATATCTTGGTAATCGGTAGATCTTCCTAATTCAATAGATTCTAATTCTACCGGCTGAAACAATTTTGCATCGGCATCCGGGTCGATATCATCATAATTACCAGTAGCTCTTCTGGATTCTCTTTTGTATTCCGCAAATTCCGCTCCGTTCATTACATCAACCTTGCTCAAAGCTTGGGAGAAGCCCACGTAAGAATCGTATGTGAGTTGAGGCTTTCCCAGTTTGCCGCGCTTAGTAGTAATTAACACCACCCCATTGGCACCTCTGGATCCATAGATAGCCGTAGCTGATGCATCTTTTAACACTTCCATCGATTCAATATCCTGGGGGGAAATATCATTAAGCCCGCCGGTAATCGGAATACCATCTATCACATATAATGGATCATTACCAGCAGAAAAGGAGCGGTTACCCCTAATCCGGACGGTTACCCCGGCTCCCGGTTTAGATCCGGATGTTGTTACATTTACGCCGGCTACCCGGCCTTGCAAGGCCTGGGAAGCATTGGTAACGGGCACCACAGTAATATCTTCCGATTTAACAGATACCACGGAACCCGTTATATCACTTTTCTTTTGGGCGCCATACCCTACTACTACTACTTCTTCCAGTGCTTTGGCATCATCGGCTAAGGTAATATTTAAAGGCCCCGGTCCGGAAAATGTTTTTTCTTGAGTTGTATAGCCCACAAAAGAGAAAACCAGGGTGCCGCCGGTTTCCGGAACACTTAAGGAATAAGTGCCGTCTACACCGGTCGCAGTTCCATTTGTAGTTCCTTTTAATAAAATGGTCACTCCCGGCAAGGCTTCACCAGTAGCAGATACTACTTTGCCGGCTATGTTCCAGTTTACAATTGGGATAGAATTAACAGATGCGGATAGATTATTGATTGATTTTACATCTTTGGCATACAATGCCGCTGCTTCGGCCGGAGCATTATATGCATACAACATAAATAAACCAATAACTGCCTTTTGCCATTCTTTAGTAGTTTTTTGCATATAAGCTAGTTAATTAAGGTGAAAATTTGTGGTGAAATAATGTAAGCTATTGATTCTTTTTAAAGAAGATACTACTGGAATTACCTTTTATATCTTTTTGCTTGATCTGTTATGCTAACGTTTGCATAGGATAGATAAAAAAAGAATTAATGTTGCCGATAATAAATCAAGTTTTCCGTGTTTAATGATTTTCTCATATTCAGCATAGAAAAAGTGAGCGGATATTTTAAATCTTTATCATTATAATGTGCCTAAACTTTCATTTGAAATTTATACATTTTTTATAAAAAAGCAATATTTTTTATATCCAGGACAAAGTATTAATTATTAAAAATTTAGTTAGGAATATATTTGCCTAGAATTTTTATAAGTTTTCAAAATTTTAATTCAGGAATTTTAAAGGGAATTCCTGAAAATTTTAATAATTTTTTATCCTTTACTTACCTGAAGTAACCAGATAAGTAAGTGGACAAAATTAGTTTAAGTTAAATAAGCTTGTAAAAATCTGATAATCAAAAATGTATTCACACATTCACTCATTAACACTGTTATTGTACTTATATAAAATCCAAAGCTACTTAAGCATATAAATTTACTTTAACTCTTTTATCTTTATACTTCTGAAAGATACCAGGTCGCCATGGTCTTGCAATAGAATCCGGCCTTGGGGGGCCATGCCAAAGTTAGGATAATCTTTATATTTACTTCTGGCTACTAAAACGTTATAAATCGGGGTGCCACGTTTATATTCCGTAACTTTATAGCCATTCAACCAGTGCTCCACGCTGCCATCCGGCAATACGCGCACCATGCCACGGTTCCATTCGCCTATTTTTTTCCTGGAACCGGAGGTTTTCAGAGATGGAATCAGATCGTATAAAGATGCTAAAGTCCGGTTGCCGACGGCTCCTAACTTGGCATCCGGATGCTTCTCATCGTCCAGTACCTGGTATTCTAAGCCAATGGCAGAGCCTTTGTTGTTTTCCGATTCGGTTACAAAATATTTAACCCCGCTGTTGGCGCCTTCCGTTAATTTAAAATCAAACTGCAACTCAAACGCTCCGTATTCCTGCTGACTCACAATATCGCCGCCATTAGTTGATTCGCTGCCGTTTGATTTTAATACCCGGAGCTCCCCGTCTTTTATTTCCCAGCCTTGTTGCGGAAATTTATCTTTATAAGCGCCTCGCCAGCCCTGGGTAGTTTTTCCGTCCCACAATAAAGTATAACCGTTATTTTTTTCCTGCTCCGAAAGTTGGTTAGGCAAATTATTCACTACAAAAACAGAAGTTAGGGGTGCCGGCTGTAAGTTATCGGTTTGGATGCGAATATTGCGCCACCGGATTTGGCTACCCGGCTTGTCGTTTTTACCAATAGCATGCACCTGCAGGGCAATAAAGCCTTTGGCCGTTTCGGCGTCTACCAGGTGCGCAGTGGGTATGCCGTTCACCCAGGTCCGAATGGTATTACCCATACATTCTAAGCGGTAGGTATTCCAATCGGTTTTCTTAAAAGCTTTTTTGGCTTCGGGGTTTAACTCCAGAGAGTACAGCCAACCCCGGCGGGCTTCGTCGTAAATGCCGCCACTCCAGGCGCGGTCCGATGGATCTACTTCCATTTGATAACCGTGGACCCGACCTTGCTGATAATCCGGCGTACTTAAACTGCGGAACTGAATACCCGAATTCATGGGCGCATCTAGTTTTAATTCCAGCTCCAAAATAAAGTTGCCGTATTCTTTTTCGGTTACCAGAAATGAATTGGGCTCTCCCAAAACCGTAGTGCCAACAATTTCTCCGTTTTTAACTTCGTATTTGGCTTTGCCGTTTAGCTGCTTCCAGCCCTGCAAATTCTTGCCATTAAATAAACTTTGCCCCTGACCGGAGGTTTTTCGCTGGGCGAATACAGAAAAAGTAAGAAACAAAAGACCGATTATTATAAATTTTGTTTTCATGGGTTTTAAATGTGATGCCTTAAATATTTTTAATTACCAACAAGAAGCAATGGCGATTATCTTTCTTTTAACAGATACTCAGGTAAGCGGTCAGCTTTAAGTAATCATTAATTATTTAATTATAATCAAGACTTCATTTAGCGGAAAGTATAAACTTATAAAAATTAATACCGGAAGAGCTTACCACTTATTACTTATAATTTACTACTTATTTACTAAGTGATCTTTCAATTCCCATTTCCAAACCTCTTAATTCGGCTAAACCGCGTAAACGGCCAATAGCAGAATAACCCGGATTGGTTTTTTTGTGCAAATCATCCAGCATCTGGTGCCCATGGTCCGGCCGCATCGGAATACTAATTTTTCGTTTCTGCATCAGTAGCACCAGTTCTTTCATTACCGCGTACATATCCACATCGCCTTCCAGGTGATTGGCCTCGTAAAAATTACCTGCTGCGTCGCTTTGGGTACTGCGCAGGTGAATAAAATTGATGCGGTCGCCGAATTGCTTTATTATTTCGGGCAGGTTATTGTCGGCTCTAACACCAAACGAACCGGTACAAAAACACAAGCCATTGTTTAAAGAAGGTACCGCCTGCACCAAAGCTTCCAAGTCGGCGGCGGTACTTACCACCCGTGGTAAGCCTAAAATACCGTAGGGCGGATCGTCCGGGTGGATTACTAGTTGTACGCCGGCTTCATCGGCTACGGGAACTACCTGTTGCAGGAAATAAATGAGGTGTTGGCGTAATTTATCGGCGTCAATATCCTGGTAAGTATCCAGGGCGGCCTGAAACTGCGCCAAGGTAAAGCTTTCTTCGCTGCCGGGTAAGCCGGCTATTATATTCCGCTGCAGTAGTTGCTTTTCGTCGGCAGACATACTTGCCAGGCGCTGCCGGGCTTTTTCCAGTTCCGGCGGAGAATAATCTTTTTCGGCATTTTTTCTTTGCAGGATAAAAGCATCAAAAGCAATAAAGGCGGCTTTTTCGAAGCGGAGCGCTTTAGAGCCATCAGCTACGGTAAAGCTTAAATCGGTGCGGGTCCAATCTAAAACCGGCATAAAATTGTAAGTAACAATCTTAATACCGCAGGCAGCTAAATTGCAGATAGACTGCTGGTAATTTTCGATGTATTGCTGAAAGTCGCCGGTTTGGGTTTTGATAGCTTCGTGCACGGGCACACTTTCCACGACCCGCCACGTCAGGCCGGCTTCGGCTATAATAGTTTGCCGCTTTCTGATTTCTTCTATTGGCCAGACCTGCCCGTTGGGGATGTGATGCAAGGCACTCACCACGTCGGTTGCGCCTGCTTGTTTTACATCTTGCAACGAAACGGGGTCGTGGGGACCGTACCAACGCCAGCTTTGTAATAACGACATAAATAAATGCTATTTAAATTTTATCAATCTGCTTAAACACTACTAAATGCATTGTCACCATCTACCAATATAGTCTCTATGTTTCGCTGTTCACAAAAGCCAAAAGCGAAACGGCAGCTCCTGACACGCCGATAGCGCCCATTATGGCTAATTACTTTATTTTGACAAGAAAACGGTTCTGTTCTGCCCTTTTCTTTACTTCAGGATATAAAAACTTACTTTAGAAACTTTAATGCTACCAATTATGACTTGTACTTGCAATCGTTTGCATATTATAAAATTTAAAAATATTGTCCAATACATGCGGCCTGAATTATACGATTTTTATTCATTCAGCAAACTTGACTTTCGTTTTACCAGCTCAATGGGAGTAGTGATAGCAACATAACCTTTATTTGCTTCGGTTTTATGCTGCATCAGGTTTAACATTAAGTTAGCGGCTTCTTCCCCAACCCGGTAAGGGAATTGTTCTACAGAAGTAATAGGTGGTTCAATAATCTGGGTGCGTGGATCGTTGGTATAACCGGATATTTTTAATTTCCCCGGAATAGAGATATTATACTCCCGGGCAAACTCTACTATGGTAATAGCGGTAGTATCGTTGCAGGCAAAAATACCATCCGGAAAATTGTTTTTTTGCCACATCGCCAAACAATCATGTAAGGCATTTTCTTTCGTTAACTCATGAAAAAAAACAATTTCCTCGTCTGGTTCTATATTATATTCCCGGAGAGCATCCTGGTAGCCCTGATACCGGTCCTGGTATAAGTTGCAGGTTAAAGGCCCGCCAATATGGGCAATGCGGCGGCAGCCCTGTTCTAATAAATGGATAGTAGATTCGTAACCGCCCCGGTATTCATCGCCCTGAATTTTATGGGCCGGGTAATTTTTAGGCAACCGGTCGTAAAATACCAGTGGAATATTATTGCTGGCGAAGATATCGAAAGGCGAAAAATCGGTGGTGTATAAAGTAGCGGCCACAATAAGGCCTTCTACCCGCGAGGTGTACAATACGTTTACCAGTTCTTTTTCCAGCGCCGGCGAATCATTGGATTGGCAAATCATTAAATTATACCCGTGCTCATGCAATTTATTCTGAATAGCGGTTACTACCGTAGACTGGAAAAACATGGAAATGCGTGGAACAATAAGGCCAACTATGTTGGATTTATTATTGCGCAAACTGGCCGCAATGGCATTGTGCCGGTAACCTAATTTTTCTACCGCTTCTTTTACTTTTTTCTTTGTTTCCTGGCTGATATGCGGATGATTGTTTAAGGCCCGCGATACGGTAGAAGGGGATAAATTTAATTCCTGCGCAATATCTTTGATTGTATTTTGCAATTTTTTCATGTATACCGGGGCAAAGGCGGGTTATCAGCTACAAACAAGAGCCTAAACTTATACAATATTCTATTCTATCGCTTATTATAAAAAATAAAATAATAAATATATCAGCTGAATAAGGAGAAAAGAACAGTTGGGACAAGTTTGCAGCAACTTAAAGCCAGCTTTACATTGATACGGATAAGCTTCTTGCTGACTGATCGGAAAGATATTGTTTTTAAAACAGGTTCTTGTTGGTTGCGGCAGAAGGCAGCTAAAAACGGGCCGGATGCGGTTTCTTGGGACTAATTGTTAAGTAGATAATATGCCGGGGCAGAAGAAGTAGGCTGCCAAAGAAAGCGTAAAAAATAGATAAAGATAAGCGTTACGATAATAACTTGTTCTGGTAACCAGTATAACCAATTACCAGAACAGTTTTAATTATCCTTTGGCAATCTGGTATCCGCCCGCTAGGGCCAGGGCATCTTCCAGTACCGCAAAACTATAATCGGGTAAGTCGGTGGTGCTTACCAGTTTTTTCCGCAGGAAACAAAACAAGTAAGAAGAAGCCGCCGCCGCGGCGCCTCCAATCACAGCTCCGGTTAGGGTATTTTGTTTGTTGGCCATAGCCAGGGTAGCGCCCACTAACGCTCCCGATGCAACCCGGGTAAGTAGTTCGGGCAGTATGGTACGGTCCGGCACATTGGGCAGTTTGTCACCGGCTATTTCGGCGCCGGCGGCTATTTTCAAGCCTAAGGCTACTTTGGGTAGTTGCAGGTAGCGCAGCCGCGAAAAGTTGAGTTCACCGGCCGGCGATTTTACCAGCAAATGACTCAGAAGCGCCGGCGCAGTCATGGCCCGCATGCCGGCCACGGTGCCCATACCCAAGGCACGTAAATATGTTTTTTGTTTTGTTTTCATTTTTTTGCAGTTAAGAGAAAATAATGATACGCAGGCATTTTAGCGAATGTTCCTGTATTTAATTGAAGCAGCGGAAGTTTATTTTAATAGATATCTTCTTCCCCTAAGAAAATGCACCTAAGTTTAATGTAAAGGTTTCCTGAATAATCCGGCTTACTTTATTATCAAGCAATAGTTATTTTTGCTACTTACCATTAATTCTTTTGGGCGTTTATTTTTAAGTTAGCGGCTGCCGCAGGAATTAAAGAAAAACTGCAACAAATCAATAAAAATACTTTAGTATTGGCTTTTCAGAATTACCGGCCAGAAAAGCAGTTATATGTTCTCCTTATTTAAAACAAGTTCTAAAGTACTGAATAAAGCCTACTTCAGCCCCGGCGATGCGTGTTTAAATGCTATTATATCCAGTATTAACAGGGCGCAACGATCAATTAGTATCTGCGTCTTTACTATCTCCGACGACCGCATTACCCGGGCTATTCTGCAGGCACATCGCCGCGGTATTAAAGTGAAAATCCTGACCGACAATGAAAAACTTCACGACAAAGGCTCCGATATCCGGGAGCTGGTCCAGGCCGGTGTTCCGGTGCGTATTGATAATACTTCCAACCACATGCACCACAAATTTGCCCTGCTGGATAACCAAACCGTACTCACGGGCAGTTATAACTGGACCCGCAGCGCTGCGCAGTACAACCACGAAAACCTCATTATATCCGATGATAAAACGTTGGTGCAAGACTTCGGCCGGGAGTTCGACCGCTTGTGGAACGAAATGACGGTTCTTTAAAACCAATGCGCGCGCATTATCAGCATCATAAAAGAGCCATTTTATTAAACATCGGGGCCTGGCTGCTAATGGTAGCCATGCTGTTGGGTTTGCCCATTGCTTTTTGCGGCTACGAACGCGGCGATTGGGATACCAACTTCTGGTATTTTTTATCGGAGTCGGGCGGGGTATATGGCACTACGTTTTTGGTAACCTTACTCTGCGTTGTATTTGCGGCCAAGCGCCAAACCTGGCCGAAAAAGCTGGCGTCTTTTGTGGGTTCGTTCGGTTTTTTTGCCCTGGTCTTGGGTGGTATTGCTTATACCAATGAGTACGGCCTGAAACCCTTGCTCCGCAAACCGCGGCCCAGCCACCGCTACCTGTTAAGTTCGCCAGGACAGCAGGATACTACTTTGTTGCAACAGTATTACCAGCACGAAGTAACGCAACGCCGCGTGTATTTGCAGCAGTTTATCCAAGCCAACCCCGAAAAGGTAAAAGCTATTTCGCCGCGCGTATTAAACCATTGGGTACAGGAAGCCGGGTATTCTTTTCCGTCCGGGCATTCGCAAAATGCTTTTTTACTGGGCAGCATCCTGGTGTTTTGGTTATGGCGCGTGCTGCCGCCGCCGAAAAGTTATTGGCTGGTAGTGCCTATTGCCTGGGCCGTGCTGGTTTGTTTGTCGCGGGTAGCGTTGGGCGTGCATACCGAAACCGATGTAGCTTTAGGCGCCGCTTCGGGGCTGGTGCTGGCTTATATTTTTTCTTTAACGGGCTTGCTGAATCGCTTATTTGGCGTACTGCCGAAACACTTGCCTTAAAATAAATACTAAGCTTGAAGTTTAAAATGGTAAGTTTTTAAAGTATCGTTATTTAGCTATATTTACTTGATTTTGGTCCTTATTTTTTATCTGGATACTTAAATGAAAATATTATACGGCGTGCCCGGGGAAGGCATGGGTCACGCTACCCGCAGCAAAGTAATTATTACGTATTTATTAACGCAGGGCCACGATGTGCAGGTAGTTTCGAGCGCGCGGGCTTACCAGTTTTTAATTAAAGCTTTTCCGGGCCGGGTACACGAAATAAAAGGTTACCATTTGGCTTACCGCAATGCCGCCGTATCGGTTCTGAAAACAGCCGCGCTTACTTTACGCACCGCCCCGGAAAATCTGCAGGTAAACTTCCACCGTTATCGCACTTTATTAGAGCAGTTCAGCCCGGACTTAATTATTTCGGATTTTGAATCGTTCACGTATTTATTTGCCAAATACCACCGCTTGCCGGTTATCAGCATCGATAACATGCAAATTATTAATCGCGCTAAGTTAGATATTACCATACCGGCCACCGAACGCAACAATTATGCAATTGCCAAAAATATTGTAAAAGGCAAAGTGCCCCACTCCCAACATTATTTAATTGCTACTTTTTTTGAAGCGCCCTTGCGCAAAGAACACACTACCTTGGTGCCACCCATTATCCGGTCCGAAATATTAGAAGCTAAAACAGCAAGGCACGACCATATATTGGTATACCAAACCAGCACCAGCCAGAAAAACCTAATAGCTTTATTACAGCAATTGCCGCAAGAAAAATTCCTGGTGTACGGTTTTAACAAAGAAGAACAACACGGCAACGTGCAGCTAAAAGCCTTTAGCGAAGATGCGTTTATCCGGGATTTGGCTACGGCCAAAGCGGTGCTGGCCAACGGCGGTTTTTCCTTGCTCAGCGAAGCCGTTTACCTGCACAAGCCCATTTGCTCCTTGCCCATTGCCAATCAGTTCGAACAATTCCTGAATGCCGCCCAGGTACAGAAATTGGGTTACGGACGCCACTTTCCGGAATTAAGCCCCGATACCTTGAAAGCTTTTATCTATGATATCCCGGTTTTCCAAGAAAACATTAGCCAGTATCAGCAGGAGGGGAATACGGTTTTGTTCGGGGAGTTGAATAAGCAGTTAGCTGCGGTTTCTGAATAAAGAAAAAAGAATACAAATCTCAAGAAAAAGAATGTGGCTACCCACACTTAGGTGAAGGCTCGCCAGCCTAAACTTAATTTGCTTTTACCATATAACCGCTGCGCCACCAACTACAGGTAAAGTTCTGATAAAAGTAGGGTTGGTATTCTAACGCTTCCTTAAGCACGCGTAAGCCGCGCTAAACACGCCGTGGGTAAAGAAAAGAATAAGTTATTTACTTTGCCGGAATAGCTTTCATATCGCAGCCTTCCTTACGGATATTATAAGTCAAGTTAACAATTTTCCAGCCCTGCGGCGAGCGGTACAGCTGAAAAACATCGGTGCCGCAATGGCTGAATTTGCCCGCGTTGAAGAAAGCGTATTGGCACCAGAAAGAAGCCAGGTCGCCATCTATTTGCACTTGGCCACCCCAGTATCTTTCGTCCAGGGTTTGGGGCGGTTTAGATGCAATCTGGTTCAGAAATTGGTTCCGGGTTGTTTCGCGGGTGCCGGTTTGTTGGGCCGGGTTTTGCACCAGCACCACAATACGGAAATTAGGCGCTATAACTGAGCAGGCTATAGCCGTATCGGCGGCCCGCATGCTATCGAATAAAGTACGCACCGCCTTTTCTATTGCTTGTTGATCAGCGGGAGTAGCATTAGTCGCTGTTATGGTTTGGGCAAAAAGGCCAGTAGTGATTAGCAGAAAAAACAATAAGGTAGCAAATGGTTTCACGCGGAACATGGGGTAAGTTGTAGGAATAAGCATGTAATTAAACTTCAATCTCACAAAAGTACGGAAACAGCTTTATTCTTACTTATGTGAGAAGGCTTATTAGTGGTGCGGTTAGCTGTTAATTATTTACAAGCGCAAAATTTAAGCTACCCTTATTAAAAACAACTGCAAAGCGAAAGGGTAAAAGAACCAGAATCGTATTTAGATGCTGTTGTTCGGGATTATGCCGGGAAAGATTGTCTGCGAGTAGGCTTTCTTTGATACGCGTTACGTTTTAGTATACACGTGCCGGGTAAAGCATTATTTGATTATGAAATAGATAGCTATTTCATAATTGCCGGCCCCCAGTAATACAAGGTGAAGTAATAAGTGCCCACCAGTAGAAACATGGTAACCAGTAGCTGTATGCCGGCGGCAAAAAACCGGAAGGCAGGAGCGGCGTTATAAGCGCGGGCCCGGATAAAAGCTTCTGCTACCAGCAAGTTCGGGATATAGAAAAAGAAAGCCATAACTTTATCAAACACACCGGCAAAAGAACGGGTATGACCCAGGCCATCGGCTAAAAGCAGCCAAAAACCATAATCCATGCGGTACAGCCAGGAACCAATAGCCAGGGCATACAGCCGTAAAGCCCAGGCCCGGTGCTTTTCCAGGCGACCGGCCACCGCGTGGCGGTACGTTTCTATAGCGGCTAACAGCATTAAAACGCCATACAGTCCAAAACCTATGTCCATCACCAGGCCACCAATGGTTCCCTTTATTAAGATAAATACCAAGCCGCCAATGGCGGCCAGCACCGATGAAATAACATATAAGCGCCCAATCCAGCGGTGCACGGCCGGGTAACGGTTACGGATGCCAGCTATTAACTGAATGCTGCCCAAAATAAGAATGATACCGCCGGTGGCAAAATGCAGGCCAATACCGGAAGTAGTCGACACCGAATTTGTCTGGTACAAACCCGGCAAAACTTCATTCCAACGTTGCATATTACCTTCGTACAAGGCAGCCGCGTAGAAAGCCAGAATATACAAACCAAATAGGGCAGCGCTGGCCCAAACCGTTGTCACCAGCACTACTCCCGACCAATGCAGGGTTGCCTTGCTTGCCTTTGCTAGCTGGGGCTGGTTTGGTGCTGTTTCAGGTACTGGTCTGTTTATAACTTGGCTCATAAAACTGATTATTGGAAGGAATGCTGCTGGTAATTAACTGATACTAAGATACATATTTCGGCGATTAAGTATGCTGTTTTAGTTAAATTTATCGTATTTTTTCCTGATAAATAGCTATTCTATCGCCACAAGCAGTTGTAGGCCGTTATCATAATTTTAAAATCCATCTGGCGTACTAATTATCTGCTGTATCACCCAACTGCCGCCACTTTGAGCAGAGCGGTAACTTGTGGTGCAGATAAAAGCAAGTTTTTAATTTGCGGCAGTTGCAAACTGCCTTTATAAAAAACCACCAGTTATAGCCAGGCCTAAACTGGCGGCAGGTGGGTTATTAAATGACTAGATTAATGAATGTAGTCATCTCATCATGCCAACTAACTAGTGCAACCTTATTGTCAGTTAATGAAATTGTTGAAACCAAGTCTGTTGGATATTTATATTTTACAATTCTGTATCTCGGAATAATTGATTGAAACTCTTTTATGGAATGGCTATTAAGATGAACAGATGTATTCCTAACTATTTGAAAATCTTTAATTGAATTCCCTAAAAGGGAAATTGCAGATGAAACAGTAACAGCATTATGAAAAATAATATGTTGTGTTATTATAGGGTTTGTTCCTACTATTGTTGCACTGTGTCTCGTTATATTTGCTGCTACTTTGGCAATAAAGTTAATGTCACCCCAAGTTTTTTCATGATAAGGTCTTGTACTGCCTCCTAAACTCCCAGTAGTTAAGAAATAAACAGCTTCTTCTTCATTTATATTACTATATAGACCTGAAATTCTGTTCCCTCTTCCGTCAAGCCCTCCTCTAACATGAGCAAGCCAATAAGCCCTCCAAAAGTAATTCCATGACTGCCAAACATCATTGATGAATCCCTTTCGAAATAAGAATTCATTTTTAATTGATGGAAAACTGCTCGTATTTAGTGAAATAGCTTGACTAAAAACTAACCTAAATTTTTTAGATTTTTTTCTTATATCATATTTCATCTCTTAAAGCCAATGCCATCCATTTTACGCGGCTCATTCTTTGTTTAATACGGTGTGTTGTTGCTGAACTGGCTTGAACAAATTCATAAAAAGCATATGGATGTTCTGCTTCAAGGCTTTCTATTTCTTCAAGAGTTAAATCTAAATTATAATCATTTCTTTTTTCAAAGGCAGACAAGAGCTCCAGAATGTTTTCATTAGCTAAATATTCATCTTTTACAAAAGAATTTATTGGCTTTAAGGAGCCTAAATTTTCAGGCAGATTTGGCAGACCATATTTATTAAGTATTAGCGCTGCGAACAAAGAATAGAATAGAGATTGATTTAATATTCTACTTTCTGAAACTTGATATAAATGCATTTTTATGAAGTTCATAGTCTCAGTAAACTTTTTATTTATTTCCTCTTTATTTGGAAAGCTTTTATCGTATTCTTTATATAAGGCATATAAATCTTGGGGCTTTCTATCCATTATTCCCTTATCTATAACTTGGACTAATTCAGTTAATAAATCAGCATCAGCCATTCGAGTTATTTGAGTCTTAGTTAAAATGTTGTAAGCCTCAAAATAACTACTAGTATAATTCTCAATTAAAGTCTTAATAAACCATTTAAATTCTCCTTGAAATTCAGCATGTCTCTTTTCTGCATCGTTAAGAGGGAGCATATAAGAATTCATCCTCCTAAAAATTTCTAATACTTCGTCTTCTGTTGCTGATATAAGCATATCAACTGAAACTTCATATGCTAAAAAGTTTTGCTGTTCTTCTGGCGTTAACTGTCCAAAAGCTTTGTTCTTGAATTTCTTTGATACAGAAGTTAATGCAAATTCGCCATTTACAAAGGAGTTAATTGTCATTATTCTTTGCTGTCCATCTATAATTTCTCGAAGCGATTTTCTTGTTTTTAAATCAATAATCTGCCTAATAGATACCTTAGGAAATGGGAACCCATTTAAGATTGTATCAATAAAATATGTTCTTGCATTTAAAACCCAAATTCCACCTTCTCTTTGATAATCTTTATTAATGATCAAAGTTCTTTCTTCATACCAAGAATTTATATCACTTATAGTTAAAACATTTCTTGTTATCTGCATTTTCTTGAATATAATTTAGTAATCGTAATATTAAAATAGATGCAACTTAATATATTCTATCACAACTATCTTTGTTAAGTAACCAATTATTCACAGAATTTTATCCTATATGAATATATAATAAAGGCTATTTGATTAAAGTAAATAGTAATAATAACACTATTTTCTCTAAGTAAAAGTATTAAACTCACCTTCAAATCAAAACTCCCCATCCACCCCAATCTTATCCGTACTTAACTGCCCCAGAACTTCTTTAATCCCACTTAACCCTTCCGATATATTCTCCATCTGAGTGAGCACCTGGTTTACCTGGTTGCTGGAGCCGAAGGCGTTTAGTTTGAGGTTGCGCACGAAGGTGGCTTTAATATCCTGCCAGCGTTGGGCTTCGGTAAGGGTGAGTTGGCCCAGGAGTTCTTTCAGCTTCAGCAGGTTGGCTTCGGCGCCGGTGGTCAGGGTTTGGGCTTCGGCTTCGTAGTGGCTCCGGATTAGCAGTTGCAGCTCGTCTTCGTTCATAATCGGCATTACTTTTTCGGCCAGCTTGTTCATGTTGCGGTACGAGCCCTGTAGTTCAAACGGTGGTTCGGTGCGGTATTCCTCGGCCTGCGCCGCCGACCGGATATATTCCAGGTTCACGGTTAAAATCACGTCCCGTATTTTTAAGAGCTTTTGCAGCACCTGGGCGTACTCGTTCAGCTCGGCGGGTAAATGGTTGGCTTCGAAGGTTAAGCCTTCGCTGCTGTTGGTTTGCGCCAGCTGCAAGAGTGGGTACAAGTCTTTGGAACTTTTGCTCGCCAGCCCGGCCAGTACGCTGTTAGAAGTGAGCGCATTTTCGAGGTAGCTGAGTTTAAAGGCTTCGGCGGTGTTGCCGATTATATCGCCCAGGTTGTAAATATCGGCGCGGTTAGCCAGCATATCGGGTATGCGGAACTTCTCGCCCGTTTCGGTGTACGGGTTGCCGGCCATCACCACGCATACTTTTCTGCCCCGGAAATCGTAGGTTTTGCTTTTGCCTTTGTACACGCCCTCAATTTTGCGCTGGGCATCGCAAAGCGAAATAAACTTCTGCAGAAACTCCGGGTGGCAATGCTGAATATCGTCGATATAAATCATCACGTTATCACCCATTTCAAAGCTCAGGTTTAGCTTTTCCAGTTCTTCGCGGGCGGCGGCATTGGGTGCTTCGGTGGGGTCCAGGGAGGTAACGCTGTGCCCGATAGCCGGTCCGTTTATCTTCATGAAAATAATGCCCAGGCGGTTGGCAATGTATTCCATAATGGTGGTTTTGCCGTAGCCCGGTGGCGATAACAAAAGCAGCAAGCCCATTAAATCGGTACGTTTGCGTTTGCCGGCGGCTCCCATTTGCTTGGCTAAATTAGCCCCAATTAAAGGCAGATACACCTGGTCAATCAGCTTGTTCCGCACAAACGAAGAGAGCACGCGCGGCTTAAACTCGTTCAGGCGCAGTTCTTCTTCAAAAGCCTGGGTTAAGCTTTTCTTTAGTTGCGTAAACTGGTTAAAAGCCGGCACTACATTGGCTTCGAAAGCCCGCAGCTTATTCAGAAATTGGTTGAAATGCAGCTCGTACTTTTGTTCTTGAATTAAAGCATGTGCGCCGCGTAAACCTTCTAACGTTACATGTAATGCCGCCGAAACAACCTGCTGCGCCTGGTAAGTATTGGTTAACAACATCACCGTGGCTTCCGGGATAAATTCGGTTTTACCAGGTTCATCTGTTTGGGTTGCAAAAGCTTTGAGCCAGTGCTGCACCAGGTTTACCTGGGCTACCGGGTCTTTTTCCAGGGCTTTTACCGAAGTTTCGTAGGTGGTTTGGGCTTTGTTTTGGGTTAGATATTGCGTAAAACTGGTGTACAAACTGGCCGCTTCGCCCGAAATTATAAACGCATCCTGCCGCGAAATTTCCCGGAATAAATATTCAGCGGTTTCGGCTACATCCGCATCGGGGCACAAATTAGTGTCCTGCACAAAAGCCAAAATATCCACCTGTAATTCCATAATTATATTATCGAACAGGTGCGTATCGGGGAAAACTTGTAATATAGCACCAGCGCCTTTTAGCTGGGAGTTTAAAATCTCTTTACGGATGGCCGGTACAAACTTTTGCCAGAACAAAGCAGCACAGGCGCGGGCCGGCGCATCGAAGCGTAGTAAACCGGCGCTTTGGGTTAGCTGCACCAGGCTTTGCAAAATCAGGGCCGCATCGTGGTCGTGCACGCCTTTCATGTAGCCTTCGTTAAACCGCAAAGCTGTAAATCGCTGCACATAATCGGTGAGTTCGGCTAAAGTAAGTTTTTGCAGTTCCAAAATTCCTAAGTAGGCAAAACCGTTATTTTCGCCGGTGGGTAATCTTTTTTGGGCGGCTTGCAGTAAAGTGTAGGCTAAATATTCGGCGCGGTATACGCTGTTGTTTTCCGATACCAGCGTTTGTTCCCATACGGGTTTATAAGCCAAAAATGCTTCGTTTGTAATTTTCTCGAAAAAGCCGGTTCCGGCCAAATGGTAGTACATCTCGCCGTCGCGGTGCACAATGCTGAGGGCCAGCGGCTGGGTGTTGACGGTAAAATGGTGGTCGCCCAGTTTCAGCACATCGGCTCCGTTTACAAATAAATCCTGGCGGTCTTTTAGCTGGCGCACGGCATCTTCGCGCACGGTTTTCAGGCGGCTCTGGATGGTGTCGGCTTTTACGTTATCGCCCAAGCTCAACAGCTCGTCGGTAATATTCCGGACTTTCTCCACCATTAAATCGGAAGCAAAGTAGCCGTTTATTTCGGTAACGGAGTTGAGCTTTGCCAGCCGGCTTTGGATAGCTTTCAGAATGCGGTCAGCAGATTGCTCCAGGCTGGTAGCGCGTTTGTTGCGGGCTTCGGTTAAGCTAATTTTCTTCGTTTCGAACGCCTCATAAATTTCCTCGCGCTTTTGCGCCAGCTGGTCCAGAAACTCCTCGAAATCCGGGAAGCAGCCTTCCAGTTCCTCCAGCTGCACCATGAGCTTAGCTAAATATTCTTCGCATTTTTGCGGCGTATCGCATAAGTCCAGGTAATTAATCACGCCCTGGCTAATGAGCTTCATCTGGGAATTAAATTCAGCTTTGCCTTCCACACTCAGCAATTCTTTGCGGCGGCGTTTCAGGGCGGCTTTGGTTTGGTTAAAGCCCGAATAAATAGCCGAAATATTTTCGATGATGCGCGTAGTTTGGGTAGCATCTTCAATTTTAAGGTTACTCACCACGTCTATCAGCATTTCCAGCTCCGCCGCAATAGCCGTAATTTCTTTTTCGGTGGCATCGGCTTCTACTACTTTGGCTATAGCCGGAATATTCGTGTCTAAGGTTTTTACCCGTGTTTCGTAAGGCGCCAGCGCATGGTCCTGCAGTAAAAATGCTACGGTTTTGTTCGATATTTCCTGGGTGAAATCGGCCAGTTGGGTTTCGTAAGCGGCAATGCGGGCTTCATCGGTGTAGCGTAAATCTTTCAGCGATATTACCTCGCCGCGGAGCGTGCGTAATTCGGCCAAATACTGCACAAAGTGGTTTATATGATCGGCTTGCTGGAATTTGAGGGTATGAATGAGTGCATCGGCTTTAACGGCCACGGCGTTTATCTGTTCCTGGGTGTTTTTCCGGATGGTAATGACTTTCTCGAATTCATCGACGGCGGCGGTGGCGGTTTGCCGGATAGCGGTTAGCGGCTGGGCCAGGTTAAACAGTTCTTCGCGGCTTAGCCAATGGTAAGCATCCAGCGTATCAGTGGTGCGCTTAATTAAATCCAGGTACAGGTTGGTGTACGAATCATCTTTGCGCAAAAGTGAAAGTAGTTCCTGACTTTCGGCCATCGCCCGGACAATTTCTTTATTCCCGATTTTGTAGAGGTACGAATCCTGGGTTACCGGTAAGGTAAAGTTCGGCCCCACATAAGGCGTTTGCCAGATTTGGATGGCGTGGTGCTTTTTGGCTTCGGCATCGGCCCGGAAAAAACATAACTCCCCGCTTTCGAAAATAGCCTAGCCATGACAGATAACCGGGTTCTCTATTTTCTGAGCAATAATATTGTACGATAGCAAGAGGTAAATGCCCGCTTCCTTGTTGTAGAACACATACAAAAAATCTTCGCCGTTGGGGGAGGCAATGCGCTTCTCGAACACCATGTGGGTTAGATTATTTTCGAACTGCTTAAACTCGCCGGTTTGCAAATAATAGCCGTAGGCATAAATAATACCCTGGTTATCGGGCAGCAGCACACAGCATTCTTCCAGCGCATCGATGCGACGCACCGTTTGCAGTTTGGCGTTGTAAACCAGGTAACGGTATTTAGTTTCGCGGTACGGCTTTATTTTCAGCAGCACCAGGTTGCCGATAATAGCATAATAAATTTCCGAATCGTCCAGGGTTTGGTCTTTGTCTTCTACTTCTTCGGAATAAATGCCCTGGCCGGTGGCGGTATTGTCTTCTACTTTTATGGTTAAATCGCCGTGAATCGTCTCCACGAAAACCTTGTCTTCAATGGAAACGTGCGGGTATTTGCCGGTGCGGTGGGCATCGCGGGAAGGGCGTTTCCAGGTAAAATCGTGCTGACCGGGGTAAAGAAATTCGTGGTCGGAGCGGTTATCCAGGTACGTGAGGCTGTTGTCCTTTATTGTCCACTTAAAAGTTTTAATATCGTTTACGCCTTTACCCACCCGGAATACCATAAACAAACTGGTGCCGATTACCGCAAATTTCACAAACTGGGTGTTCTTATAATATTTGTACAGCTTCTGAAAATCGTCTTTAAAAGTAGTGTTTTCCAGCATGGTTAAGGGTTGCTGGTGAAAAATCTGGTTTTCGTAGCGGTACAGGCTAAACACATCCGCCAGCTCCACTTCCGATTTTAACCCGATAACGACGTTATAGCCAAAAATAAACGCATCGCCCACCGGCACCATGTCCCAGGGAATACAATTATTCTCAGTAGTTACCCGCTCGGTAGCCAGCAATGCCGTTTCTATCGCCCCGAACACCTGCTTGCGTTCCTGGTTCAGGTTGTGTAAACGGGCTTGCAGGTCTTTGGCGTTATCCTGCAGGCGGTTGCGTAATATTTCGTAAGTGCCGCTTTCCAGTTGCACGGTTTCTTTTTCGGAGGTGGTATTGGGTAGGTTCATACTTTTGGTTTGTAGGAACTGGTTAAGGTTCTTTGGTTATTTTTTGAGAGATTTAACACCCCTCCAACTCCCCTGAAGGGGAGAGTTTCAATGCTGTGAAAAAAGCGATTGAAAACTTATTGTTTTATTTAAAGATGGCTATCGATACTAAGATTGAATGCACAATTTGATGCACGTTATTGGACACTCTCCCCTTGAGGGGAGTCGGAGGGGTGTTTACTTTGGCGCTCCGTTATCCAATGGTATATTTCATTCATCACCCATTTAATATTTTGCTTCACTTCTTTGTCCTCAAATCTTAAGAAGGTTATCCCGTAAGCTTCAATCTCCTTTTGCCTGATTCGGTCATAACTTACTTTATATTCGTGTGTATCTCCGTCCACTTCAATGACAAATAATAATTCGTGGCAGTAAAAATCAACAATGTAATTCAGCATGGGAACCTGGCGGTGAAATTGGTAGCCTAATACTTGACGATTCTGTATTTGCTGCCAGGGTAATATTTCGGCAAGGGTACTATGGTTTCTTAATTCCCGCGCTTTCTCTCTTAAATCTTTCCGGTAGGGAATTATTTTGTTTTTGTAATTAGCCATGGTTTTGAATAAACACCCCTCCGGCTCCCCCTTGAGGGGAGTTGGAGGGGTGTTATACCATCTCACATATACTACCTTTTATAATAAAATTACTTTTCGCTGCCTTAAAAAGCTGCTGGCTAATTAACAGCAAAATCTATGGAAGTAGGTTTATGCTATGGTGTTATTACAGAAGCTGTCAGAAGCAAGCCTGCTACCATGCAGAACAGGCTTACTTCCCCAAGGCTTAATTCAATACAATGCTTTTCACCGGCTTCTCCGCAATACCCATGGCGGTGGCGGTGCTGGTTAGGTGCTTCAGCTCATTCTTTGTATTTTCATCCAGGGTGCTGCCCATCATTTTTAGCAATAAAGCCGAAATGCTGAGGTTGCGCACGTCATCGGACTTCATGCCGAACTGGTTCATGAAGTAATGCAGGTTTTCTTTGAAATGCACTTTGCCGTCGCCGTTCGTTTTAAAGAAGGTGTCTTTCACGGTGCCCAATACATCGCTGTTAGTTACCAGCCTATCTACCGATTTGCCTTTGGTGATGGAGCCAATAATCTGATCGAAGAACATGGTTTCGCCGCCGACGATGTCGATTTTGGCCGCTTTTAAGGCTTCGGCAATTACTTCGGCCTGCGATGCGGCAATATCTTTCTGGATGTTGATTTGAGCCAGGTCGATGGCTTTGTCTTTTTCCAGGCGCAGCTTAAATTCTTCGTGTTCTTTGCCTACCCCGTCCAGTTTGCGCATGGCGTCGGCTTTTTGTTCAATGCCCTGGGCATCTACGGTAAACTTCTCACCCTGCACGCGGGCTTCGGCCAGGCCTTTTTTCTCTTCGGCGGTGGCGGTTATTTCAATAACAGAAGCATCGGCCAGGCCTTTTTCTTTGGCTACTTTGGCGGCTACCAGACCTACTTTTTCGTCGGCTTCGGCCTGCGCTTCGGCTTTTGCCTGGATGGCTTTGGCTTCGGCTACGGCTTGTAATTGCAGCACGGCGGCTTCGGTTTCGCCTTCTTTTTTGCGGGCCACGGCTTTGGCTTCCATTACCTGGGCTTCGGCTAAGCCTACGGCCGCGGCTTTGCTGGCTTCCGCTTCGGCCAGTACCCGGATGGCCTGGGCTTTATTGTCGGCTGACATTTTTTCCGCTTCTGCATCAATAATGGTTTGTTTAGCCCGGAATTCGGCGGCTTGCCGTTCCATTTCGGCGGCGCCCACGAACGTGATAGTAGCCTCTTCAGTTTCCTGCTGAGCTTTGGTAACGGCCACTTTTTTCAGACGGTCGGCTTCGGCTACCGCTACGGTATCTTTAATGCGTTCCTGCTCTTCTACGGTGGCTTTTTCTACCATCACGCGTTCGCGAATAATAGCCTGGATATTTTTCCGTTCTTCCTCAATCGATTTTTCTTTTTCTATCTGGGCCAGGGCTACAATACGTTCTTTTTCGTTAGCTTCCAGCATGCGGGCTTGCTCTACGCGTTCGGTTTCCACGGCATCGGTGCGTTGCTTACTGCGTTCGGCCACCAATATTTGTCGGTCGCGGTTTTGTTCGGCTATTTTTACTTCTTCGTCGGTGGCAATGCGGGCTTTTTCGGATTTCAGGCGTTCTTCCTGGCGCACTTTTTCGGCTTCGGCAAATTCGCGGGCTTTAATATTGGCAATTTCGCGTTTTTGCTTTTCTTCATTTTCGGTAAGCTGGCGTTCCAGTTCCAGGATGGTTTCCTGGGCTTCTACGTCTTGTTTTTTAATGGTTTTCTGGCGTTCGCGCTCAATCAGGTTCGATTGTATTTTTTGCCGCGAAGTCAGGTCGATAATTTTTTTGATACCTTCGGCGTCCAGAATATTATTTTCGTTCAGGCTGGTAATCGGCGTTTGCTCCAGGTAATCAATGGCGCAGTCGTCCAGTACATAACCGTTCAGGTCGGTGCCAATGGTTTGGAGTATCTGGCGTTTAAAATCGTCGCGGCTCTGGTATAATTCTACAAAATCGAAATGCTTACCTACCGTTTTCAGGGCTTCGGAGAATTTGGCGTCGAATAATCCTTCCAGCGCCGAATGGTCGGAGGCCCGGCGGCAACCAATGGATTGGGCTACCTGAATAACGTCTTCGGTGGTTTTATTTACCCGCAAAAAGAAGTTGACCTTGATATCGGCGCGTAAATTATCTTTACACACCAAACCTTCGGAGCCGGTTCGGGAAATAACAATGGTTTTTAAGGTAATATCCATTACCTCCAGCTTGTGAATAATGGGCACGACAAAAATGCCGGAGAAAGAAACTCTGGTATCGCCCAGGCCCGTCCGGACCAGTGCTTCGCCCTGAATGGCTTTCTGATACATTTTTACGACCATGGCAATTAAGCCAAAAAGGATAATCGCCAGCATGCCGACGATAGACCAGGATAGTTGTGCAATCATGATGATATGGAGTAAAGGTTTATAAAATAAGTTTAGAATTGATTGATAAATTTTTAATAAATGGCTCAGGGCTGGTCTGCTCTTGCTCCTGGGTAACTGTAAAGTCAACCCTTCCGCCCTCCGGGCACCTTCCCTTAGCAAGGGAAGGAGTTGCCATAAATCAGGGAGGGCTAAACGAAACCTCCCGGCTGCTTTAAGAAAGTATTATTTAGGGAGTAAGCGTAAGAATAAATATAAGTTAGATTGTAGTGGTGCGTAATAGCTAAAAGTAAGAAATTTTAAAATAATCTATTAAATAATTGGCCGTAATTGTGTTTAAAGCAATTGATAAGGTTCTATCAGGTAATATTTACTTTTTTCGTCGTATTCAATTACCAGGGCGGTTTCACCTTTTTTAATATGGGCGCTGCCGGTAGTTTTAACGTGGAGCAATAGCGGCGAACCTTCGGTTTTTACCGTAGCCTGGCCTATTTCGGTAGAAGAAGGCGGTAAGGTGACGGTGCACAGTTGCCCCAGCACTACGGCGTTAGAATCGTGTTCTTTTTCGAAAACGGCGAATAATTTTACAAATGGGGCCGTTAAGATTTTAGCGATAAACAGCGCCGCCACAAAAGCCGGTAACAAAAGTAAAAAGCCGATATAGTTGTTAGCTGTATGCAGGTAATAATTAGTTAGTAAAGCAATTGCCCAGAACGGCAGCACCAGGAAACTCAGAAACAGCATAAACGGCACTCGCCCCAGGTTAAAAAAAGCCAATGCCGAATTTAACCAGGCTATAGTCTCCAAGCCGCCAACCTCTGGTTCCACTTCGGTTTCTACCTCCAAACTAATAAAGTCCAGATCTATTAAACCAACCATTGCCACGATCCAATAAAACAGCACAAAGGCCAGAAATGCCGTCGGGATAATATTAGCCGGAGCCACGGCGGCTTGTAGTAGTTCGTTCATGATTTTGGGATTAAATTTTTATAAATATAAAGGAATAAAAATTAATATAAAGAAAAATAAAGATTTTTTTTTGGATTATTCAGAGATGCTGCTGCTGCTGGCAGGTGCAAAAAAGCTGCTGCTTTTCTGCACTTCTTTGCTGCTGCCAATGCTGCCTGGTTTCGCTGCTGCAGTAGCAAAGTGGCTGCTGATTTTTGCGGGTGCCGACGGATAAAGTTTGAATGGTGGTATTTGTGGCTGGCGTTCTTGGGGATTATATATTTTGGTTAACCACTGTTACCCGGTAACTCTTCTTGGATGTTAGGTGAATAAATTTACTTAGGTTTTTCTCTGGCGGCATGATGCGTAGTTGCATTGTTTTATACCAACTGATTTCTAGTTAGCAAACCCCGTACACCAGGAGGACTGTTCCAATCTAAGAGAATTTACCTAGGAGCAAGATGTAAGAAATAGGTTTACCTGATCAGAGCTGGTATGAACACCCCTATAATCCCCTCAAGGGGATAGGATCTAATACTGTGATTAATATTTTTTAGCA